>WNGK01005355.1_pt1 | contig 22186 bp, 22 predicted proteins | sample 5400601 | NCBI WGS metagenome assembly WNGK01 (sample SAMN13153376, study PRJNA577476) | soil metagenome | isolation source: 60 cm soil or saprolite under Garry oak tree replicate 1 | place: USA:California | collected 2016-06-15
CCCGAGCTCGGCTTCGTGCTGGAGGCGATCCGGCTGGCGCGTCGCGCGCTGCCGGCAAACGTTCCGCTCATCGGGTTCGCCGGCGCGCCGTTTACTCTGGCGAGCTATGCGATCGAAGGCGGGGCCAGCCGCACGTTCACCAAGACGAAACGGTTGATGTACCAGGCACCCGACACCTGGCACCTGTTGTTGGGCAAACTCGCCGACCTCGTGGGCCGGTACTTGGCTGCTCAGGCGCAGGCCGGCGCGCAGGCACTGCAGCTGTTCGACAGCTGGGTGGGGTGCCTGTCGCCCGATGACTATCGCACGTACGCGCAGCCGCACAGCAACAAAGCCCTGGCGCTCGCGAAAGAAGCCGGCGTGCCGGTCATTCACTTCGGAACCGGCACGGCGACGTTCCTCGAGGATTTCGCCGCCGCCGGCGGTGACGTCATCAGCGTGGATTGGCGAATTCCGCTCGACGCCGCGTGGTCACGGATCGGCGATCGGGCCATCCAGGGCAATCTCGATCCGGCGGCGCTGCTAGCCCCAGCCGCCGAGCGCACGCGCCAGGTCCGCGACATCCTCGCGCGCGCGGGGCGACGCGCCGGCCACATTTTCAATCTCGGGCACGGCGTGCTGCCCGAGACGGATGTCGCGGCTGTGCGCGCGGTCGTGGACCTGGTGCATGGCGGCTGACCAGCTCGCCGTACTGCTCATGGCGTACGGGGGACCCGGCAATCTCGCCGAGGTGGAGCCGTATCTCCTGGATGTTCGCGGCGGGCGCCCCACCAAGCCGCAGCTCGTCGAAGAAATCCGCACGCGCTACGCGCGCATCGGCGGACGCTCACCCATCCTGGAGCACACGCGCGCCCAGGCGGCGGGCGTCGAGCGCGCGCTCGGGACCGGCTTTCGCACGTATGTGGGGATGCGGCACTGGCATCCCTACATCAAGGACACCGTCGCAGAGATCCGCCGGGGAGGGCATGATCGTCTCGTCGGTGTTGTGATGGCGCCCCACTATTCGAGCATGTCCGTCGGGGCTTATGAGAAGAAGGTCCTCGACGCCGTTGCGGGCGGACAGCCGATCGAGACGGCGCTGGTCCGGAGCTGGTGGGAGAATCCGAATTTCCTCGACGCCGTCGCTCAGAACGTGACGCAGGCGCTGCAACGCTTCCCGAGGCCCAAGGACGTACAAGTGGTGTTCACCGCGCACAGTCTACCCCAGAAGATTCTGGCCGCGGGTGATCCCTACTCCGTAGAGTTCGGCAGCAGCTGCGAAGCAGTCGCCCGGCGACTGCGGCTACCGGATTGGCATGTCGCCTATCAGAGCGCCGGCGCCACGGCAGACCCCTGGCTGGGTCCAGATGCTGGCGAAGTCATTACCGACCTGGCCCGGGTAGGACGTAAGGGCGTGCTGCTCGTGCCGATCGGCTTCGTCTGTGATCACGTCGAGATCCTCTACGATATCGACATCGAGTATCAGGCGCTCGCCAAACGTGTCGGCGTTCAGCTCGAGCGCACAGCCTCGCTCAATGACAGCCCGGGGTTGATCGCGGCAGTCGCCGACGTCGTCCGTCACGCGGCAGCTGAGCGAGGATGGGGGGGGGTGTGAAGGTCGTCGTCGCTGGCGCCGGCATTGCGGGACTCGCCGCTGCGTGGGAGCTGACTCGAGCCGGTGGATGCGAAGTCAACATCCTCGAAAGTGAACGTCGAGCCGGTGGGATCATCGCCACCGAACAGGTGGATGGATTCGTGGTCGAGGGTGGCCCCGATGGATTTCTCGCGGGCGAGCCGGAGCTGCCGGATCTTGCCACGCAGCTGGGCATCGCCGATCGCGTGGTGAGCCAGCAGTCGCGTGGGACCTCCCTGTGGACGGGGACTGAGCTTCAGCCGATCGAAGACGGGAGCGCAGCGGCCCTATTGGGGATCGAGGCGACGGGCGAGGATGTTGCCGCGGGATTTCGCAGCTTTGCCGCAGGGATGGGTGAGCCGGTGGTCGCTCTGAGTCAGCGGCTCGGCGGAGTCTTGCGGTTCGCGCAGGGGGTCGCCGGGCTGGCGCCCGAGCGAAGAGGCTGGCGTGTAATGGTCAGCGGCGGCTCGGCGCACGAGGCGGATGCGGTGGTGCTCGCGCTCCCCGCGTACGCCGCCGGCAGGCTCTTGGAGACGGTAGGCGTGGTGCACGCACGCACCCTCGCGCAGGTCGTCTATGTGCCGAGTATCACCGTGTCGCTGGCGTACCGGGTGGAGCAGGTCACGGCGCCGTTGAATGGGGCAGGATTTGTGGCGGACCCGGAAAATGCGTCCGCGCGCATTCGTGCCTGTACCTATTCGTCCCACAAATTCCCCGGCCGTGCTCCCAGCGGACACCTGCTGCTGCGCGCGTATCTGCCCTCGATGGACGGCGATCCCGCGTCCATAGCACACACCGAGCTCGCCGCGATTCTCGGCATCCGTGGCGCGCCGCTGTGGTCGCGGGCGTTTTACTGGACGCGCGGGTTACCCCGCTATCGCCCCAACCATCGCGACCACGTTGCGGAGGTGCGCCACCGGTTGGCACGACTCCCCCCGATCGCCATCGCGGGAGCTGGGTACGATGGGGCCGGCGTGTCGGCGTGCGTCCGCTCGGGACGCGCCGCCGGCCGGCTCATCGCACAGCTGACGGCTCGCTGACGAGCGGGATCACTTCTTCGGCGAACCGCTCCATCTCCTCGAGCTGCGGGCTGAATTGCAGCAGCAACAGATCGACTCCCGCCTGCTCGAAATCGCGGATCCGTTCGGCGATTTGCTCCGGCGTTCCAGTGATCCCAGCCTTCAGTCCTCGATTGGAGACCGAGTAGTCCTCCAGACTCACCCGCTGCTCGAGCTGGGTATTGGCGAGCCACTGCTCGTAATTCGCATAGCCGGCCGCGTTCTGGCGGACATCGGTGATCCGCTCGATCTCACGGTGGGCAGCGGCCTCGGTGGCGCGACACACGACATAGCCCGCGACTCCATAGACCATACGCTCGAGCCCGCCCCCGTTCGTCTCGCGCAACGCTTGCATGTCGTTGATCTTCGCCGCGATGCGCTCCGGCGGGTCGCCATGCATGAGGTACCCGTCGCAGGATCGGGCAATCAGCGATTTCGCCGCCGGAGATTCTCCTCCGGCGTACACCGTCGGGCGCGGCCGGCGGGTGGGCTTCGGTTCGAGAATCGCATTCTCGACTCGATAGTACGTGCCCGTGAAGCTGAACCGCGTCTGTGACCAGAGCCCATCCACCACCGCCAGCCACTCGGCGGTGCGGGCGTAGCGCGCGTCGTGCGTGTCGAACTCAACCCCGTACTGCTTCGCTTCCTCGGCCCACCACGACGAGACGACATTGAGCGACAACCGGCCACCGGAGATATGGTCGATGTTGGCCGCCTGCTTGGCGAGCAGGGCGGGCGGGTGGAACGTGGGACGCACCGCCACCATCAGCTCGAGCCGGTCGGTCACTGCCGCGAGTGCGGCGGCCGTGGACCAGGCATCCAGCGCGGGCGCGTCCGGTCCCTTGATGTCGTTGAGATTCAGCTCGGCGATGAGCGTGAGATCGAAACCTGCCCGCTCGCTCGCGCGCGCGAGCCGGCGGACATACGACCATTCGGCCTCCATGCGCTCGTCCTCGACATTGCGCAACCACCCGCCGAATACCGGCAACCAATATCCGAAGCGCATCAGCGGGCCCCTCCGTTCGCTTCGAGGAAGTCGACGAGACGCGCAACGGGATCGAATCCCACGACGCGCGGCGCATCGGCGACGAAGTTGGACAACGCGTTGATGTCGTAGTAGTAGAGCCGGCCGTCGCGCTCATCGATCGCATATTCGATCCCGCCGACCTCGATACCGCACGCCGCCGCAATGCGCTCCACGTCGCGCACGAACGGCAACGGCGGCTCGTATCCCTCGACGCGCAGCCCATTGCGCGGTGCATCGACGGGACAGGCGCTGCGGACCAGCTCTGCGCCCTCCGTCGTCTGGCACACATCGGCGGGGCAGAGATTGAAGGTCTCGCCTGACGAGTAGACACGAATCGCGTACAGAAAACGGCCGCCCAACACCTCGACCCTGGTGATGCGGCCCTCTTCGGACGGAATGAACTCCTGCACCAAGGCGGTGTGGTCCGGACCCAGCTCGAGCCCTCCGGTTGCGGCCGCGGCGGCGAGCTGCGTGGGCGTGTCGAAGCGCAGTATTCCGGCGCCGCTGCCGCCCACGTTGGGTTTGACGACCACGGGAAACTCGAGCTCCGCGGCCGCCGCCGGTGCGTCGGCCGGATCGTTGATGACGCGCGCCGCGGGGTAGGGAAGACCGAGCTCCCGCAAGATGGACAGCTGCAGCGCCTTTGACGTCTCCGCCTGGAAGGCCCGCGTGCCGTTCACGACCCGCACATCGTGGCGCTCGAGATGCGCTAGAAATTGATGCGTGTAGAACACCGCGTTCCCGTGTCCGCGCTGCCAGGCGGACGGGCTCATGCGGTTGAACACCAGATCGTAGGGTGGCTGGCTCGCCGGATCGAAGCGGTGCTGCTCGGCATGCAGCTTGGTATATGGCGTGCCGCGACGATCGAGCTCGGCGAAGAGCGGACCGAACCAGTGGGGGTGCTCGTAGTAGATCCCGATCATGTCGTCACCCCGGAGGCAAGCGAGGCGGCTTCGAGTGCCGCCCGTTCGATGCGCTCGACGAGCGCAGGCTCCGGAACGCCGGCGCGAAACTGCGCGTCGGTCCCGTAGACGCCGGTGGCGACTACCAAGGCGCCGACGCTCGCGAGCAGCGGCCGCAGGCCGTGATCGACGGCAAGCAGATGACTGGGCCCTCCACCGGTGGCGATAGGAATGGCGACTTTCCGCGCGAGGGCGTCTTGCGGCAGCAGGTCCAAGAAGACCTTGAGGAGTCCGCTGTAGGTAGCGCGATAGATCGGGGTGCTCACGACCACAATTCCCGCGTCGAGTACGGCCTGGATGGCGTCTGCCACCGCTGGGTCCTCGCGCCGGCCGAGCAAGGCGTCGCAGGGGAGCGTGGCGAGATCGATCAGTCGGGACGGACCGGCGGCTTGGCGCTCGAGCGCCGCGAGCGCGAGCTCGAGCAGGGCCCGCGATCGCGAGGTCGCGTTCGGACTTCCCGACAACCCTATCACTGGTGCCGACACATTGCCTCCTCAAAAAGCGATCGGCCGCGACTCGAATCGAGGAGTCGCGGCCGATCATGGTGCGTCGCTATGGGTGGGGCTGTGCCCCTTACCTACCTCATGTCATCCCACATGCTGATGCGCGCGTGACCGTCCGCTCCCCGTACAACACATGGGGCGGCAGACATGGCAACACAGCAGCATGGTGAGTGGCTTCACTGCAGGCGAAACCTAGGCGCGACTTCGTGCTTCGGCAACTATACGTTCCACGGTGAGTCCGAACTCCTGATAGATCCGCTGATACTTCGCGGATTCGCCAAACCGCTCGATCCCTATGATCACGCCGTTCTCCCCCACCCAGCGGTACCAGGATTGGGGCGCCGCCGCCTCGACCGCGATGCGCCGGACACCGGGCGGGAGCACGGCCTTCCGGTAGTCCTCGGGCTGTTTTGCGAAGAACTCGAGACAGGGCATCGATACGGCTCTCGGCCGTCGGCCATCGGCCTTCAGCTGCTCATACGCCCCAAGGATCAGTTCGACCTCAGACCCCGTCGCCATCAACACGATGTCCGGGTTGGGGGAATCGGCGAGAACGTAGCCGCCCTGATGCAGACCGGCCGCAGGCGCGTATTTCGTGCGGTCCACCACGGCGACCTTTTGGCGTGTCAGCACGAGCGCTACCGGCCCGTCGCGGTGGGTGATCGCGGCCCGCCACGCCTCAACCACCTCGGTCGCGTCTGACGGGCGGATCACGGTCATATTGGGAATTGCGCGCAGCGCGGCGAGCTGCTCGATCGGCTGATGGGTCGGCCCATCCTCGCCGAGGCCGATCGAGTCGTGCGTGAAGACGTAGATCGGCCTGAGATGGGTGAGCGCGGCGAGACGAATCGAGGGGCGCATGTAATCGGAAAAGATCAGGAAGGTCCCGCCGAACGGAATGAATCCGCGGTGCAGCGCGATACCGTTCAGGACAGCGCCCATCGCGTGTTCACGAACACCGTAGTGAAAATTCCGGCCCGCACCGCCCCCCTTTATCTCGGTGTTGTTCGACCCCGTCAGATCCGCTGATCCGCCCATCAACTCCGGCAGTTGCGCCGCGATCGCATTGAGCACCTTGCCGGACGCGGCACGCGTCGCCTGCGGGTCCTTGGGACCGAACACCGGCAACACCGCGTCCCACCCGGGCGGCAGACGGCCGGCAAGACGACGCTCCAATTCGGCGGCGAGGTCGGGCTGCGCTGCGCGGTACGCGTCCCATTTCTTCTTCCAGTCGGCCTCGAGCTGCGCGCCGCGCGCTTTGGCCGTGCGCCATTGCTCGAGCGCGTCGTCCGGAACGTAGAACGGCTCGAGAGAGGGCCAGCCGAGGTTCTGCTTCGTCGCTTTCACCTCGTCGGCCCCCAGGGGCGCGCCGTGGGCTTCGGCGGTATCCTGCTTGTGCGGGCTGCCCCAGGCGATGTGCGTCCGCACGATGATGAGCGAGGGCCGGTCGGTCACCCGCCTCGCCTGGGCGATGGCGGTATCAATTGCTTTGAGATCATTGCCGTCGGCGACCTTCTGCACGTGCCAGCCGTAGGATTCAAACCGCCTCGTGGTGTTGTCGGAGAAAGCGAGAGCGGTGGACCCGTCGATCGTGATTCGATTGTCGTCGTAGAATCCGATGAGCTTGCCGAGCTGCAGGTGACCGGCGAGCGAGCACGCTTCGTGTGAGACGCCCTCCATCAGATCGCCATCGGACGCGAGGAAATAGGTGTGGTGGTCGATGATCGCGTGCCCGGGCCGATTGAAGAGCGCCGCGAGCTGAGCCTCGGCGATCGCCATGCCGACGGCATTCCCCACGCCCTGCCCGAGCGGTCCCGTGGTCGCTTCGACGCCGGGTGTCACGCCATGCTCCGAGTGACCCGGCGTGCGGCTGCCCCATTGCCGGAACTGCTTGATCTCGTCGAGCGTGAGGTCGTACCCGGTGAGGTAGAGCACGCCGTACAGCAACATGCAGGCATGCCCTGCCGACAGGACGAACCGGTCGCGATCGAGCCAGTCCGGATTTGTGGGATTGTATCGCAGATGCCGCTGCCACAGCACGTACGCCAGCGGCGCCAGCGCCATCGGCGTACCGGGATGGCCCGACTCGGCCTGCTGCACGGCATCCATCGCAAGCGCGCGGATCGTGTTGATGCAGAGCTGCTCGAGGCTGCTGACGGGCTCCACGCGAGTGACGGTTTCGGTCACAGCAATCCGGACTTGGCGGCCTGCCAGAGCTTGGTGAGGCGATCGAATCCGTCCACCAGCAGCTCGACTTGCTGCGGGGACGGTGTGGCCTGCACGGCGATCTTCAATTGCTCGACCAGCTTCGGCATCTCTTTCCGCCCCTGTTTCGCGCTTTCCGTTCCGATTTGCGTCAACAAATCCAGGATCTTTTGCCGCGCGGCGGCATCCTTGGGGACTTGCCACAGATATTCAGCGGTCTCTTTCCCGTCGGCACACATCTGACCGAGCGCGTCCATGAGCGGTTGGCGCGAGGGACGGGGCGCTTTGGGATCATTCATCGGAGCAGATAATCTAACATTGCCTGCCGGTTTGAATGCCTCTAGCTTGCCAGTCCCATGGTCCCCGTTCTGCTCGGCGTGCTACTGCAGACTGTCCCCGCCGATTCCGGCGAAGTGCATCTGCGCAATATCCGCCAGCTCACCTTCGGCGGCCAGAACGCCGAGGCCTATTTCTCGCGCTCGGGGCGGCAGCTCATCTTCCAGCGGCAGGGAGCGGACTCCGGATGCGATCAGGAGTTCGTCATGAACGTCGACGGGACGGGGCTGCATCGCGTCTCGAACGGCAAGGGCCGCACGACGTGCGGCTATTTCTTCGACGACGACCGCCGAATCTTCTATTCCACCACCGAGCATGCCGGTGCGGCGTGCCCACCGCGTCCGGACTATTCCAAAGGATATGTCTGGGCGTTGTACAACTACGACATCTACGTCGCGACCGCCGATGGCCTGGGAGCACGCCGCATCGCTACGAACCCCGGTTATGACGCCGAGGGCACGCTCTCGCCGGACGGCAAGACGATCGTGTTCACGTCGCTCCGCGACGGGGATCTCGATATCTACACGATGGACGTGGATGGCAAGCACGTGAAGCGACTCACGCACACGCTCGGTTACGATGGCGGGCCGTTCTTTTCTCCCGATGGAAAACAGATCGTCTACCGGGCATATCATCCGCAGACCGCCGCCGACTCATCGGACTATCGTGCCCTCATCGCGCAACATCTGGTGCGGCCCGTGCGCATGGACATCTGGGTGATGGACGCCGATGGCGCGCATCAGCGCCAGGTTACTAATCTCGGCGGCGCGAGCTTCGCACCCTATTTCCACCCCGACGGCAAACGCATCATCTTCGCCTCGAACTACAAGAATCCCCGCTCTCGTAACTTCGATCTCTTCCTCGTGAACGTGGATGGGTCGGGACTCGAACAAATTACCACGAGCCCCGAGTTCGACGCCTTCTCGATGTTTTCACCCGACGGCCGGAAGCTCGTCTGGGCGTCGAACCGGAACGGCCAGGTCCAGGGAGAAACCAACATCTTTATCGCCGACTGGGTCGAGCACCCGTGAGACCCGCCGGTCCTCCACAACCGGAGCCTCCGCCGAAGACGGCGAAGGAGGAGGCGATCGCCTGGCTGAAGGCGATCGGGACGGCATTGCTGATCTGGATCGTGCTGCGGTCGTTCCTTGTGGAAGCGTTTCGGATTCCCTCGGCGAGCATGGAAAACACCCTGCTCGTCGGGGACTTCCTGTTCGTCAACAAGGCGGTGTTCGGCGGCGAGCTCGAGATTCCGCTCATCGGCATTCATTGTTGTCGGCTCCCGGCGTTGGGGAAGCCGCGGCGCGATGAGGTGATCGTCTTCCGGTCGGTGGAGGACTCCACGCCCGATCTCAACATCGTGAAGCGCCTGATCGGCATGCCCGGCGACACGTTGCAGATGGCCCACGACACCGTGATCCGCAACGGCCAGCGGCTGGACGAGCCGTACGCGCTGCACACGGCGCTGACCCCTCCCGACGATCAGCAGTACCGTGGCCAGATCAGAGCGCGACAACTACCGCAGTACATCGGGCGGGATCCCGATCACTACCACCCGACGACCCACGACTGGGGGCCCATCGTCATACCGCCCCAGCACTATTGGGTCATGGGAGACAACCGCGACGAGTCCTACGACAGCCGCTTCTGGGGATTCCTGCCGCGTGACCACGTCCGTGGCCGTCCGCTGTTCATTTACATGAGTATCGCGACGCACCCGTTCCGAATTCGCTGGAACAGATTATTCAAGCACCCGGGGTGATTATTTGTATCGGTAGGTAATGCGACCACGCGTGAGGTCGTAGGGAGAGAGATCGACCGCGACACGGTCCCCCTGCAAGATCCGAATGTAGTTCTTGCGCATCTTGCCGCTCACGTAGGCCAAGACTTCGTGTCCATTTTCGAGTTTTACGCGGAACGTCGTGTTGGGCAGGACTTCGGTGACGGTCCCCATCATCTGGATGGCGTCACCAGCCACGGGGACTCTCGCTCATACGCTCCTTGGATCCATGGTGGCATCGCGCGGCAGCTCCATGCCGCGCGTGATGTAGAATGCATGCCGGCTGCAGGCCGCGCAGGTCAGCGTGATCCGCTCCGGGATGACCAGCTCGCCGGGCTTTACACCTCGACGTCGAGGGGAGCGCTGAATCGTCCTGGTCCCACACGACGGGCACACCAGGGGTTCATGCGCCCGGTCTGCGGCGATGAGCGCCAGCGCCTCGGGTGCCCGGTACTCCTTGATGCCCCGTCTGCCCACGGCTTCTCCCCTCTGCTCGGAAATCTATACTACCCCGGCACGGCCGCAGGGGCGAAACGGGCGAATTCTTGACGCCTCCCAGGGGGTCATGTACCTTGCCGCCACCTTAACCACCCCTGTCATGCCAGCCGAACTCGGTGGTTCGCAGATCTCGTCCTTGCTCGAAGCCCTTCCCGGCATCGCCAGCGTCCTGCGCAGTCCGGTCGCGGACGCGCTCATCAAGGCCATGCGAGGCGCGGCTGGTCTGGCCGACTTTACGACTGAAGACGCGGAAGAGCTGGTGCGCTACGCCGTGCGGCGCGGCTTAATCGGGCCCGACGAGGGTGACCGCGTACTCGCGGAAGTGCAGGAAGGGCTGCGGAAGAAGAAGCCGGTCGCCCTCAAGAAGGCGCCCGCCAAGAAGAAGAAAAGCCACCGCTAGATCCGAAAGCCGCGGACCAACCCGCGCAGTTTCTCGGCTGCCTGGAGCAGCTCGCCGGCGGCCGCGGCCATTTCCTGAGTCGATGCGCCCTGCTGCTCGGTCGCCGCCGTGACCTGCTCGGCGCTCGAGGCATGTGAGACGGCCCGGCTCACGACGTGTTGCGCCTGCGCGCCCAGCTGCTCGGTAACGCCGCGGTTCTCGTGCGCCGCACGCGTCACCCGCGCGGCGGCCTGTTCGACTTGATCGATGGCCCCGACAATTTCGGTAAGCCCGCGGGCGGCTCCCTCGGCGACCGATTCAATTCCTCGCACCTTCGCCTGGCCGACCGCCATCGTCGCCGTGACTTCCTCGACCTGCTCACGAATCACGCGCGTGGTGCGCGCGACGTCTTCGGCGGCGCGCGACGATTCGTCCGCCAGTTGCCGTACCTCCTCAGCGACGACCGCGAAGCCGCGGCCGTGCTCGCCGGCGCGCGCCGCCTCGATCGCCGCGTTCAGGGCCAGCAGGTTGGTCTGCGATGAGATGCGCTTGATCAGGTCCACAAAGTCGTCGATGGCGGTGCTTTGCTCCGCCAGCTGTGTCACCTCTGTGCCCGTCGTGCGCACGACCTCACGGACGTCGAGGAGCGTGCTCCCCGCCGCGGCGATGTCATTGCGATGGCGGTCGGCAACGGTGCGGATTTCCTCGCCCAGCCGGGCGACCCGCGACGCAGCGTCGGTCATTTCCGCCGTGGCCTTGCGTTGCAGTTCCAGTGCGGAGTGGGTCGCGTTCAGCTCGTTGCGCTGGCTCTCCGCACCGCTCGAAATCTCGAGCATGGCGCTCGACACCTGACTCGACGACGCCGCCAGCTCTTCACTGATCGCCGACAGATCACTCGCCGAGGCCGCAATCCTGTCGGCCGCCGTCACGACTTCGGCAACGATACCGCGCAGCCGCTCGCCCATGAGCCGCATCGCGTCGGCGAGTACCTGAAATTCGCGTGGCATGCGTCCCGTGGTAACGGGGCGCAAATCGCCGCTCCCGAATCGCTCCGCCGCCGTGACCAATCGAAGCAGCGGGCCTTCCACCCACCGCAACGTGAAGACGCCGGCCAGGGCGCCGATGATCGCCGTCGCGATCAAGACCAGCCAGAGCACGATCTGGCGCTGGCGCGCGAGCGCGGCCAGTCGCTGGCCCGCTGCGGCCGCCTTGTCGGACTGCCGCGCCGACAGGTCGCGCACGAGCCGGGTCAGCTCCGCCGTCGGCGCGCGGACACCGAGGATCAGCGCCTGGGCGTCGCGCGTGTGGCCCACATCGAGCTCGGCGTGCGCGAGGGAGTAGTCCACGTGGATCACGGACTGCAGCTGCTTGATACGGTTGACGGTGATGCGCTCGGCCTCGCTCAGGCCCGGAAGCGCGTCGAGCCGCTTCTGGTAACTGAAGGCGCTGTCGGCGGCACCAGGAAACTCGGCACGCGCCTGTTCCGCCGCGCGGATCTCGTCGAACACGGCCGTGACCAACCCGTTGCCGATCTCGCTCGACGCGCGCAGGCGTTCTATTTCCAGGGCCAGGGAGCTCCGCAGCGTGGTCAGCGCCGTCACGCCGACGAGAGCTGCCACGACCAGCCCGGCCAGCAAGCCCGAAAGCCCCAGGATGATCCGCCAGCGGATCGTGTCGAGCGCCGTCACTGGCCAGGCTCGGTGACCAATTGGCCCTCGCGCACCGTTCCTATGACGACGGATTTGCTCGGGACATCACCGCGGTCATCGAACGCGATTCTGCCGGTCACGCCCTCGAATGGCGGCAGATCTCGACCGACTCGCGCCAGGCGGTCGCGCACCGCCCGGCGATCGGGACCGGCGTCCTTGAGGACGTTGGCGAGCAGGTGGACGATGTCGTAGCTCGTGGCGCCCCGGTGGTCCGGTCGCTCTCCTCGATACGCGCGCGCGTAGGCGGCGACGAACTGCGCGTTACGGTCGCCGGCCTGGTCCACGAGGTACGCGACAGACATCCGAACGCCTTCAGCGATTGGCCCGCTCTTCTCGATGCCGCTGAGGGCGTCGCCGCCGAGCGTCGTCCAATGCACCCCGGCGCGGCCCATCTCACGCAGCGCGAGCTGCGCACCGCCCAGATCGGTGGCGAGCATGAGGGCGTCGACGCCACCAGACTGCTTGAGGCGCGTGACGTATGGCTCGAGGCTCGACGTGGTGGAGAGCATCGGGTCCTCTTCGATCACCTCGCCACCCAGCCGCTTGAACTCACCGGCAAAGCTGTGTCGCAGGCCTCGGCCGTAATCGTCATCGAGGTACATCAGGGCGACGCGGCGCGCGTTCAGCATGTGACGGGCGTAGCGCGCGAGCTGCGCGCCGTGACTCAAGTCGCTGGGGCAGGCCCGGAAAACGAAGGGATTGATGCCGGACAAGTCGGGGCTCGACGCCGACGGCGTGATCATCACGACGGGTCGGCGCGCCTCGCCGTAGATGGGTCCCGCCGCGAGGGAGGCGCTCGAGTTGAGATGGCCGATCACTGCGACGACGGTGGGATCGTCGACCAGCTGCTGGGCGATCCGAATCGCGAGATCCGGGCGGCCGCTGTCATCCATGATCCGCAGCTCGAGCGGCCGTCCGCGGATCCCCCCGCGCGCGTTGATTTCCTTGACGGCCAGGTCTGCGGCGCGCCGCATCGAGACGCCCCGCGGCTGGGAAAACGGACCTGCGAGTCCGAGAACAATCGGTCCGCTGCTGGCCCCAGAGCAGGCACTAAGCGAGAGAATCGCGGAGAGGAATGCCAACCTGCGCATGAGCGAGGCAAGGTTAAGCCTGCGAATGGGATAGCGCAATATCCACGCGCTTTCCACATTACGTGCATGGATCCGATAGGCCGGCTCTGTGGGTTCGCGGCAGCACTCGAGTGTCTGCTTGCGGCACGCGACCCTGCGGCGTTGGAGGCGAGGTGGAGCGAGCAGAATCTCGGTCAGGTGGGATGGGAGGCGCTCGCGCTCGCGCGCCGCGCGAACACCGAGGCGCTCGAGCCCGCGCTGGCGAAGGTCGATCGCCGTTTGCTCGCTGTATTGGAGCGGTGCCGGGCATTTCTCGATCCGCACATCGTGACGTTCCGCGTGCCGGAGCTCGAGCGGTGGCAACACGCCGCGGCGGCGGCACTCGATGGCGCGCGGTGGGGCGTGGCCGGGCTACGCACGTTGATCGCGGACACCCAGGCCCCGCTTGGCCGGCGCTATTTCGCGTTTCTCGCGCTCGCCGAGCGGAGGCCTGGCCGCTGTTTGCGAAATACCTGCAGACGCCCCGGGCCCATCATGCGTTCGTCGCGGCCGCCGTCGAAGCCGCGCGCTACTATCCCGGCCACGCTCCGGACGTGATCGCGCTATTTCAACGGATCCGCGGCGACGAGATGCTGCGGCGCTTCCTGGCGCCGAAGATTCTGGAGTCGCTGTACGTCCTCGGCGATCCCGCCGCCCTTCCCTTGTATAAGGAGCTCCTCATTGCCGGCCACACCGACCCGGACGCCGGCCGCTGCGAAGTCACTCGCGCGCTGGTGGGAGTGCGAAAGCTTACCGGACGGGTCGCCGCCAGCAGCAAGTTCCCCGATCCCGAAGAGCCGAATGTGCTTCGCGCGCTCGATGAAGCGCAGCGGATCTTTGAGGAGGAGAAGGACCGGCTGGAGCCGGTCGTCGTTATTTGACGAACGCCGCGATCTTGTTTCTGTATGCCGTTCCGCCCATGTCGTAGGTGTCGTTGTGCCCCGCGCCATCGATCATCGTGAACTCGACCGGGCCGCCGGCGGCGGCTGCCACGTCTCGGCCCATCGTGATCGGAACCAGCTTGTCGGCGGTGCCGTGGAAGACGAGCAGCGGGCAGTGAATCCGCCGGACTCTGCCGATGTTGTCGAGCTGGAGCCGTACGAGAAAGCTCGGGAAGATGCGGTAGTGCTGTCTGGCCATCCCGCGCGCGCTGGTGAATGGTGACTCGAGGATGACACCCGCGACCTCGTGCGTGTCGGCCGTGTGTGTGGCCGCCGCACTGCCGAGGGAACGCCCGTAGGCGTAAATGCGATGGCGATCGATTTCCGGACGGGCCGCCAGCGCCGCGTACGCGAGGTCAGCGGCCTCGTTCATACCAGCTTCTGTGGCTCGGCCCCCGCTTGCTCCGTATCCCGGATAATCGACCACCACAAGCGCTGCGTTCGGTGGCCGGAAATCCCGAATAATCGGCCAGATCGCGCCAATCGTTTCGCCATTTCCGTAAAACCAGAGCAGTCCTGCGGTTTTTCCGGCCGTGCGCCGCGCTCCGCCGCGCTCCACCACCGGCGGTAAGTACCAACCGACGAGCCGCGTCCCATCTTGCATCCGCAACTCGATCTGCTCGCCGTAGCCGATTGTCTTGACGGGATCCGGGAGCGGACTTCTTGGCGCCGGAAATGTGATGCGCTCTTGCAGGGCCCACAGCACAACGGACAGAACGAGGTACATCCCCGCGATTCCCAAAACGATGGCCATGGCTGGTGTTAATTTGTGGCCCAATGGGCGACCCACAGCTCATCTCGCGCGCCCGGGGCGCGCTGCTTGGTCTTGTCGCGGGCAATCAGCTTGGCGTTCCGACCGAGCACCTGGGAACGCCCGAGGCCATCCGGAGCGCTTTCCCCAACGGCGTCGTCGATCTCGCGCCGCCGCCCAAGAACTCTCCCTACGATGACGATGCCGCCATGGCTCTCCTGCTCGGCGAATCGCTGCTTGCGTCGCGCGACTTCGATGCCGCCGATGTGGCGCGCCGCTGGGTGAAGTGGATGAAGGTCGATGGCCGCGGCATCGGCGTCACGACGCGACGGGCGCTCACGCTGATCGAGCGCGGCAAGGAGCCGTTCGAGGCGGGCCGCCTCGCACATCAAGAAAATCCGGGCCGGTCGGCCGGCAACGGCAGCGTGATGCGCTGCATTCCCGTGGCGCTGCGCTACCACGACAGCGTCGATCGCCTGATTCGCGTGTCGACGCAACAGGCGGCGATCACGCACGCCGACGAGCGCTGCACGTGGGGCGCGGCGGCGGTGAATCTCGCCGCCCGGGAGCTGCTGCATGGCAACATCTACTTCATCGATGAAGTGCTGCACAAGATCGGCGACCGCGCGCCGCGGGCGCTGCGCGACGCCATCCATCGCGTGCCGCGGGAGCAGGAATCCAACCTGCCGATCGCCGTACCGGAGGAAGCCGGCTATGTCATCCATTGCGTCGAGATCGCGTTCTGGTTCGTGGCCCACGACCGGACGCTCGAGGAGGCGCTCACCTATCTGGTACAGGCGGGTGGCGATACCGATACCAACGCGGCCGTGGCCGGCGCGTTGCTGGGAGCGCGGTATGGCGAAGCGGCGTTGCCGCCCCGGTGGGTGGATCAGCTCGTCGGGGCCCAGGGCGTCGCGAAACTGGCGGAAGATCTCGTGCGAGCTGCTTAAGGCGTACGCGATTTGCGTTTCGGAACGTAGTGCGCAATGCGATTCATGACGTCGCGGTCGTTGAGCGTGATCGAAATCACGCGCCAGTCAGCACGCCCACGCCAGCTAATCCGGATGAATCGGCGGCCTTTGGTCCATTCCCACGTGCTGCGCTCGCGCCGCTGCGGCGGCCCGAGTTGCGCGCGCAAGTCGTCCTGCCGGCGCCTGGGCAGGGCGACCCCGCCGGAATCGACGAACGAGATCACCGAGGTCCGTCCCTCGATCACATTTGCGCTCAAGTAGAATCGGGCGCTGTCGACCGGGTCGCGCACCTGGACGCCGCAATCCATCACCTGAGCCGTCCTGCGCATCGTCTGGCAAACGAGAATGTCGCTATCGCCCTGCGCGATCGCGCGGGCGCGTGCCGCGAAATCACGATACGCCATGCCTGGAGCAAATCCCCGATACGCAAACGGACGGGAAGCAGGAGCCGTGCGGGGTGCCTGGACGAGCAGGAGCAGCACGAGGGCAGCCGTCATGGGGTGCCAATATAGGCAAAGCAAACGGGCCCGGTGTGACCCGGGCCCGTTCCCCTGAGCAAAGGCGCTCAGACCTTCCGAACGTTCTGCGCTTGCAGCCCCTTTGGACCCTGGGCGACATCGAACTCGACGTTGTCACCCTCGGCGAGGCTCCGGAAGCCCTCCGCCTGGATCGCTGTGAAGTGAACGAACACGTCTGGACCCGACTCCTGCGCGATAAAGCCAAAGCCCTTCGCGTCGTTGAACCACTTCACCTTACCCTTTGCCATACTGTTGTAACCTCAGCACAATGGGGCGCTGCCCCGGACTGGAACGACCCAAGCCACCGCGGCATGGGACGGGCTCAAAGCAAAAACCGCGAGACATGTGGTCCTCGCGGAAGCGCAGACATCCGGTAACGGTGCTACGTATGCTTGAACCGCGGGCAAAGGTATGGAGCCTCGTTCGGCCTGTCAATCACGACTGCCGATAAATCTTACAAGCAGTATTGCGACATTATGTTGACACTTCCGAACCAGCCGCTCGGCCTGTAATCTCCGCATTCCGCTTCACCAACCGTCAGATGGAGAGCCCTCATGCTGCTGCCAGCGTTACTGTCGTTAGTCGTTCTCCAACAGAGCAGTAGTACGACCGCACCTCAATCACCGCAGCAGATCGCGAAGATCGAGGTCGAGCCGTCGGGCGGTGAGGTGCCGATCGGCGGGAAAATGAAATTCACCGCTCGCGCGCTCGACGCCTCCGGCCAGGTCGTGCCAGGTGCGGAGATCGGTTGGTTTGTAAACGGGTTCGAGGGGAGCGTGGATTCGACCGGCGAATTCATCGGTGGCTATCAAGGCTACGCCCGCGTGACGGCCGTAGGGTTTGTCCGCGGCGTCCAGGGAAGCCAGGTCTTCGGGACGGCGCTGGTCCACGTGATGCCCGAGCCAGCGTCTCGGATCGAGCTCGATCCCCGTCCCACGCGCCTCGTCGCGGGCTCGCGGTTGACCGTGTCCGCGACAGCTTTTTCTCGCCACGGCGACCGCCGGACCGATCCCCTGACGTTTACGTCGAGCAACCAACGCGTGGCGACGGTTACCAGCGACGGACGGCTGCGCGCCGTCACCGCCGGTCGCACGATGATCACAGCGACATCCGGCCTCGCGACGCAGACGTTCGCGTTGCAGGTGCTGCCCAACACGATCGTGCGCGTTACGGTGGAACCCGCGGCGCCCAACGTCCGCACAGGTGACGTCGTGAAGTTCACGGCGACGGCCCGCGGCGCCGCGGGCCGTCCGCTGGGAGACGTCGCGATCGACTGGGCGGTGAGCGCCGGGCCTGGTGTATCGGAAATCGATCCGAGCGGGACGTTCGTCGCGGAGCTCGCGGGGGACTATACCGTGACCGCATCGATCGGCGGGAAAGAAGGCGATGCCGTCGTGCACGTGGCGCCGCGAGAAGTGGGTCGCGGGATCGAGGTGCGGGGTCGTGTTCCAATCAAAATGAGCGCCGCCGAGGTCTGGGTACACCCGTCGGGCACCTGTGCCTACCTCTCGACGATCGCGGACCGTGTCTACGCAATCGACATCACCGATGTGACGCATCCGACGATCGTGGATTCGATGATGACGAATGCGCGCATCGTAAACGACGTGATGACGACCGAGGACGGCAAGTACGGCGTCTTCTCCCGTGAGGGTGCGTCCGACCGCAAGAACGGCATCGTCGTGTTCGATGCGAGCAATCCGTGCCATCCCAAGCCGGTCTCCGAGTACACCCAGACCGTGTCCGGCGGGGTGCACAGCTCGTACGTTTACAAGGGACATGCGTACATCACCGACGACGCGACCGGGTCGCTGCGCGTGATCGACATTCAGGACCCGCTGCACCCCAAGGAGGTCGCCCGGTGGCAGACAGAGCAGACCGAGGCGGGGCGATATCTCCACGACATCATGGTCGTCGACGGACTGGCGTATCTCGCGTACTGGAACGATGGGCTCGTGATCCTCGACGTCGGCAACGGCATGCGTGGAGGCAGTCCCACGAATCCGCAGTTCGTCTCCCAGTTCAAGTACGACTTGACGGCCACTTACGCACGGGTCTGGCAGCTATTCGGGCAGGGATTCGTGCGCGGGACCCACACTGCCTGGCGGCAAGGCCGCTATGTCTTCGTCGGCGACGAGGTGTACGCGGCGCATCCCTACAAGGGTCTGCAGGATGGCAATAACCTGACGTTCGGGCGACTGCACGTGATCGACGTCTCGGATATCACGAAGCCGCGGGAGGTCGCCTGGTACGAGCCCACCGATGGCGGCGTTCACAACGTCTGGGTCGTGGGCGATACACTGTACCTCGGCAATTATCAGGGAGGCGCGCGCGCGGTCGATATCTCAGGCGAGTTGAAGGGGGATTTGCTGAGGGAGGGGCGGGAGATGAGCTGGATTTTGACGGTCGACTCGCTGGGACATCGGAGAGCGCCATTTGCGTGGGGCGCCGTTGTACGTGACGGAAACATCTTTGTGCCCGACATAAACACGGGTCTCTGGATCCTTAGGCTGGAAGCGAAACAGCAACCAGTTCCCTAGAAGACGCCAAAATGCTAAGACGCTAAGTGGTTAACAGCTTGTAGTTGTTATACTTGTGACCACTTAGCGTCTTAGCGCCTTTGCGTCTATGGACTACGGCTGGCTGGGCGTCTTCGTACTGTCCGGTCTTAAGGCCGCCCGGAAGGCGGTCAAGGCATCGTCGTAATTCTTCAGCCGCGTCGTCAGCGTATTTGCGACTGTCGAATCCCGTCCTGCCGTCTTCTCGCACGTCGGAAGTACCGACGTCAACGAGTCCAGCCGCGTCGTGAGCTGTTTTGCCAGGATGCGCATCGAGTCCGCATAGGCGTTCGGTTGCATCCTGGGTCGGCCGCTCACGATGAACGACCGGGCGGTGCCGCACAGCCCGCCCAGCCGGCGTGCGGCGTGGCGGCGCGTCAGCGAGTCCGCTCGCTGCGTGCGGGCGACGCGGTTCAGGCCATCGCGGATCTGTGCGACGCCACGGGTCGCCGCCTTCAGTCCTTTCAGGTAGCGGATTTGTTCGATGGTCGGCGTCGCTGTCGGCGAGGGGGGCGCCGTGTCCTTGCGCGCGGCCGTATCCTGCGCCGGCTGAGGCAACGCCGCCATCGTGATTACCGTCACTATTCCAGCGAGCATTCCAGCCACTCCTCTAACAGTTGAATTCCTGCTCCGTTATTATCCTCAGATGTCGGTTCCCGCAACTACGCGCATCATCCGGACCTTCGAAGATCGCGCCGACGCGCTTGCGCACTTCTTTCAACGCGCCGGTGAAGCGCCGCGGCTCATCGCTTACGACGACGCCATCGGCTTGCCGCTCGACCAGGCGCTGGCGGCGCTGGAGTGGACCGCGCAGGTCGGCATCCTCGCGGCGGAAGATCTCGTGCATGCGGCGCGGCTCGGCCCCGATTCCGCCGCGATCGTCGTCGAGCGTCGCGAAGGCGACAACCGCGTGTTCGTCTACTTCGGCCCGCGTATGGACGCGCCACCCGCGGATCCCTACGAAGGTACCCTGCTCTACGATGAGCCGGGAGTGCGCTCGTACATTTTCGCCCAGCGCGGGCACGCGATGGCGCATTTTCTCCGCGCGACGCACGGCCTTGGCGCCGCGCTGAGTCTGTTGTCGCGACGCGCGCCCGAGCTGCGTCACATTCGGCGCTGGACGCAGGCGCTGTTCGCGGAACCTGCCGTCGGCCGCTCGACCCAGCTGCTCGCCGGGTGGTTTGCGACGAGCGGCGCTGGCTTTCTGTTCGTGCCCGCCGACTCCGAGGAGCCGTTTGCCTACTGTGAGGTGGCGATCGAGGGGTAAATACCCCGATGTGGGAAGGTGCTCGCTGTGGATTCACAACTCCACATCATGTGGACGATCGCTGGAATCAGTGCCAGGACCATCAGTTAGCATCCACAAACGATACACACGGAAGTGAGCTAACCCGAAGAAACATCGGCACTTGCGCGCTTTTGGGAGGCCCCTATATTGATGCCACGCGGGTTGAAGGGAAGGGTTGGGACCTGGCGTCTCAACAACGCCTTTAACTCGAGTCCGAACGGAAATTCCGGGGAGGGCGCCGATGCAACCAAGGGCTCAGGCGCTCGTTGATCCGGGAGCAGGCTCACCGGGTCGGACAGCTGGGGCCAGTCGCGTTGCCCTAGCCACGTCGAAATGGTGCCTCGACGTGCAGTGCGGAAGGTCGGTCCGCGACCTGATCTGACCCGTAGCACCCACATTGGTGAACTGGGCGACCCGACGGGGTTGCCTAGGGATGGAAGCCGGAGCCTCTGATTGCCCTACCGAGGACGGATCAGTCCAAAGGTGGCGACAGAGAGGAGAACGAAGGGCGCAAGCCCTCGACTTCGGGTAGCCAATGTGTCGGAGCCCCCGGGCGACCTATCGAGCCGTCCCGGGGGCTTCGGTTTTTTAGAAGCCGGAACGAGGCAATAGTCTCGGGAGGCTTGGGTCACTTTCGTGGGCCTTATGGAACGGCAACCGCGGACCACGAATCGGTACCAAATGAGCGATTGAATTGGCGTAGTATTCCAGCAGTGGTCGTCCTCTGGGCAGAATCACCAGCGATTCCCCATCCACCACAAGCAACCGGCGCATCCGCAGCATCCGCCAGGCGCGATCCCAGACTTCTGCGATGCGCGCTCCACCGCGCACCACTTTGCCGTTGACCTCCCTGAGGCGGTCGCGCAGCTGGTCCATGCGCTCGAGCAGCGCGTCTTTGGTGATGACGGTCTGACCGAATGAGAGCAGCGCCGCGGCGGCCAGTGGCACCGGCGTGACCGGTATGATCGCGCCAATGCGCGTCAGCATCTCGCGGGCGAGCCGTTCCAGCTCGGGCAGGCGCTGCTCCTTCGGCAGTGTCAGCACGTTGGCGGGCGCCGTTGCGAGCCAGCCACGTAGCGACAGCGGCGTCCCAAAGTTTACCGCCACGCGGCCATACCGTTTCAGGCGCCCCGTGAACAGGCGCACCGTGTTGCTGACGAGGTAGGACGTGACGGTGCCGAGCTGTGCCAGGCGGCCGGGGCGATCTCCCGCTGCAATGAGCTCGCGAATCAGCGAGCGGTCTTCCAGCACGCGATCGTAGTTCAACGCGACGGGTACGAACCAGATGTCGCGATCGAACGTGGGATCTGTGACCGTGCGGCAGATATAGTCGAGCAGCCCGAGCTTGGGCGGGCGCAGTTTGCCGTCACGCGACAGCCCGCCTTCGGGGAAAATCCCCTGTGTGACGCCGTTGCGCGTGATCAGCTGCACGTAGCGCTCCAGCACCGTGTGATACAACGGCTCGCGGAACTTGCGCCTGATGAAGTACGCCCCGAACGACTTGAACACGTATTCGAGCGGCCAGGCCCGCGCCCACTCGCCTACGGCGTAACTGACGTGCACGCCGCGCGCCAGCACGTACGCCACGACCACATAGTCGGCATTAGACCGGTGATTCATGAGGTACACGACGACGTCCCGCTTGGGGATCTGCTCGAGTGCGCGCTCATCCTGGTAGTCGACGCTCACCTTATACAGCAGGTTTACGAGGATCTTTGCGGCGTTATAGCCGATCCGGTAATACGACAGCACGTTGAAATGCGGGATGATTTCATCGAGGTATTTGCGGACCTGCCGCCGGACCGCCTGCTCCGAGAGTCCATGCTCGGCCATGTGCGCACCGACGGCGGCGGTGATCGCGGGATCGTCGGCGAGCGCTCGACGCGCCAGGCGCGGCTCCTGCTTCTTGTAGCGACTTAGCCGAGCGCGGAACTCGTGAATGAGCCTCCCTCCTTCTTCAGCTGCGCGTATCCCATGCCCT
>WNGK01003698.1_pt1 | contig 22176 bp, 21 predicted proteins | sample 5400601 | NCBI WGS metagenome assembly WNGK01 (sample SAMN13153376, study PRJNA577476) | soil metagenome | isolation source: 60 cm soil or saprolite under Garry oak tree replicate 1 | place: USA:California | collected 2016-06-15
CACGACGGGTTCAACCTGTGGGTGGACGCCGGGACCGGGACCCTGGCGAACCTCCAGGAGCACATCGGCGTGCTCGACGTGGGAGCGATCGTCGTCTCGCACCGGCACTTCGACCACTTCCTGGACCTCTACCCGTACTTCCTGGCCCGATGGTTCCGGGATCCCCGCCCACCGAAGGTGCCGCTGTTCGCCCCACCGGGGATGTTCGAGCACGCGCTGAAGCTCGAACGGGACCTGGCTGGGGTGTTCGACCTTCACGTCGTGGAACCGGGAGACACGTTCCACCCGGGGCCCTTCGCGGTGCGCACGGCGCTGATGGCGCACCCGGTCCCGACGCTCGGGATGCGGATCGAAGCCGATGGGACGGCGCTCGCCTACACGGCGGACACTGGTCCGTCGGAGCCGCTGGTCGAGCTCGCCCGGGGCGCCGACCTGTTGCTGTCCGAGGCGTCGTGGCTCGAACGCCCACCCGGCGCGCCGCTCGCGCTGCACCTGACGGCGCGCGAGGCCGGAGTGCAGGCCGCGCGGGCCGGGGTCGGCGGCCTGGTCCTGACCCACCTGTTGCCGACGACGGACCGGAATGCCTCGCTGCAGGAAGCGGACCAGGGATTCGGGGGCGGACCCGTGACCGCCCCCGCCGAGGGGACCACCATCGAACCGTGAAGGAGGATCCGCAACGTGGAGTCGGGGATGGCTGAGACGTTCGTGCGACTGGACGGGCGGGCGCCCGGGGACCTCCGGCCGCTGAAGGTGGAGATGGGCTACCTCGAGTGGGCCGAAGGCTCGGTGCTGCTCGAGATGGGCAAGACGCGGGTCCTGGTCTCGGCGTCGTTCGAGGCGAAGGTGCCCCGATGGCTCCAGGGAACGGGGACCGGCTGGGTGACGGCCGAGTACGCGATGCTGCCCCGGGCCACGGCGATCCGGACCAGGCGCGAGGTCCAGTCCGGCCGGCCGTCGGGGCGGACGCAGGAGATCCAGCGGCTGGTAGGGCGGTCGCTGCGTTCGGTGACGGCGCTCGATCGGATGGGCGAATGCACGCTGTGGATCGACTGCGACGTGCTGCAGGCCGACGGGGGGACCCGGACCGCGTCCATCACGGCGGGATACCTGGCGATGGCCCAGGCGCTCAGGCACTTGCAAGCATCCGGGGACGTCCCCGAGGGCGTGCTGAACGACTCGGTGGCGGCGGTGAGCTGTGGCATCGTCGGCGAGGAGATGCTCCTCGACCTCTGCTACGAGGAGGACGCCCGCGCGGAGGTCGATTTCAACGTCGTGATGACGGGCGCGGGGGACCTGGTCGAGGTCCAGGGAACCGCCGAAGGCGAACCCTTCTCCCGCGAGCAACTCGACCGGCTGGTCGACCTGGCGTCGGCCGGCATCCAGGAGCTGACCGAGTTCCAGCGCCGGGTGCTCTCCGTGTGAGCGCCCCCGACACCGTCGGCCGCCCGGCCGTCCCCGACACGCTCGCCATCGCCACCAGGAATCCGGGCAAGGTCCGGGAGATCAGGGACATCTTCGGGAGCCTGGCCGTCGCGTGGCTCTCGGACGAAGGCCGATGGCCCGAGGTCCATGAGACGGGCGCCACCTACCTGGAGAACGCGCTGCTCAAGGCCAAGGCCGTAGCGGTGGCGGCCGGCGTCCCGGCGCTCGCCGACGACTCGGGGATGGAGGTGGACGCGCTCGGCGGCGGACCGGGCGTTCGCTCGGCCCGCTTGGCCGGAGAGGGCGCCACCGACCAGGAGAACCTCCGGTCGCTGATCGAGCTGATCCGGGACACCCCGGCGGAGCAGCGGACGGCCCGCTACCGGTGCGTGGCGGTCTGCGCCTGGCCGGCCGGGGCCGAGGTCTGGACGGAGGGCACGTGCGACGGCCTCCTCCAGGTCGAACCGCGGGGCAGCGGGGGATTCGGCTACGACCCCATCTTCGTCCCGCGGCAGGAGTGGCCGCCGGATGGTCGCGGCAGGACGATGGCCGAGCTCACGCCGGAGGAGAAGCACGCCATCAGCCACCGGGGGAAGGCGTTCCGGCTCCTGGCCGAGCGCCTCGGCGCGTCGCCGATCTGAGCCCAGCCCGTCGCGGCCGGCGCGAACGTGGGAATCTCTCACGCCATGGGGGACACGAGCCCAGGCTTCGCCGAGGACCTCACGCACCGGCTCGCGGTGGCCCGGGGCGACGAGCCCGCCGACCTGGTGCTCGCCGGCGGGCGGGTCCTGTCGGTGTTCACCGGCGAGTTGCTCGAAGCCGACGTCGCGGTGGCCGGTGAGCACGTGGCGGGCGTCGGCCGCTACGAGGGCCGCGAGACGTTCGACGCCCGCGGGCTGATCCTGCTCCCCGGATTCATCGACGGGCACATGCACATCGAGTCGACGAAGCTGCTGTTCGACGCGTTCGCTCGCGCCGCGCTCCCGCACGGGACGACCACCGTGATCCTGGACCCGCACGAGATCGCGAACGTGTTCGGGCTGGACGGGGTCCGGGCGCTCCTCGTCGCCGCCGAGCCGGTGCCGCTCGACTTCTACGTGATGGTCTCCTCCTGCGTCCCGGCGAGCCCATTCGAGTCGAACGGCGCGACGGTGGACGCCGGCGACATCGCCCGGTTCCTGGCCGAGGAGCCGATGGCGCTCGGCGTGGCGGAGATGATGACGTTCCCGTCGGTCGTGGCCGGTGACCCGGACGCCGTGGCGAAGCTCGAAGCCGCCCACGCGGCCGGAGACCGGCACGTCGACGGGCACGCCCCGGGTCTCTCCGGGCGGGCGCTCAACGCCTACCTCGCGGCCGGCATCGCCAGCGACCACGAGTGCACGGCGTACGAGGAGGCCCTGGAGAAGCGCCGACTGGGGATGTGGATCATGATCCGCGAAGGCTCGGCCGCCCGGAACCTCGAGGCGCTGCTCCCGCTCGTCCTGCGGTTCGGTCCCCGGAACTGCCTGCTGTGCACCGACGACCGCGAGCCGGACCAGCTCCTCCGCCAGGGGCACATCAACCACGTGATCCGCCGCGCCGTGGCGCTGGGATGCCCGCCGGCCGACGCCGTGGTGATGGGAACGTTGAACGCGGCCCGGTACCATCGGCTCCGCCGGCACGGCGCCGTCGCCCCCGGCTACCTCGCGGACGTCGTCGCGGTGGAGGGTCTCGAGCGGTTCGAGCCCGTCGCCGTCTGGAAGCGGGGCCGGATGGTGGCGAGCGCCGGCGAAGCGGTCGCCATCCCCACGGTCGAGGCCCCGGGCTGGATGCGGGGGAGCGTGCGGGTGGAACCGCTCGAAGCGGGGGCCTTCGAGACGCGGTCGAACGGCCCGGTCCGGGTCATCGGGGTCGAGGCCGGGCAGATCGTGACGCGCGCCCTGGAGGCCGAGCCGCGCACGGAGGGCGGGCGTTCCTTCGCCGATCCCGAGCGGGACCTGGCGAAGATCGCCGTGGTCGAACGGCACCGCCGGACGGGGCGGATCGGGCTGGGGTTCGTGTCGGGCTTCGGGCTCCGCCGTGGAGCGCTCGCGTCGACCCATGCCCACGACGCCCACAACGTGGTCGTGGTGGGCGTCGACGAGGCCGACATGGCGACGGCCGTCAACCACCTGGCCACGGTCGGCGGCGGGCAGGTCGCGGTGGTCGGCGGAGTCGTGGTCGGCGAGGTTCCGTGCCCGATCGGAGGCCTGCTGTCGGACCGCCCCGTCGAGGAGGTGGCGGCCGCCGTCGAGGACATGGAGGAGGCCGCGCGCAGCCTGGGCGTGATCCTCCCGGCCCCGTTCATGGCGATGTCGTTCCTGGCGCTCTCGGTCATCCCCGAGCTGAAGATCACGGATCGGGGGCTGGTGGACACGGTGCGGTTCGAACTGGTCCCGCTCGAAGCCTGAGCGCCGCCGCCCTCAGCCGGTCGTGGGTGCGGCCCCGCCGCGTGCGGACTCGGTCGAGAACGGCCCCCGGGTCCGGCGAGCCCAGACGATCATCGCCACGGCTAGGACGATCAGTGAGCTCGCGCCGAGGGTTTGCGCGGTCAGCCGCTCGCTCAGGAACAGCCAGCCCAGCAGCACCGCCACCACGGGGTTCACGTACGCGTACGTCGAGATCAGCGAGGTTCGGGTCGTGGCCAGCAGCCATGTGTAGGTGCTGAAGCCCACCAGCGATCCCACGACCACCAGGTACGCCAGCGCCGCGGCAGATCCCAGCGAGATCTGTGCGGGATGTACGCGAGCCAGTTCGCCACGGGCCACGCCCACCACGATCATGAACGCTCCACCGGCCAGCATCTGGATGGCGGTGGAGACCGACAGCCGGCTGGGGAGGGCCAAGCGCGTCATCGCCAGCGATCCGGACGCCCAGCAGAGGGCGGCCGTCAGCGCGATGGCCACGCCGGCCAGGTCGAGGTGCTGGAGACCGGTCGGCCGAACCAGTACGGCCGTCCCGGCGAACCCCAGCATCAGCCCGGCGACGGCGAGCGGCGGCAGCCGCGCGCCCAGGAACAGCCGACTGAGCACCGCCATCCAGAGGGGCATCGTGGCGATCAGCAAGGCGGTGATGCCCGACGGCAGCCGTGTCTCGGCGAGGGTCACGCCGCCGTTCCCGCCCAGGAACAGCAGTCCTCCAACGATCGCTGCGGCCGCCCACTGCCTCCGTCCCGGCCGGTCGCCCATGGTGTCTCCTCGCCGGATGGCCCACGCGTAGAGGATGCCGCCGGCGGCGAGGAAACGCGTCCCGGCCATGAGCATGGGGGGCATCGTTCGGAGTCCGACGCGGATGGCGAGGTAGGTAGACCCCCACACCACGTAGATCGTCGCGAGGCCCAGCCACACCTTCGTGGTGTTGGAGAGCCCGCCCCGCCGCTCCTCGAGCTTCACCCGGTCCAGGCTATCGGGCGCCGAAACCCGCTCATGACACTCCGACGATCCGCCGGCCGAGACCCGGCGCGGAAGGAGACAGGGTTGGCAGCGATTCCGGGCTCGACCTGCTTGCCGGTGGGGATGTCTGCGGCTACCATGCGTGGCCGAGGCGGGGGCCTCGGGGCGGGGGGATCGTTGTGCTGGCGGTGATGGCCGTGGCTTCGGCCGTGGCATTGGTCGTGATCGGAGGGGCGACCGCGGTGGTTCGTCCCAGCAAGGTCAGGAAGTGGACGGCGCGGCGGGGCGGCGCGTACAACTGCTGCGAGCACTGTGGAGCGGCGCTGCGGCTGGACCCCGTTCACCGGTGGCGCTACGAAGGCGTCTGCTCGAACTGCGGCAAGGCTCAGTCGTGGGCGCCGACGGCTACGAACGGATCCTCGCCGGACCGATCGCCCGACCCCTCTGGTGCGAGAGGGGGGAGTTGAACCCCCACGCCCTTTCGGGCACCGGATCCTAAGTCCGGCCCGTCTGCCAGTTCCGGCACTCTCGCGACGCAAACGTGCTGGTCAGAGTATATGCCGGGGTCGAAAGCGACGCCGCGGCCAAGTCCGACACGTGCTGGCGTCCGGACGCGGAGGATACCGCTGGTAGGAGGGCTTGATGACCCGTAGACGGCCGGTCCAGGGGAGACGCACTTGAAGTCCTGCGTCATCAGCGGGCGGCATCCACGCCTCCGGCGGGAGTTGCGTGAAGTCTCGGGGTGTTGCGGGGGTGGGCGGCCCACTCTTATGCTCCGCCGATCACCGGACGGCGCTCGCTGATCGAGGAGGAGCGATGGAGAGATTCGGATTCCCGGTCCCGATCCTTCCTGGGAAGGAGGACCTCCCGCAGCAGATCTACCAAGACATGACGGGAAGGATGCCCGAGTACGTGGAGTCGCGCCGGAACGCCGGGCTCACGATGGAACGCACTTACCTCCAGACGAACCCCGATGGGAGCACCCTCCTGGTCGTGTACGCCGAGGGGAAGGGCACGATGGGAGAAGTGGCCACCGCGTTCGCAACGTCGGCGATCCCGTTCGACCAGTGGTTCATGGACGTGAACCAGGAGGCTTCCGGGATCGACTTCCGGCAGCCGCCGCCGGACGGCGGACCCGAGCACGTTGCCAGCTGGGAGGCTCCGAGCGGCGCCAGGGGCACGGGCATCGCGTTGTGCGCCCCCCTGCAGGCGGGCAAGACCGACGCGGGGAGGGCTTGGGCGAAGGAGGCGTTCGTGAACCGTCGGGACGAGTTGACCGGATCCAGGCTCGCCCTCGGCAGCACGCGCGAGGAGGTCTTCCTGAACCAGACACCGATGGGCGACTTCGCCGTCGTGTACATCGAGGGTGAAGACCCTGTCCGCGTCAACAGAGAGTTCGCGGCTTCGAACAAGTCCTACGACCGATGGTTCAAGGACAGCCTGAGGGACATCTTCCCGCCGATCATCGACTGGGACCAGCCGATCTCCCCGCCGGAGCAGTTGTGGGACTGGCAGGCCTCCTGACACGGTCCTGACGGTCAGCCGGTCGCGCGCTCGGCTACAACGACGATCCGAGTCCCACGACCGTGAGTGTCGAATCTGGCTTCACGATGCCGTGAGGAGCTGGGGCAAGGGGAGGTCATCTCGCGACTCCGCCGAGCGGTGGGCCGGGAGCACGGTGTCGTCGGGACGGTCGTCTCCATCGAGGCGGGACCGAGCTCGCAGCCGAGCGATGGAGGCCGCTCGTGGATGGCCCGTAGGCCGGCGCAGGCAGGAGAACTCAGCGAGGTCGCACCGGTTCAGGGCACCAGACGCGGCGCCTCCGAGGAGGCCTCCGCTTGGTGCTCATCTGCTAAGGCGAGCAAACCGCGAGATGCCTCAGCTCACTGAAGGATGAAGATCGTGTCCCCGCCGTCCGCCTCGTTGTAGTTGATGCCGTGGGCGTTCAGCCGGATGCCCTCGTCCTTTCCGGCTGGAGGGTTCCCCACCACGCACGTGATCCACAGGACCCCGCTGAAGGCTCCGCCCGTATCGGGGGTGAGGGTCACCTTGAGGATGGCCTCACCGCCGAACAGGTTGTGGCCGATCGTTCCGTACGACACGAACGAGCTCAGACCGGTCGCCGCCCACGTTCCCGACGCCACGACGTTCCCGTCGGAGTCGAGCTGTGTGAAGCCGCCGCCCCCGCTGGCGCTCTTGGGATGCACCGAGAGAACCCCGCCGCCCGTCATCTGGACGACGGCCCCGCTCGGCGCGATGGCCATGTTGGGGTTGCCTTCCTCGTCCCCGAGGAGGACCCACTGATAGGTGCTCGAGGTCGCCTTGCTCTGGGCCGACGCCGGAGCGGTGCCCCAGATGAGCGCCCCCAGCATCAAGACCGTCAAGACCGAAGCGACGCGGCGCATCTCACCTCACCTCCCAACCAGAGTGATCCGACAGCGCGGGAACTCCCCCCGATCCCCCCTTTCCAAGACTTCGGCCCCATCCCCGGGCGATCCGCCTGGATGAAGACATCGTCGAACTTTCGCCGGGTGGAAATCAAGGGCTGCGCACGAGGAAACCGCACGGCCTCGGGCCGCCCGCTCCAGCCTCTCCTTCAGCCGCGGCGTCACTGGCCAGCCGCGGCGTCCCCCGGGCGGGCCCGATCCCGTCCGCGGAGGCTGACCTATCCTTGCCCGGTGAGCGAAGAGGTGCCCGTCGCCGCTGACGCAGGCCAGGTCCTGTGCCCGATCGTGGTCGGACGGGACGGCGAACTTGCTGAGATCGACCGAGCCCTCGTTTCTGCGCGAGGCGGCGAGGGCGGAATGGTCATCGTCGCGGGTGAGGCTGGTATCGGCAAGAGTCGCCTCACGCGCGAGGCCGAGAAGAGAGCACGGGCTGCTGCGATGCGAGTGCTCCGCGGTCGGGCTACGTCCGGCGCCGTCCCAACCCCGTACCGCCCGTTCATCGAAGCCCTCCACTCGGCGCTGCGCGATGGCAGAGGATCGAACGACCCGGGGTTGGCCGCCTACCGGGGGGCGTTGCGTGCGTTCATGCCAGCTACGCAAGGCCCGGGGCCAGAGATGCACGTGCTGCTCATCCAAGAAGCCGTCGGGCGCCTGCTCGCCTCGATCGCCCGTCGTGACGGCGCGCTGCTTGTGCTCGAGGACCTTCATTGGGCCGACGGCGACACCCTGGCGCTGATCGATTACCTGGCCGATAACCTGGCGGATGATCGGGTCGCGTGCCTATGCACCTTGCGGGACGAGCCTGGTGCCGCGCTCGACCTCGCCGAGTCGCTCGCTGCCCGGCGGGCGGGGCGCTTGCTGCGGCTCGGTCGCCTTTCGCACGCCAGCGTGGAGCAGATGACCCGCGCTGCCATGGGCATCGAGGCCGTTCCCCGCGATCTGCTGGATGCGCTCCGCGACCGAGCAGAGGGCGTTCCCTTCGTCGTCGAGGAGATGCTCACGACATACGTCGCGTCTGGCGGGGACGCGAGAGCGCCGGCCTCGCTACCGCACACGTTCCGCGAGCTGGTTCGAGGGCGTCTGGCGAGGGTCGACGACCGAACGCGCGGCACCCTCTTCACAGCCGCCGTCATCGGACGCACGTTCGACGGGGATCTCCTCTCGGACGTGAGCGGGCTCCCCCGCGACCAGGTACTCGCGGCGTTGCACGAGGCGGTGGATGCCCAGCTGGTGGTGGCGGATCCGAGCGCAGGCTTCGAGATGCCGTTCGGCTTTCGGCACGCTCTGGTGCGCGAGGCGCTGATGGCGGAGCTGTTGCCACCCGAGCTCGCCGAGCTATCGGTGCGGGCTGCGGATTCGATCGAGGACCGGTTCCCCGGGCTGCCGGGCGAATGGTGTGAGCGCGTCGCCCAGCTCCGCGAGAACGCGGGCGACCGTACCGGGGCGGCGCGTCATCTGCAGGAGGCTGCCCAGCGCGCGGTCGGCCGCGGTGCCCTGGGGTCGGCGATCGACATGCTCGAGCACGCGCGGTCGCTCACCACCCAGGATCGGTGGCACACGATCGGCATCGATCGCCAGCTCATCGACGTGCTCTCGCTCGCAGGCCGGATCGATCGCCTCTGCGAGATCGGCACGGCAGCGAGCGCCTTCATCGACGAGAAGCGCCGGTCGCTGCCCTTCATCACCCTCGCCCGGGGGGAGGTTCACCTCCGGATCGCGCGCGCCATGGCGGCGATCGGCGACGACGACTCCACCGAAGAGCATCTGGCAGAGGCGCGCGACTACCTCCAACAGACCGGAGAGAAGAACGTCTGGGCGGCGCTCACGGCCTTCGAATCGGAGCGGGCCCTCGCACGCGGTGACCTGATCGAGGCACGGGCTCGGGCCGCCGACGCCCTCGTGATGGGGGAGCACCTGCGCCTTGGCGAGGTCGTTGGCGAGGCTCTGAGTGTGGCCGGCAACGCCGCGCTCCTGTCCGGCGACGCACGGGGCGCGCTCGAACTGTTCCTTCGCGCCCGGGACATCGCCCACCGCCCCGTCCAGCGTCTGGGCGCGCTCCTGGATCTCGGCTCGGCCCAGGCGCTGCTCGACGGATCGATCGACACCCTCGCCGAGGTCCTGGCGCTCGCCCTGGAATCCGGTGCGCTCGAATATGCCATGCGGGCCGAGCTCGCCATCGCCCGGACGCTGATCGATCGGTTCGACCTCGTTGGGGCAGCGGCGCACGCAGCCGAGTGCATCGAGACTTCGCGCCGGTACAACCTCGCGTTGCTCCCCGAAGGGCTCGTCCTCGAGGCGCGGCGCCTGGCGCTGGCGGGTGACCTGCCGACGGCCAGGGTGCTCCTCGGGGAAGCGAAATCGGAATCCAACGACGCGTACCTCACACGCGCCGTCTTCTTCATGCTCGAGGAGGACTTTCCCGGTGCGCGAGTAGCGCTCCGAGGTGTGCGCTTCGAAACCGGGGCCGCCCTTTCGATGCTGCTGGCCGCGGCGACTGGTGCCATCGTCGATCCCCGGCCCGTCGCCGGCGCGGCGGCCGAAGGGTTGCTCCTGCATGCGCGGGCCATCGTCGCGCACAGCGACTCGACGTTCGCGGACGCCGATGCGCGACTCGGCCCATTTCCGTGGTGGGGGCACACGGCGCGCCGGCTCACGGCCGAAGCAGCGATCGACGCGGGCTGGGGCGAACCCGCCCTTTGGCTCGGTGAGTCGCTCGCGTTCTTCGAGGCCGCGGGCCACGGCCGCAACGTTCAGGCCTGTCGCGCGCTGCTCCGGCGAGCCGGCGCGCCGGTGCCGCGGAAGGGGCGCGGTGACTCGTCGGTGCCGGAGGCCCTCCGAGCGCGCGGCGTCACGAGCCGTGAGATGGACGTGCTGCGCCTGGTGGCCCAGGGGCTCGGCAATCGAGAGATCGCACGGCGGTTGTTCCTCTCCCATCGCACGGTGGAGACGCATGTGGCGAGCCTGATGCGGAGGCTCGGTGCCGCCTCGCGCAGCGAGCTCGCTGCAGCGGTGGATCCGGTTGACACCCTGCCATTCGGATGAGGATGCTGCACGCGAGCGAGGGGGACGACATGGCGCGGTACATGGTCATCAACAGCCATTCACCGGAGGAGTGTGAGGGGATGGAATCCGACGTGGACAAGCTTCCCCCGGCTCTGAAGGGCATCGACTTCTACTGCACGTGTCCGTTCGGCGAGCACGGCTACTACATGTTCCTCGAAGGTGACTCGAGCGAGGAGGTTCTTGGGCTCTTGCCGCCGAGCCTGCGGGGCGGCGGCAAGACCCGCGCGGTTCCCTACGAGATCTGGCAGCTCTAGAGCCCTCACACGGCGAACGCGCCCCGATGATCGGGCTCTGCCACATATCCGGGCTCTCCTCTCCTTAACTCCGCGCGCCACCCGGATGTCCGGTCGGTCGCCTCGCCGCATCCTGCTGCCGTGGCGCCGGATCCCCGGTGCCGGAGAGGAGGAGCAATGGCTCAGTTCCTGATCCACAACAGGCACGAGCCCGAGGAGTGCCGGGTCTTGTACGAGGAGTACGAGGCGATGGGTGGCCTTCCGACAGCGTTCAAGGGGCACGAGTACTTCTGCACGTGCCCAGCCGGCGACCACGGCGCATACGTGATCGTCGCCGGCAGCTCCGCCGATGACGTTCTTGCCATGCTCCCGCCGAAGTATCGAGCCGGTTCACGTGTGATCGCCGGCGAGATCCTCGAGTTGGCGTACGCGAGCTGACCGATTCGCCTGCCGCGCTGGCGCGGACCTCGCCGTGGGCCACGCGGAAGGCGAGTGCATCCATCACGAGAGGAGAAGGACATGAAGAGGAAGCACGCAGCGGTGGTGGCGGTGATGGTGATGACGGTAGCCATGGCAGGCACCGGGATCTGGGCGGGCGGAGCCTCGGCATCGGCCCCGGCCCGCGGCGGGACCATCCGCATCGACGCCGTGGCGACGCAGGAGAACTTCGTAGACGTCGACCCTTCAGGGCCCAGCCTGGGCGACGCGCTGGTCATCCACGACGACTGGAAGGATGCCGCCGGGGCCATCGTCGGATACGACGGCATCGCGTGCACCACCACGTTCATCGAAGCGAACGGCGACATCACGTTCGAGTGCCTGCTCACAGGACACCTCGACTCGGGCGATCTCACCGCGCAGGGCTTCTTCACCGAGCCGGCTACGGAGCCTCCGTTGCCAAGTGGGGCGCTGGCGGTGACCGGAGGGACCGGGCGCTATGCCGAGGCTGCTGGGACCCTGACGGTCCAGGAAGTCTCCGAGGAAGAGACGCACCTGACCTTCCACCTGGCGTCACCGTAGGGTATCTCGTTCAGGGAAGTGGCGGCTTTGGGGCTGCCCCTTCCCTCGGTTCAGGCGGCTGCCGCCGATGCGGTCGCGCGCATCGCTAATCCACGTACGGCCCGTTGAACACGGGCACCTCGCCGTACGGCTGGCCCGCGAAGAGCATGAATCGAGTGCCGGGAACGGCAGCCGTCACCGTGAACTCCTCACCTGGTCCCAGCAGGACCAGTTGGGGAGGTCCCGCCTGGCGCAGGTTGGCCCCGAAAGCCCCCTCGCCCTCGAGCACGTAGGCGAAGCCCTGGAACTCGGGCGGCACCGGTACCGTGAACGTCCCGCCCTGGGGCAATTCGACGTCGAGGATCAGCGCCGGCGTACCCAGATGCACCGGAGAGCCTTCGCCCACCAGGACCCGGACCGTCGCATCGCCGTCCTTCCGCACGGTCATCTGCTCCGCCAGCAGCACCTGAGCGCTCGGCTCTGCCTGCTTGTCCTTGCGGGCGAGGTTCACCCAGAACAGCACGCTTCGCCACTCGGTGTCGCCCAGCCCCTCCCCGCGCTCCTCCGCCCCGATCCCTTCGGCGTGCCACGCACCTCGCCCTGTCCTGAGCGCCAGGAGCGCGCCCTTGGGCAGTCGCGCCCGCTCGATCGCTCCACCCGGGCCGGTGCTGTGACCGGTGCTGGCCGATCCCTCGAGGATGTACCACAGGTTGTCGAAGCCTCGGTGTGGATGTTTGGTGTCGACGTCCTTCAGCTCCGAGAGCCGGAAGCGACTCTCGTGGACGAGGATGAATGGATCGAGCCTTCCGTACGGCACGCTGCGCGTGGGCAAGGGCTCAAGGATCTCGAAGCCCATCATCGGGCGGATGTGGGCATCCTCCACGAGAACGGCGTCTCGCGATGTTCCACCGACATGTTCTCCCATCTCTCTCATCTCCCTTTCCATCCGCGGTCCTCGCTCCGGCCCTGTAGCGCAGATCCCGTGACCATCACTCCGATCACCACTCACTTCTAAGTACGTAGTAACTTCGAGCGTGCTAGTCTCATTCCCGTGAGCGGCTCGACTCGACGAAAGCCGCGCCTCGACGCCGAAGCGTGCGGGCGCGCCGACGGATCGCTCGTGCGTGCGTTCGACCTGCTCGGTAAGCGTTGGACCGGGGTGGTGCTGGGGACGCTGAGCGGCGGGCCAACCGGCTTCCGCGCTCTCGCCCGCACGGTCGAGGGGATCAGCGACTCGATGCTCTCCGACCGCCTGAGCGAGCTGAGCGAGGCGAGACTCGTCACCCGCACCGTCACGGAGGGACCGCCCCTCTCCGTCACCTACGCGCTCACCGACGCGGGCCGCGCTCTCTTGCCTGCGCTTGAACAGATCAGCCGGTGGGCCGAGGAACACCTTCCTGTCGAGGGATCAGGCTGAGTCGATGGCCCCGGCTCGAGGCCACGGTCCCATGACTTTCTTGTATACACGTGTCGATCTGGGCATCTGCCGTTCATAGGAAGGGTGAGCGGCGGGACCTGCCCGCCCGAGCCGAAGGAGGATCCCCATGGCCCAGTACCTGTTGTCCGTCCAGAGCGTCGAGGGCGAAACGGGCCCCGCCATGACCGACGAAGAGATGCAGCGGTCCTGGAAGCGGATCCAGCTGCTCAACGAGGAGCTGAAGGCGGCCGGCGCCTGGGTCTTCGGCGGCGCCCTGCACGGACCCGACACCGCCACGGTCGTACGCGTGTCTGGTGGCGAGACGCTGACCACGGACGGCCCCTTCGCCGAGTCGAAGGAACACCTGGGAGGCTTCTACATCATCGAGGCTGATGACCTCGACGCCGCCGTTGTTTGGGCCTCGAAGACCACAGAAGCGGTTGGGAGGCCCATCGAGGTGCGCCCGTTCCGTGCAGCAGAGTCCTGACAACGTGCGCGACGTCCACGCGGCACCCAAGCTCGACGAGGCCGAGGTCGGCCGGATCTTCCGCGAGGAGTCCGGCCGATCCGTGGCCACCCTGATCCGAGTCTTCGGTGACATCGACGTCGCAGAGGATGCGGTGCAGGAAGCGTTCGCCGTCGCCCTGCGCAAGTGGCCGATCGACGGCCTCCCGCCCAATCCGGGTGGCTGGATCACGACGACCGCCCGCAATCGTGCCATCGAGCGCCTGCGCCGCGAGTCGCGTGGACGGGAACTGCTCGGCGAGGTGGCGGTGCTCTCGTCCGGCGACGACGATCCCGGCATGCCCGAGGAGGTGGGGCCCGTGCAGGACGATCGACTTCGCCTCATCTTCACCTGCTGCAACCCCGCTCTTTCCACGGAAGCGCAGGTGGCGCTCACCCTCCGACTGCTCGGCGGCCTATCGACCAAGGAGGTGGCCCGCGCCTTCCTCGTCGACGAGCCGACCATGGCCCAACGCCTGGTCCGTGCCAAGCGCAAGATCAAGGCCGCCCGGATCCCCTACCGCGTGCCGGAGGATCACGACCTGCCCGGCCGACTCCGCCCGGTGCTGGCCGTGGTCTACCTCGTCTACAACGCCGGGCTGACCAGCCCAGCCGAACCGGGTCTCTGCTCAGAGGCGATCCGGCTGGCGCGGATCCTGGCGTCGCTCATGCCGGACGAGCCAGAGGTGGCCGGCTTGTTGGCGCTGTTGCTCCTGACCGAGTCCCGTCGCTCGTCGCGAACGCGGCCCGACGGCTCCCTCGTGCTGCTCGGCGAGCAGGACCGCACGCGGTGGGACCGGGCCTTGATCGAGGAGGGCCAAGAGATCGTGCGTCGCTGCCTTCGCCGCAACCGACCCGGTGCGTATCAGCTCCAGGCGGCCATCAACGCCGTGCATGCGGATGCCCCGACACTCGAGGAGACCGATTGGTCGCAGATCGTCGCCCTGTACGACCAGTTGCTTGCGGTCGCCCCCACGCCGGTCGTGGCCCTCAACCGCGCGATCGCCATCGGCGAGGTGGACGGCGCCGCCGCCGCGCTGGCGTTGGTGGACGAGCTGGATCTGGACATCTACCACCCGTTCCACGCCACACGAGCCGATCTGCTTCGGCGGCTGGGCAGGAACGGCGAGGCCGCGGCCTCCTACGAGCGTGCGGCCGCCCTGGCGCCGACGGACGCCGAGCGGGACTTCCTCAGGCTCGGTGGCCGAGCTTCGCGCTGACCCCGAGACCGATCCTCTCCTGGGCGGATCCCGGTGGAAGAGAGCTCCGACGGCAGTGCGATGAACCATGGCCTCACTCCAGGTCGCCCCGGCGCGACGAACGAACGAGTGGGCGAAAGCCATGCCGTTCGAATAGAGTCGCCCGGTCCCGGAGATCAACGGAGAGGAGTGGGGATGGCACGAACGCTGGAGGGCGACATCGAGGCATTCCGGTCGCGGTTCCACGGCGCCGTCCTGACGCCGGGCGAGCAGGACTACGACGGCGCGCGCGCGGTTTGGAACGGCGCCATCGACCGCAAGCCTGCGGTGATCGCGCGATGTTCCACGGCCGAGGACGTCGCGGATGCCATCCGCTTCGCCCGCGAGAACGGTTTGGAGATCTCCGTCCGCGGCGGCGGTCACAACTACGCCGGTCACGCGGTCTGCGACGACGGCCTGATGATCGACCTCAGCCCCATGAACGGTGTCGTGGTCGACCCGGGTGCTCGTGTCGCCGTGTGCGGCGGCGGCGCCACGTGGGGGGACCTCGACGCCGGGACGCAGGAGCACGGGCTTGCCACACCCGGAGGCTTCATCAGCCACACGGGGATCGCCGGGTTGACGCTCGGCGGGGGCATCGGATGGCTCACCAAGAAGGCCGGGCTCAGCTGCGACAACCTCGTCGGAGCGGAGGTGGTCACCGCGGACCAGCGCATCGTGCGCGCGTCCTCGACCGAGGAGCCCGATCTGTTCTGGGCGCTGCGGGGCGGCGGCGGCAACTTCGGCGTCGTCACGTCCTTCGAGTTCGCGCTGCACGAGGTGGGCCCCATGGTCAACGTCGGGCTGTTCTTCTGGGGACTCGACCGGGGCGCGGACGCGCTGCGCTTCGGTCGCGACTTCATCAAGACGCTCCCTCCGGACGCCACCGGCTTCATCGGTGCGGCCCTCAGCGCGCCTCCGGCGCCGTTCGTGCCGGAGGAATACCATTTCCTCCCCGGGATGGCCTTGCTGGTCGTGGGCCTGGCGTCCCCCGAGGAGCACGCCGCGATCGTCGCGCCGATCCGCGACGCGGCCCCGCCGCTCTTCGAGCTGGTAACGCCCATCCCCTACGTCGCGCTACAGCAGATGTTCAACGAGAGCGCGGAGTGGGGAACGCTCGGCTACGAGAAGTCGCTCTATCTCGACGAACTCTCGGACGATGTCATCTCGGTCATCGCCGAATACGCCCCGAAGAAGCAGTCACCGCTCACCTTCTGTCCGGCCTTCGTCATGAACGGTGCCTTCTGCGCGGTCGGCGACGACGAGACCGCGTTCGGCGGGAGCCGCGCCGAGGGCTACGTGTTCAACATCGCCGCCCACGGTCCGACACCGGAGCTCTACGAAGCCGACCGGGCGTGGGCGCGCGACTTCTGGGAAGCGCTGCGGCCTCACGCGAGGGGATCGGGCAGCTACATCAACTTCATCGCCGAGGTCGATGTGGACCGCGTGCGCGCCTCGTACGGCGCCGAGAAGTACGAGCGGCTCGCGCGCATCAAGGCCGCCTACGACCCGGACAACGTGTTCCACCTCAACGCCAACATCGTGCCGGAAGCTCCGAGGGGCGTCCGGACCGCCGGATCGCCCACACCACGAGGGCGATGAGCCCGCCCCAGAAGACCAACATCATCAGGGTCATGAGGAGCCAGGCGACCCAGCCTCCCGGACCCCAGCCGTACCACATCATCTCGATCGCTCCTTCCGTTCGTTCATCGTTCGTCGCATCCTGACGATGGGGCGGCGTTTGGGCCGGCCGTCGTCGCCTGATCATCGCGGACGACGGTGGTTTGTGGGATTCGCGGTGCCCGGAGTCCGACCTCGGCGATCCGGTACCACCACGGGACGCGCCGCTCGATCAGCGCGTCCACGCTGAAGCGAGCCGGGCCGCACTGGGCGTTCAGCACCAGGAGCGAGGCGAACACCAGCGCGTAGACGATCCCCGTGCCGACGTCCGCCGCCCCCGACGTGTAAGGGCCGCCGAACCCCTCGGCCGTAGACCAGATCAGCAGGCTGAAGGCGATCGCCGCGAGATACGAGAGCTTGCGGGCGAACCCGAAGATCAGGGTGAGCGCGATCAGCGTCTCGACCACCGCCACCAGGAACGCGAAGAACGTGACCCGCGGCGCCTGCAGGTCGATCCAGAAACGGAACCATCCGTGCAGCCACGCCGGCTGGCCGCTCGCGGCGCCGCGGATCGCGTCCACGTAGCTCGCCCGGAACCCCGGGAGCCACTTGAGGACCGCGTCGACGAGCCACACGAGGCCGAACACGATGCGGACAGCGTCTTGGGGCCAAACGGGACCCCTTCGAGGCGCCGTCTCCGGGCGCATCGAAGTCTCCATGGCCGACCTCACTTCACGCTCTTCCTGTGGTCACCTGACCCCGCCAGGGTATCGGGAGCGGCAACGCAACCGGGGGGCGTTCGGCCCGCTCGGCCCGGGACCTGAGGGCACGATCCGCCTCCCGAGTCCTAAGTCCGGCCTTCTGGGGTGGTGCCCTCACCACAGGTCCCGGAGAGCTGCACCATGAGGAGTGTGGCCCGCACCCTTCGCCATCCCGTCGGTTAGGCCCACAATGCGGACGGGATGACGGAATGATGGAGGGTACCGCGCGAGAACGGCCTCGGCTGTTGCCTCGTCTGGCGTGGATGATCGGCCTCCTGTGCTTCGGCATGGTGGCCGCGAGCTTGGTCCTGATGTTCGTGAACCGCGCGGCGATCGGCTCGGGTGGAACCGGCGACGCCTCCGACCTCGTCCCCACGGTCACCCTCGGCGCGCTCGGGGCGCTCGTCGCATCGCGCCGGCCGACGAACGCGATCGGTTGGATGCTGCTCGCGATCGCGACCGTCGTAGGGACCTCCGCGCTGACCGACCACGTCGCGATCCGTGCCCTGCTGGCCGGGGCGCCCCCGGACGGCTGGCCTCGGTGGCCGGCATGGGTCCACTACTGGGTCGGGAACGTGGCTCTGGGTCTGCTGATCCTGGTGCTCCTGCTGTTTCCCGACGGCAAGCCCCTGAGCAGGCGATGGCGGTCGGGTGTTTGGGCGACGGTCGTCGTCTCGATCGGGTTCGTGGCCGGCAACGCCCTCGATCCCACCCCGGTGCAGCTGTCACCGCGCCTGCCGAGCCTGGGGAATCCCGTGGGCGTCAAGGCATTCGCGGGCTTCGGCAACTCCTTCGCTTTCCTGGGGATCGTCGCCCTCCTCATCCTCGGCGTCGTGGCGCTGCTCCTCCGCCTGCGTCGGTCCAGGGGAGAGGAGCGCCAGCAGATCAAGTGGTTCGCCTACGCCACGGGCGTCTCCGTCGGATTCATCGTCGTCGGGATCCCCCTCGGCGCGGTGTCCCAGGCGCTCTCCAACGTGATGTTCAACGCCGCTTTTCAGCTCGGGTTCGCCATCGCCGTGCCGGCGGCGGCTGCCCTCGCGATCCTGCGCTACGGCCTCTACGAGGTCGACGTCGTCATCAACAAGACCCTGGTCTACTTCTCCCTCGCCGCGATCATCACGGCGATCTACGTCGGGATCGTGGTTGGGATCGGTGCCGTGATCAACGCGAGGGGCAACGTCGGCCTGTCGATCCTCGCCACCGCGATCGTCGCCGTCGCCTTCCAACCGATCCGCGACCGGAGCCGACGGTTCGCCAACCGGCTCGTGTATGGCAAGCGGGCCACCCCGTACGAAGTGGTGTCTGCCTTCGCCGAGCGGATGGCCGGCGCATTCTCGATCGAAGAGGTCCTCCCTCGAACCGCCCGCCTGCTGGCCGAAGGGACGGGGGCGCTCCGAGCCGACGTCTGGCTGCGCGTGGGCGCGGAGTTAAGGGCCGAGGGATCGTGGCCGCCCGGGAAGCGGAGCGAGAGGATCCCGTTGGCGGACGGGGCGTCGCTCGACGTCCCCGGGGCGTCTCGCGTGGTCGCCGTGCAGCACCAGGGCGAGCTCCTCGGCGCGCTGTCGGTGCACAAGGCTCCGGGCGACCCGGTCACACCGACCGAGGAGAAGCTGCTCGCCGACGTCGCTTCGCAGGCGGGGCTCGTCCTTCGCAACGTTCGGCTGATCGAGGAGCTCCGTGCTTCCCGTCAGCGGCTGGTCGCCGCGCAGGACGAGGAGCGTCGCAAGATCGAGCGCAACATCCACGACGGCGCCCAGCAGCAGCTGGTGGCGCTCGCGGTGAAGCAGCGGCTGGTGGCGGGACTGATCGATCGCGATGGCGAGAAGGCCAAGACCCTGCTCGAGGACATCCAGCGCGAGACATCCGAGGCGCTCGCGGATCTCCGCGACCTCGCCCGCGGCATCTACCCGCCGCTGCTCGCCGACCAGGGCCTGCCCGCCGCCTTGGAAGCGCAAGCCCGGAAGTCGACCGTGACCACCGTCGTCGAGTCCGACGGGGTCGCCCGCTACCCCCAGGAGATGGAGTCGGCCGTGTACTTCTGCTGCCTCGAGGCCCTGCAGAACGTGGCGAAGTATGCGGGAGCGTCGAGCGCACGGGTGCGATTGGCGGAGTCCGAGGCCTCCCTTCGCTTCGAAGTCTCTGACGACGGCGTGGGATTCGACCCCTCGGCCATCGGCTATGGGACCGGTCTGCAGGGGATGGCCGACCGGGTCGAGTCGCTCGGAGGCGCGATCGAGATCCGGTCGGGCCCCGGAGGAGGGACCACCGTCACCGGTCGCATCCCGATCACACGTTGAGAGCCGACCATCGGTCAGATGGCGCATCTGTCAAGGGCCACACCGTGGGCTACGGATGGAACCGACGCGGGTACCTTCGCGTCCTGAGCAACGTGGATGGGCGGATGGGGAGCGAGGCTGTGGATCAAGGCCGAGGTATCGGCGCCGGCAAGCTCGGCCAGCGTTCCCTGCGGCGCGCCGGCGAAGCCATCCGGTCGGCACTCCCGCTCACCGCGGAACGCTCGCAACCTCGATCGGCCATGGCAAGGTCGGTGGCCGGTCCGATCCGTTGTTCCCGTCGAGTACTGGAGGTCAGAACGATGCGCCGTTCAACGATCCCCGCAGCCGTGTCGATGTGCCTTGCCGCTCTGCTGACCGTCGCGTTCTTCGCTCCGGTCGCAGTATCCGCCGCGACCCCGTCGGGCTCCGCCATCCCGACCGGCTTCCATGCCCAGTCCCTGACCTGGGTGTCGCCGGAGCACGGGTGGATGCTCGGCGTCGCCCCGTGCGGCCAGACCATGTGCACCACCGTCGTCGGGACGACCGACGGCGGAGGGACCTGGAACACGCTCGGCACCTTCAAGGCGCCGGTGACCTCGGACGACAAGACCGGCGTTTCGGAGGTCAGGTTCGCCGACGACCTCCACGGGTGGGCGTTCGGGCCCGCGCTCTGGGCGACGCGCGACGGGGGGGCGAAGTGGAAGAAGCAGGCGCCTCCCGGCGGCGGTCAGCGGGTCCTGGCGCTCGCGGGCAACTCGGACGCGGTCTACGCGGTCGTCTCCCCGTGCCGCCTGAACCACCTGTGCGGGTACCCGGCGACCCTCTGGCGCACGACCGCCGGCGGCGGGACGTGGACGCAGGTGTCCGTCACGCTGCCCGTCGCCACGAGCGCGGTGCTGGCGGTGCACGGCGTCGTCGCCTACGTGATCGCGCCCACCTTCAGCTTCGACGGTGTCCTGGACGCGACCGTCGACGGCCAGCAGTGGTCGTCGCGCCCGAACCCATGCGTCCAGGCCAACGACGAGACGCTGTGGGACGTCGCACCCATCTCCGACACCAAGGTCGCGCTCCTGTGCGTGGGCGACCCCGGGTTCAGCATGGCCGACAAGCGCGTGCTCCGGTCGAACGACACGGGGCTGACGACGTCACCTGCCGGGAGCACGTCCAGGAACGGGATCGTGTCGCAGCTCGCGGCCGCCCCGAACGGAACCCTGGCGGTGTCCTCCTACTCGGACGGGAGCTGGATCTACCGGAACGGCGGCAGCCGGACCTGGACCACGCCGGTGTCCCTGGCCGACTTCGGCATGGGCTGGAACGACATCGTGTTCACGACGAATCAGGTCGGGTTCGTGATCCACGGGCCGTGGGCGTTCTGCTGTGGCGGCGGACCCGGCGAACTGTGGGGGACCCACGACGGCGGGGTCACGTGGGGGCCGGTATGAGCCACGGGGCCGAGGAGTTCGTCTCAAGGACATTCCGGTGAGTGAACTCGACGCATTGACAGCGGGAGGACCGGGGCGGATAGTCCGCCGATGAACGGCGCGGCCTGCGCGATGGCGCCGGCGACCCGGCCGCGCCGAGGAAGGTCTCGCGAGAGATGGACGAAGAGATCGCTTGGGCCGTGGAGACGTCCAGGGACGGGGAGCGTTGGCGCTTCTTCGGCAAGGCGTGGACCCGACCGAGTGAGTCGCTGCTGCTTCACGCCGTCCCTCGGTACGTGCGCTACCGAAGGCTGGACGGCGACGCACCCTGGTGCGAGCCGTTGGAGCGGTCCGGGGACGAACCCATGACCCTGATCGACCTGGACGGGAAGAGCCGGCAGGACCTGTGGCCCGGACCCGACCACCACGGCCTGCCGGTCCTCCTGCCCGGCGGCGAGGAGGGCCGGCTGCTGCGCTTCGAGCACACCGAGGACGGGGCGCGCCACCGGGTGGTAGTCCAGTCCTACCACCACAGCCATCCGTAGTACCGCGGGAGAAGCTCGAGCGATGAGTTCGGATGCGGAGGTGAGGTCACGATGAGCATGCAGCACTCCCTGACCGGCCGTCCGATCGCCCGCGGGCTGCGGTTCCTCGGTGCCGCGCTCATCCTGCTGAACGGCGGGGTGCACCTCCTCGTGTGGGGTCAGGCCTACCGATCGATCCCGGTGATCGGGCCGCTCTTCCTGGTGAACGCCGTCGCCGCGCTGTTGATCGCGGCCGCTCTCCTCTGGAGGCCCGAGGGCATCGCCGCCCTCCTGGGCCTCGGTCTGTCCGTCGGCACGTTCGGAGCGTTCCTGATCGCGTCGACGGTTGGGCTGTTCGGTCTCACCACCGGGTGGGACGCCAAGGCGGTGCTGGCGGCGGTGGCGGAAGTGGGGGCGACGGTCGTCCTGCTGTCCTGGTGGGCCATCACCCGGAGGAAGAGGGATGCACCGCCGCTCGTCGGTGAGCGCAGTGAGGGCTCGGCCACCGGGCACGACGCGTTGCGACGTTCCGCGTAAACTCCGCGAAGTTCCGAGTGATCGTCGATCCGGCACTCGACGAGCGCCTGCTCAAGACGAACTCCGGGAGGTCGATACCGCCGGCAGATGCGGTGGGCCAAGCTGCTCCTGTGCGGCGCTCTCGCGCTCTCGCTCGTCGGGTGCGGGTTCCGGCGCGAGGGCCGGGTCGGCGTCGGCTTGCGGAGAACGCCGGCGTCCCCCTTCGTCACCGGCGCGAGCCCGGCGGCCGGTGATGTCGTCGAGCAGCTGGTCACGCCCGACGGGCGCACGCGGCAGTACATCGTGCACGTGCCATCTCCGCGAC
>WNGK01002090.1_pt1 | contig 22163 bp, 14 predicted proteins | sample 5400601 | NCBI WGS metagenome assembly WNGK01 (sample SAMN13153376, study PRJNA577476) | soil metagenome | isolation source: 60 cm soil or saprolite under Garry oak tree replicate 1 | place: USA:California | collected 2016-06-15
AGCGCTACCGCAACTTGTCCTTTGCTCCCTACCCTCTGGCGGCCTGGGTTGAATTCAGCTATATGGGCGTGCCCGTGCGCCTCGGCCAGGTGATCCAGACCGTGCAGCAACAGACCGGCCAAGGCATCGTGCTCAATCCACTGGAGGTGACTCCCGCTGTTTCCGTGAGGATCTTCCCCGACGCCGGCATCACGCCGCTCGGCTCGAAATCGTTCGCGCTTTCAGTGCAAGTGCACACCGAAGCGGAGGCGGGCGCAAAAGGCACGGTGCGGCTTGATCTGCCCGAAGGCTGGCATTCCGAGCCCGCCTCGGCTCCCTTCGCCCTAGAGCGCGCCGGCCAGGAACAGATCGTGCGTTTCGAGGTGATCGCGGATCGCCTGGAGACCAAGCCCTACACGGTGACAGCGGTCGCCGAGTCGGGCGGGCGGCAATATCGCGAAGGCTTCATCACCGCGGGTTATCCCGGCCTGCGCCCGTATAACCTCTACGTTCCGGCCACTTACCGCACGTCTGGCGTGGATGTGAAAATTTCTCAAGGATTGCGCGTCGGGTACGTGATGGGCACGGGCGATACGGTGCCGCCGTGGTGCTGCTGGGGGTGCGCGCCTATACGGCCCGGCCGGAACTCGTCATCAGCCACAACCGGCTGCTCGAATACGTCCGCAATGGCGGCGTGGTGATCGTGCAATATCAGTCCGTGCAGTACGATCACAATTTCGGGCCCTATCCTTATACCTTGCCCAATGATGCCGAGCGCGTCGTGGACGAACACTCGCCGGTCAAATTCGTTGACCCAAAGAGTCCGCTGCTCACCTGGCCCAACCAGATCAACCAATCCGATTTTGCCGGATGGGTCGAGGAACGAGGCCACAGCTTCCTGAAAACCTGGGACCCGCAATACGTCTCGCCGCTCGAAACGCATGATCCGGATCAAGATCCGCAGAAGGGTGGCTTGGTCTACGCCCGCTATGGGCGCGGAGTGTACGTGTATGTGGCCTTCGCGCTTTACCGCCAATTGCCGGATGGCGTGCCGGGCGCCTATCGCCTGTTTGCAAATTTACTGAGCTTGCCGCGCAATCCTGCGTTCAAGCAGCCCGGCGGCGCCAGTAACAGCGCCCGCCGCTAAACTCAGGGCCGTGGCGGACAATGAATCCACATGCCCGGTGACCGGGAAACGGAAGTACGCCACCGAAGGCGAGGCACTATCTACAGCCGCACATCAGATCGCGATTGCCAACGCGCCGAAGCTCCGAACTTACCGATGCCAATGGTGCGATGCCTGGCATCTGACGAAAGCCTCAGGCAAATCCAAAAAGGATCGCGGATGAATGAGTGACCGGCGTGGCAACGGCGCGCCGCCAGCCGCTGTCGGGACGTGTTAATCGCGCCTCCACTCTGCTTATTGCATTGCGAGCGAATGTGGTAGACTCCGCCAAGACCGGCGCGGGCAAGACCAGGGTGACCAAAACCTAGTGATACGTTTTTCTTGCTCGGCGAGGACCAAGACGCAGCACTCCGAAATAGGGAGGCGTAACCATGGCCACGCATGATGCTGAATCATCGGCGCGCAATGCTCGCAAGAAGCCCTTCTACCGAACTCTCTGGGGCCAGGTGCTCATCGGCGTAGCGCTCGGCATCATTCTGGGCTACGTGCGGCCGCAAACGGCCATTGCCATGAAGCCGCTGGGCGACGCCTTCATCCGCGTCATCTCCATGATCATCACGCTGGTCATCTTCTGCACCATCGTGACCGGCATTGCCGGCATGGGGGACCTGAAAAAAGTCGGGCGCGTCGGCGGAAAAGCGCTGCTCTATTTTGAAGTCGTTTCCACGATTGCACTCCTGATCGGGTTGGTGGTCGGCAATCTGGTGCAGACCGGCGCGGGCTTCAATGCCGATCCCGCCAAGCTCAACGCCCAGGCCGTGGCGAATTACGCGGGCGCGGCAAAGACGCAAACCGTCACGGACTTCCTGATGCACATCATCCCCACGACCGTGGTGGATGCCTTTGCCCGCGGAGACATCCTGGAAGTGGTTTTCGTTTCGGTGCTATTTGGCCTGGCCATGGCGGTGATGGGCAAGCGCGTCAAGCCGCTGGTGGACGCCATCGAGGGATTGACGCAGGCCGTTTTCGGCGTGGTGAATCTGGTGATGAAGGCTGCTCCGATTGGCGCCTTCGGGGCCATGGCCTTTACCATCGGCCAGTACGGCCTCAAATCGCTGGGCCCGCTGGCGAAGCTCGTCAGCGCGGTTTGGATCACTTCGATTCTCTTTGTGCTCGTGGTGCTGGGAGCGATTTGCTGGGCGTCCGGTTTCGGAATTATCCGCTTCCTTTCCTATATCAAGGAAGAGATCGTCCTTTGCCTCACCTTGAGCTCCTCCGAGCCAGCGCTGCCCACGTTGATGGAAAAGATGGAGAAGCTCGGCTGCTCGAAAGCCCTGGTCGGCCTGGTCGTGCCCACCGGCTACACGTTTAACACCGATGGCAGCAGCATCTATATGACCCTGGCGGCCCTTTTCGTGGCCCAGGCCACCAACATTCACCTCACCATCGGACAGCAATTAACGATTTTTGCCGTCGCCGTCCTGACGTCCAAGGGCGCGAGCGGCGTGCAGGGCGCGGCCTTCATTGCCCTGGTCGGCACGTTGATGGTTATTCCCAGCATCCCCGTCGCCGGCATGGCTCTGATTCTGGGCGTGGACCGCTTCATGAGCATGGCCCGGGCGACCACGAACATGATCGCCAACGGAGTCGCCACGGTAGTCCTGTCGCGCTGGGAGCACGAGCTCGACCGCTCGACTTTGCGACGCAACCTGGGACTTCCTTTCGAACTGGCCACGGCTCCGTTGGAACCGGCGACGGCGGCCAGGAAATCCGTCGGTTAGAATGCCGAATCCGCGTCGCCACTTGCTCGCCGCAGCGATGCGCTGCGCGAAGCCTGAAGTGCGGGAACAATGTTCGTGAAGCCCGAACCAGTCCTCTTCACCTTTCACAAAATCCGAGAGCAAAGCGAGCAGGGCAATGCGGAAGCCTGGCGCGCTTTGCTTGATTTCTATGGCCCTGTGTTTTTTCGGCTGCTGGAGATCCACGGAGTAATCCGCCGGCAAGAGGCTTCGCCGATTGTGAAGAAGACGCTGGCGGAGCTTACCGCCAATGGCTTCGAGCGGCTCCGCGCCACTTCCCGCCAATCGGAACGCGAGTTTCTGGGAGATCTTCGCGCTCGGCTGCTGGAAACGGCGCTTGAGGCCACTACGTCCGAGAATTCGCAGGTTCCGGCGAGTGGCTCTTTTGAGCCGGAAAAAATCGCCAAGCTGCTCGACGGTGTTCCCCTGCTCCACAAGGAGATGCTTTTTTTCAAGCTTGCCGGTTATACCGAGAATACTCTCGAACGCCTCATGCGCATCTCGCCGCGCGTGGCCGAAAAAGCCTTCGAGCGTCTCGCGGCGGAATACCAGGCAGCTCGTTCGACCGAGCAAGACCGGTGCCCCTGGCCTGCCGCCTGGCTCGCATTTCTAAAGCACGCCCGAAGCCTCAAAACGCAAAATTGCACTCCTGCACACGAGATCGTGCGCATTCATGATGGGCAAGTGAGTTGGTATGAGAAAGAGCCGGTAGAAAAGCACGTCTCCGGCTGTTTGCATTGCCTGGAAGCCTGGGCGGGATTGCGTGAGGTGGGCTATTGGCGGCGCGCCGCCGACCCGCTTTCGTCCTCCGAGATCGAGCGATTACTCGAAGTCATTCCCGTAGAAAAACCGGCCGCGAAGAAGTCCTTGTTCCAGCGCCTGCGCTCGTAGCCAAATCTCAGCTAACGATGAGATTCCGGCAGAAGAACGCCACTGAGACGGATCGGACTTGGATTGGAACCGTAATGAAATTTGTGACATGGAACTGTGCGATGGCGCTCCAAAAAAAGTATCAGGGGTTTCTTACTCTCGGCGCAGACCTCATGGTAATTCAGGAATGCTCACAAGCATTTATCGAGCAACTCAATCGCTCGGAAGGATGGTCTTCCGCCTGGTTCGGCAATAATCCCAACAAGGGGCTCGCTGTATTGGTGAGAGCGCCTTGGCTCATTCGTGAAGCACAGGCCCTGAAACTAAAGTGGGCAGGTAGGCTCGTCATCGATGGACGTGAGTCTATCGAGTTGTTCCCTGTTTGGGCGTGCAAGGGCGATAGTCCCGCCGAGGAATACGTCGGGCAAATTCACCTTCTGCTTGACATGATTGAGCAGACTGGTCTTTCTCCACTCGCAATCGTCGCTGGTGATTTCAACAGCAATTCAATATGGGATAGCGATTATGGGATCAAGAATCACTCTTCTGCTGTCGACAGATTTCGCAAACTTGGATTGGAAAGTGCCTATCACGTATTCTCTGGAGATCCCCAGGGATCAGAACGATACAAGACGCATTGGAATATGAAAAAGAAGGATGCCGCTTACCACGTCGATTACGCATTCCTCAGTCGACCGCTATTGCCAAGACTCAGGGAGGTAGTAGTCGGTCGTTGTGATGACTGGCTTTCCCTAAGTGACCACTCTCCGGTGCTCGTGGAACTCGACCTGTAGGCGGTCCCAGCATTTCTGACCCCAAGCTTTGCTTATTAAAATTGCTCAACCGCCTAGCGAAAGTTGTGCGGTGAGCCGCGCTTCCACTCGTTGCTCTGAAAGAGGCAATCGAAAATCGGAAGAAAGACGTTATAGCGGCCCTCGAAGCCTCCATGGTGCAGCATGTGATGATTTCTCGCGGCGCGCAGCCATCCCGGCAGCCAGCCGCCCAGATGAAAACGCCAGTGAATCTCTTCATAAGCGATGAAATAGATGGTGAAGCCCGCAAACATGCCGACTGCCAGGCCGATGTGCAGGAAAAGTTCCAGTGCCAAAACTGGCAGCGCGTTTAACGCGAACACCAGCACCACCACCCAGGGCGACGTGGCGAAATTGACATAGCGCGGCTCTTCCGGCGCTCCCGCCGTGTCGTGATGGAGACCGTGACGTTGCACCAAAAATCCCGCGCCCCAATGCAGGAAAAATCGGTGCAGGATGTACTCGAAGGCATTTGCGTACAGCAGCCCCGCCAGGAATCCGGCCGCGAGGTGCAGCGGGTCAAACTGGCGCTCGCCGAAATGACCTAATTGGAGAACCAGGGCCGCCAAGATAAAGCCAATCAGAAGAGCCGTGATTGCGTTGACGTGCTTGACCCTGCGAGCGCGGGCAATCTCAGCAGATCGGTCGGCCTCGGTCATCCTAGTCTCCATTGGGCTTACTCCTCGGCGAGCAGCCGGACACGCAGCTTCTCCTGCGTATCCCCGCTGAGCTTTGCGCCGCCGAATGTAAGATAAAAAGTATCCAGCGCGCGCTGGCCCTCGGTATCGATCAGCGCCACTTCGATATTACAGCCCAGATTGGCCAGCGTTGAGCTCAGCCGAAACAGCAAGCCCGGCCGGTCTTGCGTGACGATCTCCATCAGCGTCGAATGCGGAGAACTGCTGTCGTCGAAGCGAATCTGCGTGGGCACGCTCACTTTCGCTTGCGGCTTCGATTGCGTCCCGGCCCTGCCGCGCAGCAGCGTTTCTCGCGGAATGGCCCCGGTCAGCACGCCCTCAATGTTTTTCTGCAAGCGCGCCAATTCCGAAGGATTCAGTTCCAGCGTCTTGTGCGGATCGGTGAAATGGAATGTATCCACCACGACGCCCGCGGCGTTGGCAAACGCTTCCGCCTTCCAGATGTCCATTCCCCAGGAGGCCAGCGTTCCCGTGACGCCGGCAAAAAGGAACGGCCGGTCCGTTGCGAGCAGCGTCAGCGCGTAAATCTGGCCGCGATGCTCGATGCGCAATTGCACGCTCTTCTCCTTTAAGTTTCGGGCCATCTGGAAATGCGAGGCAATCTCTTCGGGAGAATGCGCGAAGAGATAGCGGCGCGGCAGCCCCTCGAGAAAAGAGGCCAAATCCTCGCGCGACGCGGTCGCGGAGAGCAGCGGGATGATGCGCTCAATGAACTGCAAGTCCCCCGCCTCGGCCCGAAAACGCTCTTCATCCAGGCTGCGGCTCAGATAATTCGCCGTAAGAACATAGAGTTGCCACAACGATTCCGCTTTCCAGGGCGTCAGCGCCTCGGGATTCACCGCCCGGATATCCGCGTAGGTGAAAAGACAAAGCAGCTTCAGCCGTTCCGGAGAGCCCACTTGTTCGGCAAAGACGCGGATGGTTCCGGGATCAAAAATATCCCGCCGCAAGAGACTGGCGGACATGGCCAGATGGTCGCGAATGAGAAAGCGGACGGTATCCGCCTGCTCCGACTTCAGATCCAGGCGCGCGAATACTTCCTCAATCGCCTCCAGGCTGCCGGCCACGTGATCTTCGCAAGGCATTCCCTTCCCCACATCATGAAACAGCAGCGAAAGGAAAAGAAGCTCCGGTTCCTCCAGTTCTGAAAAAAGATTGGCGAACGGGCGCTCCCAATTTTTCTCTGGCTCGCGCAGGCGGTGAATATTTTCGATGGCCATGAAGGAGTGTGCATCCACGGTGTAATGATGGTAGTAATCGCGCACCACCAGCGAATCGATGGCGCCAAACTCCGGAAACAAGCGCACCAGCAATCCCGAGCTATGCATGGCGCGCAGCGCTTCGGCGGCGTGGGCAGCCAGCAGAATTTTGCGAATGTTCCTCCACAGCGCGGGGACCGTCGATCCCGAATCGAAAATACCGGGCAGTGCCTCGCGGATTTGGTCCTCGACGTCCCGGCTGAGCTTGTCTCCGTGCTCGGCGACGTGTCGGAAGGCGTCTAAAACGCGCTGCGGATCACGAAGGCCTGCCGGCTCGAGCACGCTGAGACGCGCGCCCGCCACGGCGAATCCAGAATGCGACTCGCGCGATTTCCATCCCAGGCGGCTGCGAAGCTTGGCGGGCACAGGAAGTGTTTCGTCCAGCAGTTGCGTGCATAACGCGTACACCGCGCGCGCGTGCCGGAAATAGATGCGCATCCAATCCGCGGGATCGATGGCTCGGCCGTTTTCCACTCCAATCCCTCGCGCTGCCGCGGCGGCCTGCAGTTCGTAAGAAAGGGCATTATCGTCGCGCCCCTGCCGGTAGTGCAGGAAACAGCGCGCCGCGGCCAGGAAATCGAACGCCGCTTCCATGTCCCGGCGGGCCTTGGCCGGCCAAATATCTTCCGGAGTTGCCCACCTGCGCGCCTTTTGCATCTTGGAAATGAGTCCCACCCACCACGCCACGTGGTAATCGCGCAAGCCGCCGGGGGAATTTTTGAGATTCGGCTCCAGATGAAAGATGGTGTGGCCCTCTTTTTTGTGCCTTTGCCGTGTCAGTTCGGAGAGATCGGTCAGCAAATCGGACGGCGCTCCCTCGATCATATGGGGAAGGGCCTTATTGCGCAGCGGTTCAAAGAGCTCGCGGTCGCCCCCAAGATAGCGGCTATCGAGTACGGAGATATTGAACTCCGGATTGTCCCGCTGAAATTTTTCGCACTCCCTGAGAAAGCGATGCGCAGGGCTGACGCGAAGTCGCAGGTCCCATAGCGCTCTGCTGATCGCCTGGGCCCCTTCGCGATAGCGGCTCTGGGCGCTGGCATCCTCCCACAGGAACATCAGATCGACATCCGAGTGGGGAAATAGTTCCCGGCGGCCATAGCCTCCGAGCGCCACCAGGCAGAGTTTTTTCAGGTCGCTGGGCTCCGGCGCGAGAAATTCCCGGCTGAGGTCCAGAATGACGCGGTCCAATAACGCCGCGCGGCCCTGAGTGGCCATACGGCCATTAGAGGACGCGCGAAATTCACGCTCGATTCTGGCGAATTCCTCCGCGTAGAAATCGCGGAGAACGGTAAACGGTGTTGAAGGTATGCCCACTGGTTGGCTCGAAGCGTTCGGCGCCGGGTTCGGAGCCTGTTACGTCCCTCGGCTAGTGCCGTTCCAACTTTGCTCCGAATTTCAGCCAGCCAAGAAGCGGGGCGTTGTTTGAGATAACGCCCTCCTCGTCCCGATATCAAGTAACGCTCTCGTCGCTGGGCGTCAGTGATCTCAAGCAATTTGGCGAAAATAGTTGGAACGGCACTAGAGGGCTCCTTCCCCTCTCTCCTCATCACGGATGCGGATGGCTTCATCCACCTTGGAAAGGAAAATCTTGCCGTCGCCGATTTTGCCGGTCCTGGCTGTTTTCAAAATGGTTTGCACTGCGCCATCGACGAGGTTATAGGGCAGCACCATTTCGATTTTTATTTTTGGAAGCAGGTCCACTTCGTATTCCCGGCCGCGGTAGGTTTCGGTATGGCCCTTCTGCCGCCCGTGGCCGCGCACTTCGGAAACGGTCATGCCCTCGACGCCGATCTGATGCAGGGCTTCCTTCACCGATTCGAAGCGGGAAGGCTGGATGATAGCTTCAATCCGCATCATCGAATTCGCCTCCTAGATCATCCATCATTTGACGTTTCGACCTGCGTTCTATCCTCGCGAGGCGCAGCACTAGGACTCGAAATCGTATCCTACTTCTGCGTGCTGCGACAGATCCAAGCCCTGCCTTGGTCCTTTTATAAAATCTGTACAAAACGCGGCGTCGAAGCCGGCCGATACGGCTTCGGCGCGCCAAAGATAGCGATGCGCCCTTCAATTATCAATATGAGTTTTTTGAAGAAATTTGCGGAAATTGAAAAGAGTCTATTCGGCGAGGAATAAATCCGTCACGGCGCCAAGGCTGCTGCTGGAGACCAAATGGCGATACTTGGCCAGCACGCCCGATGGATAGCGAGGCTGAGGCGGTTTCCATGCGCTTCGCCTGCGCGCCAGTTCCTCCGACGTTACGTGGAGTTCGAGCCTGCGCGATTGGGCATCAATCGTAATGGAATCGCCATCGCGCACCAGAGCGATCGCACCGCCCACAGCCGCTTCCGGAGCGACGTGACCCACCACCAAGCCGTGGGTGCCGCCGGAAAAACGGCCATCGGTAACCAGGCCCACCGAATTGCCTAATCCCGCGCCAATCAGCGCCGAAGTGGGAGCCAGCATCTCCCGCATTCCCGGACCGCCCTTCGGTCCCTCATAACGAACCACGATCACATCGCCGGGACGTATTTGCTTGGAGAGAATGGCCGCGAGGCAACTCTCTTCCGAATCGAAGACGCGCGCGGGCCCGGTGATTTTTTCGGCTTTGGAAATCTTGGCCACCGCTCCCTCGGCAGCGAGATTGCCCTTCAAAATGACCAGGTGGCCTTCCGGCGCAACCGGCTTTTCCCAGGAATGAATCACGTCCTGGCCCTTGCGTGGCTCGCTCGGAACGGCTTCAAGGGTTTGCGCCAGGGTCTTGCCGCTGATAGTGCCCGCGTCCCCATGCAGCACGCCGTGCGCCAGCAGAATTTTCATCAGTTGCGGAATGCCGCCTGCCGCGTGCAGTTCCGTGGTGACGTACTTGCCCGACGGCTTCAAATCACAAAGCACCGGCACGCGCTTGCGGATGCTTTCAAAATCTTCCAGGACCAAGGGAACGCGCGCGGCCCTGGCAATCGCGAGCAGGTGGAGTACCGCATTGGTCGACCCGCCGATGGACATCACCACGGCGATGGCGTTCTCAAAAGCCTTGCGCGTCATGATGTCTCGGGGCAGCAGTTGCCGGCTGACCGCATTCGCCAGCACTCGCGCGGATTCGGCCGCGCTCTCTTTTTTCTCCTCATCCTCCGCCGCCATCGTCGACGAGTACGGCAGGCTCATGCCCAAAGCCTCGATCGCCGACGACATCGTATTGGCCGTAAACATCCCCCCGCACGACCCTACTCCCGGGCAGGCGTGCCGCTCGACCTCCAGCAACTCGGACCTGTCGATGCGCCCCGCGCTGAATTCCCCCACCGCCTCGAACGCGCTCACCACGGTAAGATTTCTGCCGTCCAGGCGGCCGGGCTTGATCGTGCCGCCATAAACAAAAATTGAAGGGATATTCAGGCGCGCGATGGCCATCATCGCGCCGGGCATGTTTTTATCGCAGCCCCCGATGGCCACCAGGCCATCCACCTCCGCTGCGCCGCAAACCGTTTCGATCGAATCCGCGATCACCTCGCGTGACACCAGCGAATATTTCATTCCCTCGGTGCCCATGGAGATGCCGTCGCTGACGGTGATCGTGCCAAAGATCTGCGGCATGGTCCGCGCTTCGCGAAGCACTTCCACGGCCCGTTCGGCCAAATCATTGAGCCCGGCGTTGCAGGGCGTGATGGTGCTGTAACCATTGGCCACGGCGATGATCGGCTTGTCGAAATCGCCGTCGCCGAAGCCCACGGCGCGCAGCATGGCGCGGTTGGGTGTGCGTTCAATGCCTTCCGTTACCAGCCGGCTTCGTTTGTTGAGACGCGTTGCAGTGTCAGTCATTGCTGCCTGAGAGTTGATGGCTCCGAATCAGAGGAAAAAAGGATTGGTCATTCCGAGACCGCTCTCGGGCGCGCAGTTTGCGCCCGAATGCTTCTAGCAGCGGGCGAGGAATCTCTCTTTCCTCTGGATTAGAAGAAAAATGGAACTTTACGGCTTCGCGCCCACCGCGGCGTTCGGCGGCTCGGTCGCGACCTTCACCGGATTCAGGAACGGCATCAGCGCGCGCAGCCGTTCGCCAACCTGTTCCACCAGCAAGTGCTGTTCTTTGCGGCGCATCTCCATGAATCGCTTACGGCCGGTTTCGTTTTCCGCGATCCAGTCCCGCGCCATTTCGCCGTTCTGAATCCTGCGCAGCAATTCCTTCATCGTGCGGCGGGTTTCAGCGTTGACGATCTGCGGGCCGGCAATATAGTCGCCCCATTCGGCGGTATCGCTGATGGAATAGCGCATGTAATTGAGCCCGCCCTGATAGATCAAATCCACGATCAGCTTCATTTCGTGCACGCACTCGAAATAGGCGGCTTCCGGCTGATAGCCCGCCTCCACCAGCGTATCGAATCCCGCTTTCATCAGCGCGCTGATGCCGCCGCAGAGCACGGCTTGCTCGCCGAAGAGATCGGTTTCCGTCTCCTCGGTGAATGTCGTCTCCATAACGCCCGCGCGCGTTGCGCCAATGGCTTTGCCATAGGAGAGCGCAAGCTGCTTGGCCTTGCCCGTGGCGTCTTGATGCACGGCCAGCAAAGCCGGCGTCCCTCCGCCTTCGGCGAACACCTCGCGCACGCGATGTCCCGGCGCCTTGGGCGCAATCATGGTCACGTCGACATTTTTGGGAGGGTGAATCGTTCCATAGCGAATGTTGAACCCGTGAGCAAACATCAGCATTTTGCCGGCGGAAAGACTTGGCGCGACCTCTTTTTCGTATATGGCCGGCTGTGTGGTATCGGGCGCGAGCAGCATGATGACGTCGGCCCATGCGGCGGCATCGGCATTGGATTTCACCGTAAGGCCCGCGCTGACCGCTTTCTGCCGCGACTTGCTCTGCGGATGCAGCCCAACACAGACGGTGCAGCCGCTGTCCCTCAAATTCAGGGAGTGTGCGTGGCCCTGCGAACCGTATCCGATAATGGCGATTTTCTTGGCCTGAATCAGAGAGAGGTCTGCGGCATCGTCGTGATGAATCGTAGCCATTCTTTTGCTCCTTGATGATTCGGGCCCATTCAGACGGAGCCGGGGCGCTCCGCCTCGACGAGCGCATTCGCGCCGGTCAGTTCTGAGCCTGTTTTTCGCTCGCTCTGCCGAGTGTCACCCTGCGCGGCCTTCGGCGAGGCACTCTCATTTGCGCGTTCCTGCACCCCGCGCCTCATGACCACCTGGCCCGTGCGTACCATCTCCACAATTCCGAAGGGGCGCAGCACGTCCACCAGAGCGTGGATTTTATCCTCTGCGCCGGTAATTTCAATGACTAAGGAGCGCGGCGCCAGATCCACCACGCGCGCCCGGAAAACGCGCACAATCTCCATCAGCCGGTGCCGCGACTCCTCCGCGGCCTCTACTTTGATCAACGCCAGGCTCCGCGAAATCGTGGTGGCGTGCGTTACGTCTTCCACCGACAGCACGCTCACCAGCTTGTAGATATTCGCCTCCACGCGGTGGGCCGCCCCTTCCCCGATCGAGGAGACGATGGTCATGCGCGAAATGTTGGGACGCTCGGTATGTCCGACGGCCAGCGATTCGATGTTGTATCCGCGGCGCCGGAAGAGCGAGGCAATGCGGTTGAGAACGCCCGGCTTGTTCTCCACATAGACGACGAATGTGTGCGGTTTTTCGCGCTCAGTCATCCGTCGGCCTTTCCACCAGAGGAGTGGGCCGCCGGATCATGGCGTGCAAATCGGCCCCCGCGGGCACCATGGGGTAGACCGAATCTTCCTGTTCCACGCGAAAATCGATCAAGGCCGCTCCGGCATGAAAACGCGACGTATGCAGCGCCGGCACGACCTGTGAGCGCTCCGTCACCATGAGCCCGGGAATTCCGTAAGCCTCGGCCAGTTTCACGTAATCGGGGCTCAGCAATGGTGTTCCCGCGTACCGGCCTTCATAGAAAAATTCCTGCCACTGCCGGACCATGCCCAAATAGCCGTTGTTGATGATGGCGATTTTGACGTTCAGCTTTTCCTGAACAATGGTCGCCAGTTCGGCCATAGTCATCTGAAAGCCGCCGTCTCCGGCCACGACCCAAACTTCTGCCTCCGGCCGGGCAAACTTCGCCCCGATTGCTGCCGGCAAGGCAAATCCCATCGTTCCCAGGCCGCCGGACGTGATCAACGAGCGCGGCTTTTCGTGGTGGTAATACTGCGCCTCCCACATCTGGTGCTGCCCGACGTCGGTAACAATGACGGCGTCCCCCTGCGTCTCGCGCCAGAGGTCGTTAATCACATGCGCGGCGTAAAGGTGGCCGCTATCGGGAAGATTCTGGATGTCGCGCACCGCCGAATCCTGCTTCGACACATGGACCTGCGACCACCATTCCGAATGCCGGTTCGCTTTCACCAGTGGGAGCAGCCGGTGGAGGATTTCGCGCAGGTCGCCGATCAGCGGCACGTCCACATGGACGTTCTTGTTGATCTCCGCCCGATCAATCTCCACGTGAATTTTCTTGGCTTTTTGCGCATAGGTGTTGAGCTTGCCGGTCACGCGGTCGTCGAAGCGCATACCCAGCGCAATCAAAAGATCAGATTCCTGAATGGCCTGATTCACCCAGGCTTCGCCGTGCATGCCCATCATTCCCAGATTCAGAGCATGCGAAGCGGGGAAAGCGCCCAGCCCGAGCAGCGTCAAGGCCACGGGAATATCGGCTGTTTCCGCCAGCCGGCGGACCTCTTCCCCAGCACCGGAGAGAATGATGCCATGTCCCGCCAGGATCACGGGGCGCTGCGATTCATTGATCAACGCGGCCGCCTCATCCAGTTTCGCGGGAGCGGGAAAGAAATCGGGCATTTGCCGGTGCTCCCGGGGCGCGGCCGCATCCCAATCGAATTCACAGGAACCAAGCTGCGCGTCTTTGGTGATGTCCACGAGCACGGGACCCGGCCGGTCGGAAGCCGCGATGTGGAAGGCTTCGCGCAGGCTGACGGCGATTTCGTCGGCGCGCGTCACCAGATAATTGTGCTTGGTGATGGGAAGAGTGATGCCGGTGATGTCCGTCTCCTGGAAGGCGTCGCTTCCCAGAACCGCGCTGCCCACCTGCCCCGTAATGCACACGATGGGAGACGAATCCATCATCGCCGTCGCGATTCCCGTGACCATATTGGTCGCCCCGGGACCCGACGTCGCCAGCGCTACACCCACCCGGCCGCTCGCCCGCGCGTATCCGTCGGCCATGTGCGTGGCGCCCTGTTCATGCCGCACCAGCACATGGTGGACCTTCGACTTGGTCAGGGCATCGTAGGTCGGCAGAATGGCGCCCCCGGGATATCCGAAGACGTGCTCGACGCCGAGGCGCTCTAGGCATTCCCAGATAATCTCCGCGCCGGTGAGCTTCCGAGGCGCAACGCTATGGGACGATTGCTCGTTCATCATCTGAGCACTCTTTTGCTGCTTGCGTATCTCTCATAAATAGCAGATTTTCTCATCGCGAGTCCAATTTATGTTTCTGGCTGATACTATAAGTATTGTTTATGTATACAAAATTTCGCCCGCCCGCCGAAATCGCCCGACACGCTGCCCATGGCCCCTGCCACCCCGATGTCAATCGGTCTGCTGCACCCTGACCAGGGAGAGGATAACAACGAAACCATTGCGGGCGCCTTCCGCGTAACGATCCTGCCCTAACGTTCGTCTAAAACATTGGCACAATATAGTCTGCTACACTGAAGATAGCCGGGCGCACTCTATCCTGGATGAAGGTGGGCAGATTGCTTGGATCCGCAGGGAAGGGTGCGGCTCGAAGCGCTCACCTGATCTGGATCTAAATCATAATAACTCGAAGTCAGCCATTTGAGAGGGTCATGAACTCCGGCAACAAGCGCTCTTCCGCTCGTCCCATCGGTATCCTTCTTCTGATCGCCGTTTTAGCGGGAGGCTTTTTCCTCTACCGCACGACCCACAAGCCTCAGACCACTGCAGCCGCCGGCCGCGGCCGGGGCGACCGCAATGGCGACCTAAACGCGCGCGTTCCCGTCGCCGTAACCGCGGCGCAGCGCCGTGATCTGCCTGTCTATCTGGACGGCCTTGGCTCAGTGCAGGCATTTAATACGGTTACGGTGAAAAGCCGTGTGGACGGCCAGATGATGCAGGTCCTCTTCAAGGAGGGCCAGGAGGTACATAAGGGCGATTTACTGGCGATCATAGATCCTAGACCGTACGAGGTGGCCCTAGCGCAGGCTCAGGCAAACTTCGCCAAAGATCAGGCGCAGCTCGCGGACGCAAAACTAAATGCCCAGCGCTATGACCAGCTCATCAAACAAGGAATTATTCCGCAGCAGCAGTATGATACGCAGGTAGCCCTCACCAATCAGCTTCAGGCAGCGGTGGGAGCCGATCAAGCCCAGATTGATAACGCCAAACTCAATATCGACTATGCGCATATCACATCCCCGATCGATGGACGAGTAGGCTTGCGGCTCGTTGATCCGGGCAACATCGTTCACGCCTCAGACCAGAACGGCCTTCTCGTGATCACGCAAATGCAGCCCATTGCCGTGATCTTCACCTTGCCTGAGGATAGCTTGCCGGCCGTAAATGGCCGGATGCGATCCGGCGCGACACTGCAAGTAAAGGCCCTGAGCCGCGACGATGGAACGGAAATCGCCGCGGGCACTTTGCTCACGATCGACAACCAGATCGACCAGACCACCGGCACCTTCCGATTGAAAGCCGTCTTCGACAATAAGGATCGCTCTCTGTGGCCCAATCAATTCGTCAATGCGCGCCTGCTGATCGACGTCAAGAAGAATGCCACGATTATCCCGGTTGCCGCGGTTCAGCGCGGCGATCAGGGCACCTTCGTCTATCGCGTGAAGCCATCCGATAACACGGCTGAGGTCGTGCCCGTCACTCTCGGCATAACCGAGGGCATTCTGGCTTCGATCCAGAACGGCATTTCTCCCAACGATCTCGTGGTTACTGATGGGCAGGATCGCTTGCGCGCCGGAGTGCGCGTCGAGCCGCGGCCGGATACGCGGTCCAATGCCACGACCAATCCGGCGAACCCACACACCGATAATCCCGCGCCTCAAAGTTTCCCTGCGTCACCACGCCCCCAATTCCAACCTCCAGCCGGCTCTCAGTCGTTCGCAGCCCCTAATGCACAGGGCAATCAGCCGAGCGGCCAATCCGATAATTCTCAAGGATATCGAACGGGCAACAGGAATCGCCGTAATCAGCAATGAGTCCGTCTCGTATTTTCATTCTCCGCCCGGTAGCCACCACGCTTTTGATGGCTGCCATAATGCTCGCCGGCTTTGTCGCCTATGGCCAGTTGCCGGTTTCCGCGCTGCCGCAGGTGGATTACCCCACCATTCAGGTGCTCACGTTTTATCCCGGCGCCGGTCCCAGCGTGATCGTTTCTTCGGTCACGGCCCCTCTGGAACGGCAATTCGGACAGGTACCGGGGCTGAAGCAGATGACCTCGACCAGCACTTTCGGGGCGTCATTGATCACGCTGCAGTTCGATCTCGATCAAAACATCGATGTTGCTGAACAGCAGGTGCAGGCCGCCATCAATGCGGGAGGCACGTTTCTTCCCACGGACCTGCCGAATCCGCCCATTTACAGCAAAGTGAATCCGGCCGACGCCCCAATCCTGACTTTGGCGTTGAGCTGCGACACCATGCCGCTGCAAAAGGTGGAGGACTTGGCCGATACCACGCTGGCGCAAAAGATTTCACAGCTCCCGGGAGTCGGCTTGGTGACCATCAGCGGCGGCCAGAAACCGGCTGTGCGGGTGCAGGCCAATCCCACGGCCCTGGCCTCCTTTGGTTTGAGCCTGGAAGACTTGCGTGCAGCCTTGGCCGCGGCCAACGTGGACCAGGCCAAGGGCAATATCGATGGCCCGCGGCAGGCTTATACGATTGGCGCTAACGATCAGATCTTCAACAGCGCGCAATACAAGCCCATCATCCTCGGATATAAGAACGGCGCGCCCGTCCGCGTCCAAGACGTCGCTAACGTAATTGATAGCGTCGAAAACATCAGCCAAGCCGCTTGGTTCAATGACACTCCGGCCGTGATCCTCAATATTCAGCGGCAGCCCGGCGCCAACATCATCAGCGTCGTTGACCGCATCGAAGCGCTTTTGCCGACCCTCAAGGCCTCTCTGCCGCCTGCCGTTCAGGTTTCCATTCTGACGGACCGCACCACCACGATTCGCGCTTCGGTTAAAGATGTGCAATTCGAATTGATACTGACGGTGGCCCTGGTCGTCATGGTCATTTTTCTGTTCCTGCGCAACCTTTCGGCTACGGTAATTCCCAGCGTGGCCGTTCCCTTGTCCATCGTAGGCACATTCGCGGCGATGTATCTGCTTGGATTTTCGCTCGACAACCTCTCCCTGATGGCCCTCACGATCTCTACCGGCTTCCTCGTGGACGATGCCATCGTCATGATCGAGAATATCGACCGCTTTCTGGAAGACGGGTATGCACCTCTTGACGCCGCTCTCAAGGGTTCCGGGCAGATCGGTTTCACGATTATTTCGCTGACGGTATCGCTCATCGCCGTACTTATTCCGCTGCTCTTCATGGGCGATATCGTGGGACGCTTGTTCCGCGAATTTGCCATCACCCTGAGCGTGGCCATTCTGATTTCCGCGGGCGTGTCGCTCACGCTGACCCCCATGATGTGTGCCAAGCTGCTGCGCCATCGTCCCTTGTCCCAGCAGGGGGCCTTTTATCGAATCTCGGAACGCTGGTGGCAGTGGGTGATTGATCGCTATGCCTCCACCCTTCGCGCCGTGCTGCGGCACCAGACCATCACGCTATTCGTGACGCTGAGTACGCTGGTTTTAACTTTATATATGTACATCGTTGTGCCCAAAGGCTTTTTCCCGGTACAGGATACCGGAGTCATCCTGGGCGTCTCGCAAGCCCCGGAGACCACGTCGTTCGAGGGTATGTCGGAAAAGCAGAGGCAACTTGCGCGGGTAATTTTGCAAGATCCCGATGTGGTGAGCCTGTCCTCATTTATCGGCGTGGACGGCACCAACATGACCCCGAACAGCGGGCGCATCCAGATTAATCTCAAGCCTCGCGATGAACGGTCGGACGATGTCACGCAAATCATCCGTCGGCTCTCGGACAGCGTGCAACCCGTGGAGGGAATCACGTTGTACATGCAGGCCGTGCAGGACCTCACCGTGGAAGATCGCGTAAGCCGCACGCAGTATCAGTACAGCCTGGAGGCCGCCGATGCCAACGAATTGGCCACCTGGGTGCCCTTGTTCGTGCAAAAACTGCAGGCGCTGCCTAATCTGCGGGACGTCGCCACCGATCAGCAGAATCATGCCCTGGAAGAAGATTTGATCGTGGATCGCGATACCGCTTCGCGGCTTGGCGTGACCACAGCGACCATTGATAACACCCTATACGACGCTTTCGGACAGCGCCTCGTCTCCATCATGTTCACGCAGATCAACCAATACCACGTGGTTTTGGAAGTGGCGCCCGGATTCCGCCAAAACCCGGACGCGCTCAGGAGTCTGTACGTCAAGTCCAATACGGGAGAACAGGTGCCCCTGAGCGCCTTCACGCATTTCGAGCCGAACACCGCGTCACTCACACTCAATCACCAGGGCCAGTTCCCCTCCACCACGGTCTCTTTCAATCTCGCTCCGGGAGCTTCCCTGGGCGACGCCGTTCAGGAGATCGAAGACGCCGAGCGCGAAATCGGCATGCCCCAGAGCATCGCCGCTAGTTTTCAAGGCACGGCCGCCGCGTTCCGTAATTCGCTGGCCAATGAGACTTGGTTGCTGCTGGCTGCCGTCGTGACGGTCTACATTGTGCTGGGGGTCTTGTACGAAAGTTACATTCATCCGCTGACGATCCTCTCGACTCTGCCGTCGGCGGGAGTGGGCGCCATTCTCGCCTTGCAGCTCTTTCATCTCGACTTGGGCGTAATCGCGCTGATCGGAATCATCCTCTTGATCGGTATCGTGAAGAAGAACGCCATCATGATGATTGATTTCGCTCTCGAAGCCGAACGAGGCGAACATCTGGCGCCCGACGAAGCCATTTATCAGGCCTGCCTGTTACGCTTCCGGCCCATCATGATGACGACTATGGCCGCATTGTTTGGGGCTTTGCCGCTGGCTGTAGGTCGCGGCACCGGTTCGGAGCTGCGCCAGCCACTGGGCATTTGCATCATTGGAGGTTTGCTGATTAGCCAGTTGCTCACGCTGTACACCACTCCGGTGGTGTACATCTGGTTTGATCGCTTGGCCGGCCACTTTCGCCGAGCTCAACCTGTCCACGGGCGATTGGACGCTCCGCAGCCCGGCGATTAGCGGAAAAGGGTTTAGCCCGCGGTGAGCGGGCGTTTAAACAGAGTCCAGCGATGAACATCTCCGCCCCATTCATTCGCCGTCCGGTAGCCACTTCGCTGCTCACCGCCGCCCTGCTGCTTTCCGGCGCGCTGGCCTTTCGCATGCTTCCTGTGGCCTCCATGCCTGAGGTGACCTACCCGGTCATTATGGTCTCCGCTAATCTCCCGGGCGCCAGCCCGGAGACAATGGCCACCGCCGTGGCCACTCCGCTCGAGCGCATGTTCGGTCGCATCGCGGGCATTACCCAGATGACTTCGAATAGCCAGCTCGGCTCCACGTTCATTGTTTTGGTATTCGAATTGAGCCGCGATATCGATGGTGCGGCACGTGACGTGCAAGCGGCCATCAATGCAGCTCGCGGGCAATTGCCCGCCAACCTGCCCAACAATCCAAACTGGCGCAAGGTCAATCCCGCCGAATCCCCGGTCATGGTGCTGGCGCTTACCTCAGAAACCGCCACTCAGCAGCAGATGTTCGACGTAGCGGATTCGATCCTTGCTCAGAAAATCGCACAGATCGATGGTATCGGTCAGGTTAACGTCGGTGGCAGTTCGCAACCCGCGGTCCGCGTAGAAATCAACCCCATGCTCCTCAGCAAGCTGGGCGTAGGCCTCGATCAGGTGCGCGCAGCGCTCGCCCAGGCGAATGCGAATTCCCCGAAAGGCTCCCTGTCCAACCAGGATAATGCCTCCCTCCTCACCGATAATGACCAGCTTTTTGTCGCCCGCGAGTATGCGCCGCTGATTATTGCCTACCAACACGGCGCGCCGGTGCGCCTCTCCGACGTCGCCAACGTCCTTGACGGCCAGCAAAACAGCCGTAATGCCGGCACAGTGAATGGCAGACGCGCTGTCTTACTCCAGCTCTATCGCCAGCCATCGGCAAATACAATTGCCACCGTGGACCGTGTGCGCGCTCTCTTGCCGCTGCTCCAAGCCTCGATTCCGCCATCCATCCAAATCAGCGTTTCGCAGGACCGCACGATCACCATTCGTGCTTCCGTCCACGATATTGAAGTGACCCTCATTATCTCGGTCACTCTGGTCATTTTTGTCGTCTTTTTCTTTCTCCGCAGTATTTGGGCCACGTCCATCCCCAGCATCGCCGTGCCTCTCTCATTGGTGGGCACCTTCGGGGTCATGTATTTGGCCGGCTATTCCATAGATAACCTTTCCCTCATGGCCTTGACCATCTCCACGGGTTTTGTGGTGGACGATGCCATCGTGGTGATCGAAAACATCACCCGTTACATCGAGAAAGGCATGGCCCCGCTCCAAGCAGCGCTCGAAGGCTCGCGCGAGATCGGTTTTACCGTGCTATCGATGAGCACTTCTCTCATGGCCGTATTCATCCCCATCCTCTTGATGGGCGGCATCATTGGCCGCATGTTCCGCGAATTCGCTGTCACCTTGAGTGTGGCCGTGGCCATCTCCATGATTGTTTCACTCACCACTACGCCCATGATGTGCGCCAAGCTTCTGAAGCCGGAAGAAAAACGGCGCAAGCACAATTGGTTTTACCGCGCCAGCGAGCGCACTTTCGAACTGTTTTATGAAGTCTATGGCGGCAGTCTCCGATGGGTGCTGGACCATCAACGCTTCGTCCTGGGGATAACTCTCGGCACGGTCTGTCTCGCGGTTTACTTATACATCGTCGTTCCCAAGGGCTTTTTCCCCCAGCAGGACACCGGCCGCTTGAACGGAAATGCCCGCGGACCCGAGGATATTTCGTTCCAATCCATGAGCCAGAAGCTCATCCAATACGTCGATATCGTCAGAAGCGATCCGGCGGTCGATGTGGTCGCCGGCTTCATTGGCAGGGCGAACACGGCCAACCTCAATATCACCCTCAAGCCGCTCTCGGAGCGAAAGGTCAGTGCCGACCAGGTGATCAACCGTTTGCGGCCCCGCCTGGCCCAGGTCCCCGGAGCAACACTCTTCCTCCAAGCCGTGCAGGACGTGCAAATCGGTGGCCGGGCCGGGAACGCCCAATATCAATACACGCTGCAGGGCGATAATCTGAAGGATCTCATGACTTGGGCTCCGATCTTGGAACAAAAGCTCCGAACGACGCCCCAGCTTCGGGATGTCAACACGGACTTGCAGCATCGCGGATTGCAAGCCGAGTTGGTGATCGACCGCGCCACCGCCGGGCGCTTGGGCATAACGGCCAACACCATCGATAACGCGCTCTACGACGCCTTTGGCCAGCGGCAAGTCTCCACGATTTACAAAGGCATCAATCAATATCACGTGGTGATGGAGATCGATCCCAAATTCCAGCAAAGTCCGGACGCGCTCAACAATATCTACGTGCGTTCCTCTACTGGACAGACCGTTCCGCTCAGCGCCTTTACGCACTACCAGCAATCAAACACGTCGTTGGCTATCGCTCATCAGGGACAATTTCCCGCGGTCACCATCACATTCAACCTGGCGCCGGACGTTCCCCTCGGAGACGCCGTGACCGCTATTCAGGACGTCGAGCGCAAGATAGGTTTGCCCGTCAGCATTCAGGGGGGCTTCCAGGGTGCCGCGCAAGCCTTCCAAAGCTCGCTCTCCACCGAGCCGCTTTTGATTCTCGCCGCCTTGGCCACCGTCTACATCGTCCTCGGAATCCTCTATGAAAACTATGTCCACCCGCTCACCATCCTGTCCACGCTGCCTTCGGCCGGCGTGGGAGCGCTGCTGGCCATCCTGGTCACGAATAGCCAGCTCGATATCATCGCCTTGATCGGCATCATCCTGCTCATCGGCATTGTGAAGAAAAACGCCATTCTCATGATCGATTTCGCCATCCAGGCCGAACGCAACGAAGACAATAGCCCGGAACAATCCATCTACCAGGCTTGCCTGCTGCGATTCCGGCCCATCATGATGACCACCATGGCCGCACTGTTAGGCGCCGTTCCCATCGCCATCAGCCGGGGCAACGGCGCGGAAGTACGCCGGCCGCTGGGTATCGCCATTTGCGGAGGCTTGATCGTCAGCCAGATGCTTACCCTGTACACCACTCCGGTGGTCTATCTGTATCTTGATCGCTTCCGCGCCTGGATCAGCGGCGGCAAGCGCCTGCGCCGCCTCGACACCGCCCCCGAACCGGCCACCCACGTCCACTCCGCCACGGACTGAAGCGCGGCCGGCGATCTCCCTTTCTGATAATCCCGCTATCCGTCGCCTACATGGCGGAAACACCCGGCATGCGGAAGCCAATCGAACAGAGCTTGTGGAACGGCATCCTGCTCTCCCGGGGCGCCACTTCGGAT
>WNGK01001954.1_pt1 | contig 22159 bp, 16 predicted proteins | sample 5400601 | NCBI WGS metagenome assembly WNGK01 (sample SAMN13153376, study PRJNA577476) | soil metagenome | isolation source: 60 cm soil or saprolite under Garry oak tree replicate 1 | place: USA:California | collected 2016-06-15
TCCCTTCTTCGGCACCAATCGTCAAATGGAAACTAAAGCCCTCGTGGAATCGCCCGTCCGGCGCGGGTTGCACAACCTTCCGCATATGCGAAACTTTTTTGCGTCAATTGTAAAGAGTGTCAAAATTTCCGTTTAGATGTTTGCAGGACGTCCGCGCGCGGAGTACCTTCTTAAGGTTTGATTCCTGCTGTGCCAGCCCAGGTTCCCGTGGAGGAATTACTCATGAATTCTGTTACAAGATCACTGAAATTCCCGCTGCTCGCGCTTTTTCTACTAGCGGCATCTGCTGTCGTATTTGCCCAAGCCAGCGACCAACTGACGACTGGCGATTTGTCGTCGGCGCACATAAAAAGTTTGGCCCTCGCCCCACGCGGCCATCGTAACGGTCAGGGACATGCCCGGTTCGGCATTCCCAACATTGATTCGTTAGTCAATTTCAATAAGCATTTTCAGGCCTCGGGCGTTGATCTGTTTGGCAATCCCCAGGTCATTTGGTACTACAACATGGTCGGTAATCCGCCGGAACTCGGCGGGAGCACGTGGATCAATGCCCCGGTTGTGCCAGTCACTATTGATATGCGCAATTTTGACGGCAGCCCCAGATTTGTGGGCGGCCAGCCCCTGATTTCCAGCCCGGCTGCGTTTGTTACGCCCACGCTGAACTCCCCGGTTTTTTCGACCTCGTCCTTCAGCAGTAGCAGCGCTCCCACGCAGATAACCGACGCGGTCCAACGCGCGGAGTTCTTTAAGTCCGCCAAGCCGGGCTGGCACACGATTCTAATCCCCAGTGTGAAAACCGCCCGCACTATGGTCTTGATCCGCGGCACCTACCGGTTCGCGCTCAATGGCGACGGGACCTGCTGCCGCTATGTTCTGGTAGATGCCAACACATTCGTCAACGCACTCTTCCCCACTGTGCCCACGGATACGTCCACGGTAATCGGGGCGGCGGAGAATGCTGGTGACATCACTACCAAAGATATTTCCACGTTCCTCTTCCCCAACACCTATCTGTTCATTGGCACTCCGGCTAACTGCTGCATCCTTGGCTTCCATTCCTATGATTTCGAGCCAGGAGACGCCAGCGACAACTTTGCTTCGGAAAAACGGTACGTCGTCAACTACTCGAGTTGGATATCGCCCGGAATATTCGGCGGGGGATTTCAGGATGTAACCGCCCTGAGCCATGAGGTGAATGAGACGTTCAACGATCCATTCGTGGCCAGCGACAATACCCACAACATAACTCCCTGGTGGCTTGCGCCCAACGGGAATTGTCAGGACGACCTCGAAACCGGTGACGTGATTGAAGGCCTGCCCAACGGCGTGTTCCCGATCACATTGAGCGGATTCACTTACCACCCGCAAAACGAAGCGCTGCTGCAGTGGTTCGAATTCCAGTCTCCGTCGGACGCCATTGACGGCGCATACAGCTATCCGGATGAGACCACGCTGACCGCGTTGTCGCCGCCACAGAACTTCGGCTGCCAGTAGGGTTTACCTCTGCTTTGTCCACTCCTCGCATTTGTAGCGGGGAGTGGGCCATGGCGTTCTCTCCTTTGGGCCTCTTCCACGTTGACTTCCAGCCGTGCCCACCCTTAAGATGAGCCACCGGGAACCCTCTCCCTCATGGCCGAAGCACAAACCGTCTCTCATTACAAAATTCTGGAAAAGCTGGGCGGCGGCGGCATGGGTGTGGTGTACAAGGCAGAAGACACCCGTCTCCACCGTTTTGTCGCGCTTAAGTTTCTTCCTGATGATGTCGCCAAGGATCCACAATCCCTGGGTCGCTTCCGGCGCGAGGCGCAGGCCGCGTCGGCCCTGAACCATCCCAACATTTGCACCATTTACGACGTCGGCGAAGACAACGGCCGCGCCTTCATCGCCATGGAATTTCTCGATGGTCTAACCTTGAAGCATCGAATTGAAAACCGTCCGTTGCGTTTGGAGCAGGTGCTGGACCTCGGAATTCAGATCGCTGACGCCCTCGACGCGGCGCATTCCAGCGGCATCGTTCATCGGGACATTAAACCGGCAAACATCTTTGTGACCTCTCGCGGCAACGCCAAGATTCTCGACTTCGGACTCGCCAAGGTACACGGCAATCAAAACCCCATACCGTCCGACGGCGCAACTATGCCGACCGCCGCTACCGATGCGAACCTGACCAGCCCCGGCACGGCGCTGGGAACGGTCTCCTACATGTCGCCCGAGCAGGCGCGCGGCGAAGAGTTAGATGCTCGCACCGATCTGTTCTCCTTTGGCGTTGTGCTCTACGAGATGGCCACGGGCAAGCAGCCCTTCTCGGGCGGTACGTCGGCAGTAATCTTCAACCAAATTCTGGAGCGCACACCCCCGAAACCGACAGAGATCAATCCTCAGCTTCCGCCCAAACTCGAGGAAGTTATCGAGAAGACACTGGAGAAAGACCGCGAGCTCCGATGCCAGACTGCCGGCGAGTTGCGCGGGGATTTGAAGCGGCTGAAGCGCGATACTGAATCCGGGAAAAGCGCAGCGACTAAAAGCGCAGCCTCTGGCACTTCAGTTCAGTTGTCGGCTTCGTCTGTCGCGATCGAGAAGCGCTGGCTAGCTCCTGCCGGAGCAGTGGCGCTGTTGCTGATCTTCGCGGCCTTCTTCCTGGGCCACGTTATCGCAATCCAGCAGACCAAGGTTCCCCCCGTCTATCACCAGCTCACATTCCGGCACGGGGGAATCCGTCTGGCACGCTTTGCTCCAGATGGCAAAACCATCCTGTACAGTGCAGCGTGGGAGGATAGTCCGGTCGAGATCTATTCGACGCGCGCTGAAAGCCCCGAATCGCGCTCCTTTGGACTGAAGAACGCGGAGGTCGAGGCGATTTCCTCGCAGGGAGAAATGGCGGTCTTATTGAACAGCCATAACACTGAGCCCTTCATCAACACTGGTACTCTGGCCCGAGTTCCACTAGGGGGCGGTGCTCCGCGCGAGGTACTCGACCAAGTCCAATGGGCTGACTGGTCTCCGGACGGAACGAACCTTGCAGTTGTCCGGGACTACAACGGACAGAACCGCCTGGAGTATCCTATCGGCAAAGCGTTGTACCAAACTGCTGGTTGGATCAGCCATCCTCGCTTTTCGCCAAACGGGAAACTGATTGCGTTTCTGGATCACCAGGCACGCAGAGACGATTCTGGCGCAGTGTCTGTTGTGGACATGTCAGGCAACAAGAAGGACCTCTCCGGGCAGTGGGAAACCGCTGAGGGCTTGGCGTGGTCGCCCGACGGAAACGAGGTCTGGTTCAGCACCGCACGTGTGGGCGTGGGAAGGTTCTTGTACGCGGTCAACTTGTCAGGTCCGGAGCGGCTGCTGGCTCGAGAGCCGGGAACATTGACCTTGCAGGACGTCGGAAGAGACGGCAGAGTTCTGCTGACCCGAGATGTGCTGCGCGTGGGCATGGTTGGCCAGGCTCCGGGCGCCAGCAAAGAGAGCGACCTCTCGTGGTTGGACTGGTCGGCCCCCACCGACCTCTCAGCCGATGGCAAGACGCTGTTGTTTTTGGAATCGGGCGAAGGTGGCGGCGAAAACTACGCCGCGTACATTCGCCAGACCGACGGTTCACCCGCCATCCGCCTAGGTGACGGCGCAGGACTGGCGCTCTCTCCGGACCAGAAGTGGGTAATTTCCGGCCCTCCGAACAACGCATCGCAGTTGACCTTGCTTGCCACCGGGGCGGGAGAATCGAGGCAAATAACACACGAGCCAATCACTCACATCCGGGCCAAGTGGCTACCCGATGGCAAGCGCTTCCTGTTTATTGGGAACGAGCATAGTCGCGGCCTGCGCATTTACGTGCAGGACATTGATGGCGGCGTACCTCGTTCAATTTCGCCTGAAGGCACCGCCGCGACTCAGTTTGTAGTTTCGCCGGACGGGAAACAGGTGGCTGGGGTTGGGGCTGATCAGCGCGGATATCTTTACTCCGTAGCCGGAGGCCAACCCAAACTGATTCCGGGATTCACTACGGGAGATACCCCCGTAGGCTGGAGCAGCGACGGCGCGTACCTCTATACCTACTTGGTGGGTGAGTTGCCCGCGAAAGTTGAGCGCCTAGAGCTGGCCACCGGCCATAAACAGTTGTGGAAGCAACTGATGCCGTCGGACACCGCCGGAATCACCGATATCGGCCCCATCCTGATCACGCCGGATGCCAAAGCCTACGTTTACGAATACGGCCGAACACTCTCGGACCTTTATCTGGTGGATGGCCTGAAGTGACCCTCCCCAAATCGCAAAAGAATCGGTAGTGTCATGGCAGTGCCGGTCAATCTCTACGATCACGCCTATGGCAAATATGAGTTGGATGTCTATCGTGAAGTCCGTCTCGAAACCTACGGCGAAGACTTGGGACAGACCAGCTGGGTCAGCGCAGAAGAGTCGAAACAGATTCCGGTCTGGTTGGATCTTGGGCCCAATTCGACGGTGCTTGAGATCGGGAGCGGTTCTGGGCGCTATGCCCTGCGCATTGCGGAATCTGTAGCCTGCCACATCACCGGTCTCGATAGTAACGCCAGCGGAATCAGGAATGCCAACCAGCTCGCGCAGTCGCAAAACCTCGAACGGTTGGCGCGCTTCGAGCAATGCGACGTCGCGCAGGGACTCCCCTTCGCCAACGAAAGTTTCGACGCCGCATTTTCAAACGACGTCCTCTGTCATATCCCTGACCGGCCAAGGATGTTCTCGAAATTATTTCGGGTATCGAGACCAGGCTCGCGTCTGCTGTTCAGCGATGCGCTTGTGATTGGAGGAATACTTTCGCATGAGGAAATCGCGACTCGAAGTTCAATTGGTTATTACGCGTTCAGTCCCCCGGGAGAGAATGAACGGCTGCTGGCGCAAGCGGGCTTCCGCACATTGCGCGTGACCGATAGTTCCGAGAGCGCAGCAGGAATCGCGAAGCGCTGGCACAACGCCCGTGAGAAAAGAAGAGAGCAGCTGGTTGCGGCGGAAGGCGAAGCCAAGTACGCAGGCCTGCAGGGTTTTCTTTCCTGCGTCCAGCTTTTGACTTCCGAGAGGCGTTTGTTGCGATACGTATATCGTGCACAGAAAGAAGGGGAGGCGCGCCCGTAGCGCAAATCGCGCACCCCCGTTCTTGCAGATTGTTACTTCGTCCTGCCGTCCTCGGTCTTGAGCTTCTCACTGGCCGCAGCCTGTGCCGCTGCCAGTCGCGCGGTCAGCACGCGGAACGGTGAGCAGGAAACGTAGTTGAGTCCGACCTCGTGGCAGAATTCCACCGAGGATGGCTCTCCGCCGTGCTCGCCGCAGATTCCAACCTTAAGATTTGGACGAGTCTTTCGCCCGCGCTCGGTCGCCATCTTTACCAGTTGCCCCACGCCTTCGCGATCGAGCACCGCAAAGGGATCCTGTTTCAGAATGCCTTCCGCGATGTACGTCGGAAGTACCTTGTTGACGTCGTCGCGCGAGAAGCCGAATGTCGTCTGGGTAAGATCGTTTGTGCCAAAAGAAAAGAACTGCGCTTCTTTGGCAATCTCGTCCGCAACCAGCGCGGCGCGCGGAAGCTCGATCATCGTGCCCACGAGGTAATCTACCTTCGTCCTCTTCGCTTTGAAGACCTCTTGGGCAACGCGGTTTACGATCGCGGCCTGATTAGCCATTTCCTTCAGAGTTGCGGTCAGCGGAATCATGACCTCGGGATAGACCTTTACTCCATCCTCCGCCACGGCCACCGCAGCCTCAAAGATGGCGCGCGCTTGCATCTCCGTGATCTCGGGATAGGTAATCCCAAGGCGGCAGCCGCGATGTCCGAGCATGGGATTAACTTCGTGCAACTCTTCCACCCGGCGCAGAAGCGTGCGCAATCCCTTCAGCTTTGGCGATTTCGGTTTAGTCGCTTCGAGCACCGCAACTTCTACCATCAAGTCTTCGCGCCGAGGCAGGAATTCGTGTAGTGGAGGATCAAGTGTGCGGATGGTGACCGGGAAACCGTCCATCGCGCGGAATACGCCATCGAAATCTTTGCGTTGCAGAGGAAGAAGTTTCTTCAGCGCAGCACGACGATCTTTTTCGGTGTTAGCGAGAATCATGGCGCGCATGTGCGGTAGTTTCTTCTCCCCAAAGAACATGTGCTCGGTGCGGCACAAGCCAATACCTTCTGCTCCAAACGCGCGCGCCTGAATAGCATCGCGTGGAATATCGGCGTTGGCGCGAACTTTCAAAACACGGAACGGCTCCGCCCAGCTCATCAGCTTCATCAACTCGGGATCGTCCGCCTTCGGAGGAATTGTATTGAGTTTGCCTTTGATCACGCGGCCGGTGGTGCCGTCGAGCGAAATCCAATCGCCCGCCTTAAAGACCTGGCCCTTGGCGTGCATTTCGCGCGTCTTTTCATCCACGCGGATGTCACCGGCGCCGGCCACGCAGCACTTGCCCATGCCGCGCGTGACTACGGCAGCGTGGCTGGTCATGCCTCCGCGCGAAGTCAGAATCCCCGCGGCGACTTCCATGCCGTGAATGTCTTCCGGAGTGGTCTCCGCGCGCACCAGAATCACAGGATTCTTCGTTATTCCGTGCCCGGCCTTCTCAACCGCTTCGTCAGCCGTGAAAACAATCTGTCCGACCGCGGCTCCCGGCGACGCCGGAAGCCCCGTCGCCAGCACTTCAATTTTGCCGCTCTTCTCATCCAATCGCGGAACCAGAAAATCGTAAAGCTGGTTGGGTTCTACCCGGAAAATTGCTTCTTCCTTGGTGATCAGCCCCTCTTCCACCATCTGCAGCGCGACTCGCACTGCCGCAATCCCGGTGCGCTTGCCGTTACGCGTTTGCAACATGTAGAGCTTGCGGTCCTGGATGGTGAATTCGAAATCCTGCATGTCGCGGTAATGCTTTTCGAGCTTGGTAGTAATCTCGTGCAGTTGCCGGTACACATCCGGCATGATTTTTTCGAGCTCCGAAATATGGACCGGAGTGCGAATGCCTGCGACCACGTCTTCGCCTTGCGCATTCATCAGAAACTCGCCGTAAAACTCTTTTGTTCCAATTGCAGGATTGCGCGTAAATCCCACGCCGGTGCCGCTGGTCTCGCCGAGATTGCCGAACACCATCGCTTGCACATTCACCGCGGTGCCCAGCATGTCGTCGATGTTATTGATTCGGCGGTAATGCTTCGCGCGGTCGTTCTGCCAGGAGCGGAACACCGCATCTCGCGCCATGACGAGCTGCGCATGCGGATCTTGCGGAAAGTCCTGCTTGGTATGCTTCTTGACGACATTCTTGTATTCAGCGATGACTTCCTTTAGCGCGTTCGCATCCAGGTCGGTGTCGAGCTTCGCTTTTTTCTGTTTCTTCTTGGCGTCAAACACTTCCTCGAAGGCGTGCTTCGCAACATCGAGCACCACGCTGCCGAACATCTGAATCAACCGGCGGTAGGAGTCATAAGCAAAGCGCGGATTGTTGCTGAGCTTCGCCAGCGACTCAACGCTCTGATCGTTGAGCCCAAGATTGAGAATCGTATCCATCATCCCAGGCATGGAAAACTTGGCGCCCGATCGGACACTCACCAGTAAAGGATTCGCGCCCTTGCCCAGTTGCTGGCCCTGTAACTCCTCCAGTTGGCGCAACGCCTCTTCCATCTGCCGGTCTACTTCCGGGGATACCCCGCCCTGCCGCATGTACTCGCGGCACGCTTCGGTCTGAATGGTGAATCCCGGAGGCACCGGCAATCCGGCATTCGTCATCTCGGCGAGACCTGCTCCTTTGCCGCCCAGATCGTCTTTCATTTTGCCGTTGCCATCAGCTTTGCCGCCGCCGAAGAAATAGACATATTTGGTGGCGCTTCTCCTTGCTGTTACCTCTACCGGTGGTTCGAGAGTTGTCGTAGCCATAATGAGTCCCTTTTTCTTTAGGATTTCGCCGATTCCTTGCCTTCGGTCACTATTTCTGAGAAATCGGCGATCGTTGAAAACTCTTTCAACAACGTCATGAGAAGTGCTAGTCGATTCTTACGAATCGCCGGATCATCGTCCATCACCAACACGTGATCAAAGAATTGGGTGATTGGATTGTTAAGGGTGTATACCCACGCGAGGGCACCAAAGTAATCTTTCGCACGGATTAGCTCTGCGGATTTCTTAGCATTGAACTGCATCCGTTTATAGAGTTCGACCTCGTAGTTGTCTCGCAGAAGGTCGGGCCTGAAACTGCTCGCTTCTAACGAACTCGCTTCCGGCGCTTTCTCCAGCATGTTCTTGATCCGCCTAAAGTCTCTGCAAACTGCGAGAAAGCCGGGTAAGTCTTGGCTCTGCGCGTTCGCCCGAACCTTGCTCACCGCCTCCGCTCGCGCCACGACATCCACAACATCATCCGCGCCTGCCGCGACGACGGCGTTCACTACATCATATTTGTAGCCAAGGTGGTCTCGCAGATAAAACTCCAGCCGCTCGCGGAAGAATGCCCGAATCGCTTCTTTGTATTTGACGTCGCGAGCAAATTTCTTTTCCGCCGCAGACTCCCTGTAAGTTTCACGCGCGAGTTCGAACAACTGCGCGATCCCGACAGGCAGCTTGTGCTCAGCGATCGTCCTCACGATCCCGTTCGCTTGTCGCCGAAGCGCAAATGGATCCTTCGATCCCGTCGGCTGCAGGCCGAGAGCAAACATCCCGGCGATAGTCTCCGCTTTGTCCGCAATCGCGAGCACCGCGCCTTCAATCGTTCGCGGAACTGAATCCTCCGCGGACTGAGGCTTGTACTGATCGTAGATGGTCTCCGCAATCAGTTGCCGCGTAGTGTCGGGCATGCCGCGGTCTAACGCCTGCACGCGGGCGTAAAGTCCGCCGACAATCCCTTGCAGTTCGGTAAACTCCTTTACCAATTCGGTCGTGAGATCGGTCTTGGCCAGGCAAGCTGCCTTGTGCACAACTCCAGGCCGCACGTGCCCTTCATTTTGGCGGATGATTTCGCAAAGCCAGCTACACAGCCGCTGCACCCGCAACGTCTTCTCGTAGTAGCTGCCAAGGTCTTTTTGGAAAGTAACAGTCTTCAGCCACGAAATCCGCTCGCGCAGGGGGTGTTTCTGGTCCGTCTGCCAGAAAAAGCGGGCGTCGTTAAAGCGCGCACGCAGCACTCGCTCATTGCCGTGTCGAATCAGGCCTGCAGGATCGCCGTCCGTATTCAGGACGGCTACAAAATGCGGCAGCAGCTTGCCCTTCGCGTCTTCGACAGCAAAATATTTCTGATGGTCGCGCATCACCTTGACTAGAACTTCTTCCGGAAGCTCAAGAAATTCTGGATCGAACCTACCGAGAATAACCGAAGGCCATTCGGTAAGATTCACCACCGTTTCGAGCAGTGACTTGTCTTCGCGCCAGCGGGCGCCGGGAATGGTTCGGCTGGCGGCATCCAGAGCCTTGCGGATTTGTTGCTCGCGAGATTCCCTGCCGAGGACTTTAGCAGCGCGTAGCGTTTCAACATAAGGCGCACCGGCGCAAGGAATCGCCACGCCGCCATCGGCTAGAATCCTATGCCCGCGCGACTGGTTCCTTGCGCGAACCCCGCCAAACTCCAGCGGCAGCACCTGATCATCCAGCATCGCCACTAGCCAGCGTACCGGCCGCACGAAACGCTCGCTCGGCTTGCGCCAGTACATATTCTTGGGCCAGTAGATCGACGCAAGTTCTTTAGGAAGCGAGTCAGTCAGAATTTCTCCTGCACTCCGGCCGCGCTTGGTAATTTTCGCCGAGAGATACTCGCCCTTCGGGGTTGTGATTCTCTCCAAACTCGCAACATCCACTCCAGCCTTCTTCGCAAACGCGTGCGCCGCAGGCGCTGGCTGTCCATCTTTGAATGCAATACTCACTGCCGGCCCGGTAATCTGCTCCGTGAGATCGGGCTGCGCGGCAGGGATTCCCGGCGCAAGCACCGCCAGCCGCCGCGGAGTGTCAAGGTGACTAATCCCTTCCGAAGCCGGAAGCCGCTCGCGACTCAGCAGATCGCTCACGCGGCGCTGCAATTCTTCTTGCGCCGCCGCAATCATTCTCGCGGGAATCTCTTCGCAACCGATTTCAAGTAAAAAATCCGGCATCGATTTTTCTAACTCTCAAAAGCCTTTACCACACAGGACCCAGGGGATCACAGAGAACTTTTTATCAAATCCCCTCCGTGATCCCCTGTGTCCTGGGTGGTAAAGGTTTTTCATGCGACCGGCAACGCTTCCTTTTTCGCCACGGACATTTCCGCCGCAGGTTCTTCCTCTTCGGGGACAGCGGTTTCGGTCTGAGTCTGTTGATCCACCCACGCCTTCGCAATCCCCACTGCCAGCGCCCGCACCCGCGCGATCACACCCACGCGCTCAGTCACGGAAATCGCACCGCGTGCGTCGAGAATGTTGAACAAGTGAGAGCACTTCAAGCATAGGTCGTACGCGCCGAGCAGCGGGAAACGCCGAACTTCCTCGGTCAGCTCGTTATAAACCCGCTCGTCTCTGTCCGATGCATGCTGCATTGCCTCAAACTTCTTTTTGAAGCCCTCATATTGACCCAAGAGGATTGCGCATTCCTGCTCGTACAGCCTAAAGTGGTCCCACAGGTTTGGCACGAGTGCCACTTCGAAGTTATAAACCGAAAGCTGCAACTCATCGGCCAGTCGCACGTCCCCATATTTCGTGACGTGCCCCGTTTCCGGATCGCTCGCCCACGCAATATCGTAGATTGAATCCACATCCTGCAGAAACGCGGAGATGCGCTCCAGTCCATACGTCAGCTCGACGGAAATCGGGTCCAGGTCCACGCCGCCGCACTGCTGGAAGTAAGTGAACTGCGTGATTTCCAGGCCATCGAGCATCACCTGCCACCCAATGCCCCACGCGCCCAGCGTCGGCGACTCCCAGTTGTCCTCTTCGAACTTGATGTCATGCTGGCGCAGGTCAATTCCCATCGCGCCCAGCGACTCCAAATAAAGCTCCTGCACCTTTCCCGGCGGAGGCTTCAGGATCACCTGCAACTGCATGTGCTTGTAAAGCCGGTTGGGATTCTCTCCGTATCGCCCATCCGCCGGCCGTCGCGACGGCTGCACGTACGCAACCTTATACGGCTTCGGCCCCAGCACCCGCAGAAACGTCTCCGGAGCCATCGTTCCCGCGCCTACTTCGAGATCATACGGTTGCTGCAGCACGCACCCACGCTCCGCCCAGAAAGCCTGCAGCCGCAGGATGAGTTCCTGGAAGGTCGGCGGATTATTCTTCGATGGATTCATCAGATGAAAGCCGCTAGCTTCTAGAAAGCGCAATAACTTCGCTGGAGTCGTACCTCAGCAGCTCGCGGGTAAAGAAGTTAATCAACGATTGTAATGGAAGAGAAGGCCGGGCGTCAGTTAATCAATAGAAGGCTAGCGTCTTGGTTCTCCTCCATTGGCAGTGGCCGATAAAGATCGATTCCAAGCGCGATTCCGAATCTGGCAATGCGCGCGAGCATGACACCGTCAAGGATGAACCCGCCCTGGCCGTTCACGGACCCAAAACCGCAAAAGAAATCGAGCCTATGTGACCGGGAGAGGAACCGCACCTCCTCAACCTTCGGCTCCAGCCTATCCAGAAGCCATGCCAAATGCTTATCCAAGCTCTCTGCCCTCTTCAGCGGACTCTTAAGCGACCAGAGTGACTCGCGGTATACAACGTTCGATCGCGAACGCTGTCCCTTTAAGTGCGACGCGGTTGGCTTCATGCTGAGCGTCTTCTCTATCTCTTCAAGATCAAGCATCTCGCCGCAGATCCTAAACGATGCGGCTGACCACCTGGAGTTCTGTTCAGCAGTTAGCTTGTTCGTGGTGTCTGCCATACCTTATACCTCGATTTTCTCCAGCATCCCCCGCGTCACCAGCTTCTTCTCGATATGCCGCTCAAGCGTCTGCAGCAGGAATTTCCTCAAATCCGCGCCGGATTTCTGCGACCCTGCCGCATCAATCGTGGACAGCTGCGCCCGCAGCATCTGCGCCGCCAGCTTCCGCGATTCGGCTGACATTTCCGACGACGCCAGCCGCTTGTGCTCGGGACACACTAAGCCGTCGCCTAGCGCGTGAAAATATGCCCGGCTTCCGTTTAGCGAGCGGCCGCAGGCCAGGCATTCTGAGAGTTCGGGCAGGTAGCCCATCAGGCGGGCCATCCACAGGTCGAAGTAGGTGACGGGTAGCCAGAACTCCTGGCCTCGCAACTGCGCCAGCACGGAAAGCGCCAAGCGGAAAACTGCGTCGTTGGCTTCGCGGTCGGGTAGAATTTCGTCGAGCAACTCGGCTACGTGGCCGAGCGCGACCGCCCGCGGGTAGCTCACCTCCGACGCCAGAGGCGATTCCAGCACCTCGCAAGAATCCAGCCGCGCCAATTCATACCGTTCGCGGTCGTCGTACGCGACTTTGATATAGGTCAGCGGCTCCAGCGCCCCGCCAAATCGCCGCCGCGACTTCTTGGCCGCGCGCGCCACTCCGCGAACTTTCCCTTCGAGCCGCGTGAACAGTGTCACCAGCAGGTCAGACTCGCGCAAAGGATACGTGCGCAGCACGATCGCTTCCGATTCCTTCAGCGGCATAAAGGCAGGATAGCGGAAGCGGATAGCAGCCGTCAGCTCTCAGCTATCAGCTATCAGTGCCACGGAAAGAGTGAGGAGACCACCGCGCCGATTGCTACGAGTAGGCTGGCTGCCAGAATCCCGATCAACCAGTAGGTTCGGCGTCGCCCAGACGAGTTGAGCACCACAGCAAACCAGATCAAGACAAAGATTGGAAATATCCAAGCGCGGTGGAAGCGAGATAGCACGAGGGCTGTTACAAACGTACAAAGAAATCCCAGAGCGGCGGCGAGTAGTTTCTCCAAAAATCGAACGGGATCGACTAACGGCAATTCAGTGGGTGGCAGAGACTCGGTGAATCCGGAACTTGGCGGAGCCAGCAGCTTTCGCGTCCACCGATCGATTCGCAACAATCGATCCACCTGCGGGCCTCCGATCTAGAGGTTTTGCTGACAGCTGAGAGCTGGAAGCTATCTCCCGAAGTACTTCGCGTTCCGCTCGGCATAGCTCTTCCACTTTTCCGGAAGATCATCCAATGCGAAAATCGCCGTCACCGGACAGACCGGGACGCACGCTCCGCAATCAATGCACTCCACGGGATCGATGTAGAGCATCTCTTCGCCAGCGAACTTCGGGTCTTCCTTCTTCGGGTGAATGCAATCCACCGGGCAGGCGTCTACGCACGCGCTGTCTTTGGTGCCGATACACGGCTCTGCTATGACATAGGCCATGAGTGTGTGTCTCCTGGGAATTCCGCTGAACTATCTCGAAAAGTCAATTCTACCAAGATTTGCGCAGCGCGGTACAGTCCGGCCCGGCAGGATTCCGCCTCCATGCAGCTCTTCAAGCGACGACGTCCCTTGGACCGGGGAAAGGTAATCCGAGCGGATCGCGAACCTAGACCGGGACCAACTCGCGCGCCTCGCTGGGCTCGTATTCCACGATGTATCCGGCGACCGCACTGGCCGCCACGGTAAGCGGGCTGGCAAGATACATTTGGCCCGGGCCACTGCGCCCTGGAAAGTTGCGGTTCTGAGCGCTGATAACAACTTGATCCGGGCGGGTGGAAACACCGGGTCCGGCGTTGATGCAGGCGCCGCAACTCGGCTCAATGATGTGCGCCCCCGCCTGCTGGAAAATCTCCAGGTAGCCGCGCCGGATGCAGTAGTCCCGCGTTTCCTGTGAGCCGAACTGGACGTAGAACTGCACTGAATCCGCCACCCGCTTGCCTTCTCGAAGCGCGTCGGCCAGCACCCGGGCGTACATGTCCATGTCTTCGTTCTTGCCCGCGGTGCAGGTACCACCATACGCGAGTTCGACTGGAACCGGAGTATTCAACTCGCGAACAGATTTGCCATTTCCCGGATCTCCAGGGGTCGCAATCATGGGCGTAATTTCGCTGGCATTGAGTTCAATAACTTGCGCGTATTGCGCGTCCGGATCGCTGCCCAATCCTTCGATCATCTTTTCAGCTTGTTCGCGATTCATTCCGCGCCGTTCAACCAAGAACTCAACCGCCTTCTTGTCCGGAGCGACGATTCCAGTGAAGCCGCCGATTTCAGCAGCCATATTGGTCATGGTGGCTCGCTCGTCCACGCTGAGTTCTTCAATCGCCTCGCCCGAATACTCGATCACTTTAGCCAAAGCTTTGCCGCTACGAACGTAATCCAAGCTGAGAATTTTTAGAATTAAGTCCTTCGCCGAAACGTTTGGATGTTTCTTCCCGCGAATGACAATCTTGACCGACTCAGGCACCCGTACTCGCACGTCTTTAGTAATCCACGAATTAAAAACGTCAGTCGTGCCAATCCCAAAAGCTACGCAGCCGATTGCGCCCGAGTGCGGCGTGTGCGAATCCGAACCCACCACCAACTGTCCCGGAAGCGCATAGCTCTCCAGCACAATGGAATGGCAAATCCCCTCGGAACCCTTGCGGTCGGTAAGCTCGCCGTGCAGCCGGATTCCTTTTCTGGCGGCAAAATCTCCTTGCCTAAGTTTGAGCTGAGTCGCCAGATCGAGCAGCCCCATCTTGCGTTTTTGTTCAGAAAGGACTTCATCTAGGAACGTAAGGTGATCGCGGAAAAAGAGAACCGAACCGGGATCATTCACCGGCGCGTCTTTCCCCACCAACTGGTCGAAGAAAATGGACGCCATGGGCGTGACGTACTCGTGGCTAAAGCGTAGGTCGGTGCGCGCGAAACCTCCGTCGGCCGGTTTCACGGCTTCAACTCCGACTTTGCCATCGCTAGCGATCATATGCCTTGCAAAGATCTTTTCGGCCAAAGTCATCGCTCGTGTGGCGCGGACCTGCCCTGAGCGAAGTCGAATGGAGCCCGCGCCCGCGTTTCCTAGGGCAGGGAGAAATACTCTCTTCTGCATCCGCGCCACGTTGAACTGGAACAGGCCGCCGTATTCGATAATCTGCCGGGTAATTTCGTCTTCGTCCGCAGTAAATTCCGAAAGCGGGATGTCCTCACCCGCGCGGATCTTATCAATGAGGGAAAAATCCGTAGACGTCAAGACTCCCAGGTTCTGGCAATTCTGCTTATATATGCGCTCGATATTTTCAGCGATCACAACTTTGATCCCAGCACATAGCTCGGCGTAAGGAGATTGCTCGCGGCTCGATCCCTTGCCCCGGCGCTTGCCGCTGACCGCCGCCACGAATCCTCCGCGCTTCACATCGCCGCGCTGGATTGGAACTTCATTGCCGCATTTCAGGCCGGTGTAGGGAAACTCCCCCAGCGTCTCGTCGAAGAAAAAACAGATGTGCGCAGGAGTGATTTCGTCGGTAGAAATATCGTCACGCAGCTTGGGATTGCTCTTCGGATTCCTGGTATCCCAGGGCAGGTCTTCGCCGGCCAGTTGGCGTTTGATCAACTCGGGGTCTTCGGTGAGAAACAGAATCCTGCCCGGAAGCCGCACCGTCGTAGGCCGCTTTTCGATTTTTTTGTTCAGCAAAGCTTCAATCACTGAATCCGCCTCGCTCGTCCAGTCATGCTCTATTTTACGCCGGAGGGCAGCGATCGGCTATCAGCGAAGGGCATTTGACCGCGGAGTACTGCAGCGAAGACCGTTCGATAAAGCCTACCAAAGTCATCTCCTCCGCGATCTCGGCGTGCTCTGCGGTGAACAAGGATTGCCGACGACCAACGACAGCTCAGCATTTTGGCTGAGAGCTGAAAGCTGAGAGCTGACGGCTTCTAATGCCCGCCATGCTTTCTGTCATACTTCTCGCCTGCGGGAATCGCCACCGCCAGCCTGTTTTCCTTCGGCGCCAGAGGACAGGTTGCATAAGGCGTCACGGCGCAGGGCGGACTGTAGGCGCGATTGAAATCCAGAACGACTTTCCCATCCGCCACTGGATCCGTATCGAGGAACCTGCCGCCCGGATAGGTGTCGGTCTTGCTAGTCAGATCGCTGATGACGAAACTCAATCCTTTTGCCGGGTCTCCGCCGAGTGCAGTCAGCGTCAGATCCTGCCCGTTGAGTTTGAAGAGCACTTCGCCGCTGATCGGAGTCGGAGTCACATCTCCCAGCACGTTCGGAACGTCCACTGACTTTTTTCCGTCCGAAGGCACGAATGTTGCGGTCACGCGATACGTCATGTCCAGCGGAAAAAACACCGGGCCGGCGTATTTGCGGACCGCCTCACTGTTCAAGTCCTTGACTCGAATTCCCAGGCGCACTCCCCGCTTGATCAAATGCATGCGCAATGCGCCAAGCTCAATCACCGTGGGACTTCCGGTCACGTCGGCCTGGAGCTGGGCTTTGGCGTCGTTCTTGTCGCCGATCTTAGCGGCCACTCCCGGCAGCAGCTCAACTGATACATCCTCGCCCTGCAACCGGAATGTTCCCGCATGTGCCGGGCCGGACGGAAGAACAATAGCGTTGTCATCGGCGACGCCGAACGTATTCGCCCCCGGCTTCAGCCAGAAGAGCCCGGCCAGCGGCAGCCAGTTCTGCTTGAGGTCGTCAACCAGTTCAGTTTTCCACTTTTCGAAGGATTGAAGGTACGCAGCATCAGGAGGTTGTGCCGCAAAAGAAACGGTCGCAGCCAGCGCCAGCAGAAAGATGACGGGTCTTTTCATACGGCCATTCCTCACGCGCTAGCCTTGTCACTCAGAGGCAGCGGCAGCGCGTCCCCCTTCTCCAGTTCCAGTTGTTCCTGCCCGCTCAGCGCCTCGACGCGACCGCGATAGGTTCGCAGATGTGTGGTCGCCTTGTCGAAAGCTTCTTGCGCCTTGCCTAGACTCTTGCCAACGTTCTCGAATTGGCCCTGGAAATGGTCGAATGACTTTTGTGCCTTAGCCAGTTCCTGCCGGCTTTTTTCGAAGCGGCTCGCGACTTCGTACCACTTGTGCACCAGCGCAATGGTCTGCAAGGTCATCAGCAAAGTGTTCGGAGAAACTGGAAAAACGTGCTGTTGATTCAGCCAGTCCGCCAGATCGCGATTGCGCACCGCTTCCATGTAAAGGGTTTCGCTGGGCAAATACATCAACGCGATTTCCGTAGTTCCATATTCCGGCTGAATGTAGGCCTTGATCCGTTTCGCTTCGGCCTTCATCACGCGCACAAACTCGTGCCGTGCTTCTTCAAGTTGCGCTTCTGTGCTGTTCTCAAAAAATGCCAGTACTTGTTCGCGAGGGAATTTTGCGTCAATCGGCAGCCGGCGATCGGGAAAGCTGATCATCGCGTCCACCCGCCCGCCGCCGTTCACCGCACACTGCATCTCGAACATGTTGGCGGGAAGGAAATCCGAAAGCAATCGCTCTAGGCTGGCTTCCCCAAACTGCCCGCGCAAATGCGGCAGCTTCAACAGATTGTTCAGATCATTGATGGAATGTCCCAACGCCCCGACCTCGCGTAACTGTTCCTCAGCCGCGCGCAGGTGGAGTTGAACTTTTTCAAATTGCGCAAACCCTTCCTTCAGATTCTGATCGAGCTTCAACTGCACTTGCTCAGTGATGGCAAGGAGTTTGGCATCCACGCGCTCGCGAATGGATTCCAGGCTCTCCCCAGTCTGCTGGGTCAGACGGTCAAACTCGGTTTTCAACGCGGAAGTGGTCAGCGCCAGCGAGCTGGTGAGTTCGATACGGGCCTCGCCTAACCTCTCGGACTGCTCTCGCCGGCCGGCTTTCATTTGCTCTTCCACGGTCGCCCGAACCCCGGAAAAACCATCCCCTAGACGGTCGGCGACCTGCTGCCGGAGGTCGCCCTTCGTCTGCTCCAGGCGTGATGCCATGTCCGCAGTAGCAGCCGAGAGCTGCCGCGCCAGCGTGTCATGCAATCCCGAGGCCTGATCGGCAAGCCTTTTAATCACAGCAGCTTGCGAACCGCCAGAACGTTGGTACAGCGCCAGCCACAGCAGCAGTACCACATTCACGGCGAGAAGAAGGCCTAAAAGTAAGGGGAGAATGGCCAATCGGTTATATCTCCGGTGTAACGTGTGTTAGCTGGATTCTAGAAGGTATCCTTTTCTTAAGCAAAGTAGTTTCTTAAGGCAAAGCAGTTTCTCCTAGGGGCATCTGGAACGTAGGCAAGAAAGCATGTTCTGGGTCCTCATCACCGTAATTTCCCTTCATTTGGCTACCGGCGTAGCTCCGTCCACGGCAGCGGACACGGACGCGGGCAGCTCGGGGCAGCAGGTTGCGCCTTCCAATTCAACTGCTTATGACCTCCAAGCCGAGCGTCAGTTGCTGGAAATGGCCAACACCGAGCGCGCGAATGCGGGTCTAGCGCCCCTCAAGATGGACGCCGGACTGGTCCGCGCAGCTCGCGCCCATGCCGCGGAAATGGCATCGCGGAATCAGCTTTCGCATCAATTCTCCGGAGAACCAGCCCTGCCCCAAAGACTGGCCGCAAGTTCGCCGCTGCATCTGGAACGCGCAGGAGAAAACGTAGCCATGGCCCCCAATCCGGATCAGGCGCATCAGGCTCTGATGTCATCTCCGCCGCATCGCGACAACTTGCTAAGCCCCAACTTCAATGTTGCGGGATTTGGCGTCTTCGTTAGCGGCCACATGCTCTATGTGGCACAGGATTTCGGCTCCAGCCTGCCGTCTTACTCGGTGCGGCAAGCGCAGGAACTAGTCTCTGCCACTTTGGAACAGCTGCGCGCCCAGGCGAAGATGCCGCGGCTGCAACGCGCGGATAGCGGCAGCGCCCAGTCCAGTGCCTGCGCCATGGCCCAGGGCGATTCGCTCAGTGCTGCGGCTCCTCCGCCCGGAGCTTATATGTTGCGCTACACCAGCATGACGCCCGAAGCCCTCCCCAGTGGAATCTCTAAAGTAATCGCTGCCCGCGGACTTCATACGTATTCGGCCGGAACTTGTTACGCGCGCACGCAGAAATATCCCAGCGGTGCATATTGGGTGGTGCTGGTTTTCTACTAAGAGTTCTGCGCCCTGCCTGCGCGAAGGTTAAAACCCTTACTCATTTCCAACCTCGAGCGGCTCCCGCTTACAATGTTGCGATGGAGTCATCCAGCCAGATTCGCGTGGGCACGGCCGGGTGGTCCTATAAGGACTGGGAAGGCGTCTTCTACCCTCCCGGAATGACGCGCCGAAAGCGCCATCCGCTGGAACTGGTCGCCCGCTGCTTCGACGCGGTCGAAATCAACACTTCGTTCTACGGACACATCAAGCCCGAACTGGCCAAGCTGTGGGCGCGAATCGCCAACGACGTCAATCCCAGCTTCGTTTTCACAGCCAAGCTGCATCGCTCGTTCACCCATTCGCCACTTTCGGCAATGGAGCCGACTTCGGCGGCGTCCATCCGTCCCAATGATCAAGATGAACGGCTGGCGCGCGAGGGGCTGGAAGCGCTGGCCGCGACCGGAAAATTCGGTGCTCTGCTGATTCAATTCCCTGTTTCCTTCAAGAACACTGCATTGAATCGCGAGTATCTGGAAACCCTGCTGCGGCAGTTTATTGAGCATCCGCGGGCCGTCGAAGTCCGGCATTCGACGTGGAACAATCCTGAAACCATCGCCTACTTCGCGGAAAGAAATGTCAGCTTCTGCAACATTGATCAGCCGCAGATCGGCCGCTCGCTCGAACCAACTTCACATGTCACTTCAGCAATCGGCTACGTGCGGCTGCACGGACGAAACTACGACCAGTGGTTCGAGGCCGAGAAGTCGGCCGATCGCTACAACTATTTTTATAAGATTTCGGAACTCACCGGCTGGAAAGATCGCATTGAGCAGATCGCGCAGAGAGCGAAGATTACGTTCGTGGTGACCAACAATCACTTCGAAGCCAAGGCTGGTGTCAATGCCCTGCAGCTGAAACATATGCTCACCGGACGCCGCGTCCTCGCGCCGGAGCCGCTCCTGCAGCACTATCCGGAGCTGAAGAACATCGCCGACCCTCTCGGCGAAACGTCGCAGGGGAAGAACCTGCCCCTTTTAGCCTAGATGCACACCAGACTACAGGAAACACGGCATTGACAAACCGAAAGTTCGCCCAACGCATACATAGACGGCAGCGGCCATCTCGCCATCCAGGTTCGACTCGCCGGAACCACCTATACTTCGGCGCGTCTCAAAACTCAAGGCTTGCAAAGTTTCCACTCAGGCCGGATCGAAGCCAGCATTCAGATGCCGTCGCACGCAGGATTGTGGCCCGCGTTCTGGATGCTCGGCTCGCAAGCCGGAGTCTCGTGGCCAACGGTGGGCGAGTCCGACATTATGGAGAACTGGCCCAAGACCTCGAACATCTCTGGCCCGGGCGCAACCGGCAACTGCTCAACAATTCATACCAAGGTCACCGGCGGCTCGGGAAAGGGTAAGTGCTTCACCTTCCCTTCAGGCGAGCAGGTCGACACCGCCTTTCATGTCTACGGCGAGATCTGGTCAGCCAACATGATTCAGTTTTACGTGGATGATCCGACGCAGCCGTTTTTTGTGGTTACCGCGTCGGACCTGCCTTCTGGCGATGTGTGGCCGTTCAGCAGCTCCGCCGATGCGTTTTTCCTGATTACGAACATAGCAGTGGGCGGAACTCTTGGTGCTCCAACCGATTCTCTAACTGGAAGCCAGCCGCCGATGCTACTGGACTACGTGCGCCAATATCTGCCTTCCGCAGTGCCCCCACCGCAGCTGACACCGACTGGGAACATCACCGTCACGGCGGGCACGACAAGCGACAACAACCATCGACATGCTTGGCACAACGGGCTCAGGTCGGGTTACGTTTTCATGCAGCACAAATGCGCCGAAAGCGAGCTGCGTAGTCACATCGAGTGATCCGGTCAACAATCACACAGTTGATTCGAGCACTGGTAGTGCGACTGTGACGGTTACGACCACCGCAAACACCCGGCGCGGCCCCAAATCCAATGGAACGACTCCCGGCAGCTACACCGTGACCGTGAATGCCTACACCATCAGCAGTTCGGACGCGACCAAGCCGTCAGCGAACACCACGTTCAATTTGACAGTGAATTGATACATGAAAACAGGAACAGGTAAGCCCGCCAAGTCCAAGGGCGGCTGTCCCTTTGTGCCTTGTTGTTGACAAAGCAGCACCTCTGAAATATTTTCGTCGCACATGAAACTACTATTGCTTGCGACGCTTGCCCTGTTACTGCTGTTCCCCTCCCCGTCCGCTTTCGGCGCGACGTGCGGAACGACACCGATGACCGGCTCCATCAGTTGGACAACACAATGGTGTGATGAATTTAATGGCGCGGCTAACAGCGCGATTGACAGCACGAAATGGACCTTTGAGGTAGGGAACGGAACCAATGGTTGGGGAAATAACGAACTGGAGTTCTATTGTGATCCGTCTTCAAATGTTGCGCCATGCAGCTCGACCACACCCAACGCATTCATAGATGGCAGCGGGCATCTTGCCATTCAGGTTCTCGGCCCTAACGGCATCTGTGTGCCCGTCAACACCTGTACCTCGGCGCGTTTAAAGACGGCAGGCTTGCAAAGTTTCCACGCTGGCCGAATCGAAGCCAACATTCAGATTCCCTCACACGCCGGTTTGTGGCCTGCCTTCTGGATGCTCGGGTCGCAAGCGAACGTTTCATGGCCCACGGTTGGTGAATCTGACATCATGGAGAACTGGCCCACAACTTCGAACATCGCCGGCCCGGGTGGAACTGGCAATTGTTCAACCATTCATACTCAAGTCACCGCCGGCAATGGCAAAGGTAAGTGCTTCACGCTTCCAAATAGCGGGCGAGTTGACGACGTAGGAGGCCACCTCTACGGCCAAATCTGGTCTGCCAACATGATTCAGTACTACATTGATGATCCCACGCAGCCGTTTTTTGTGGTGACTGCATCCGACCTGCCTGCTGGAGACACGTGGCCTTTCAGCCGTGCGGCGAATCCGTTCTTCCTCATTATGAACATGGCGGTCGGGGGAACGCTTGGTGCGCCGACGGATACCGCAACCGGCGGCCAGCTCCCGATGCTGGTGGACTATGTGCGGCAATATTCGCCCTCGCAAGTTTCGCCTCCCCAGCTAACACCGAACGGGAATATCGCGGTCAGCGCCGGCGCGACCACGGGCAACACGACCACCATCGACATGCTGGGAACGATTGGCTCCGGGAGAATTACGTTCTCCTGCACCACAACCGCTCCCAAAGCTAGC
>WNGK01002105.1_pt1 | contig 22156 bp, 25 predicted proteins | sample 5400601 | NCBI WGS metagenome assembly WNGK01 (sample SAMN13153376, study PRJNA577476) | soil metagenome | isolation source: 60 cm soil or saprolite under Garry oak tree replicate 1 | place: USA:California | collected 2016-06-15
ACCGCCCGATGCAACATTCCTTACGCAGTTGGGCACCCTGCTGCGCAGACCTGGTCAGGGCGGCGGCGGTGGTGGCGGTGGCGGGTTCGGCGCGCTCGGCTTTGTCGCGCAGGCGTTCGGTCGCGCGCCCGCCGGTGGTGGTGGTTTTGGCGGGTTTGGTGGCGCGGTCAACCAGGTTCCGACTGGAGATTATCTCGTCACGGTCACCGTCGATGGGAAGACATTGACGCGTGTCCTTCGCGTGGAGCGAGGTGCGCGCTAGCGGAATGGCGTTCCTCGACAGCAAGCATCAGCGCGCCGCGCTCATCGTTTTCGCGTTGGGCGCGGCGCTGCTGTGGGCGCTGGGGCCGTATGCCACGGGGATCATTGGCATTCCGGTGCTCGCCGTCCTGTTCGCGCCGGTGCAAAACTGGCTGGTGCGAAAAGGAGTGCCATCGTCCGTCGCCGCAGCCGGCGTGACGATATTCGGCGCGGTCCTGATCATCGTGCCGGGCCTGCTGATCGCGGGCCTCTTGATCAATCAGGCGCAGGAGATCACGCAGACGGTGCTGCAGAGCCCGATCATCGAGCGGATCCGCGGTCTGCAGTTTCGCGGTATTCCGTTGGGCCCCCGTTTGGCCGAGGCGGGTGGGCAGATTGTGGCGGCAATCGGTTCGAGCGCATTCGGTCTCGTCGGCACGGCGACGCGCCTGACGTTGAACCTCGGCACGGCGACGCGCCTGACGTTGAACCTCACGATCTCCTTTTTCGGCCTGTACTATGTGCTGAAGCATCCCGGGGATATGTTGCTCGACGCCCGTCCCTACATCCCTTTCTCCGACGCGAACACCGAGAACCTTGGCAAGCGATTCAAGGACGTGACGGTGTCGACGGTGATCGGCACCGGCGTCGTCGCCGCGCTCCAGGGTGCGCTGCTCGGCCTCGCGTTCGCGGTCGCCGGCCTCCCGAACGGTCTGTTCTGGGCCGTGGTCACGATGGCATTCGCGATCCTGCCCGTTGTGGGCAGCGGGATGATCTGGGGACCGGCGGCCGTCGTGCTGATCATGCAGGGCCGAGCGCTGGCGGGCGTGCTGCTGATCGTTTGGGGTGTGCTCGTCGTGGGGAGCGTCGACAACTTCATCCGGCCGCTGATCTATCGCCGCTTCTCCGCGATTCATCCGCTGATCACCCTGATCGGCGCGATCGGCGGCGTCAGCTACTTCGGACTGCTGGGCCTGCTCGTCGGCCCACTCGCGTTGAGTTATTTCTTCGAGCTGATTCGCATGTATCGCGAGGAGTATCTCGAGCCGGAGGTGGCGAAGTCGCGTAAATGACGGACTGACGGCCGCGACGGCCGGACGGCCCCGCCGAGGGACCGCTGCGATATTGCGTTTAGGCAGACCAGCCTATTTCATTTTGGTGTGGCTGGACTTCGTGTTAGGCGGACAACGATGCGAGACGAAATCTTCTATACAGTTCTGTCGAAGTATCGTTAGGCCGCCCATTACCTTTGCCCCTCATCTCGAGCGTTCGCCCTCTTTCGTTTGTTACCTTCGCGGCGGTGGTCGTGCTTCTCGCCGGCGCCTGGGCTGTGCAGTGGCGCCATTATCGAGAGATCCAACAGCAGGCCGTGCAGCAATGTCATGCTAAACTCAGCGGCGCCCGCACGCACGGCGACAGTCTTGTTGGGCTTAACTGGATTCCACCCACCCAGATGTCATCGAATCTGGTGAATTGTCGGTACGTGCTTCTCACTTGGGGGAAGGGTCGGTGAGCTGGCGGCCTAACACGCGCGTGAAGCTGGCGGCGCCCGTCCTCGAGGGTAGAATTGCGTTTGTGCACCATACAGTATGGCGCCGCAGCTTACGCGCATTTCGTTAGGCCGATGCTCAACTATTCGGTATTTGATCGAGTTCTCTCGAAGGTCGTCTTTGTCGCCAGTTTGGCACTGGCAGGCGCGCTCCTGGTTCAGCCCCTGGCATTGATCGTTTGGGTTGGCACAGAGCACGGCGGGCAGCATTTGCCCTTTCTCTCGGCCGCGACCTGGGGAGCGCTCTGTGGCGCAGCGGTTGCGTTCCTCGTCCTCTTAGTCCGGTACCTCTATGTCCGACTATTCGGTGCGCGCACAGCCTGACAACCGCTTGAAGCTGACGGCCGCCTCCTACAAGGCAATGCAATGACTCACCGGTTCCGCATCTCCTGCGTTTCGATTGTAATGATCTCGCTCCCGCTCTTTGGTTGCGAACCGCGGCCCCGCGGCCTCAATGACTTCGTGGGCGCTTGGTCCGCAGAGTTCTCGCGCCGTCCCCTCACGCAGGTTGTGTACGGCACCATTGTCTTCGATAGCGTCGCAACGCTGCCACGCGGCGAGCTCCGTCTTTTGGGGACCCTCCACTTGGATTCGGCGAGGGAACACGGGCAGAAGGACCTGATCGTCGCGCTGCTTGGCGGTCCTGATGGTTGCCTGCAGTTGTCGGGACCTGTGATCGCCTACGAGAGGAGTGACGCTATTCTAGACATCGATTTCACGCCTGGAGCGGCCGACTGTGGACTGGTAAGTCAAGTGTCAGCGGCGACGCTGACAGGACGCTGGCAAGAACCGTCGTTTGTGGGGACCCGCGCCCAAGGAGAACTCCGGCTACTCGAACGGGCGTCGCTCCGATGAATTCTTCTTCGCAGCGCGCCCGCGCCCTAGCCGCAATCACCCTCCTCATTGCTGCATCAGCGTCGGCGCAGGGCTCGTCCGCGTCCGACAGTGCGATGACCCTCAACCGCGCCGGAGACTGGGCAGCTGCAGCGGACTTGGCGCGTCGCTCCCTCGCCTCGACACAGCGCGGATCCCGCGCCGAAACCTGTCGCCTGCGGGTAATGCTCGCCTACGCGGAAATGCAGCTTGCCCATCGAGACACCGCCAACGCCCTGCTCTCCAAAGCCGATTCTACCTGCGAAGGCACCACCGCCAAGATGGAGATGGCACACGATCTGGCGTCGTTGCATCAAGAACTGGCCGGCCGCGGCGGGCCACGCGCGTCGAAGAGCGCCGATGGATCGTGGGCAACGGCCGATCCTCGCAATCTCGGTCTCGATGTCGTCGCGCTCCAACGGCATTTGCGTATCTGCGAGAAGACCGGGGCGGACGCCTGCCTGGTGGTGTATCGCGATACGATCGTCCAAGAGTGGTATTCACCACGCTATCGCGAACCGATGTACGCGATGTCGTCCACAAAGTCGATAACCGCCGTGTTAGTTGGTATGCTCCTGGACGAGCGAAGGCTGGGGAGCGTCGACGACCGCGTCTGCACCTACATCCGCAGCTGGTGCGACGGTATTCGAGGTCACGTCACCGTACGCCATCTCCTCAGCATGACTTCCGGGCTTCCCCGGATGTACGCAAATGGTGTTGGCTACACGAGTGACAAAGACAAATTCGTCGAGGATTTGATTCCGACGAATGAGCCGGGCACTTTGTGGGCGTACAGCAATGAAGGGGCACAACTCCTGTCTCCCATCCTCGATGCGGCGGCGGGTGAGCCGATTCAAGACTACGCCATGCGCCGACTCTTCCGTCCACTCGGGATGGAGTACACGCGGCTACACACGGATGCGAAGGGCCACGCCTGGACCTATGCGGACGCGGAGACCACGCCACGCGATCTCGCGCGTCTGGGGCGCTTGATCCTCCACAAGGGACTGTCAGACGGAACCCGGATCGTCAGTCAAGCCTGGATCGAGACCGCCACACGACCATCGCAACCGTTGAACCCCCGATATGGGCTGCTGTGGTGGATCGATCCCGAAGCGAAGGCGATCGCCATGCACGGCCATCTCGATACTGATGTGCACATCCTGCCGGATCTCGCTTTGGTGGTGGTTCGAATGCAGACCAGGCCTTTTGCCGGCGTGCCTGAGGGGACGTACGAGCGCGAAGCTGTTCCTCTATATAGAGAATTCGTGGCGCGTGATGCTCGGTGATAAGCGCGATCCGTTAGGCGGCCCCAGTTCATTGGTGCGAGGGGTTGCGCTCGGCTCGGCACTGGCATGTGCGGCTACTGCGTGCGCGACCTCGCCGAGCTCGACCGGCCGGCACGCCTGGACGATGCAGTCGTCTGAGAGTGGCCGGGTCGTGCATCTCGACTCGGCAGTCGTCGGAGAATGGCAGATCTGCTTTTGGTATGACAGCCTGACTCTCCAAACGCGTCACCCCCGTCCCAACCCGCACTGCGGTGCCCTACGCGTCACGCGGCAGGCGGCGCAGTTCCTGGCAGTCGACGCGTCCTTCTCTGGCTTCATCGTCCGCTTCTCACGATCTACTGTCCCACCGTGTGCACGGGCCGGCTTGCCGAACGAGAGAAAAGGTACCCTCATCCCAGACTTTTACGGTGTGTCGGTCCATCTCGAGCTGCCGGCCTTCCAGTTCTGGTCTGGGGAATCTGATTACGTGGCAGCCACGGGCAGCGTGCGCGGTGACTCGCTCGTGGGTAAATGGATGAGCCGTGATAGTACATGCGCTGGTGATGGCGACGAATTGTTCGTGATGTCGCCGCGACATTAGAATGTCTGTAGGTGTTGACCTGTATGGGGGCATCGCCCTCTTCCGCTCTTCTGTCCGCCGCCCGATTTTGGGGCACCACTCAGGATTCCTCGGAGGTCCTATGCGCATCCTCACCGTCCCGGCGTGCCTCGTGCTCATGGCCGCCCCACTACACTCCCAGGCCACGCCGAGCGCGCGGCACTGGGGCCTGGCCCCTGCGGTCTTCCCCCCGGGCGCGAGGATGGCCGTGGTGAGCGGTGACCCCGGTAAGGCGGGGCCGTTCACAGTCGAGCTGGCCTTCCCAGCCGGCTACAAGATCCCGCCGCACTTCCATCCCACCATCGAGACGGTCACGGTCAAGAAAGGGACCCTCCTCGTCGGCATGGGCGATACGTTCGATGCCTCGAAGACCAAGCCGATGCAGGCTGGCGACTCGGGGTCCATCCCGGCCAACGCGCACCACTTCGCCGCCGCCAAGGGTGCGACCTTCATTACGGTGAGCGCGATGGGTCCATTTGCCATGACGTACGTCCACCCCGCGGACGGTCCTCAAAAGCCGGCCGCCAAGCCGTAGCCTAACCGAATCTGGGGCAAGGACGCCACATGGAACCTGCTGTCTTTCTCGCTGCACTCCTCATATTCGTGGGGATCCCCGCATTCACCGTCCTCAGGATCGCGCGGCTTCGTGCCGCCCGCGGTCAACCATCAGAAGACACGACCGCGCGGCTCGAGGAGCTCGAGAACCGCGTACAAGAGCTCGAGCAACAGCAAGCCGAAGTTCAGGAACGGCTCGATTTCGCGGAACGGGTGCTCAGCAAGGCACGGGAAGAGCGGCGCATTGGCGGCTAGTCGGCTGGTTGCGCTCGCGCTGTGTGCCGCCGCAAGCGGCGATGTCCTCAGCGCGCAGAGCCGACTCGGCGTCTTTGCCGCGGATACGAACGTCGGGCGCGCAACAGGTTCCACGTCTTACGACCGGCAGCAGCAGGCGTACGCGATCGCGGGCTCGGGTCAGAACATGTGGGATAGCCGCGACGATTTTCATTTGGTCTGGAAACGGATCAGCGGCAACTTCATCGTCTCCACGCGGGCGCGCTTCCTGGGCACGGGCGGCGAGGCGCATCGGAAGATCGGTTGGACGATTCGGTCGTCGCTCGCCCCGGGCAGCGCCCATGTGACCGCGGCGCTGCACGGCAATGGCTTGATGTCGCTCCAGTTCCGTCGCAAGCCCGGCGGCATCACGGAGGAACAGAAGTCGGCGGACAGCTTGCCGGACGCGGACGCCATCATCCGGCTCGAGCGGCGCGGTGGCGTCTACGTCCTGTCGGTGGCGCAGGTCGGCGACACCTTCGTCACGCAGCGACTCGCCGGCGTCACACTCCCCGATACCGTCTACGTCGGTCTCTTCGTGTGCTCGCACAACGCCACCGTCACCGAGCGCGCCACATTTCGCAACGTCCGCATCGCGACGCCGGCGAGGCAGTCGCGGTAACGTGGTTACGCACGTGAACACATTCTTGCTGGCGGCTGAGGCCGGCACCATAACAACCCCCTACGTTTGACACTGGGAGGACTCGATGCCCACTCGTCTGCGAGTCTTCTACTCGCTGCTCACGGCAGCCTTGCTCTTCATTCCGGTGGTCGCGCTCTACAGTGAGCTGGCGAAGCGCTCCGACATCTGGTGGACGCCGCCTCCGAGCGCCCTGTCGTTGACGGAGAGTGCAGACCGCGTGCAGGTCTTCGCGGAGGGTCGGCTGCTCGCAACCCTGGTCGAGCAAAAGCAGGTCTCGATCACCGATGGCGCAACATCGCATGTGCTCACGCCGCAGGAGATCAGGCTGCGACTCAACAACTGGGACCGCGTGCGCATACAGCGGCTGCCGCTCCTGCTGACCTATGCAGCCGCGATCGGCGCAGGGCTGGTAGTCATACTCGTAACCGCCACCGGGCGCCTTGCATATCGTGGCGAGCGCCCAGCGGTGACGCCCTGAGAAAGGCACCTACGCCTCTCCGTGAAAGAGCCGGCCAAGCTGGACATCCACCGACAGTCCGGCCCGAACGCGGGACGCACGATCCCCGCGATCTTCGAAGTACACTGAGCGCTCTAGGCTCAGCGCCGAGTCATGAGCGGCTCCGCCAATAAAGAAACGCAGGGATTCCAAGTCCGATGAGCCCTGCGCCAATCGCCGCGTTGCGGGGGTTGGAAATGATGGAGCTGAAGACGACGTACGCCGCGGCGAGAACGAAAATAACAACCGTCACGGGATAGGCGGGAACGCGAAAGCCAGGCGTTGAACTCTGATCACGTTGTCGGTAGACGAAAAGTGCCGCCGCCGTCAAGCCAAAGAAGATCCAGTCCCCGAACGTTACGAAATCCACGAGCTGCCCGAACCTTCCCGTCAGGGTCAACAGCACGGCGAAGGCGGCGAGGGCGACGATGGCAATCGTCGGTGTTTGGTACGCGGGATGCAGGACGGCGAAGCGACGAAAGAACACGCCGTCGGCGGCCATCGCCTGCAGCACGCGCGGCGTCACCAGAATCACGAGGTTCAGAAACCCAAACGTGGAAATCGCGATCCCCGCCGCGATGACCTTCCCGCCGACCGGACCCAGCAACGCCTCCATCGTGTCCGCCGCCGGAGCGGTGCTTTGCGCCAGGCCCTCGATGCCGAGCACTCGCAAATAGGCGACGTTGGTGAGCAGGTACACGGTCACCACGATCGCGACGCCCCACAGCAGCGCTTTTGGCAGGTTTTTTTCCGGATCGACGATCTCTTCGGCGATGAAATTCGTTTGTTGCCAACCGCCGTAGGTAAACAGGATGGGTACGAGCGCAGGGCCAAGGGCGGCGAGGTGAGGCGGCGGCGAAGGGGCGGCGAGGGGCGGCGAGGGCGCTGCGAGGAGCACACCCGCGCCGATGAGCACCGCCAAACCCGCGAGCTTGAGAACGGTGAAGATGTTCTGTGTCACTGCGGCTGGTCGCACCCCGACATAATTGATAGCCGTTAGGAAGACGATTGCTGCGACGGCGAGCGGTACGGAGTACGTGTGCGCGAGCCCCGCCAGCGCCAGCGTGTAGTCGGCGAACGTCACCGCCACGGCGGCGATCGCGCCCGTCGCGATGACCAGCACCAGCGTCCAGCCGTACAGGAATGCCGGCAGCGGGCCGAAGGTCTCGCGCAGGTAGACGTACCCGCCGCCGGCGCGAGGACGCCGCTGGCCGAGCTCGCCCCAGCAAAACGCGCCGATCAATGCGACAACGCCACCGATGACCCACGCCAGCAATACCAGCCCCGGTGAGCGCAGCCGCTCGGCGACGGTGGCAGGCGTACGGAAAATCCCGCCACCGATGATGCCGCCCACCACGGCCATAGTGCCGGAGAACAGGCCCAGACGACGAGCGTAGGATGTCATTGGGGTGGGAATAATGTAGGGGCGCAGCATGCTGCGCCCCTACCCCACGCTACCATACGCCTGACTAGCGTCTTTCGGCTCCGGCCGCCACGTTACACGCGACTCTCCTCCTCGAGATCAGCCTATGCCCGCCTACTCTCTCCTGGTGAATGGCCGCCGCCGTACTGTCGAGGTCGCCGCGAACACGCCGCTGCTCTGGGTGCTGCGCGACAATCTCGGACTCACGGGGACAAAGTTTGGATGCGGCATCGCCCAGTGCGGTGCCTGCACCGTGCACCTGGGCGGTGACGCGGTGCGATCGTGCATGCTCCCCGTTTCCGCGGTCGGCACACGGCCCGTCACCACGATCGAAGGCCTGAGTCCCACATCCACGCACCGCGTGCAGAAGGCGTGGGTCGCCGAGGACGTGCCGCAGTGCGGCTACTGCCAGTCGGGCCAGCTCATGGCCGCGGCGGCGTTGCTGCGCCGCACGGCGCAGCCGACGGACGCCGACATCGATGCGGCGATGAGCAACATCTGCCGCTGCGGAACCTACCAGCGGATCCGGGCCGCGATCCATCGCGCGGCGAAGGAGGCCTGATGCAACGGCGCGACTTTCTTCAGGTGGCGGGGACGATTGGCGCTGGGCTGGTCATTGGGTTTCGGATCCCCAACCGGCGTGGCGTGGCGCCGTTTGCGCCCAACGCGTGGCTGCGTATCGGCACCGACGACAGCGTCCTGGTGATTGTGGACCGCTCGGAGATGGGTCAGGGCGTCACCACCTCGCTGCCGATGTTATTGGCCGAGGAGCTCGAAGCGGACTGGACGAAGATTCGATTCGAGTTTGCCCCGGCCGATAAGGCCTACATCAATCAGCTCTTCGGCATTCAAGGCACCGGTGGCAGCTCGAGTGTGCGCGCGGCCTGGAAGCCGCTGCGCGAGGCGGGCGCGCAGGCGCGCACCATGTTGATCGCGGCGGCCGCGCAGACGTGGGGGGTGGAGCCGGCGAGCTGCCGCGCCGAAGCTGGCGCGGTGATTCACGTCGCGACCCACCGGCGGCTCACGTACGGCGCGCTGGCGCAGCGAGCGGCGGCGCTTCCCGTGCCCGCGGACGTGCAGCTCAAGGATCCGAAGGACTGGCGCCTCGCCGGTAAGCCGACGAAACGCCTCGACACGCGCTTCAAGGTGAACGGCACGGCGCAGTTCGGTATCGATGTCCGCGTGCCCGGGATGCTGACCGCGGTAGTGGCACGCAGCCCGGTGTTCGGTGGCAAGGTCACCAGCTTTGATGCGACCGCCGCGAAAGCCATCCCCGGTGTCCGGCACGTCGTGCAGATCTCGAGCGGCATCGCCGTGGTCGGCGATGGCTATTGGCCGGCGAAACAGGGTCGCGATGCCCTGAAGGTCTCCTGGGATGAGGGCCCGGTTGCGCAGGTCTCCAGCGCGAGCATCTCCAGTCTGTTCGCCCAACGCGCCACGCAGGACGGCGCCGTCGCCCGGCACGACGGCGACGCGGTCGCCGCGCTGGCCGGAGCAGCACAACGCGTCGAGGCCGTCTACGAAATGCCGTTCCTCGCGCACGCGACGATGGAGCCGATGAATTGCACCGCGCACGTGCGCGCCGGTGCCGTGGACATCTGGGCGCCGACGCAGAACCAGACGGGCGTTCAGATGGTCGGCGGCCAAATCGGTGGCGTACCGCCCGAGAAAGTCGCTGTGCACACGACCTATTTGGGCGGTGGGTTCGGCCGGCGCTTCGAGCTGGACTTCATCATAGAGGCGCTCGAGACCTCGAAGGCGGCGGGAGCGCCCGTCAAAGTAATCTGGTCGCGCGAGGACGACATCCAGCACGCGCAATACCGGCCCGCCAACTATCACCAATTGCGCGCGGGACTCGATGCGAGCGGCCGACCGGTCGCATGGACGCATCGCATCGTCGCGCCATCGATCATGGCTCGGATGTTTCCGCAGACCGTCAAGAACGGTCTCGATGGGGAAGCGGTCGAGGGCGGCGTCGGGTTGCCGTACGCCGTCCCCAACGTGCACGTCGACTATCAGCTCACCGACACGGGCATCCCGGTCGGCTTCTGGCGGTCGGTGAACAACTCCTTCAATGCGTTCGCCGTGGAGGGGTTCATCGACGAGCTCGCGTCGGCCGCGAAGCAGGACCCCTACGAGTATCGCCGCACGCTCCTCGCGAACGCCCCGCGCGATCGCGGTGTGCTCGAGTTGGCGGCGACCAACGCCGGATGGGGCACGCCGTTGCCCGCGGGACGCGGCCGCGGCATCGCCGTGTACAAATCGTTCGAATCATTTGCGGCCCAGGTTGCGGAGGTGTCGGTGTCGCCGGCGGGAGACGTGCGCGTGCATCGCGTCGTCTGCGCCATCGATTGCGGCATGCACGTGAATCCCAGTACGATCGAGGCGCAGATGCAGGGCGGCATCGTGTATGGGTTGACGGCGGCGTTGAACGGCGCGATCACGATCGAAAACGGGCGCGTGACGCAGAGTAACTTCCATGACTACCGGATGCTGCGGCTGGCCGAGATGCCGGTCGTGGAGGTGTACATCGTGCCGAGCAACGAGGCGCCAGGAGGCGTCGGGGAGCCTGGGACTCCTCCCATCGCCCCCGCGGTCTGCAACGCGATCTTTGCGGCGACGGGGAAGCGAATTCGGAGGCTGCCGATTGGGAAGGTGACGTAGAAATCGTGGTCGTGTAGGGGCGCAGCATGCTGCGCCCCTACAACTCACGATCCCTCGCAACTACTTCAGCGAAGCCAGTAGCCCCGCATGATCCGACGGCCAGATCGGATAGGCCGGTCCGGGCAACCGATCCGCCGGTACGTCGCCGACGCGATCGATGCTCCCCTGCACGTTACCGTCGTCGCGCGCAAACCCGCGCGTCCAGACGTAGTCGATCCGCTGATCGAAGTTCGCGACCTGATCCGACAGATCGGCAACGTGGCAGCAGGTCAACCCCGCGGCACCCACACCCGGATGCATCGCGGTCCACGTATCCGTATAGCCCGCGCCCGCGAGCACGCCATACATCGGCGAACCAGGTCGGTCGTTCAAGTCGCCCATGAGCACGACGCGCTCGCTCGAGCCGAGCGCCGCGACCATCTCGCCCACCTGCGCGGCGCGAATTTGCTCGAGCAATCCCGGCGGTGCACCCGCGAGATCGGCTTCGGTGTGCGCGCTCGCAAACGTGTACGCCCTGCCGTCGATGGTCGTACGGGCAAACACCCAGCCGCGAATCAGTACGACGCCGTCCGCGACCTGCCCCAGATTGACCGAGAAGTCCTGGCCGCCGGCGTCGTTGAGCATGACGCGATCGGCATCGATCAGCAGCGCATCATGATCCCTCAGGTGAACCAGCCCTGAGACCAGGTTGACGTTGATGTTGTCGGACGTGGCAGCGACCTGATAATGGAGACCGCGCGCCGCCAGCGCGGCCTGCAGCAGAGCCAGAAAGTCCTGGTCCACGACGACCGGCACACCCAACGGGCGCAGATCGATATTGATCTGCGACACTTCCTGCAGTCCCACGGCGTGCGGCCGCGCCCGCGCGATCCGATCGGCGATCGCTTCGGCGCGCGCAGGAAAATCGGTCTTGCCGACCGTTTGGATCGCGAACAGCAGCGCCGGGAAATCATCGCCCGGATCGGGAGTGCCCAGGGCGCGGATCACGAGATCCACGTCGGCGCCGACGTAGAGGTTCTGCGTCATGACGCTGATCTCGCTCGAGGGGACACTGACGCTCTGTTCGGTCAGCCAGTTCCCCGAGCCGACCGGCTCCTGACACGCGGTAGCCACGATCGCTGCAGCTGCGAGAAGATACAGGCGCTTCATCATAATACGGGACTCCGGGTTGAAGACTGAACGTCGTGATCGACGTCGCAGCCTAGCCGGGGCCCGTCAAGCGTGCGTCAAGGTTTGGCCAGACCGGTGCGAGGATCGATCTCGCGCACGCCCCGCAATACCATCATGCGGAAATGAATGCGCTGAATCTTCGTCCAATAGCCTTCCAGCGCGCGGGACTCGAGCGCGATCGCAGCACGCCGCGTGACGCCGGGCGGCGGCGGTACGAGCGCCGCGAGCCGATCGTACACGACGCCGCGCAGCGCCGGATCGACGCGCTGCAGCACATGCCAGAGCGAGAGCGCATCCTGCGGACGCGCGAGCGCGAGCACCGTACGAATCGCGCGCGCGCGCGTGCCCCGCTGCGCGAAGTCGAACGCGATCAAGGCGCGCACGAACGGCGCCGGCGCGCCCTCCACATACGGAATGCCGGGTCCCGTAGTGGGGCGGATTTGCATCAACGTGCCCAGGAGTACCCGCGAGGCGTGAGACCCGGTCTGGAACTCGACTTCACCCGCGGTGACGTGCAGCAAGCCGTTGCCCAGGGAATCCGTTTCGAGCGTGTAGGCACAGCCGAGGTCGATCGCCGTGCCGGCCGGCGTCTCGACGAAAAAGAGGCGCGGCACCGCGTCGACTTTGGCGTCGATCGTGCCGCGCGCCAGCGCCAGGCGGTGCTCGTTCGCTTTGGCGACGACGAGCTGCACGCGCGTGTCCGGCCGCACTTCGACCTGCCCGATCCGTCCGACGGCGATGAGCGCGCGCGAGGAGTCGTCGGTCTGCAGCCAGTCACCCACCCGCAGCCGGCCCGACGCCGCGAGCCGCGTCGTGCCGATCAGCGGCCGGCCCGCCAGTGCGGTGACGTCCCAGGCACTACGCTCCGCCCGGGCGATCAGCAGAAACACGAGCACCGCGGCCAACGCGAGCGGCACCCAGTACCAGCGCCGCCGCCACAGCCGAGCCTCGATACCCGGCCACAAATCGCGTGGCGGCTCGATGCTCTTCGGCAGCCGGCTGACGGCGTCGTGCAGCTCCTGTTCGTTCATCGCTCCAGCTTCTCCCGTAACAGTCGCCGGGCGCGAAACAGCTGCGCCTTGGACGTGCCCTCCGCTATGCCCACGAGCTGCGCGATTTCGCCGTGCCCGTAGCCCTCGATGTCATACAGCACGAATACCTCCCGCGCTCCGTCCGGCAGCTCGGCGATGGCCCGCTCGAGGTCGATGTTCAGATGGAGGGGCGCCGCATGTTGCGCCCCTACCACAGTGTCCGGATCCTCCGCCAACATCACCCGCCGCTCCCGCCTGCCGGTCGTGCGGCGTTCGTTCAGGACCACATTGACGGCCAGGCGGTGCAGCCAGGAACTGAAGGCGCTATCACCGCGGAACGAGCGCAGTTTGTCCCACAGCCGCACGAACACATCCTGGGTGCGCTCTTCGGCGTCGCGTCCGTCGCCCGTGAGACGGAGACACAGCGCGTAGACACGGCCGGCGTGCTGGCGGTACAGCTCCCGAAAGGCGGTCTGGTCGCCGGCCTGGGCGCGGGCGACGAGATCGTCCGACACGGTACTAAGACGCCGTGGGGTGCTGCAACGTTTGGACGAGAGTCCCGGTGGCGCTCACGGCAGCCGGATTCGCGTGAGCTCGCGCCGCCGCTGCTCGAGCTGCTTTTGCAGCTCGTCCAGGCGCGCGCACTGCTGGGCGACCTGGGCCTGCGCCTGCGTCTGGACCTCGTTCACGCGCGCGCACCGGACCCACCTTGGCGTCGACCAGCGCGTCCACGCGATCGTGGACCTGTTGCTCCGCGGCGGCGACCTGTCCGCCGAGCACCGCGCGCAGGCGAGCTGCCCCTCCGTGCCCTCGGAGTGCAGCGCGCCGAACAGCGATTGGATCAGCTTGATCAATGCGAACATGGGCGTTTCAGCCGGTCCTCAGCAATCGCCAGTATCTCCCGCAGCGCTGTGCGCCGCTCCTCCTCGCGCGAGCCGCGCAGCCGCGCCTCGAGGATCGGCACGATGGCCTCCTTCGATCGCCGGTTGACGAAGACGACAAAGCGAAAGCCGAACTTCTGCTCGTATTCTTCGTTGAGCGTCGCCAGGCGTCGCAGGACCTCCGCCGGCGTCGTGTCGCGGTCGTAGCCCTGCTCCGTGAAAGACAGCGCCGACACCGTGTCGCGACGTTCGCCGATGCGCGGATGCGCATTGATGACAGCGATCTGCTCTGCTTCCGAGAGTTGCTTCACGATGGCACGGGCGCGTGCGAGTATCGCGGCACCGCTGGGGAACGGCTCCTCCGCGCGAAGCCGATCCAACAATGGACCCGCGTCCTCGAAGAGGTTCAACTGCCTCGGTAGCTCGAGCACGCAAACGGGGACATCAAGAGGGGGATGTGGTAGCGGCGGTTGGTATCGCTGATCTCGAAGTCCAGCGTCGCGCGCTGGAGGAACGCCGCGGTCCCTTTCTTCTTATAGTAGGCGCCCACGTCGAATGACAGCCGGTACGTCCCCGCGGTCAGAGCTCCGTCGCCCAGTGCCCCGATTCGTCCGTCCGCATCCGTCTCTCGGGTTCCCTGCGATACGGGCTCTTTGCCATCGAGGCGCCACAGCGTCACCGCGACGCCGGCGGCGGGCTCGCCGCGCGTGGTATCGAGGACGTGCGTCGAAATCGTCGGACGGTTAGTGTTGGACATGCTCAAGATCCGCGTGGGAAGCCTGACGTTTACGGCACGGCTGGAAGAGAACGCCGCACCCAAAACGGTGGCCGTGATTCGCAAAATGCTGCCGCTCAAGTCCAAGATAGTCCACTGCCGCTGGAGCGGCGAGTCGACGTGGATTCCCATGGGCGAGCGCAAACTGGGACTCGATTTCGAGAACCATACCAGCCATCCCGCCCCCGGCATGCTCCTCCTGTACCCGGGAGGAATTAGCGAGACCGAACTGCTCTTCCCGTATGGATCCACGATGTTCGCAAGCAAAGTGGGACAGCTGGCAGGAAATCATTTCGCGACGATCACTCAGGGGCAGGAACAACTTCCCGAGATCGGCAGGCTCACGCTGTGGGAGGGAGCGCAGGAGATCGTCATAGAAGAAATGCGGTGAGCACACTCGTCATTCGCGGAGGCACCGTAGTCCTGCCAACGGGCCAACGACCCGCGGACATCGCGGTCGAGAATGGCGTGATCTCCGCCATCGGCTCTGAGGTCCGTGACCAGGGCGAAATCATCGATGCAACCGGCCTAGTTGTCCTCCCAGGCGTGGTCGACGCACATGTCCATTTCAACGAGCCCGGTCGCGCCGACTGGGAAGGATGGGAAGCCGGCACGCGCGGCGCGGCAGCGGGCGGCGTCACCACGGTGCTCGAGATGCCCCTGAACGCCCACCCGCCGACCACCACGCCAGCAGCCTTCGACGAAAAAGTCGCGGTCGCAAGCCAGAAAGCCCTGGTGGACTTCGGCCTGTGGGGCGGCCTGGTGCCCGAGAACCTCGGCGACCTCGAAGCGCTCCACGACTGTGGCGTCGTCGGCTTCAAAGCCTTCATGAGCGACAGCGGCATCGACGACTTTCAGCGCGTCTCCGATGGCGTGCTGGCGATCGGCCTGAAGACCGCCGCCCGGCTCAACGGGATCGTCGCCGTACACGCCGAAAGTCAGGAGATGCTCGCATCGCACGGCGCGCCGAATCCGCTCGCGTGGTGTGGCGCCCGGCCGGCCGCCGCCGAAGTCGCGGCGATCCGCCGACTGCTCGTCTGCATGCGTGGCGCCGGCAAGGGCGTGCGCGCGCACGTCGTCCACGTCAGCTGCGCCGAGGGGTTGGGGGAGGTGGACGCGGCGCGGAACAAGGGCGTGGCGATCACCGCGGAGACCTGCCCGCACTATCTCACATTTACTGAAGACGACTTCGAGCGCATCGGCCCCCCACTGAAATGCGCGCCGCCGATCCGCGACGCCGCAACCCGCGAGGCGCTGTGGGACGAAGTGCTCGCCGGTCGGGTCGATCTGATCGCCTCAGATCACTCGCCCTGCCCTGCCGCCGACAAGCACAAAGGTGAGCACGACATCTGGCAGGCCTGGGGTGGTGTCGCGGGCATTCAGGCCACGCTTCCTGTCCTGCTCACGGATGGCTTCCACGACCGGGGGCTCTCGTTCGAGCGCATCGCCCACATGACCGCCACCGCGCCCGCACAACTCTTCGGCTTGTACCCGCGCAAGGGCGCGATCGCGGTGTGTGCTGACGCCGACTTCGCGATCGTGGATCCCGAAGCGCGGTGGACCTTCGAGTCGCACGCCCTCCAGACTCGCAGTGGCGTGAGCGCGTATCTCGGCCGCGAATTCACGGGGAAGGTCATACGGACGGTCGTACGAGGGCGCACGGTGTTCGCGGATGGCGAGGTCACCGGAAAACCGGGTTGGGGGCAGCTCCTGAAGCCAAACGATGCGAATTGACGGCGCGCTGCTCGCGCGCCGGCTCGACGAGCTCTACGCGATCGGCGCGGAGCCGGACGGCGGTGCGTATCGCCCGCTGTACGGCGACGCGTGGGCCGCCGCCGGTGAACGCGTCGAACGCTGGATGAAGGACGCCGGTCTCGAAACCCGGCGAGACGCGGTCGGCAATATCTGGGGGCGAGCCGGCGGCGATGGAAAATCGATCGTCACGGGGTCGCATATCGACACCGTACGCCACGGCGGGCGACTCGACGGTGCCCTCGGCATTGTCGCGGGGCTGACCGCTGTGGAGGCGCTCCTCAAAGAGAAAGGCAGACCGCGTCGCACGCTCGAAGTGGTCGCCATCTGTGAGGAGGAAGGCTCGCGCTTCGCGACAAACTTTTGGGGCTCCCGGGCGATCGTCGGCGCTATCGACCAGCCGGATACAGCGATGGCGGCGGCGATGCGCGGGCGTGGCCTCGATCCCGGCAGGATCGCCACGGCCGCGCGCGACGATATCGACACATTCGTCGAGCTGCACATCGAGCAGGGCGCGGTTCTCGAATCCTCTGGAACGCGACTCGCCGTCGTAAGCGCGATCGTGGGCACGGCGCAGCTCGAAGTGACGGTGAGCGGTCAGCCCGACCATGCCGGGACGACGCCGATGGACCTGCGGCGCGACGCGCTCGCGGGGGCAGCCGCGATGGTGCAAGCCATCGAGTCGATCGCGAAATCCCTCGGCAAACCAGCGGTCGCGACCGTCGGCAAGCTCGCCGTCGAACCCGATCAGATCAACGTCGTCCCGGGCATGGTGGTCTTCACGATCGACCTGCGGCATTCCGACCTGGGCGGACGGCGCGCGCTCGAGGAGCGCATTCGCTCGCTCTGCACCACGATCTCCCAGGAGCGGCGACTCGGCATCGCGATTCGTACGCTGCAGGAGAAGCCGCCCGTGGCGATGCACCCCGATGTGCGGGCGCTGCTCGCGCGCGCGGCGAAGGAGTGCGGCGTGCAAGCGACGGAGATGGTGAGCGGGGCCGGGCACGACGCGCAGATTCTGGCGGCGCGGAGCAGAGTGGGAATGCTCTTCGTGCCGAGTATGGGCGGACGCTCGCATTGCCCGGAAGAGGCAACGAGTCCCGAGGATCTGCTGCTCGGGACAACCGTCCTGGCGCGCGCGCTGGAGCTCTTGACGGAGTCTTGACGGCAGGAACGCAACGTCGCGGCAGGAGGCAACTATGAAGCCATTCCTCACCGTCGCGCTGCTCAGCTTGTCACTCTACGTCCCGAACCTCGTCGCCCAAGTCTCAGTCACCGCCGGTCAGCGTGTTCGCGTGACGTCCAGGGAGCGTGGGCTCCTCCGTCAAACTGGCGACGTGCTCGCCGCGAGTGACGAAGCGATGATCGTTCGCGTCAAGCGCGCACGCACGACAGACACTCTCACGCTGCCGCTTGCCAGCGTCGATCGCCTCGAGGTGAGCGCGTTCGGCGGACGAGCGACTGGCCGCGGTGCCGCAATCGGCTTCGGCGTCGGTGCGCTGCTCGGCGGCACGATCGGCTTCGCTCTTGCATCCAGGAACTGTCACAACTGCTACGTACCACCCGCGGATGGCGCGGTCTACGGAGTCATGGCGCTGGGAGCCGTAGGCGCGATCGTCGGCGCGATCGCGGGCTCACGCCGACGCTGGGATCAGTGGGAGGAAGTACGGCCGGCACGGGGGGCAGTCGTGCCCTTGCCGAATGACAGGTTGGGGGTCGGCGTCGCAATCCGGTTCTAGAACCGTCCTCTCAGATAAACCTCGCCAGATCCGGCCCCGCCTTGGCTATGCGCGCCGCAACCTCAGGCCAATCGACCACCAGCGAGAAATCCGCAAACTCGAACCCCGGGCCCACGGTACACGCGACTAGCGTGTAGGCGCCGATCGTTCGCGCGGCCTGCCATGTCCCCGCCGGAACGACAATCGTGGGTCGCGTCTCGCGGGACACCGGTCCGAGGCGCAAACGGCGCAGACCCCGGTCATCGAAGAGCAGCAGCTCGATCGCATCGCCCTCGTGATAGTGCCAAGTCTCGTCCGACTGGACGCGATGCCAGCGGCTGCACTCGCCCGCCGCGAGCAGGAAGTAGATCGCGGTCAGCGCGGCGCGCTCGGCATTGCGATTGACCACCTGAACGCGCTGATCCGAACGAAACACTTCGACGTAGTGCCCTCCCTCCGGATGCGGACGCATGCCGAGGGTGTTCACCAACTCAGCTGCGCGTGCCTGCATCGGCCAGCTTGACGGGCCCTTGACGCCCGATCGTGAACCTTGGCTGCAGACCAAACTGGAGGATCTTATGCGTTGCAGGGCGCTGCTCATTCCGATCGGACTCGTGTGCTGCATGCAGCCGCTTGCGGCTCAAATGGCCCTCCCCATCGGCCAGCGCGTACGCATCACATCCGCCCAGCACGGTATGCAGCGAATGATCGGCCGCGTCGTTTCCACGTCGAACGACAGCGTGACGATCGGCCTGGATCAGGGTGCCAGACGAGACACGGTGGCTCTCGCGCTCTCCGACCTCGATCGTCTGGAGCTGGGACAATATGTCGGACACCGAACCAAGCGCGGCGCGGTGATTGGGTTCGTGACGGGTTCGGTAATCGGGTTCCTGGTTGGGGCGATGACGTATCAGGAGTGCGTGCCACAGGGCTGGTTCGATTGCCTCATGACCCCCCGGAGCGCCGAGGCGCAAGGGGTGCTTGGAGCGTTGGCCGGAGGGGCCGTCGGGATCGGTGTGGGAGGGCTCATCGGCGCCCTCGCGCGCGCCGAAAAGTGGGACGAGATCCCAATTCGACACACGACGGTTTCGGTTCGATCCCTGCCGGCGGGCGGCATGGGCCTGGGACTCACCGTCCATTTCTGATCGCCTCACGTCCGGAGCAGCTCTCGCAACACGTTCTGGCTGACCGCGCGGCGATAGTCGGCGGTGGATCGCACGTCGTCGATCGGTCGGATGTCGTCCGCGACCGCAGCGATAGCGCCATCCACATCCCCTCGCTCGAGTGCCACTTCGGCGCCGCGGGCGCGCAGCGGGACCTCGGCGACCGAGCCGATCGCAATGCGCGCCGGCTTGCGGCTGACCGCCATCACGACTTTCGAAATCGCCTGCGCCGCGCGCGTGCCGACTTTGCGAAAGACGGCGTCGCGGCCCTGCGGAAACCGCACCGCCGTGATCAGCTCGTCGGGCTGCAGCGCGGTCTTGCGATAGCCGGTGAAAAACTGATCGATGGGAATCGAGCGCCGGTCCGTCACAACCACCGCGTCGTACGCGAGAAGCACTGGCAGCGTGTCACCGGCGGGCGACGCGTTCGCCAGATTGCCGCCCAAAGTGCCGCGGTTCTGGATCTGCGCGGCGCCGATGGTGCGCGCCGCTGCGACCAGTGCGGGCACGTGCTGGTGCGCCTCGCGCGACCGAATGATTCCCGTGTACGACTCCGCAGCGCCGATTTCGAGCATCCCGTTGTGGCGTCGCACGCCCTTCAGCTCAGCAAGTGACCAAATATCGAGCACGGCCCTCGGCTGGGGCCGAAGCGTGCGCGCCTGGAGCATGACCATGAGATCGGTGCCGCCTGCAAGCGGACGACATCCCGGAGTGGTTCGGTACAACCGCACGGCGTCCTGTAAGTCCTTGGGGCGGAGGAATGTCACTTCGTGCATGACAAAACCGCGTCGATGATCTTCGTGTAACCCGTACAGCGACACAGATTCCCGGCGAGCCCCTCTCGCACGTCGTCCGCAGTCAGTTCTTTTGACTGCTGTACCAAGACGTGGGCCGCGAGCAGCATTCCCGGCGTACAGATGCCGCATTGCGCCGCCCCGTGTTCGATGAAGGCCTGCTGCAGAGCCGTCAGTCGTCCGCCATCCGCCAGTCCCTCGACCGTCGTGACCTCGCGGCCCTCAACCTGGCCGACGGCGATCAGACAGCTGTCGACGACCTCGCCGTCGATAAGCACGGAGCACGCACCGCACTCCCCTTCACCACAACCCTCTTTGGTGCCGGTGAGGTGGAGGTCCTCTCGCAATACGTCAAGCAAACGGCGTGTACCAGCGGCATCGAGCGAAACCGTTCTTCCGTTTAGCGCGAAGCGCATGCGGCCAATACCTTCTCGGGCGTCGCGGGGATCTCATCCAGCCACACCCCCGTCGCGTCGTGGATCGCGGCGATGATCGCGGGGGCCGGGCCATCCATCGGGAGCTCCCCGATCCCTTTGGCCCCAAATGGCCCTCGCGAGTACGGATTCTCGACCAGGATCGTGCGAATCCGCGGCGCGTCGAGCGCGGTGGGAATCAGGTAGGTGGCGAGCCGGTCGTTCTGGTAGCCCCCGTCCTTCATCTTGATCTCTTCGATCGTCGCCCAGCCGACCGCCTGGAGACAGCCGCCCTCGATCTGCCCCTCCGCCATGACCGGATGGAGCGCCTTACCGCAATCGACGGCGGTGATCAGGTCGCTCACGCGCACCTCGCCGGTCGTCATGTCTACGTCCACGTCCGCGATCGTGCACGCCCAGGCATAGACCGGGTACGCGTCGCCCCGGTAGGTCGTCTCGTCCCAGTGAATCGAGTCGGGCTGGATGTATGACTTCTCGACGCGGAGAGGCGGCTTCTCGGTTCGCAGTCGAGCCTTGATTTCCAACGCTGCTTCCTGGACGAGACGACCGACGATCATCGCAGTCCGCGACGCGACAGTGGGGCCGGAATCGGGGACCAACGACGTGTCCTGCGGGGCAAGGTCTACCTTGTCCATCCCGACCCCCAATGCATCGGCAGCAAGCTGACAAAAGATGGTCTTCGTCCCCTGGCCGATCTCAGTCGACGCGGTGAGGATGCGGAAGGTCCCGTCCGCCAGCGCTTCAAACGCGATTGTGCCCTGTAGCTTCTTTTCGCCACTCCCCGTGAAACCAGATCCGTGGAAGACCAGCGAGAGACCGCGGCCGCGTCGGACGGTCGGACGGTCGGACGGCCGGACGGCCGGCGCGTTCTTGAGCGCCGCATCCAGAACCAACTCCGAGCCTACGCTCTCCGAGAGCACCTGCCCCGTCGCCGTCGTGTCGCCGAGGCGCAGCATCCATTTGCGCCGGAGATCGACGCTCGATACACCCAGCCGCTCGGCCACGTGCTCCACCATCAACTCCGCGGCGAACAGCGACTGGGGCGCGCCGAAACCGCGGAACGCCCCGTTCGGCGGCGTATTCGTCGCGACCGCCCGCGCCCGGATCCGCACGTTGGGACAGGAATACGCGCCGGCGGCGTGGATCGCCGCGCGCGACAGCACCACGGGTGTCAGCGTGCAGTAGGCCCCGCCATCCAGCACGATCTCGATGTCCTGAAAGACCAGTGTTCCATCCTTTTTGACGCCCGTGCGGTGTCGGATGACTCCTGGATGACGCTTGGTGGTCGCCACCAGGTCCTCATGGCGGTCGTAGATCAGTCGGACTGGCCGCCCCGCCTTGCGGGCGAGCAGCGCGGCATGGACCGCCACGATCGAGGGGTACTCCTCCTTGCCACCAAACCCGCCGCCCGTCTCCGCCTGGACCACCACGGCTTGCTGATCGCTGAGCTTCAGCGCTCGCTTCAGGGCGCGATGGACGTAGTAGGGGCACTGCAGCGAGCCGATGACCCTGATCGTGTCGTCTGCTTCAGGGAACGCGATTGCGCCTTGCGGCTCGATATACAACTGCTCCTGCAATCCAACGCGAAACTCACGCTCCACGACGAGATCCGCCTCCCGCTGCGCGGACGCCACATCCCCCTTCGCTATGTCGACCGTGCTGAAGACTTCGGTGGCGCTCCCGATGTCGGAGACCGCGGTGGCGAGCTCGTACTCGATGTGGATATGACTGGCCGCCTCCTGCAGCGTGGCCCGGTCAGGCGCGGCCAGCAGGAGGATCGGCTCTTCCTTGTGCCTGATCTCGCCCCCGTTCGGGGCCAGAACCGGCTGGTCATC
>WNGK01001958.1_pt1 | contig 22140 bp, 22 predicted proteins | sample 5400601 | NCBI WGS metagenome assembly WNGK01 (sample SAMN13153376, study PRJNA577476) | soil metagenome | isolation source: 60 cm soil or saprolite under Garry oak tree replicate 1 | place: USA:California | collected 2016-06-15
TCGGGCCTGCAGACGCCGGCGCATCCGTGTTCCCCAGTTGGCGCGGCGGTCCCGCAATCCACGGTCGGTGATCGCGACCTGCGCGGGATTTGCCAGGTCGAAGGCGACTTCCGCCGCCGACGCGTACCGGTTGCGGGCGTCGACCTCGAGACAGCGCAGGACGATCTCCTGCAGCCAGGCGGGTGTCGCCGCAACAAGCGCCCGAGGCGGGACCGGGTCGAGATAGAGCCTCTGCCGCAGCTGGGCGATCGTGGTTGGATTGCCGAAGGGAAGACGTCCCGTCCCGAGCTGGTACAGGATGGCCCCGAATGCAAAGATATCGCTGCGAGGGTCACAGCGTACCCCCAGCACCTGCTCGGGTGCCATGTAGACCCAGTTGCCGACAGGTGAGCGGAACTCCTCGGCCAACAGGTCGGGATAATGGCTGTGATGGGCGAGCCCGAAATCGATGAGCACCGCTTCTCCGCCCGTTCGGTACAGCACGTTGGTCGGCTTCAGATCGAGATGCACGACGTCCTGCCGGTGAAGATCATGCAAGGCAAGCGCGAGCGCGGAGCCCAGCCGCGCAATCTCTTCCGGCGCGATCGGAGCCCGGTCCACCCACTCGTTCAACCTGACGCCCTCGACAAATTCCATGACCAGGTAGGGCGTGGTTTCGACGTCTCCGAACGCCACCAGCGTTGGATGATGGGGGCCTTGCGCGACGGCTCCCAGCACCATGCGACAGACCTCGAACGCGATGACGTTGACGGCGCGCTCCCCCGGGCCGAGTCGCGGGATCTTGATGATGAGCGGGAGTGGGCCATCCCGCGAGGTCAAGCGATAAATCGCCGCCATGCTGCCGGCGTGGAGAAGCTCGCCCAGGCAAAAGCCGTCGATTTCGCTTCCCGGGCCCAGCGAATTCAAATTCATTTACGCACCACGCTCGATCCGCCTCGCCAGGCGCTCGGGGAGCCCTGCGGATCGAATCTTTTGCGCGGCGGAGCTATGGTCGTAGGGAACGCGAAAGAACGTCAGCCTCGAGCGCTCCAGATCTGCCAGCGCATAGCACGCCTTGTTGATTCGGTCGCGCGGCTGGCCGGCGGAGCCGACGATGGCGAGCCATTGGCGATGCTTGCCGATAGGGATGGGGGTCCCGGGCACGGGCCGGAAAGGCATGGGCCGCCCGCCGGCACCCATGTAGTAAAGCTTCGGTTCATGGACGTGTCCGCAAAAGACGTAACCGGCGTCTCCGGCCCTGATGCTTTTTTCCGCCTCCGTCGGACTGGTGACGTAGGCCCACTGTTCGGGCGCGGCGGCACTCGCGTGCACGAAGAGAATATTGTCATCCCTGACGGTGAGAGGCAGGCCGCCGAGAAATGCGAGCTGCCTTTCGCCGAGCTGGTCTCTCGTCCAGGCAATGGCGGCCTGCGCGTTGTCGTTCAGGGTATCGTCGGGATTACCGAGCGCCGCGGCATCGTGGTTGCCGAGCACGACGACCGCTCCCTTCGCTGCATGCTGTTCGATCAAGTCGAGCACGGCCACCGGATCCGCGCCGTAGCCGACCAGGTCACCGAGAAACGCGTAGCGATCCGCCCCCAGAACCTGTGCGTGGGCGAGGCAGGCCGTGATCGCCTCGAGGTTGCTGTGGATGTCGGCGAACAGGGCCAGCTTCATCGGACTCGCGCGCTCAACATCCTCACGCGTGGCGGGCACAGCTTGGACTGGCGCTCCTGTACGTCGCGTGAGCCGTCACTGCTCCGCGGGTGTCTCAAGGCAGTAGCCCACTCCGCGCACCGTCGAAATCTTCACGCCACCCGGCATCAGCTTCTTGCGCAGCCTGTGCACATAGACTTCGATTGCATTGGTGCTGACCTCCTCGCCCCACTCGCAGAGATGGTCGACAAGCTGGTTCTTGTGCACCAACTGCCCCGGGCGCTGTAGCAATAGCTCGAGGAGGCCGAGCTCTCGCGCTGACAACTCCAGCCGTTCGCCGTCGAGTTCGGCAACGCGTCCCACTTGGTCGAAGGAGAGCCTCCCATGCTTGATAAGCGTCGGCACACCGGACATGCCGCGGCGGGTAAGTGCGCGCGCACGAGCCTCAAGTTCGGCTAGTTGAAATGGCTTGGCGAGGTAATCGTCAGCACCGGCGTCGAGGCCGCGAACGCGGTCATTGACGCTGCCGAGGGCAGTGAGCAGCAGGACGGGCAGCCGCGAGTTGCGCGCACGCAGGCGCTTGAGCACTTCGAAACCGGAAAGCTTGGGCAGGCTGATGTCGAGGATCAGCAAGTCGAACTCTTGGGTGCCGAGCGCGGCGTCGGCCTCGCCGCCGTTCTTGACCCAATCTACGGCGTGGCCCGACTGGCGCAAGGTGTGTCGCAGCCCGTCCGCGAGTATCGCGTCATCTTCGGCGATCAGAATACGCAATCGGCCTCCTCCTTCTCGCACTGGACCGTGACGCGCCCCGGGCCAGTCTAGCAAAGAAAGGAGGTCGAGTCCGAGCACCGCGTCAGCCGGCGACGCCGCCCCGCCGGAAACACCGCTTTCAGCGCCTCCAACGCAAGCTTAGAAGCGAGCGCACAACGGCAATGCAAGCGCCTGCAGCACCTCTCCGCTTTTCGAGTCTTCGGCGAACGCGACGATCGAAAGCGGGCCCGGGTCCGCGGGAAGTGCAAAGGAGAGTTGCGCGCGCGCCTCGCCGTTTGCGTCGAGCGGCGGACCGGCAAGCCATTGCCGCACGACATGATCGTGCGCGAGTCGCCTGCCGGCATTTTCCCCGGCCTTGACGTCGCTCACCAGACCGCTTTGCGCCAGCGCGACCATGACCACCGCGTGCGCACGATCGCGAGCCGCGGGCACCAGTACCCGCATATCCACGGTGACGTTATTGCCGCGCGGTTCGGCGGCAAGCTCGATGGTCGCCCGTGCGGGATTGGTGTTGATCGAGGCGATCGCCGTCGCCGGTCCGCCGTCGGAATGCCACTCTCTAAAATCGCGTCCGTCGAGCACCACTTGCGGCGTATAGGCGAACGCTGATCGTTGCCGGCGTACCTCTTCGCGTTGGCGATCGGTATACGCCGGGCTTGCGAAACGATCCTTCCAACCCAGTCGATCCCAGTAGTCCACGTGCAGCGCGAGGGCGACAACGCGGCCTGCGTCCCGCGCATCGTCGAATCGGGAAAGCCAGCGATCGGCGGGGGGGCAGCTGTCGCAGCCTTCGGACGTATACAGCTCGACCAGCGCCACCGAGTGGTCAGGACTCGTCGCCTTGCATTCGGCCAGCGCGGTCGCCGGCGCGAGCAACATCATCCCAGCAGCAACGATCCGTATTGGAGTCTTCATCGCTCGCCTTTCGTCGATCGACGACATCGCTTGGTCGCGCCTGCCGGCCCTTAGCTTACCGATCGCGGTAAGCACCGGCGGCTATGCTACGATGCCCGTGCCGGCGCGCACGATTGGCGCTTCCTGCGCGCCGCCGCGCCGGCTCGATCCTCTGGGAGGTCCGAATGGGCATCATGGGAATCATCGGCACGATCATCGTCGGTTTCATCGTCGGTCTGCTGGCACGATTTTTCTTTCCCGGGCCCGTTCCATTGGGCTTCTGGCTGACCGTGGCGCTAGGAGTCGGAGGATCGATCGTCGGCGGTCTCATCAGCAGTCTGATCTGGAGATCGCCGGACGGCAAATTTCACCCGGCGGGGTGGGTCATCTCGATCTTAGGCGCGATGCTCATTATCTGGGCGTATAACAGCTTCATGCGCTAGCGCGGACGTACCGCGCGAGGAAGCAGTTCCGTTTGCTCCTCGGGGAGTCGCGTTCCTCGCTCGCAGCCGCACGCAGGGCATTTCCTAGGTTTTGATCCGCAAGCGGGTCGACCCAATTCCGCGTACATCGAGGCCCCTTAAGGTCGATAACCGCACAATATTTCGATAATCGCCCTTGACGTACGCCAAAGCGTCCGCGTAGAATTTTTCGATATTCGAACAATAGTGCGTTAATCGCACAATCAAATGGAGGAGTATCGATGCAGGAAGTACTCATGAGCTCGCCGTGCGATAGCGCGACGACCGCATCGGCTAGAAAAGTTCTTGTCGGGTTGATCGGCGAAGGCATCCGGGGGTCGCGCTCGCCGGCGATGCACGAGGAAGAAGCCCGCCGCACCGGTCTCTCGCTTCACTATCAGCTCATCGATCTTGCGCGCGCGGGTCGGACCGCCGCCGCGCTTCCCTTGCTGCTCGACGCAGCGCAGATCATGGGTTTTGCCGGCCTCAATATCACGCATCCCTGCAAGCAGGCGGTCCTGCCTTTGCTCGACGAGCTCTCTGACGACGCTCGAGCCATCGGCGCGGTCAACACCGTGGTCCTTCGCGACGGCAGGCGAGTCGGCCACAACACCGACTGGTCGGGGTTCGCCATGCCGTTTCGCAGCAAGCTTGCAGACGCGGCGCTCGACCGTGTGGTGCTTTTCGGCGCAGGAGGCGCGGGCGCCGCGGTCGCGCACGCTACGCTGTCGCTGGGTGCTAAAAGCCTGTGCATCGTCGATTCCGATACAGGCAGGGCCGAAGCGCTTGCTACGGCCCTGCGCGCTCGGTTCAAGAATGCGGACGTTGGGCCCGTGCGCGCGGCGCGCGACGAAGTCGAAAGGGCCGATGGCGTCATCAACGCGACGCCGATCGGCATGATGGGACATCCCGGCACGCCGTTCGATCCGAACTGGCTGCAGCCGCGACACTGGGTCGCAGAGATCGTCTATTTCCCGCTGGAAACCGAACTGCTGTGCAAGGCCCGGAGCCGCGGTTGCCGCACCCTGGACGGAGGCGGCATGGCGGTTTGGCAGGCCGTGGGCGCTTTCAAGCTGTTCACCGGCGTCGACCCCGATGCAAACCGCATGGAACGACATTTTCGCAGCATGGTTTCGCAATCGTAGTCTGATTCGTACTTCGAAGTTCTACTTTTACTGGAGGAGAAGGCAGCATGAAAAAATTCGGTTTGATCGTTTCCAGCCTGCTCGGATTGAGTGTTGCGGGCACGTCGTTGGCACAGCAGACGGTCCCGATCGTCGGCTTGATGGAATTGTCGGGCACCGGCGCCACCGCGGGCACCAACTTCGACAACGGCGTCAAGCTCGCCGTCAAGGAAATCAATGCCGCCGGCGGCATCCTCGGCAAGAAGATCGAGTACACCTCGATGGACACGCAGTCGGCGCCGCAGACCGCAAAAGCTCTGGCGCAGAAAGCCGTCGATCAGGGGGCGTACGTGGTGATGGGTCCGGTCTTCTCGGGCTCGTTCATCGTCAGCATGGTCGAGACCAAGCGCGCCGAGATTCCGAATTTTACCGGCGGCGAGGCGGCGAACATCACGCAGCAGGGCAATCCCTACGTCTTCCGCACCTCGTTCACGCAATCGACCGCGATGCCCAAGCTTGCGCGCTACATCAAGGACACCGTCAAGGCAAAGACCGTCGCCATCGTGTGGGTCAACAATGACTTCGGCAAGGGCGGGCGTGATTCGATGACGAAAGCGCTCGAGGCGCAGGGGATCAAGGTCGCGGCGGACATCTCGACCGATCCCGGTCAGGTCGATTTCTCGGCCGCGGTGCTCAAGGTCAAGCAATCGAATGCCGATGCGGTGTTCGTCTACACCAACGAGGAAGAGTCGGCGCGGGCGCTGCGCGAGCTCAAGAAGCAGGGCTACGACAAATCGATCATCGGCGAGACCACCCTGACCGGTCAGAAGGTCATCGAGCTCGCGGGCGACGCCGCCAACGGCGCGGTTGCGCACGTCGGCCTCACCGTCGACGCGCCGCAGCCGGGGATCAAGGCGTTCGATGAAAAATTCCAGAAAGAGTACAAATACAAGAGCGACCACAACGGCATGAAGGGCTACACCGGCATGTACGTCGTCAAGGCGATAACCGAGAAGGTCGGAAAATTCGACCGCGTCGCTTTCGCGAAGGCGCTGCACGGCGCGACAATCCGGGTCAAGGACGCTCCCGGCGTGCTCCTCGATGTGCACTTCGACGACAACGGCGACCTCGATCGCGAGAGCTTCCTGGTCAAGGTCGTCGGCGGCAAGCAGGTGGTAACGGAAACGCTTCCGCCGGTCACGCCGATCAAATAACGAAGCGAAGCGCGGCGGTCTCCGACTAAGACCCGCCGCGCGACAGCGCTCGACAACGAACACGGAGGGCGGCCATGGCCGATCTGCTGCAGCTCATCATCTCGGGGACCGCGACAGGGGCGATCTACGCGCTCTGTGCGCTCGGATTCACCTTGCTCTGGCAGGCATCGGGCACGATCAACTTCGCCCAGGGCGAATTCGTCATGGTCCCGGCCTTCGTCATGCTGTTCTTCATCAACACCACGGGACTGCCGCTGTGGGCGGCATTCCTGCTCACATGCCTGGTCGCGATGGTCCTGCTCGGCTACACCTTCAAGCGCGTCATCGTCGATCCGCTCATCCGTCACGGGGTGATTCCCCTAGTGATCGCGACGCTCGGACTGTCGATCGGCGTCAAGCAGCTTGCCAAGGCCGGCGTGACCGCGCAGGCGATGCCTTTCGAGAGTCCGTTTCCCGACGGTCTTCTGGCGCTCGGCGCGCTGAAGGTTTCGTACGCCGACGTCGGGACGCTCTTGCTGGCAGGACTTATCGTCATTTCACTGCAGCTGTTTCTGAACCGGACGGTGACCGGTCGCGCGATGCAGGCCGTGGCGCAGAACACCGATGCGGCCAAGGTGCTCGGCATCAACGTCCAGCGCATGGTCCTGTACACGTTCCTGATCAACGCCGTACTCGCCGTCGTCGCGGCGTTGCTGGTGACGCCGACGTATCTCGCCAAGTTCGACATGGGCGAATCGATTGGGCTAAAAGCGTTCTACGCCGCGATCATCGGCGGCTTCAACCAGACACGGGGCGCGTTGCTGGGCGGCGTGCTGGTCGGCGTGCTGGAAAACCTGGTGGGGGCCTACGTTTCGCCCGCGTACAAGGAAGGTGTCGCGCTGATGCTGTTCCTGATCGTCATCGTCTTCCGGCCCGAAGGCCTATTGGGCAAGACCGAGGAGCGAAAGGTATGAATAATCCTCAGAAGATCGGTCTGGCGGTCGTGCTCGTGGTCTATGCGATCCTGCCGCTGTTCCTGAAAAACTACGGCATCTATCTCATGACGCTGCTGTGCGTGTACCTCATGGCGGCCTTCGGACTCAACCTCATCGTCGGTTACGCCGGCCAGATGTCGATCGGACAGGCCGCGTTCTACGGCATCGGCGCGTACATCGCGGCCATCCTGATGACCAAGATGGGCATCTCCTTCTGGGTTGCGCTGCCACTCGCCGCCGTGGTGTGCTTCGTGATCGGGCTGGTACTCGGCTTCCCCGCGCTGCGCGTGCAGCACCATTACCTCGCATTTGCGACGCTGGGCTTCAACGTGCTCGTCTTTCTGGTCATGCGTAACGAGGAACAGCTGACGGGCGGAACGTTCGGCATCTCGAACATCCCGCGGCCATCGCTGTTCGGCTTGTCCCTCGATGGCTCGCTGGCGTTCTTCTATTTCGCCTTTGTGTCGGTGATCCTGCTCGCGCTCGTGCTGTGGTGGCTGTTGCGCTCGCCATGGGGCCGAGCGTTTGCGGCGCTGCGCGACAACCCGATCCGGGCCGAGAGCACCGGAGTCAACATCACCGCGTACACGCTGCTCGCCTTCGCGATCGGCGCGGCATGCGCGGGCGTCGGCGGTGTCTATCTTTCGGCGCTGGTCAATTTCATCGAGCCGGGCCAGTTCCACCTGTCGGTCTCGCTGATGATGCTGCTTGCAGTCATCGTCGGCGGATCGGGCCGCTTTTTCGGCCCCGTGCTGGGATCGGTCGTCGTCGTGCTGTTGCCGGAATGGCTGCGCTTCCTGCAGGACTGGTACCTGGCTATTTTCGGATTTGCCGTCATCGTTCTGATGGTTTTCCTGCCGGGCGGCTTGCTCTCGCTTAGCGACCGATTCAAGACGCAGCGAGGTGTCCAATGACGACGCGGCCGAGCTTTCTCGAAATCAAGGACGTCCGGAAGGAGTACGGCGCCATCAAGGCCGTCGACGGCGTGACGCTCTCCGTCGGTCCGGGAGAAATCGTGGGAGTGATCGGCCCCAACGGATCGGGCAAGACGACGCTGTTCAACAGCATCCTCGGGCAGATCAAGCCGACCTCGGGCGCGGTGGAATTCTGCGGCGAGGACATCACCGGCATGTCGCCGCTGGATCTGTCGCGCCGCGGAGTCGGACGCACGTTCCAGACGCTGCAGGTGTTCGTGAAGCTTTCGGTGCGCGACAATCTCATCGCGGCGGCGCAGGAGTTCAAGGGCACGATGCCGGGCCGGCTTTTCGCAAAGCCCGATGCGGGCCTCGGACATCACGCCGACGAGATGATCGAGCTTTTTCGGCTCAAGCACGTCGCGCACCTGCCGGCAGGCAGCCTTTCGTACGGCCAGCAAAAGCTCATCGACATCGCGATGGCGTTCATGCCGACGCCGCGCCTGGTGCTGCTCGACGAACCCTGCGCCGGCGTCAATCCCAGCCTCGTCGATCAGCTCCGCGAGCTTCTGGTCGAGCTCAACAAGACGCAGGGCGGAAGCTTTGTCGTGATCGAGCACAACATGGACTTCATCATGAAGCTTTGCCCGCACGTCATCTGCATGGTCGAAGGCAAGGTCCTCGCCGAAGGCCCGCCCGCCGACGTCCAGGCGAACCGGCAGGTCCTCGAAGCGTACCTGGGCAACTAGGGATTTCTTATGACCGCGGAAAAAATCATCGAATTCGACAAGGTCGTCGCGGGATATTCTCCGAGCCTGACGATACTCAACGAGTTGACCCTCGATGCCCGCAAGGCCGAGATCACGCTGCTCATCGGCCCGAACGGTGCCGGCAAGTCGACGGTGCTCAAGACGCTGTTCGGCATGCTCGTCCCCCGTACGGGCGAAGTCCGCTTCGAGGGCAAGCGCGTCAACGGCAAGTCCCAGCGCGAATTGCTCGGTGAGGGCATCGCTTTCGTGCCTCAGGGTAGAAATCTCTTCGGGTCGCTGTCGGTGCGCGACAATCTCGAGCTCGGGGGCATCACGCTGCCGCGCGGCGAGCTGAATGGACGCATCGAGGAAGTGCTCGCGCGATTTCCACGCATCAGGGAACGCATCGACAATCAGGCGTCGACCATGTCGGGCGGCGAGCAAAAGCAGCTCGAGGTCGGGCGCGCGCTCTTGTTGCATCCGCGGGTTCTGCTCATCGACGAGCCGTCGATCGGCCTTTCGCCGAAGCTCGTGCAGGAGGTGATGACGTTGCTGCGAGCGCTCGCAGACGCCGGCACAACGGTGCTGATGGTCGAGCAGAATGTGCGCACCGCGCTCAAGTATTCGAATCGTGCGCTGGTGCTGGAAATGGGTCGCCTCGCGCTCGATCGCCCGGCCTCGGAGCTCCTCAACGACCCCGATCTCAACCGGCTGTTCCTCGGCGGACACGCGCCGGAAAAAAAGGCCGCTGCTCGCTGAGGAAATTCGATGCACAGGGTTCGTATCGCCGTGATCGGCGCCGATGCGTTCGACTGGCGCCGAGATTGCGATCATCGTTCGAACAGACGCGCGCTATACTGCGCAAGCTCGATGACGATCCACTCCAAAACGCACGGACAGCCCGATGAGCACAGTGCTGATACTGAACGGACCGAACCTCAATCTGCTCGGAACGCGCGAGCCCTCGATCTATGGCGCGCACACGCTCGCGGACGTGGAGAAGCTCTGCCTCGATGAGGGGACCCGTCTCGGGCTGTCGATCGACTTCCGGCAATCGAATCACGAAGGCGAGCTGATCGACTGGATTCACGAGGCGGGCCGCGAGCATGCCGCCGGCCGAATGATCGGCGTCGTGCTCAACGCCGGCGCGTACACGCATACCTCGATCGCGCTTCACGACGCGATCAAGGGTGCCAATGTACCCGTCATCGAGCTGCATATCTCCAACGTCCATGCGCGCGAGCCGTTCCGGCACCACTCCTGGATCTCTCCCGCGGCGCGCGCGGTGATGGCCGGGTTCGGCGTGCACGGCTACGTGTTGGCGATTGCGGGATTGCACGCGATTACCGTCCAGGGCTGACTGCCCGCTCGCGGTTCGAGACCGAGCCCTCGAGGCCATCGGCGCGTAGCAATCGAGGTCGTCGACAATGCGGCAAGGCGGTTTGCACCCGGCGAATTCGCCGCCTGAATTTCGACGACGCGTCGTTAACTCGCTGCTTATAATTCGCTCATGCCCAGGCTTCCACCACCGGATCGGATGTACCGAGCGCTCGTCGAGCGCGATCCTGCCTTCGACGGGATCTTTTACGTCGGGGTCAAGACAACGCGGATCTTCTGCCGTTCGGTATGCCACGCGCGCACGCCCAAGCGCGAAAACGTGGAGTTTTACGCACGCCCGCACGACGCGCTGTACGCAGGCTATCGACCGTGCCTGCGATGCCGTCCGCTCGAAGCCAGAGGGCGGCCGCCGGCGGTTGTGGAGAAATTGCTGTCGGCTGTCGAAGCCGAGCCCGGCGGACGGCTGCGCGAGGCGGATCTGCAACGCATGGGCATCGACCCATCGACCGCGCGCAGGGCATTTCAACGCTATTGCGGCATGAGCTTTCATGCCTATCATCGCGCGCGCCGCATGGGGCTCGCGCTCAGCGGAGTCAGGAAAGGACAGAGCATGCTCGATTTGCAACTCGATCAGGGATTCGAATCGTCCAGCGGTTTTCGCGAGGCGTTTGCGAGAGTGTTTGGAACTGCACCCAGCCAGGCGCGCGGCGTCGATTGCCTTTACGCCCAATGGTATGAGACGCCGCTTGGACCGATGCTTGGGCTCGCCAACGACGCCGGCCTGTATCTGCTCGAGTTCGTAGACCGCCGCGGCCTGGAACGCGAGCTGCAGTCTTTGCGACGTCGGCTGGCGCAGCACGTCGTGCCGGGCGAGCATCCGGTCCTAGATCGCATCGGCTCCGAGCTCGACGCGTACTTTTCGGGCGCTTCGCTTGCGTTCACGACTCCGTTGCAGGTGTCCGGCTCGCCGTTCCAGCGCGCCGTATGGGAAGCGTTGCGCGAGATTCCGCCGGGCGAGACTCGCGCCTACTCCGACATCGCGGCGATCGTCGGCAGGCACGCGGCCGTGCGCGCGGTCGGACGCGCCAACGGAGACAACAGGCTCGCCGTCATCGTGCCCTGCCACCGCGTCATCGGCGCCGACGGCTCGCTGACCGGCTATGGAGGCGGGCTGTGGCGCAAGGCATGGCTGCTCGAGCACGAGCGCGAACATACCTCCAAAGAGGGCCAACGCTCGCTGCCCATGGCGGCACCGCTCGTACGCGTCCCCGCATAGCCGCACGTGCGCTTCTCCGATCTCGCGCGGCTCTCGCTGCTCGCCGCGCTATGGGGCGGATCGTTCGCATTCATGCGCGTGGCCGTGCCCACGCTCGGACCGATCTGGCTCGCCGAGAGCCGGGTTGCGATCGCCTTTGCTGTGCTGTTTGCGCTGGCGCTCGCGCGGCGTGACGTCCCGGCATTTCGCAGTCGCTGGCGTGGATTCCTCGTCGTGGGAGCGGTGAACTCGGCGCTGCCGTTCACGCTATTCTGCTTCGCGGAGCAATTCCTCGCTGCGTCGACCGCTGCGATTCTCAACGCGACGAGTCCTTTTTTCGGCGCGATCGTCGCGGCGGTCTGGCTCAAGGCGCCGCTGAAACCATCGACGCTTGCCGGAATGGCGCTCGGGCTCGCCGGCGTAATATTTCTGGTCGGCTGGCACGCGGAGCGACAGGACGCGATGACATGGATGGCGATGCTCGCATGCCTTGTGGCAGCGCTGTGCTATGGCATCGCCAGCGTGTATGCCAAGGCCCGCATGACGGGAGCGCCGAGCTTCGCCATCGCGCTCTATAGCCAGTTGACGGCGGCGATGGTGCTTGCCCCCGCGCTGCCCTTCGCGCAGGCACCCGTGGCCGTTACGCCTCTCGTTGCGGCCAATGTGCTCGCGCTCGGGGTTGCATCGACCGCTGTTGCGTATCTGCTCTACTTCAGACTCATTTCCGACATCGGACCTGCACGCGCGCTCAGCGTGACGTTTCTGATCCCGCTGTTCGGCGTCCTGTGGGGATTCCTGTTCCTGGGCGAGCCGGTCACGGCGACGATGCTTGCGGGCGGCGCGCTGATCGTAGCGGGCACCTGGCTCGCGACGCGTTCGAGCGGCCCCGCGCGGCGCGATCGTGCGGTGCATGAAGCTTCGCGCTAAGGCGGAAGAGCGACGGCTTCCTTCAGACGAGCTCGGCGGCGGGACCGAGAACCTGCTCGCGCAGCTCGCGATACCGCGGAAGCGTCGGCGGATACACGCAGAGGTATTTCACCTGCGCCGCCTGCAGGCAACGCTGCTTGATGATCTCGAGCTTCTGATCGCGGGGATTCTGGACCTGCTCGGGCTCCTTGGAGTCGATGATCGCAACGATGGTCATGTCGCGGTCGCATACCACGAACCCGACGTGCTGATTGGCGATCTTGCGAAACGCGCGCAGCCGCTCCATGCCTTGCGGGCCGATCTTGACCTGCAATACGTCCACGAGACGCACGCGAGCGAAAATCTCGTGTCTTGGAAATGCAGCCTTCAGCAGAAGATAGACGACGTTCTCCGCCTTGGAGAGAAAGCGCGGCCGCAACAGATACAAGCCGGGCAACTCGGCGCTTGACAGAAGCCGCGTTGTTTCGCCTTCCGTCCACTGGGCGACCGTGCTGGCGGGATCGCCGTTCTTCGCGGGGCCTCCGACGCTGCGCTGACGGCGCACCAAGCCGATGAGCACCGCGACCACCAGGGCGCTGATCGCGAGCGCGAAGAGCATTCCGGACGTCATTCGAGCAGGCTCCCGTTTCTTCGACGCATGCGTCCTCCTGGCGCGCGCGGCGTCGGCCGGCGTCTGCGTCGGTGTCCGCGTAGTCTAATCCATTTTGAAGCGCCCTGCCGACGACGCGGCTTCGCTTGCCCGCTCGATGGGCCGCCCGTACAATGCGCCGGCGTGCTGAATCATGCATTGCACGGCAGAACCGATTGCAGCTTGCCCGCAAAATTCACGCGGCTCGCGATTCGTTTGTCACAAGGATTGACAGCTTGATGCTTCGACATTTCCGATCTCAGGCCACCGCGTTGAAAGCGATGCTGTTCCTTGCGGCTGCAGGTTTCGCGTCCACGTGCTTCGCGGATTCGATCCGCGCTCCCGACGGCATCGCGTTTACCGGCGCCAACGGAAATCAAACCGATATCTTCGGTGTCGGGACGTATTGGAACTCGTTGTGCCAGTGCGCGCCGCTGAAGGAGCGCGGGTTCGACACCCGCCTTGCCGCGCAAATAGCGTATTGGCACGGCAACGAGCGGCCGACCGATCATGAGTCGCTGTGGGAGGCGAGCGTGACGCCATACCTGCGCTGGACGACGCCGGCAATCGGCCCGGTGGCGCTCTTTGCGGAGGTGGGACTCGGCGCGAGCCTTCTGTCAGCCACCCGCATCAACACCGAGCGGCACTTCGGAAGCGCGTTCCAGTTCAACGAGCAAGGAAACGTCGGCGTTGCATTCGGACCGCACAACCGCTATGAGCTGGCAGGGTTTGTTCGCCACGTATCCAACGGCGGGATCAAGGAGCCCAATAACGGGATTACGGTTTTCGGCGGCGTGCTGCGCGTTGGATTCGAGTAAGCGCGCGACGATCGCAGTAAATAAAAAGCCCCGCCGAAGCGGGGCTTTGCAAGACACTGGATCCCGCTTTCGCGGGGATGACCATTCCGTTTCCAACGCGAGCCGCGCTTTGCCGGGCCCGCTCTCGGACGAAATGGTCACATATCCATGTCGCCCATGCCGCCCATGCCACCCATGCCGCCGCCACCGCCCATGGGTTTTTCATCCTTGGGCGATTCAGCGACCATCGCTTCGGTGGTGAGCATCAGGCTGGCAACCGACGCTGCGTTTTGCAACGCGAAACGCGCCACCTTGGTCGGATCGACAACACCCATATCGACCAGATCGCCGTAAGTCCCGGTCTGAGCATTGAAGCCGTAGTTGCCCTTGCCCTCGACAACCTTGTTCACGACGACCGACGGCTCGTCTCCGGAATTCGCGACGATTTGCCGCATTGGCTCCTCGAGCGCGCGCAGGACAATCTTGATGCCCGCCTCCTGATCTGGGTTGTCGCCCTTCAGGTTCTTGAGGTTGGCGCGAGCGCGCAGATACGCGACCCCGCCTCCTGCGACGATGCCTTCCTCGACTGCGGCGCGGGTCGCATGCAGCGCATCCTCGACGCGCGCCTTTTTTTCCTTCATCTCGACTTCGGTTGCGGCACCGACCTTGATCACCGCGACACCGCCGGCGAGCTTGGCCACGCGCTCCTGGAGCTTTTCCTTGTCGTAGTCGGAGGTCGCTTCGTCGATCTGCGTGCGGATCTGCTTGACCCGCGACTCGATCGCGGATTTTTCGCCTGCGCCGTCGATGATCGTCGTGTCTTCCTTGGCAACCTCGATCTTCTTGGCGCGGCCGAGATCCTTGATGTTCGCGTTCTCGAGCTTGAGGCCGAGCTCCTCCGCGATGACCGTTCCGCCGGTCAGGATCGCGATGTCTTCGAGCATCGCCTTGCGCCGATCGCCGAACCCGGGCGCCTTGACCGCGACGGTCTTGAGGATGCCGCGGATATTGTTGACGACCAGCGTCGCAAGCGCCTCGCCATCGACGTCCTCGGCGATGATGAGAAGCTGCTTGCCCGCCTTCGCCACCTGCTCGAGCAACGGCAGGAGATCGCGGATGTTGCTGACCTTCTTGTCGTGCAGGAGGATCAGCGCGTCTTCGAGCACCGCGACCTGCTTGTCGGGATTGTTGATGAAGTAAGGCGAGATGTAGCCACGGTCGAACTGCATGCCCTCGACGAGCTCGAGCTCGTTTTCCAGGCCCTTGCCGTCCTCGACGGTGATCACGCCTTCCTTGCCGACCTTGTCCATCGCGTCGGCGATGGTCTTGCCGATCGACTCATCGGCGTTGGCCGAAATCGCGCCGACTTGCGAGATTTCCTTGCTTGTCGTGCACGGCTTGCTGATTTTCTTGAGCTCTTCGACGACAGCGATGACCGCCTTGTCGATTCCGCGCTTCAAGTCCATCGGATTCATGCCTGCAGCGACGTATTTCATGCCTTCCTGAACGATCGATTGCGCAAGGACCGTCGCGGTCGTGGTGCCGTCGCCGGCCACGTCGGAGGTCTTGGACGCGACTTCCTTGACCATCTGCGCGCCCATGTTCTCGAACTTGTCCTTGAGCTCGATTTCCTTCGCCACCGAAACACCGTCCTTGGTAATGGTCGGCGCGCCGAAGCTGCGCTCGAGGACGACATTGCGGCCTTTGGGACCCAGCGTGACTTTCACCGCGTTGGCGAGGATATTCACGCCCGACATCATTCTGTTGCGGACGCCTTCGCCGAAGCGGACATCTTTGGCTGCCATTGTCTTTTCTCCTGAATCAGTGATGTGTTCGTTGAGGCTGCGCTAGGCGACGATGCCTATGATGTCGTCTTCGCGCATATGCAGGTAATCCTGCCCGTCGAGCTTGAATTCCTGGCCTGAATACTTTCCAAAAAGGATCTTGTCGCCGACCTTGACGCCCATCGGAATAACTTTGCCGTCATCGTCTGTCTTGCCGGGTCCGGCGAATACGACCTCGCCCTGCGAAGGTTTTTCAGCTGCGGTGTCCGGGATTACGATGCCGCCGGCGGTCTTACGCTCCTCTTCAAGCCGTTTCACAATGACGCGATCATGCAGGGGACGAATCTTCATGTTAGCACTCACTCCTAAATAAGTTTACACAAAATCAACAGGTTGATCAGACCACCAAATCAGGCCCGGGGTCGGCCGGGGTGATACAAGTTTGGGGATGAGTTGTTAGCACTCATCTTGCACGAGTGCTAATGATAGGTTGTTTCATGCCTGAAATCAAGATCCGCTGCGTCATCTGGTACAGGTGGCGTGCTAAGGTTTCCCTGGAAGCCGAGCATAGATCAAGGGGGTGGCGTGGCCAACGAATCGATGGGTGTACCCGCACCGACGGCAAACCCGCGGGGCGTCGACGCCGGCCGCGGCGCAGGCTGGTGGGGGGAAGCCTGGCGCCTGTTCGCGCGATCGCCGGGGACATGGATTCTCATCGTCGTGATCTTATTCGTGCTCAACATCGTGCTCGCCGTTATTCCTTTTGTCGGCTCCTTAGCGGGCCAGCTGCTCTTTCCCCTGTTTGCTGGTGGGCTGATGCTTGGCTGCCGCGCGCTGGATCGCGGAGAAGCGCTTTCGGTCAACCATCTTTTCGCGGGATTCGGTCAACGCTCAGGCGCGCTTTTCGTGGCCGGCTTGATCTACACAGCGCTCGCGCTGGCCATCATATTCGTCGTCGTCGGTCTGCTCATCCTCTTCTTCGGGACGGCGATTCTTTCCACGTTGTGGAAGCTCGGGGACCCGATCTCCGGCGCGGCCCTGCTCGGGGAAATGTTTAGCGCGATCCTCGTCGGAGCGCTATTGTTCCTGCTGCTTTATCTTCCGCTGATCATGGCGATCTGGTTCACGCCTGCGCTGATCGCGCTCCGAGGTATGGAACCCTTACAGGCGATGAAACTGTCGCTGCTGGGTTGCGCGAGAAATATCGTTCCATTTCTGCTCTACGGGATCATCGGCATCGCCCTGGCGTTGGTCGCCACGATCCCCTTGATGCTCGGATGGCTCGTGCTCGGCCCGGTGACGATTGCGTCGATTTATACGAGCTACTGCGACATCTACGAGGACGAGCCGGCGACGGCGGCCGCGGTTTGAGCGGCGGCACGCCGCCCAAGGAAGTTCTGCGGTTACGAAGCCTAGTTCAGCGGCGGATGGCCGGCGACGATGTCGCGCACGCGGGTCGATACTGCTGGCGGCGCGTTCTTGCGCAGAAACCAGCGAAGATTGGGCGTGTCGCCGACCGGTTCGAAGCCATGAGGCTCGAGCAGATGCTCGACGGTCTGCTTGTAACGCGACCCGCGCGGAATGCGCACGATCCACGTCTTCTTTCCGGGAGGTGTCGCGAAGAGCGAGTCGATAAGCGCGCGGCCGTAGCCTCCGCCCCGTCTTCCCGTCTCAAGGCTGGCGAGCCATAGCTCATAGCCTCCATCGATGGCCCGAAAAAGCCCGAAGCCGGCCGGCGGATTGCCGCTGTGGCGATCATCGGGCCAGAAGACGTAGCCGGGCACCGAGACCGAATCGACGCGCCCGCTGCGAGGGTTTTCTTCGATGAAGTAGCCGTGGACCAGCGCGCGCTTGAGCTTGTCGAAGAATTCAACGGCCTGCGCCGTGTCGCCGCCAAGTCCGGACTCAAAACTGCCCTCTGCCGCCGCTTGCCTGATGAGGGCGCGCAGCATCGAGAGGTGCCCAACGTGTGCAGGAACGAGCATGGGGCGGCCGATTAAGATCGTGCTCTTATAACGCGGCGGATTGCGGCGGGGGGCGTCGACTTACCAACGGCGAGCCTCAAGCTATAAGCGGTCGTTTGCCGGGAACAGTCGCCGGGCCGGGATGGAACGGCATACGACGCCTGCGTCTTCGAGCCCCGGGCAAGCCTCGCAGGAATCAGTGCGCCTGCTCCCAGTTCGGCCCGCTGCCGACGTCGACGACCAGCGGAACCCGCAATTGCGCGACTCCCGCCATGAGCTTTCGCAGCCCGGCCTTGACACTTTGGCTTCGAGCCAGCGGCGCTTCGACGACGAGCTCGTCGTGGACCTGCAGTATCAGGCGTGCGCCGAGGCGCTCGCGGTCGAGCCATTGCTGGACTTCGATCATCGCGAGCTTGATCAGGTCCGCGGCCGTTCCCTGCATCGGTGCATTGATCGCCGCGCGTTCGGCAGCCTGGCGTCGCGGGCCGCCGCCAGCATTGATGTCCGGAAGCCACAGCCGGCGCCCGAATACGGTCTCGACGTATCCTTGGCGCCGCGCGAGCTCGCGCGTGCGCTGCATATAGTCGGCAACCCCGGGGTAGCGCATGAAGTACTTGTCGATGAATAGCTGCGCCGCGCTGCGCTCGATGCCGAGCTGGGACGCAAGGCCAAACGCGCTCATGCCGTAGATCAGCCCGAAGTTGACCGCCTTGATGTAACTGCGCTGCTGCGGCGTGACACTATCCATGGTTACGCCGAAGATCTCCGCGGCAGTTGCGCGATGGATGTCCGCGCCTTCGGTAAACGCGCGCAGCAGTGATTCGTCGCCGGACAGATGCGCCATGATGCGCAGCTCGATCTGCGAGTAGTCGGCGGATACCAGCGTGTGCCCGGGCGGCGCGATGAAGGCTTCGCGGATGCGCCTGCCCTCGAGCGTGCGCACGGGAATGTTCTGCAGGTTGGGTTCGGTGCTGGCAAGCCGGCCCGTCACCGCGGTCGCCTGGCCGAAGCACGTATGCACGCGCCCGGTCGCCGGATTGACCATCTGTGGCAGCTTGTCCGTGTATGTCGACTTGAGCTTTGACAGCGCCCGATGCTCGAGAAGCAGTCGCGGCAGAGGGTAATTCGCCGCCAGCTCCTGCAGGACGTCCTCATCGGTGGAAGGCTGGCCGGTGGCGGTTTTCTTCACCACAGGCAGCTTCATCTTGTCGAAGAGTATTTCTCCCAGTTGCTTGGGAGAAGCGAGGTTGAACGGCTGGCCCGCCGCAGCGAACGCCTGCTCCTCGAGCGACAGCATGCGCTCGCCGAGCACGCGCCCCTGCGCGGCGAGCAGATCGCCGTCGATCAGTACACCTTCACGCTCCATGCGATACAGGACCTCGCGCGTCGGCAGCTCGATCGTGGAATAGATGAAATCGAGCTTGGCGTCCGCGGCGATCTTGGGATGCAGTGTCCGATGCAGCTGCACCGTGACGTCCGCATCCTCGGCCGAATACGCGGTTGCCTTTTCGACCGCGACTTGCTCGAAGCCGATGTGCCCGGCGCCCTTGCCGGCAACCTCCGCGTAGCTCAGCGTTTTCAGATCGAGGTGGCGCCACGCGAGACTTTCCATATCGTGCGGCCGATGCGATTCGAGAACGTAGGACTCGAGCAAGGTGTCGTGAGCCACGCCGGCAAGATGGATGCCGTGGTTCGCCAGCACGTGCTGATCGTACTTGATGTTTTGTCCGAGCTTCTTTTTCGCTGCATTCTCGAGCCAGGGCTTGAGCCGCGCGAGGACGGCGTCTACCGGCAGCTGCGGCGGCGCGCCGGCGTAACGATGGGCGAGAGGAATGTACGCGGCGCGACCGGGCTCGATCGCGAGCGACAGTCCAACAACGCGCGCCTGCAGGGGATCGAGGCTGGTGGTCTCGGTATCGAATGAGACGAGCTCGGCGTTTTCGATCGCGTCGATCCAGCGCTTCAAGGCGGGCTCATCGAGCACGGTTTCGTATTCGCGTGCGATCGGCACGCGCGCCGGACGCTCGCTCGCGGGAGGCTCCGCTTCCAGCGCCGGCGCCACCTCGTCGTCGATATCCTTGAGCCAGCTCTTGAACTCGAAGCGGTCGTAGAGCTGCCGGAGCTTCGCCGCATCGCGCGGCCGCAGTGCCAGCTCGGTCAGCTGAAACGGAAGAGCGCAGTCAGTCTTGATGGTCAGCAAGCGCTTGCCTTGCGGCAGCCATTCGAGTGCCGTGCGCAGGTTCTCCCCGACCACGCCACCGATGTCCCCGGCATGAGCCATCAGATTGTCGAGCGTGCCGTATTCGGCAAGCCACTTCGCGGCAGTCTTGGGCCCGACCTTAGCCACACCCGGAACATTGTCGATCGAATCGCCGGTGAGCGTGAGAAGGTCGAGCACCTGATCGGCGCGCACTCCGAACTTCGCTGCCGCGGTTTCGACATCGAGGTTCTCGTTGCTCATGGTGTTGACCAGGCGCACCCGCGCGGTGATGAGCTGAGCGAGATCCTTGTCGCCGGTGGAGATCACGCAATCGATCCCCTGCGTCTCGGCCTGACGCGCGAGTGTCCCGATGACGTCGTCGGCCTCAACGCCCTCGACCATCAGCAACGGCCAGCCGTGAGTGCGAACCAGCTCGTGTATCGGCTCGATCTGCAGGACCAGGTCGTCAGGCATCGGCGATCGGTTCGCCTTGTATTGCGGATACCAATCGTCTCGAAAAGTTTTTCCAGGCGCGTCGAACACCACCGCGAAATAGTCCGGCTTGCCGTCGACGACCAAACGGCGCAACATGGAAATGACACCTCGTATCGCGCCGGTAGGCTCACCGCGCGAGGTGCGCAAATCGGGTAGCGCATGAAACGCGCGATACAAGTACGACGAGCCGTCAACCAGAACCAGCGTAGGCATAGATGAGATGATTCAGACCAACAAGATCCCGGAGCTGATCGACCCCCAGGCGATGTATTCGACCAACGGCCAGGAAGCGTGGCGGGTGCTTGGCATTATGGCAGAATTCGCGATCGCGACCGAGCATATGCGCGGGATCCGTCCCGCAGTCAGCATGTTCGGCAGCGCGCGCATCGCGGCCGGTAACGCCTATTACAAGAAAGCGGAAAACATCGCGCGCCTGCTTTCCGATGCCGGTTTTTCGGTGATTTCGGGAGGAGGGCCCGGACTGATGGAAGCCGCGAATCACGGCGCGCACGCCGGCCGATCGCCCGCGGTGGGGCTGAACATCATGCTGCCGCACGAACAGGCAGGCAATCAATATCAGGACGTCGCGATCGACTTTCGCTATTTCTTCGCGCGCAAGATGATGTTCGTGCGTTTCGCATCGGCATACGTGGTCCTTCCCGGCGGTTTCGGCACGATTGACGAGCTGACCGAATGCCTGACGCTCGTCCAGACCGGAAAGAGCCGCAAGATTCCGATTATTCTTGTCGGCGCGGAATTCTGGCGGGGTCTGATCGACTGGATGAATGACAAGCTCGTCGGCGAAGGCATGGTGTCGAAGAGCGATCTCGAGTTGATGCAGATTATCGAAGAGCCCGAGGCCATCGTCGAGGCGATCTTCGATTATTATGAGAGCCGCGGATTCCAGCCGACACGCGCCGAGCGCGACAAAATGTTGAATTTGTAAAACGGTACGGCGCGCGAGGGAGGCTAACTGCGAAGCACGTTAAGCGAGCGCGAGCGGCCGACACCAGAGCCATCGTTCCAGCCGACACTCTGCCTAAGCGCGACAAAATGTTGAATCTGTAGGCCCCAATTCATTCGGGAGCAGTCGGTCCAGAAGCGACGCGTGCGAATGAATTCGCACCTACGTCCGGCGTCGATGTCAAAGCCTGAACAGCAAACTTCCGGCGCCGGTTCGATGCTAGAATGCGGCTGATTATCGGCTCCCGCACGACGCAATATGCGCCATCTCGTTGCCTCGCTCGCCGCGCTCGCATGCGCAGTCTCACTAAGCGCAGCCGCGCAAAAAACGGCTCCGCCGAAGCTCGAGCCTCTTCCGGAGCCGCCCCCGCTGCCGCCCGAGATCGCCGGCGATCCGGAGCTTGAGCCGCAGATCACGATCATTCGACGCCAGACCGAAACCATCGAGGAATATCGCGTCAACGGCCGGTTGACGATGGTCAAGGTCACCCCCAAGACCGGGCGCCCGTATTATCTGGTCGCCGATGGCACCGATGGCAGCTTCGTGCGTCGCGACAGCCTCGACACGGGCCTCAAGGTTCCGCTGTGGCTGCTGTTTTCCTTCTGACTCCACCCACCTCTATCGTGCATTGAGCCTCGCGGCGGTTTCGAACCGTCGTGACCGCCGATGGCTGTCTACACTACTGTCACTCTGGAAGATCTTGCCGCATGGCTGACCCGCTATGCGATCGGCACCGTTCGTGAGTTCGACCCGATTGCCGCGGGCATCGAAAACACCAACTACTTTGTCACGGCCGACAATGGCCGCTTTGTGCTGACGCTCTACGAAAGGACGCCTCCCGAAGAGCTTCCTTTCTATCTGAACCTCATGGCGCACCTCGCGCACACGGGAGTCAAGGCGCCGGCACCCGAGCCCGATCGCAGCGGTGCGCTGTGGAGCTTTCTGAACGGCAAACCGGCAGGACTGGTCACGCGGCTCGACGGGGCACCCGTTGAACGGCCGCTGCCGTCGCACTGCGAGGCCGCGGGCGAGGCCATGGCACAAATGCACTT
>WNGK01008984.1_pt1 | contig 22133 bp, 18 predicted proteins | sample 5400601 | NCBI WGS metagenome assembly WNGK01 (sample SAMN13153376, study PRJNA577476) | soil metagenome | isolation source: 60 cm soil or saprolite under Garry oak tree replicate 1 | place: USA:California | collected 2016-06-15
GTGAAATCAGGGCAAGCGCGAGTGAGCATAGACAGGTAGCAAGTAGTGTTTTCATAGTTGAAGCAGGAGTTGAATCTGACCGGTGCGGTTTCGAGACAGGTTTTCTCTTATCGCAGACGAGTTGGTCGCGAGTCGAGCAAAACTTTTCATTTTTTTCCGCGACCCTTGCATCGAGGTCGCATCTATGATTCGAAATATCTCTACTGCCGGGATGTAAGGCAAGTCTTTCAAGTTGTAATAATTGAGCTTTCTTCAGCATCGCGGCCCGAAGCGCGCTCCGCGATCGAAACGCGATTGTGCAGGCGCGGCCAATTGTCGATCGCTATTTCCAATTGATCTCCCTCATGAATCGGGCCGACACCGGCGGGCGTTCCAGTTAAAATGACATCGCCGGGGAAAAGTGTGAGCGATTGACTCGCAAATGAAATAACATCCGCGACTGAATAAATCATTCGGCTCGTCCGCGTGCTCTGTCGCAGCTCGCCATTGTGCCACAGCTCCAGGGAAACATCGCTCACGTCGACGTCGGCATAAACAAACGGCCCAATCGGTGTATAAGTATCAAATGATTTGCAGCGGCCAAATTGCTTCTCGGTCTTTTGTAAATCGCGGTCGCTGATGTCGAGACCGATTGTGTAACCGAAAACAAAATCGAGCGCGCACTCCACCGCCACATTTTTCGCAGTCTTGCCAATGACGACGGCCAACTCCGCTTCGAAATCGGTTTGATGTTCGGGAAACGCAATTTCGATTGCGCCGTTGTCCGGCAAAACCGAGCTCGGAGCCTTAAACCAGATGAGCGGCGTGCCCAGCGGCGTCCGCTTCATCTCCGCAATGTGATCGGCATAATTCAACCCGACGGCGATTAGTTTTGACGGCCCAACTGGAAGGTCGATCTGCAAAGTCGCGAGCGGCAATACTTGGCCGGTGGGTTGAACCTCGACCCAATACGGTTTTGCCAGCACATGCACGTCATCGCCGCGCAGTTCGCCGTGGAAAAAACGATCGCCTGATTTGAATCCGCCAAACGTTCTCATCGGAAAAATTGTAGGGGCAACCACTTCGGTTGCCGAATCAAAAACGTGGCAGGCGAAGCGCCTGCCCTACAATTTACTTCGGCGCAACAGCCACAAAATCGCGCACAGGTTTTTGTGCCGGAATTGAGAACGCGCTGCCGTTCTCCCGCGCAAACCAGAATGCACTCGAAGAACCGCCATCTAGGTTCATTGCGCGTTCGATTCTTGAATCCCCAGCGATTCGTGTTGTAGCAAGGATGGTTGCCAGGTCCGCGAGCGAAACTTCCGAGCAAACACCAAGCAACGCGCGGTCGTGCGTTGCTGTCGCCGCAAAGGTTCGTCGTGCCCGATGGGAATTGTTCAAACCACGAACGCGCTGGGACACATCGACGAGGAATGGACCGCACTGAATTGCAGCGGCGATTTTTTGAGGCCGCGAAAATTCGCGGCTGCGCACGATTTGCACTCCACGCGACGACGCCAGCAGTACACCCGTAATCAGGCGGGCTCGTCGCAGCGGCACGAACATTTCTTCATTCACAATTCGCAAGCCGATGGGCTCGAAATTTGTGTCGAAGTAACCACCATTGACTCCGCACGCGCCTTTTTCGCGTTTCATAACCGCCGCGAGTGTTTGTCCGTCAGGATTATCGATTACGCGTAACGTGCATGATTTGCCGGAGAAAATTGCAAGGTCGAGATCGGCCCGCTGATCGGCACCCGTGTTTTCTACAACGACGTGTCGATGCTCAATTCCTGCGCGACCTGGTTCCGATTCAACTGAGAGAATCTTCCAGTCCGCATGCGCGGCAGCGACAACGGTGAAGAAAAGGACAAAAGTCCTAAGCTTTAGCACCGTACTTGTCGATAAGACCTTGAAAGCGCGGATCGCTTCTCAGTGGATCCCAAATTGGATTTATTTTTAGAGCCTGTGCGGTGACGCCGCTTGGTCGGCTTAATAATCTATCGAGGACTTCAATCGCGCGATTGTTCTCGCCCAGAGTTGCGTAAACTTCAGCGACCCCGCTCATAATTTCCGGCCCCCCAAACGCGTCGCTTTGAGGAACGAGTTCAGTCGCCCGTTGTGCCTCCGCGAGCGCAGAGTCCTTCTCGCTGAGAAATGCGAGCACTTTTGCCAGTTGAATGTGGATGTCGGGATTGTCAGGACTGCGCTTCAGTTGCTCCTCAAGCGTGTTTTTGGCTTTCAGGAAAGCCGCTTGCGCTCCAGTCTCATCACGTTCTCCGCTGCCTGCAATCCTTCTTGATACTTGCGTTCCAGGAGAAAAATGTCCGCGCGGGCGTTCGCGGCCTTCAGTTTTTCCGCGTTACTGATGTTCGCTGATTGCAGAGCCGCAAGCGCTCTTTCTGCGACACCAAAGTCCCCATTCTCGACGATGGCCAACTTCGATTTGACCTCCAGAAGACTGAATGCTTTCGGGTCTAATGCGAGCGCGCGATCGATCGTCTGGTTCGCCTTACGAAAGTCTCGTAACATCTGATAATTGAAGGACAAATTCTGCAGCGGCCACGTGTCTTTCGGATTCAAGCTGGCAGCCTTCTCCAGATTTGCAGTCGACTCAGCCCATTTTCCCTGCCGGCGTTGGATCGCGCCGATGGCGAGATAGACTTCCGACTCATTAGGTAGTCCGCGCTGCGCGATTTCAAATTCCCTTAGGGCCGCGTCATAGTTGTTATCCCCGTAATAATAGCAAAACCCCAGCGCCAGATGCGCCTCCGGCAGATCAGGCTGCAGCTGCAAGGCTCGCTCCGCCAGAGCACGCGCTTTCTCGCGGCGTTCCGCTGTGCGATCAATGTCGTGCAGAAACCAGCTTTCCAATTGCGAGTAGCGCGCAATGGCCAGGGCAAAGTTCGGGTCCAACTCGATGGCGCGCGCGTAAAGCTGCTCGCTCTGTTTGAGTTTCTCGAGATCCTCAAAAGCGCAGGAAAGATCATGCGCCTGGACGAAAGCCAGGTATGCCTCTCCATTTTCTGTCGGCCTGCTCTCCATCCGTGATTTTTCTCTGGGCGACAGCTTGGCTTGGAGCGCTTCGGCGATTTTTTGGGCTAGATCACTTTGGATCGCAAAAACGTCGCTCACATCGCGATCGTAATCGTTAGCCCAAATGTGCTCGTCACTGTTTGCGTCGATCAATTGGACGTTCACCCGAACCTTGTTTCCGGATCGACGCACACTGCCCTCGAGAATGTTGGAAACGGCAAGAGCTTTGCCTATGTCGCGAAGGTTTGTCGCCTTGTCCCTGTATTGCATCACCGAAGTGCGAGAAATCACTCTAAGATCCCCTATCTTTGATAGATTGGTGAGCACGTCATCCTGAATGCCGTCCGCGAAGTAAGCGTTTTCTGGATCGTCGCTTAGATTCTGAAACGGCAGCACTGCAATTGATTTATCTACCTTGTGCGCGGAAGCGCGCGGAAGCACAAAAAAGCCGATGGCGGCAGACATGATCACCCCGGCTGTGGCCAGCATGATGACGTTGCGCCGAACCTGTTTGCGCGGCCCTGCCGTTGGCGTTGTTCTTATGCCTTGCGCGGTGACGTCAAAAGCCCAGCCAAGAATCAACGCAATAGGAAAACCGGACGTAAGCCGCCGCGACCCGATAAACCTTTCGCCGTTTCACCTCCTCGAAGAAACCGCCCATAACAAGAGATTTGGACTGACCGGGATTATAGTTCAACGGCGAAAATATAGACACGAAAGTGAGCCGCTGCGTTCACTCTATGCATTTGAGCGTTCCCGTTGCGAATTCGGGCCGGCTCTCATTGAGTGTGAAAAGCGAAGGCGGCGCTAAATTTTCGCAGCGTACTTGTCGATCAAAGCCTGGAAGCGCGGATCGTTGCGAAGCGGGTCCCACATAGGGTCCAGTTTCAGCATCGGTACTGTGACTCCATTCGGAGTCTGGAGTGAACGATCGACTAGTCGCAAGGCCTGATCCTTTTCGCCAACCCAGGCGTAGATTTGGGCGAGCGAAGCAGTGACCTGGGGGCCGTCGAAGGCATCCGCCGATTCTGGCGTTAGCTCTACCGCGCGTTTGCCCTCAGCGATGGCTTCTTCCTTGCGGTTCAAGCCTGTCAAAATGAACCCAAGTTGTATATGTCGACCGGCCTCATTGGGGCTTTCGCGCAAGGATTGTTCTACAACCGGAAGTGCCCGCCGAAATGCAGCTTGTGCCTTCGCCTTGTCGCCCTGAAACAAATAAAGCATACCTTGAAGAGACGCTTTTGGCACTGGCGCGGTGCCATCGCGAATGACCTCTTGCGGCACTTGGTTCAAAACCGCGAAAGCCTCGGCGAATTTTCGTTGCAGCATCAAAATCTTAGCCCGGCCCAGCGTTACGAGTTTTTCTGGATCGTCCCACCCCGCCATTTGCGTCAATTGCCTCTCTATCTCGCTGAAGTCGCCTTTCAAATCCATTGCGAGCTTCCCCTTCTCCCCCCGTGCAACTAACGAGCTGGGCGCGGCTTCGATTGCGCGATCAAAAATCTTGTCTGCGACTTCGAAGTTTTTGTTGGCCCGATAATTATCGCCGAGATTCACTAGGACGAATGCGTCCTTTGGACTGAGGGACGCCGCTTTCTCGAAGTTGGCTGTGGACTCCGTCCATTTGCCCTGACGGCGCTCAATCGATGCAATCGCCATGTATACGTCTGCGGAATTTGGCAAACTTCGTTTTGCAATCGCAAATTCGTCCAGCGCTTTCTCATAATTGCGCTCGCAATAGTAATAATAAAAACCCAGCGCTAAGTGCGCCTCGGGCAGGTCTGGTTGCAGGCGAATGGCCGTCTCGGCCGCCGCACTCGCCTTTTCCCTTCGCGCGGGAGTGGGATCGTAGCTGTGATACATCCAATCGTGGACCCACGCCAGTCCGGCAAACGCTCGTGCAAAGTTCGGGTCGAGTCTTGTTGCCTGCTCATAAAGTTGCTCGGCCCTTTCGATAGCGGGGCGAAGTTTGTCCGGACGCGTGGACAAATCGTGCGCTTGGAGAAACGCAAAGTAGGCTTCGCTGTTTTCCGTGGGCTTGCGCTCGATCTGTGCCTTTTCCGTCGGTGACAGTTTCGCTTGCAACTCGCGCACGATCTTTTGTGCCAGATCGGTTTGAATGGCGAAGACATCAGTCAAATCACGATCGTAATCTTCGGCCCAGAGGTGCTCATCCGTGTCAGCGTTAATCAATTGAACATTTACTCGCACGCGATTGCCGATGCGCCGAACACTGCCTTCGAGAACGGTAGCCACGCCCAGAGCCTTTCCGATTTCGCGAACGTTCGACGTTTTCCCCCGATACGGCATAACCGACGTGCGGGAGATCACCTTTAGATCGCCTATCTTCGACAAATTGGTAAGGACGTCATCCTGAATGCCGTCTGCAAAATAAGCGTTCTCTTTCTCGTCGCTCAGACTTTCAAAGGGCAGCACCGCAATCGACTTGTCGATCTTGTGCGCGGAGACCCGCGGCAGTAGAAAGAACCCGGCGGCAGCGGAAATGATCACCCCACTTGCGACAAGCATGATTATGTTACGGCGACGATGCGATCGCGGTCCCGCAACCGTCGGAGTTGCCCGAACGCCCTGCGCCGTAATGTCATACGCCCAGGCAAGAATGAGCGCGATTGGAAAGCCGAGCAACAACAGCACGATTACCAGGCGCAAGGCCCAGTTTGGCAATTCCCACGCCGGAAACGCGGCCGAAGCAAGCTGGATGATGCCGCCTGCCGCGATGACATAAGCCGCCGCTACCCGATAAACCTTGCGCCGTTTCACCTCCTCCAAGAAACCGCTCATAAAAAGAGACTGGGTTTGCATGGTACGATACTGCAAAGGCATAAATTAGACACAAAAAGTGCCGGCCGCGTTCACTTCACACCTGTAGCGAAAACCGTTTGGAAATGCGGGCTTTGTTTCTCTCGCGCGACGACGCTCACTTCGATATGTCGGAAGCCGCTTTTTTCCAGGAATTGGTGCAATTGCACTTCGCTAAACCCAAGCCAGTGGTCTGCATATAATTCGCGCGCTCGTTCGAATCGATGGCTCAAGAGATCGAGAATCGCCAGCCGGCCACCGCGTTTTAGAATCCCGTGGGCTGAAGCGATTGCGCGCTGAGGATGAATGGCATGATGTAACGCCTGGCTCAATATCGCCAGATCAATACTGTTTTTGGCAATCGGCGGATCTTCAATGTCGCCAAGCCGATATTCGAGATTCTTGATTCCGTGTTTCTTCGCCAGCTGCGCGCCGAACTCGACCATCTTCGGCGAATTATCGATGGCGATAACCTTGCGCGCGTTTTTGGCCAGCAATTGCGAAAGCGTCCCCTCGCCCGCGCCCAGGTCGGCCACGGTCAGCGGCGGAAGCAAGGTGATGAGCGTGTGTGCCAGCGCTTTCCATGACCGGCCAGGCACATAACTTCGGCCAAACTTGCCAGCGAGTTCGTCGAAGTATTTCCGCGCTTTGTCCTGACGTTTATGGAGAACGAGCTTGAGCCCGGTCCGGTCGCGCAGCGTCTCCGGCAGTTCCCGCGCGAGCGTCCGAGTCAATTCCGTGACGCGCGTCTGGCGTGTGTTTTGTTCGTGGTGGTTTGCGCCGTAGTAAACATTTTTTCCGACCCGCCGATCTTCCACCACGCCGGCGCGTTTCAGTTGCGCGAGATGACTTGAGATCCGCGATTGGCCCATGCCCAGAATTTGCTGAAGCTCCGCGACCGAAAGCTCTTCCTCTTCGAGAAGCAGGAGCAGACGCAAACGGGTCGGGTCGGCCAACAACCGCAGCAAATTAATGGTTGACGCCATGGTACTGGCCTACGATATATCGACGTATCATGATTGGTCAATATGATCGAGACGTTGAAGCGATGAAGCGGTTGACCATTGACAGTTTGATACGCTTCAACCCTTTAACTCTTCAACCCTTTTAACGAAACCCATGTCGCGTCGTTACATTTTTTCCTCTGAATCCGTCACCGAAGGGCATCCTGACAAAGTTTGCGATACAATCAGCGATTACGTTCTCGACGCCTGTGTCGAGCAAGATCCACTGAGTCGCGTCGCTTGCGAAACCCTCGCAAAAGGCAACCTCGTTGTGCTCGCTGGCGAAATTACGAGCAACGCAAAGTTTGATTTTGAGGAGCAGGTCCGCACCGCCATACGCGACATCGGGTACGTGAACGGCGATTGCATTTTTCATGCGGACACCTGCCGGGTGATCTGCGAAATGAGCGAGCAGTCGCGCGACATTAAGCAAGGTGTCGATGAAGCTGCGGCTGACGGAAAAGGCACTGCGGAGCAAGGCGCTGGCGATCAAGGTCTGATGTTCGGCTTTGCATGCAATGAAACCCCCGAGCTGATGCCTGCGCCCATTTCTTTCGCACACAAACTCGGACGCGAGCTCACGCGATTGCGCAAATCCGGCGAAATTCCCTGGCTGCGCCCGGACGCAAAGACGCAAGTCTCGATTGAATATGACGGCTATAAGCCGCTACGGGCTACGACCGTGGTTGTTTCTTCACAGCATGCCGCCGATGTGAAGCAAAAGGAAGTCCGCGAGACCCTGGTCGAACTTCTCATCAAGAAAGTGATGCCGGCGGAATGGCTGGATGCGAAGACAACCTACTTAATCAATCCCACAGGCCGGTTCGTGATCGGCGGTCCCGAAGGTGATGCAGGTATAACGGGTCGTAAGATCATTTGCGATACCTATGGCGGAATGGGACGGCACGGTGGCGGAGCGTTCTCCGGAAAAGACCCGACGAAGGTAGATCGCAGCGCAGCTTACATGGGCCGGTGGATCGCGAAGAATGTTGTCGCATCCGGCCTGGCGGATCGATGCGAGGTTCAATTCGCTTATGCTATCGGCCACCCCGAACCCGTGAGCGTCAGCGTCGACACCTTTTGCACCGGCAAAGTGGACGAAGAGAAATTGGAGCGCGCCGTCTGGGAAGTTTTCAATTTCAAACCGGCAGAGATCATCAAACAGCTCGATTTACTCCGGCCGATTTATCGCAAGACGACCAATTACGGTCATTTCGGTCGCGTTGATGATCTGGATGCACTCACCTGGGAACGAACCGACAAGGCCGACGCGTTAAAGCAAGCGGTCAAATAGTGATATGAAATCAGCGACAATTGAAGGCACTAAAACGGATTACAAAATAAAGGACATCAATCTTGCGGATTGGGGTCTAAAAGAAATTTCCATTGCTGAAAAGGAAATGCCCGGCTTGATGGCAATCCGGGAAAAGTACGCACCGCAGAAACCGCTCGCGGGGATCCGCATCACCGGGTCGTTACACATGACGATCCAAACCGCCGTCTTGATTGAGACCCTTGTCGATCTTGGCGCGAGCGTTCGCTGGGCGAGTTGCAATATCTTTTCCACGCAAGATCACGCGGCGGCGGCTGTCGCCAAGTCAGGCGTGTCCGTGTTCGCGTGGAAAGGGGAATCGCTTGAAGACTACTGGTGGTGCACTTATCGCGCGATCTCGCATCCCGAGGACAAAGGCCCGCAACTCGTGGTTGATGACGGAGGCGACGCTACGTTGCTTATTCACAAAGGTTACGAGCTCGAAGAAGGCAGCGATTGGGTGAAAACGAAATCAGCAAACAAAGAGGAGCAGGTCATCAAAGATTTGTTACTCGAAATCCAGCGCGAGAATCCATATCGCTGGCACGAAATCGTGAAGGATTGGCGCGGTGTTTCGGAGGAGACGACCACCGGCGTGCATCGTCTTTACAAGATGCATCAGGAAGGGCGCCTGCTTGTTCCCGCGATCAACGTCAACGACTCCGTCACAAAATCGAAGTTCGACAATCTCTATGGTTGCCGACATTCACTGGTTGATGGTTTAAATCGCGCACTGGATGTCATGCTTGGCGGCAAGATCGCAGTCGTTTGCGGTTACGGCGACGTCGGCAAAGGTTGCGCGCAATCATTGCGCGGCCAAGGTGCACGCGTCGTCATTACCGAGATCGATCCGATCAATGCGTTACAAGCTGCGATGGAAGGCTACGAAGTCGCTACGATCGAAAATACGCTCGGCCGCGGCGATATTTACATCGCCGCTACCGGTAATCTCGACATCATTACGCTTGAGCACATGCAGCGAATGAAAGACCAAGCCATCGTCGCTAACATCGGCCACTTCGATAACGAAATCCAAGTCGATGCGCTCAACACAGCAAAAGGCGTGAAGAAGACCAACATCAAACCGCAGGTAGATAAATACACATTCCCAGATGGCCACGAAATCTTCCTCCTCGCCGAAGGCCGTCTTGTGAATCTCGGTTGCGCCACCGGTCACCCGAGTTTCGTCATGTCGAATTCATTTTCCAATCAAGTCCTCGCGCAATTGGATCTCTGGCAAAATCGAGAAAATTACAAAGTTGGCGTTTACGTTTTGCCGAAGAAGCTCGACGAAGAAGTCGCCCGTCTGCACCTGGAAAAAATCGGCGTGAAACTGACCAAGCTCACGAAAGAACAAGCCGATTATCTCGGTGTGCCGATTGAAGGGCCGTTCAAGTCAGAGCACTATCGGTACTGAGAGTCTGTCATTCCGAGCGAAGTCGAGGAATTCCTCACTTCAACGTCGCATCACGCAGATTAGGCAGATTGCTTTTGGCGGACTATGCTGTCGGCCGGCCGCGGTCAACGCCCGCGGCTACAGTTTCAATCATCGCCGCGCGGTTGCGGCGGCGTAATGAAAAAGAGCGGCGCGAGTGGATAAAGCACGAAAGCGACTTGCACGTTGAACAAGGTCACGGCGACGCCGAGCAGATAGAAACCAGGCCGACGAAAGATTTGCGCGTGAGATGCGGCACGACGGCGCCGACCATCTCCGGCTTGATCAAGTTTCGCATAATGTACGATTGCAGCGCGATGAAGAGCAAAGTGTTCATCGCCATGACGACGCCAAATAAACTCACGGCCAGGGCGTTCAGCGGATATTCGCCCATCAATGCGATCGGAAACGGAATGAACGCCTGCCCCATCAGAAAGATGGAGTTCAGCCAAATCATTCCGTAAGTCGCGTGTCGAGCGAATGTCAGCAGGTGATGATGATTCAACCAGAACTTACAGACGATGACGAAACTGATCAGCCAGCTCAGAAACTTGGGCAGAAGATCGACAAGTTGACGGCCAAGCTCACTCGCGTTTCCGCGATCGTGCAGAATTGGGACTTTTAGTTCGAGCACAAGCAGCGTCACCACAATCGCGAACACGCCGTCGCTAAACCCTTCGATCCGATTCAACTGCAGCTCGCCTTGCGCAAAGCGCTTTAAGAGAGGCATGACTTTAATTTCAAGTCTGCGCCAGCAACCGCTTAATCTTGTCCGCGATATAAGCTGAGAAATGTCCGGCGTAACGCGTTTGCAATTCCGGACGCTGCCAATCTTTGCCGGTGAGAATTTTGCGGCAGTTGGGCGCTCCGCATTTGCATTCAATAGAATACTCGTCGTCGTCAGTCATCGCCCAATCGTGCGTTAGCTCTTCGCCGGCGCGGATATTGCGCATCGCTACAAACGTAATCTCGCCGCGCATGCCGAGATTCGCATCACACGAGTGATTCGAGTACAACATCGACAGCTCGCGCTCTTCGTCGGTCACCGGCGCGATGAATAAATCGTCATCAATTTGAATTTCTACCGGTCCGAGCCGGGGCGCGATTTCGCAACGTAGTGTTTCACGATCAACAATGTGTCCACCCTTCACTGCAACGACTTCGTCTTTGGCGATATCAGCCGTCGCAAACAATCCGCGTCCATGGATTTTGCTCTCGCGCACTTCGGTTTTGGGCGAACGATACGAAAGTCGCGTCATAACTTCGCGACATTAGTTGTAGAGGCGCTTGTACCAAGCGCCGTCATTTGCTTCGGCGGTTGACACACCGCCGCTACAACCGCCTGCGTCATTTCTATTTTGCGGCCGACACGGCCGCCTCTACAGTTGGCGATCTTCCCCATGAAATCACGCCCTGCGGCCATCACATTTATTTTCATCACGGTCATGCTAGACATGCTGGCCTTGGGATTGATCGCACCGGTTTTGCCGAAGCTCATCCTGAACTTTCTCGGGGGCAACGCGACTAGCGCAGCCACCTGGCTTGGCGTTTTCGGCACTGTCTTCGCGCTGATGCAATTTTTCTTTTCGCCGGTCCTGGGCGTCTTGTCGGACCGATTTGGACGACGACCGGTGATCCTGTTGTCGAATTTGGGGCTGGGTTTGGATTATATTGTCATGGCGATCTCGCCCACGATTGGTTGGCTGTTTGTTGGCCGCGTCATTTCCGGAATTACTGCCTCCAGCATTCCAACTGCCATGGCGTATATCGCCGACGTTGTTCCGAAAGAAAAACGCGCCGGAGCTTTCGGCATGATCGGCGTAGCGTTTGGTGTCGGTTTCATTCTGGGTCCGGCAATTGGCGGACCGCTGGCAGACATCAGTCCGCGTCTACCGTTCTGGGTTGCGGCCGGGTTTAGCCTGGCGAACTGGCTCTACGGCTACATTTTCGTCCCGGAATCGCTGCGACGCGAACACCGCAAAGAATTCACGCTGCGCCGCGCCAACCCGATCGGCTCGCTCGCCTTACTCCGATCGCATTCCGAATTGTGGAAGCTTGCCACGCTCCAATTTCTCGCCTACGTCTCGCACGAAGTTTTCGTCATCTGGGCGCTTTATGCGATTTATCGTTACGCTTGGAACCAAACCACCATTGGTATTTCTCTTGCAGTTGTAGGCGTGTTTACGGCGGCGATTTCCGGCGGACTCACCGGACGAATCGTTGCGTGGCTCGGTGAACGGCGCACACTTTACATCGGTCAATTTTTCGGAGCAGTCGGAATGGTCATTGCCGGTCTGGCCAGAACCGGCGGGCTTTACATTGCTTCGATCCCGGTGATTTCGATGTGGAACATTTCCTTTCCAGCAGCGCAGGGAATGATGACTCACCGCGTGAGCGAACGAGAGCAGGGCGAGTTGCAGGGAGCGATACAAAGCCTGCGCTCAATCGCGTTCGTCATTGGGCCGTTCCTGTTCTCGGGAATATTCGGTTGGTTCATTAATCCAAAGCATTCGTTCTATGTGCCCGGCGCGCCGTATTATCTCGCAGCCGCGTTGTTGTTCACGGCGATGCTCCTGGCAACGCGCGTCGAGCAACCGGAGTATGGCCAGCCGAGCGAGCAACCAAGCGAAACCATGTCGCCTGACGGCATGCCTTCGGGTGCGGTCGGTCCGCTGATCGATCCGCCAAAAGAAAATATTTGAGGAGTCACGGCGCGTGACCTATTTGGAGTGCCGCGACGTGTTACCGCCGTTAAAGCGTGGACGTGTTCGCGCACTGGAAAGCTGACATCGAATGTGAATGCAACCGCGCGCTGCATCATAGCCGGCCTGACGATCTGTTCCTGGATCGCGGTGGCGAATCACTGCGCGTTTGCCGCGGTGGCGACAAAAACACATTCGGCGCAAACCGAGTGCCCGTTTCATTCCAAACCTGCAAAGCAAAAAGAGCAACCTTCACAGGTGCAGTGCTGCAAAGTCTTGCGCGCGCTTGCTCTCGCGAAAGCGAACAGCTGGGCGCGCGACGATGCGAAATTCTCCGATGCTGATCCTTACTGCGCTGAGCATGCGCTCATCGCGTCTCCGCAAGCGACGCTGGCGCCATTGTTCCTCGACACGGGACCGCCGGGTGCGCACTCATTCGCTGAGTTGATTCTGCAGCGGAGCTGTCCCGCCCACGGTCCACCGGCGCGCGTTTAGACGCGAATTTTTCGCGTCTCAATTGTAGGGCAACCGCTCCGGTTGTCCATTGTCCCAATTTCGGCAGGCGAAGCGCCTGCCCTACAAACCCATTCCCAAGATCGAGATGAAAAAACAAATTCTAATTTTGAGCTGCGCGATTTCACTCGCCACGCGCGCAATCGCGCAGGTAGGGGCGATTGACCCCAACCGCCCGCATCACGAGCACCCGCCTTCGCGCGGCTCCGGTGCGGCAGGCGAGCATGAGAGAAAGCAGAATTACACGTGTCCGATGCATCCCGAAGTTGTCACAGATCGTCCCGGCAATTGCCCGAAATGTGGGATGAAACTCGTGCCGCTGAAAAAAGAAAAACGGAAATCACCAATGAAAATCGAGAATGATTCGATGCACGCCATTAAACACGACCAGCACGAGCAACAGGGGCATGGCAATCACGAGATGCGGATGTCGATGCAATCGTCGGTGGACATTGCCGATCCGATGAGCCGCGAAGGTTCCGGCACTTCTTGGTTGCCCGATTCATCTCCGATGTATGGCAAAATGTTCATGTTTGGCGGTGACATGCTGATGCTGCATGGCGCAATCTTCCCGCGTTACACGAATGTCAGCACGCGGCGCGGCGACGATCGGATCGATGCGCCGAACTGGATCATGGGAATGTATTCGCATCTGCTCGGCGATAGTGCGCAAATTGGCGGGCGCTTAATGATGAGTTTGGATCCGCTGACAGAAGGTGGTCGCGGTTATCCGCTTTTATTCCAAACTGGCGAATCCTGGCACGATCAACCGTTGCACGACCGGCAACATCCGCACGATTTGTTCGATGAATTGTCCATCAGTTATTCCCAGAAGTTCTGTGCCGGTCTAAGCACATATTTGTATTTTGGTTATCCCGGCGAACCAGCGCTCGGACCGCCTACGTTCATGCACAGGGCATCGGCGATGGATGATCCGGATGCGCCGCTTGGTCATCACTGGCAGGATTCGACGCACGTCACGTTCGGCGTGGCCACCGCCGGTGTCGTTTGGCGCAGCGTCAAGATTGAAGGCACGTTGCAAGTTTCGTATGGTTACATCGAAAGCCCCGAAGCTCTCGAGCCGGAGCTCAACCGGCATCGCACAACGGCTTCACTCATCTACAACCTCCCGCTTGGAAACGATAGCAACTGGTCGAACACTTTTGTGTGGGGCCAAAACCATGATACTGGCGAGGGAAAAACGCAGTCGTTCCTAGTCGAGTCAAATTATCAGCGCGGATGCGATACCGTCTATGTGCGCTGGGAGCGTGTGGAAAAATCTGGTCAGGAGCTCGTTCTAAATTCCGCGGCCAACTCGCGCATCTTTCCGGTGAGCGGTTACACGGTTGGTTACGTACGCGACTTGTCGCACGGCGACGGCCTCGATATCGGGCTAGGCACTCAATTCACAATCAACGGTCGCCCGGACACTCTCGATCGCTATTACGGGGATGGTCTCGGTTACGCGTTTGAATTTTTTCTGCGCATCCGTCCGTCCCTGCATGGTCACAGCGCCCACGAACACTCCGAGCACGTTGGTGGATTGGAGAAGTGACTACTCAGCGGCACTCAGAGCTTATTCTCGCTTCGCCAAACGCCACGAGGGCGTGTTAAAAAATGCGTTAGTGAAAAAACTATTGTTCGTAATCGCGTCGCTGGTCGCCGGAACATGCACACTCTTTGCCAACGGCGGCGCATGGCAGACCGGCGTTCCCGGAACAGGCAGCGCGAGCGCCTCAAACAAAAGCCGCCAAACCAACATCACGATCGAAGATGAAACGCTGAAGATCGATCTGCATCCGGAGTATGCAGGGGTGGAGGTGCATTATCGCATGCACAACACGGGACCCAAGGTAGAGCAGGAGTTCTTTTTCCCAGTCGAGCGCTGGGGAAAAGACCCGGATACAAATACGGACGCAAAGGGTGGCGATATCGATCATTATCAAATCAGCTCTGATGGAAGAGATTTGAAATCAACCAATCTTCCCGGCGCGAAGGAAGAAGGCAGTGAGATGGCTTCCGGCCAGTTCTGGCAACAAGGCCTTCATACGATCAAATCCTGGAAGAAATCCGTGATTCCATTCGAGCGAAATCAAACGCGCGAGGTGGCGATTAGTTATCGTGCGCGGTACGCTGAAAGCGACGAATCAGTTTCAGATGACTCTCACATAAGTGACGCGACTTTTGCCTATTCGCTCTCGCCGGCTGCGACCTGGAAAGGCCCGATTGGCAAAGGCAAGATTGACATCAACATTCTGCACGCCGAGCCGGAAGACGTTTTAATCGAAAAACCCAAGGACCGTTTTCGCAAGGTGAGCGACACGCATTACGAATGGACCTTTGAAAACTTGAAACCAAAGCTGTCGGACGACATCCGCATCATCGCGCATTCAAAATACGATTCCTATCCGACCGGATATTCCGAAGAGGACTTTAGCCGGCACGCCTCGTATATCCTTCGCGGTAACCAATACTTTCTCGATCACACCGATTACGAGGCGACGGCAAGCTCGACGCTGGCCACGCAAGGCAAGCGAAATTACGACGTCGTTAACATAAAGGCCAATCCGCAGCGGGAATTGCAAACGCCCTGGGCCGAGGGAGTCGAAGGCGACGGAATCGGCGAGAGCATTACGCTCGACGTCAAACGGCCGCTGCCGCTCTATGCCCTATTGATTCGGCCTGGATATTACGATTACGATCGCAAAGATTCGTGGTGGAAAAACAATCGGGTCGCGGCGCTCGAAGTCACGCTCAACGATGAGCACAGCTTCACCGAAACAATTCCAGACGAGCGATTCGACGAGCCTTATGTGATTCGCGTACGCGATTATACGAAGCCGGTCAGCAAGGTAAGACTGGTGATCACGGGTGTGCATCGCGGTACGCAGTTTCGCGACACCTGCATCTCGCTCGTACAATTGCGCGCGGCGCTCTCTCAAAAGCCCGAGATTCAGCCTGCGCGATGAACGTTCGCCGGACTGTGCCCTTAGTTGCGGCGGTTCTCTGCGCTTCGTGGACTGCCCTTGGAGCACCGAACACGTTGCCGATTTACATTGAGGACAATCACGCCGGAACTTTTTACTGGCTGGCACAACATGTTGAACTTGATGAGCCGTGCACGCTCGTCCACTTCGATGCGCATAGCGACGCATCCGGCATCTTCGATTCGGACAAGATCCGCGATGCGATGCGCGATGTGGCGTCGTTGCAAGATCGACAGTCGTTATGCGCGCGGTGGCGCAACAAAGGTGTAGTCCAATGTTTCAACTGGATCGAACCGCTCATGCCGGCGCCGATTGCGAAAGTAATCTGGGTGCCAGGTGAAAAAATCGCAGGTCAGATGATTGAGCAATGGTCGCGAGAAGCAGGAGCACTGCTCGATGGGCATCTCGAAGCCGCGCCGCGCCGTTCAGGTTCGTTCCGCGACCGCTACGTTGTCTCCGATCTTGAAAAACTGGATACTCTTCTCGACGACAGAACACCGATAATCATCACGATTGATCTCGATTATTTCGGAAAAATTCCCGCCGCAGAGCAGGAAACAGCTTTCAGACATGTTTGGAATTTCGCGGTGAAGCAACGGAATCTTCGCGCGCTGACGTTTGCGATCTCGAGTCCCTATCAGGACAATAACGCTGCTGCGGATCGATTGCTGGAACTTGCCCTTCGTGCTGCGCTCTCGCTTCCAACAGCGCGCATCGAATTCGAACCGTTCCTTTCCGTGGCAAACGATCGCTCCGCACGTGCGAAAGAGTTGCAAGCAGCCGGCCGGCCGTTGCCAGCTTATGACATTTCCATCGCACCGGAGGAGCTTCATGCGAGAATTCTCGCTGAGCGTGGAAGAATTATTGTGCAACACGACCGCACGCGATGGGAAAATTTATTGGTTAGTTGGGAGAACGAAGCGGCTCGATTGCATCTGGAAGTAAAAGGTGCGCAACCATCGACCGATGGAGTCTGGCGGGTCCCGGCCGGTGAGCAGACGGAAATCGAATTGATCGCTCAACCCTGGATGGCGAAACCGGAGAAGATCGAATGGTTTGCGCTGACTCCGAAATATTCAAACTGCAATGTGACTGAGTTGCGCGCCGAGCAGGTTGGTTTCGTGAAGAACGCGGCAGCCCGCCCGGAATGGAACGAAATCCCGATCGCCTATCATGACGCCAATCTTCCAATCGCTAAAATCGACAACTACTTTGATCGACGGCAGCACTGCGGGTCGTTGCGTCTGCGAGCTCGCGCGGTGATTGATGGCAAAATCCGCGAAACACCACCCCTGGAACTTCGCCGATGTGCGGGAACAGGGTTCCGGGCAGGAATCAGCGAGCAATTTGGCCTGCCTTATTTGTTTGGCAGCGGGGAACTGCAGGATGGATCCAACACCGGCCCGGAAACGGGTCTCGGTTCGGATTGCGCAAACCTGGTCGTCTATGCGCTGCGCCGGCAGGGTCTGCGCGTTCCGTGGACCGACCCAAAAGGATTGCGCGATTATCTCGACCTTGCCGCGTCATCGGTTTCTCCGGGAACCGCACGCTTTACCCCGGAGGAATTGGAACGCGGCTTGATCGTGCACCTGGGCACACACGTGGCGGCTGTAATGGAAGATCGTCCTCCTCTTGGCGTGCTCGATGGCAACGATGTGGTCGCACATCAGCTGGGAAAAACTCCAGAAACCCTTACCCTGGCCGAACTTTTCCGGACTCGGCGAAAAGACGCATTCGATTTATTTCGCGTTCCAACAGCGGAAGCGTCCCAGGCACTTATTTTCGGTGGAGACGTGATGCTAGGCCGCACGTGCGCAGTGAAAATTAAGCAAGGCTTCGATCCGTTCGCCGGCGTCGCAGATTTCCTCGCCCATTCTTGCTTCGCCGCTGCGAATCTTGAATGCACGATCTCTGGTCTAGGGAAACCTGGTGATCGCGCTGCCTATTCGTTTCGCGCACCACCCGAGTCGGCCCGCCTGCTCCGAAAAGCGGGATTCCGTGCCGTCGGGCTTGCCAACAATCACGCGCTCGATTTCGGAGCGGATGCGCTTAACGAGTCTGCCACGGAACTTTCACGAGCGAATGTCGAAACCGCCGGTGCAGGCGATGAACCTTACTCGCCGAAGCTTTTCTCACTATCGGGCGGAAAGAAACTCGCTTTGCTCGCAATCAGCGACGTTACGCGCGGTCCGAGCTGGGGCAAGGCGGTTGCGCGTGCCGACAATCGCGTGCTCCTGGAAGCCGCGATCGCGAAGGCGCGTTCGCAGGCCGACATTGTGGCGTGCCTTGTTCATTGGGGGATCGAAAACACGAGCATCGTGACCGACGAACAACGCGAACTCGCCCGCTGGCTCGTTGACAATGGAGTCGACCTCGTGGTCGGCTCGCACCCACATTGCGTTCAGTCGCTCGACTTCTATCACGGCTGCCCAGTCGCGTATTCGTTAGGCAACCTCGTTTTTGACGGCGCGCCAACGGTTGCTTCGTGGAATCACGGAGCCTTGCTCGAAGTCAGGCTCTCAGCGGGTGCCAAAATTACAGCGACCCGCTTGGTTCCAATTGTTCTCGAAGATGGACTGCCAAAGATAGTAATGTCACCGGAGAAAGATTCCTTCGCGAGTCAGTGACGATGGTCAAGCGCTCAGCGTCAACCCGGTGCGTTGGCAGCGCTCGCTACCATTCACAATTCACAATCACGATTTACCACTTCCATGGTGCTGCCCTTGTCATCGCGCGCGACCTGCGTGAACATTAACGCTCCGTGGCTCTGCGACTGCCGAAACAGGATTATCAGGACATTGAACGCGTCATTGAGTTGGATTTCGTGCGCGCGACGGAAGCAGCAGCACTCAATTCGTTGCGCTGGCTGGGGCGGGGCGACAAGGAAGCAGCCGATGCCGCGGCCTGCGACGCCATGCGCGGCATGTTCGATCTGATGAACATCTGCGGCGAAGTCGTCATTGGCGAAGGAATGAAGGACGAAGCGCCCGGTATTTTCAAGGGCGAACAACTCGGCACCTGGATTCCCGGCTCGCCGCAGTTCGATATCGCCATCGATCCAATCGATGGGACAACCAACATTTCCAAAGGCGCACCGAACTCGATCAGTTGCATTGCGGCGGCGAGTCCAGAGGAAGGAGTGAAGGTTGCACTGCGGGATGTGCCGTCGTTTTACATGTCAAAGCTCGCTTACGGGCCGCGCGTGATCGAATACATGAAAAAACGCGGCGATTCCCTGGAGATCGACATGCCGATTGCGGAGATGTTGGCGATCGTCGCGCGCGCGGTGGACAAACGCGTCCAGGACGTGGCGGTGATGATGCTCGACAGACCGCGGCACAAGGAAATCGTGGAACAAATTCGCGCGGCGGGCGCGTCGTTGCGCATGATCGGCGACGGCGACATCGCGGCGGCCATCGCGCCATCGCTGCCCGAATCCGATGTCGATCTTTACATGGGCATCGGCGGTTCGCCCGAAGCGGTCTTGGCGGCGGCCGGGATCAAGTGTCTCGGCGGCGATATGCAATGCAAAATGTGGCCGCGTGATGAAAAGGAACGAAAAAAATTGATCGACGCCGGTTATGAGAAAGATCTGTGCCGCGTTTTTTCGGCTGATGACCTGGCTAACGGCCAGAACATCCTCTTCTGCGCGACCGGGATCAGCGACAGCGCGTTGTTGCGCGGTGTGCGGGCCCACGGCGGCGTCACGGCCGTCACGCATTCGATCCTCATGCGCGCCAAGAGCAAGACCGTGCGTTTCATCCGGGCGAGACACAATTTGCAGACAAAAACGATCCGGCTCCGGTCGGATAATCGCGAACACTTGATTTGAAATTTGACCAGAGATTTTGGCGGTTTCTGGATCTGTCGGACTGATGAAAAAGTATTTCTCCTTACTTACAGGAATAGTTGCACTCGGAACTGAAGTTCTGGTTTTCCTGTCGCTTATGGAAATGCGACCGTTTGGTAAAGGTGATAGCGATATCATTTGGGCGTTGCCATTCTTTGGATTCGTCATTTTCGGGCTCGCGATTTTTGGGTTAGTTTCAGCAGTCAGCGTTAGAGGCAGTGCAGCACGAGGCGGAAAAGTGGTTACCGCCGGTTTATTGATAAACGGTCTAAGCCTCGCCATTCCAATTTTGGCGCTGATGTTCGGAGTTGGCCGTCTTCTCCTGTCGGCCGACGGCCTAACTAATAGGTGAACCAGATGTTAGGCCTTGTTTGGCCGTATGCCGAATTTGGCCAGCGCGGCGACAGTTTCTCCATTGGCAGGCCGACGACGTTTGTGAATGAGCATTCGATTTTTGCGATGATTTACGCGCCGCCTCCCTGCGCCACATGAAAGGGCAGGGCAGCAAGGCGACGACGTATTCTGTTTTGATGCGCGCGAAAAGTAAGACTGTGCGCTTCATCCGTGCGACCCATGATTTGCAGACAAAGACGATCCGGCTCCGCTCCGATAATCGGGAGCGCATCATTTGAATTTTAGCCGCGGATTACGCGGATAACACAGATAATGAAATCAAACAGAAGGTTTTATCAGTTGAATTCGCGAAATCCGTAGTTCAATCTGCTCGACAGCCCCGGTTTGATTGGTGCAATATAGATAACAAACATCTGCTGCTTATGAGACAAATACCCAAAACTGAATTGTCGCCGACCAACGGCTGCATTGTCGACACGAAATGGACACTAGGCTCACTGAGTTATCACGCCAGCGCCGCTGGGAAGGTAAAGGTGGAGCCATCCAAAGAGGTTACCCGCCTGCCGGAGATCGTGCTTTACGATCACGCCGGGTTTGGCGGGGCCTACGCGCGTACCAACCTTAGTTTTCATTACGTCGGCGATTTTTGGAATGACCGGATCAGTTGTCTCATCGTAGTGAGCGGCATCTGGCGCTTTTATCGCGACGAGTATTACAAAGGCCCTTCCTGGGACCTTGGCCCGGGATATTACGAAAGCTTCTTCGCTGAAAAAGGCCCCGACGACGTCGTCAGCTCATTTCAGGCCATCGCGCTGACGTAAAATAAGCGATTTCAGCGTAGTGGGTGCACGCAGCCTCTCAGTTGGGTTGCGCACGCGTGCTGACGATGGCGGCCCGCCATCGGCGAACCTTCTCTAAACGTGATCGCCTTAGCTCATGAAGCGGGCCATGAAAAGACTTTTACGGCGAGACGGCGCAACCAGCACGCGTGACGCGTGCGCTACCCAAGCAAACCGCAAAGGGCGAAAACTTCTTCCGCGCAACCCCAAGACAGAGTGAAGCCGGAACCGCCGTGGCCATAGTTGTGAATGACGGTTCTCCCATCGCGCAGGCGATCGCGTTCTAGGCGTACGCCTGGTTTGCGAAATGGGCGGAGGCCAACGCGTTCAGCCAGCACGGGCGGATTCTCGATTTTCAGCACGCGACTGCATTCGTCGAGAATGTGCGCCGTCGTCGTTGGATCGGCATCGAGATTGTCGCTGACTTCGTTTGTGCCGCCGCAAACGCAATCATTCGTGCGCGGAATTGCGTACATAAGCGGCGGATCGTCGCAGACAATTGCGCAGCAGAGATTATCGATCTTTGGGACGATCGCGACTTGGCCGCGATGTGGTTCGAGATCGATATCTTGAACAAGTTCGCGTGCGCCGATACCCGCGCAATTGATCACCAGATCAAAGGCTGGGCCGACGTCTTCGAGTTTTTCGAATTTAACGTCACCATGGATCTCGCCGCCGGCCTTGATGAATCGGTTGGCGAGATATTCAAGATAGATTGTCGTATCCATAAGCGGAACGTTGAGTGTGAAACCACTTTTGAATGTAGTGACGGTCGGAGTGACAGAAGCGCCAAGTGGGATCGCCCAATCGGGAATTTGAATCTCGCCGGTCCTGGAAAATTGGCGTAACTCGATCATCGAAACGCCGCTGTGCAAATCTTTGGTAAGATCAACAAGCACTTTGTAGGTCTGGAGCGCCCAGGAGAGCACTTTTTCGGCCGGTTCGGCATCGTACGGAGAGCACTTTTTCGGCCGGTTCGGCATCGTACGGGAACCAAAGAGCTGCAGCGGCTCCAGAGGTTGTTTGTTGACCGGTTTCTTTGGCAAAAATCGCCGTGTGATATTCGTGTTTGGAAAAAAGAACACCGCAAGTAAGTCCCGAGACGCCGGCGCCCACAATTGCTATTCGATGCTCCATCAGAATGATCTACGTGCAATGAGCCACGGCGTCATTTAAAATGGCCGGCGATGGTTTCCTTAAATCGAGATGCGTTGACGGAAAAAGTTCTCGCGGGCGAACGGATTTCTTCGGACGAAGCGCTGCAACTCTATCGGTTCCCGCTAGAGGAATTAGGGGCGCTGG
>WNGK01006345.1_pt1 | contig 22132 bp, 20 predicted proteins | sample 5400601 | NCBI WGS metagenome assembly WNGK01 (sample SAMN13153376, study PRJNA577476) | soil metagenome | isolation source: 60 cm soil or saprolite under Garry oak tree replicate 1 | place: USA:California | collected 2016-06-15
CTGCCGGGCCCGCCAGGTTCGACCGGCCGCGCGGCACCGATCAGCGGCCGGGCCGTGATGGCTCAGGTCAAGACGGCCCAGACGAAGACCGCCCAGACGAAGACCGCCCGGACGAAGACCGCACCGCGGAGGCCGGCATGAGCGGCTCGACGGTTCAGATCCTGGAGGGGAATACCTTCGTCGTCAGCGACGAGCGCGGCGACATCGCGGCCTCGTCCGCCGATCCGACCGGCCTATTCTCATTCGACACCCGCTTCCTGTCCCGGTGGGAGCTGACGGTGAACGGCGACCGGCTGACTGCGCTGTCGACCGACGATTTGCAGTACTTCCAAGCCCGGTTCTTTCTCGTGCCCGGCACCAGCACGGTCTACGTCAACGCGACTCTCACGGTGATCAGGCAGCGCGAGGTGGCCGACGGATTCCACGAGCAGCTCACGGTCCTGAATCACGCCAGCGAGCCGGCCGATCTTCGGATCCGCATCGATGCGGCAAGCGACTTCGCGGACTTGTTCGAGGTCAAGGACGCGCTGCAGAAGGTGGGTCAGTACCAGACCAGGGTCGCCGGCGGCAGCCTGGTGCTGTCCTACCGGCGCGGGACGTATGTTCGCGAGACCTGGATCTCCTCCACCGCGGCGGCCAGGATCGACGACAACGGCCTGTCGTTCGCCGTCACGATCCCGCCGCACGGCGAGTGGATGACCGAGCTGGACGTGGTGGCCAGGGTCGGCGCCGCCGAGGGAAGTCCGGCCAGCCCGACCAGTGCGCCCGGCCAGCGCCGGGTCGACCGGAACATGGCCAGGGGCCTGCAGAAATGGCTCGACCGGGCACCCGACCTGCGGTGCGACTGGGAGCCGCTCGAGCACATCTACCACCGATGCCTGACCGACCTGGCGGCCCTTCGCTTCACCACGCTGACCATGCCCGACCGGTCGCTCCCGGCAGCCGGGCTGCCCTGGTTCATGACGATCTTCGGCCGGGACAGCATCTTCACCAGCCTCCAGGCGCTGCCGTTCACCTCCGAGTTGGCCGCGACCACGCTGCGCGCGCTGGCCGAGCGGCAGGGCACCCGGATCGACGACTTCCGCGACGAGGACCCGGGGCGCATCCTGCACGAGATGCGGTACGGCGAGCTGACCGCCTTCGAGGAACGGCCGCACTCGCCGTACTACGGCTCCGCCGACGCCACGCCCCTGTTCGTCGTGCTACTCGATGAGTACGAGCGCTGGACCGGCGACACCGCGCTCGTCCGGGACCTTGAGCACTCCGCCAGGGCCGCGCTGGCCTGGATCGACCAGTATGCCGACCTCCAGGGCAACGGGTACGTCGCTTACCAGCGCCGTAACGCGGAGACCGGGCTGGAGAACCAGTGCTGGAAGGACTCCTGGGACTCGATCTCCTACCGCAGCGGCGACCTGCCCGGCTTCCCCCGGGCGACCTGCGAGCTGCAGGGGTACGCCTACGATGCGACGGTACGAGGGGCTCGGCTCGCGCGGCAGATCTGGCATGACGACACGTTCGCCGAACGGCTGGAGCGCGAGGCAGCGGCTCTGAAGCGGCGGTTCAACCGGGACTTCTGGATGCGGGACGGCGGGTACTTCGCCGTCGCCCTCGACATCGACGGCCGCCAGGTGGACTCGCTGACCTCGAACAACGGGCACCTGCTGTGGAGCGGCATCGTCGACAAGTCCAAGGCCAGAGCGGTCGTCCGGCACCTGCTCGGCGCGCGGCTGTTCTCCGGCTGGGGCGTGCGGACCCTCGCTGAGGACGAGGCGCGCTACAACCCGATCGGCTACCACACCGGCGCGGTGTGGCCGTTCGACAATTCCATCATCGCCTGGGGCCTGCGCCGGTACGGTTTCAAGGCCGAAGCGGCCCGCATCGTGGCCGGCATCCTGGCGGCGGCAGAGGTCTTCAACGGCCGCCTGCCGGAGGCGTTTGGCGGCTACCCGAGGAGCCTGACCAGGTACCCGGTCGAGTACCCGACCGCCTGCAGCCCGCAGGCCTGGTCGGCAGGCGCGCCGCTGCTGCTGCTGCGGGCGGCGCTCGGCCTGGAGCCGCACGGGGATCACCTCATCGTGGATCCCGCGCTGCCGAAGCGGATCGGCCATCTGGAACTGCTCGACCTGCCGGGACGCTGGAAGCGAGTGGACGCCTTCGGGCGCGGTCGGATCGACACGGACGGGTTGACCTCGCGCTGAGGCCGCCGAATCGGGCCGACCGCTAGCGGATCGTACCGGCCGCAGCGGATCGCCGCCCAACGCGCGCGCCCGCCCGAAGGTGGGCGAAGGCCGCGCCCGCCGCCGCCGGAGCCGGCCGGATGAGCCCGAAGCTGCGCGAAGGCCCGTGTCCGCCCGAATGGTGGGCGATGGCCCGTGTCCGCCCGAAGCTGCGCTGAAGCCCACGCCCGGCCGAAGCTGCGCGAAGGCGCGCGTCCGCCCGAACCTGCGCGAAGGCCCGCGGCCGCCGCCGGAGCCGGCCGGATGAGCCCGAAATCTGCCTGATCGAGCCCGGAATCTGTGCCACCAGCCCCGCGAACCGCCTGGCGGTACCGGAATACCGCGAAACGGCAACAACAGCCAGCGCTCGGCCGACTTGGCCGCGCACTAAGCCCAACAAACCAGACGTATCTCCACCGGCTCGGCGGCCCATCTTGACTTGTCATTAATTGGTGCCGGTTTGCGGCCCGGTTAAGGCCTTTAGATCCGGTTTGCTCGGACCAAACTAATGATAGGTCGCCAACGCGCCGACCTGACCCCGTCGGGGTCGCCCGATTACCTTGCGGCATGCCGATCAGCCATCCTGAGGGCCGGATCAGCGCCCGGCACTGCGACCAGCCAGCCGGCCCGCGGGATCAGCGCCCGGCATTGCGACCAGCCAGCCGGCCCGCGGGATCAGCGCCCGGCATTGCGACCAGCCAGCCGGCCCGCGGGATCAGCCCGCCGGAGGGCGAGATCGCCCCGCCGGGAGGGCGAGATCAGCACACGGCAGGCTCGATCAGCCCGCCGGAGGGCCAGATCAGCACACGGCAGGCTCGATCAGCCAGCGGCACGATCCGGTACCGCGGAGCGTCGGGCCCGGTCACCTGGCTGCCTGTCACCGTACCGAGGAGGTGCTGGCGGGCGCGCCCATGCCCACGCACCGGAGACCTATTGGTGCGGCACGACCAGCAGGCCGACCGCCTGTCGCACCGCACCAGGCGGAGGCACACCCGCCAAGCCGGGCAAACCGGACGTCCCTCCCCCGCCGCGCCCCGGACCTTGACTGACTGGAAGACAAGCCAGGCTAGAACCGGGCAATTTCGGGTCGCCGCTATCGCCATCGCAAGGCGAGGACGGCTTATCATTACTTGGCGCAATTTTGTCGCCCGATTAGATCCTGTAAATTCGGTTTGCTCCGCTCAAACTCATGAGAAGTCGTTCTCGCCTTGCGGTGGCGGTCGCCGCGGCGTGGAAATTGCCCGGTCTTAGCCCGATAGCCCGGTTTGTCGTTCGGTCAGTGCCCTCGAGCCCGTCACGGCCAGGCCCCGGGCCCTGACCGGCCGATTGGTCCAGAGCCCGTCGACTGCGGAACATCGGTGCGCAAGACCCGGGATATCTCACGTCAGGTGCTCCGCTCCTGCTCCGACGCTTGCGGGCCGCCGGGCCAACCGCGCTGGCCGGGCACTGACGTATCGCAATGGCCGCGTGCGGCTGCGTGCGCAAAGGATGACACCATCGCTCTATGACTTTGCCGGAACCCGGTCCGCCGAACGATGAAGGCGGCTCCGGCCTGGCTTCGGCGACGGACCAGGAACCGGTGGTCATCGAGGACAACCTGCCGCCGCGGGTCCGGCTGCCCGCCGACGCGCTGCGCTGCGTGGTCCAGTGCGCCGAGATTGCCCTGCTGGTCGGGCTGGGGCTGCTGGCCCGCGCGACGGTCAAGGGCATCGAGACCAACGTGGTGGGCGCCAGCCAGCTGGCCGAGCGGAAGCTGCTGAGCGGGCTGCTTGGCCTGATGGGCGACGTGGCGCACATCTCCCTGCTGCTCCTGCCGCTGGCGCTGGCGGTCCTGCTGCTCGTCCACCGCCAGGCGCGGCGGCTCGCCGAGGCGGTCGGGACCGCCGGCGTCGCGGTCATCGTCGTCGTGATCGTCAACTGGCTGCTGCGCCAGCCGGCGGCCTCCCAGCTGTACGGAGCGCTGACGCTCTCGCTCGCCCACAAACGATCGGCGTCGGTATTCGACGGCTACCTGGCCGCGCTCGCCGCCTACGTTACCGTGATCGGGCTGTCCGGCCGCCGCCGCTGGCGCACCGCCTACTGGACCGCGCTGGGCTTCTACCTCCTGGCCAGCCTGGCCAATCCGAAGAACACGCACGTCACCTTGCTGTCGCTGCTGATCACCCTGCTGATTGGCTCGGCAGTCGGATCCGGCCTGCGATATGCCTTCGGCTCGGCGTCTGGCCGGCCGACCGCGGCGGAGATCGCCTCCGCGCTGAGTGCCGTGGACGCGCCCGTGACGGCCATCCGGCGAGTACCAGATGCCAGGACCGAGACGCGACGCTACGCCGCGACCGTGCGGGGCGGCCAGCAGCGAGACGTCACGGTCTTCGACCGCGACCAGCAGGCCGCGGATGCGATCTACCGGCTGTACCGGCGTATCCGGCTGAAGACCCAGGTGTCGCGCAGTGGCCCGCTGACCGTGGAAGGGGCGGTGGAGCGCCGGGCGCTGCTCACCTACGCCGTCGAGGACACCGGGGTCGGCACGCCCCGGCTGCGGGCCCTGATCCGGGTCGGTCCCGAGGCCGCGGCCCTGGCCAACGAGCACACCGATGGCGCGACGCTGGCAGAACTGGGCGGCAGGCTGGCCGACGACCAGCTCCGCCAGGTCTGGGACGCGGTGCTGCGGCTGCACCGGCACCGGGTGACCCATCGCAACCTGACCGCGGATCACATCCTGTTCGCCAGGCCGGACGGCGGTCCTGACTCCGGCCGCGTCGGAGAGGTCCTGCTGCTCGAGCCGGGTGACGGCGATGTCGCCGCGAGTGACCTGCAGGTGCGCCTGGACCGGGTTCAGCTGCTGGCCGAGATGGCCCTGGCGGTCGGGCCCGATCGCACCGGCGATATCGCCGCGGAGAAGCTGAGCAGCGCTGAGCTGGCGGCCATGGTTCCGCTGCTGCAGCCGGTCGCCCTGCACCGCACGACCAGGATGGAGCTGCGCCACCGCAAGGAGGTACTGCCCGGGCTGCGCAAGCGGCTGCTCGGGACCGCTCAGGAGGGCGAGGCGCCACCGGTCCAGCTCGAGCGCTTCCGGCCCCGGACGGTGATCACCCTGGTGGCCGGCGTTGTCGCGGCCTACATCCTGATCAGCCAGCTCAGCACGGCCAGCCTCGGCACGGTATTGCGCCAGGCTGACCCGCGCTGGGTCATCCTGGTGGTTGCCCTGTCGGTCCTGACCTACGTGGGCGCCACGTTCGAGCTGACCGGTTTCGTGCTCGAGCGGCTGAGCTTCTTCCGCACCATGCTGGCGCAGGTCGCCGGGTCGTTCGTGACCCTGGTCACCCCGGCCGCGGTCGGCGGGGTCGCACTGAACATCCGCTATCTGCGCAAGGCTGGCGTGAGTCCCGCCGAAGCCGGGGCCAGCGTCGGCGTCTCGCAGGTCATCGCGTTCAGCCTGCACCTGCTGATGCTGATTATCTTCGCGGCATTCACCCGGACCGCACGTGCTCACTCACTCCGGCCGCCGAACTGGGTCTGGATCGCGCTGGCCACGCTGGCCGTAGTGGTGCTCGTCGTGCTGTCGATACCGGCCGGCCGCAGGCTGCTGCGCTCCCGGCTCGCCCCCGCGCTGAGCCAGGTCATCCCGCGGCTGCTGGACATCGCGCAGCGGCCCGCGAAGCTGGCCGAGGGAATCGGCGGCGCCCTGCTGCTGACCGCCGCCTACATCTTCTGCCTGGACGCCTCGGTCCTCGCGCTCGGCGGATCGGTCATGCTGACCAGCGTCGCGGTGGTCTACCTCACCGGCAGTGCCATCGGCTCGGCCGTCCCGACACCGGGCGGGATCGGCGCCGTCGAGGCGGCCCTGTCGGCGGGCCTGACCGCGGCCGGCATGCCGGGCGCGAAGGCCATCGGCGCGGTCCTGCTATTCCGCCTGGTGACCTTCTGGCTGCCGGTGCCGGTCGGCTGGCTCGCCATGCACTACCTCCAGCGCCGCGACGCGCTCTGACCGAGCGGAACTGCTGCTCCGGCGCCAGCAACGCCCGAGACCAAGGTGAAGCAGACCTGACCCGCTAGCGGGCCCGTTTTCACAGGGCGCTGAGCCGGTCGTAGACCACCCTTCCGGCCGCGAACGTCAGGTCTACCTGCGCCAGCGCGATCTCTGCCAGCGGCCGGGCGAACAGGTCGCGATCCAGTACCACGAGGTCGGCCTGCTTGCCCGGCTCGATCGAGCCGGCCACCGCCTCGGCGTGGTTCACGTAGGCCGACCCGATCGTCAACGCCGCGATCGCGTCGGCCAGCGCGATCCGCTCGTCCGGCAGGAACACCTCGCCGCCGCCAGGATCGGCGTACGGGTAGCCGGGCGGAACCGTCCTGTTCACCGCGGTGTGCAGCTCCCACAGCGGGTTCGGGCTGGACACCGGCCAGTCGCTGCCGAAGCAGAGCTGCGCGCCGGATCGCAGCAGGCTGCCGAACGGGTACTGCCAGCCCGCACGGACCGGGCCAAGGAATGGCAGCGTCAGGTCGGTCATCTGCGGCTCGTTGCAGGCCCAGAGCGGCTGGCAGTTCGCCAGCACCGACAGCTCCCGGAACCGGGGCAGGTCGTCGGGGTGCACGACCTGGAGGTGCGAGATGTGGTGCCGGCCGTGCCCGGGACCGTTCGCTCGGCGAGCGGCGCCGACCGCGTCCAGCGCCTCCCGGACCGCCCGGTCCCCGATGGCGTGGAAGTGGACCTGGAAGCCGCGGGCGTCGATCGCGGTGACCGCCGCCATCAGCTCGGCGGCATCGAAGAAGCTCGTGCCAGCGCCGTTCTCCCCGTCACGGCCCGGATCGGTGTAGGGCGTCAGCATCGAGGCGGTGAAGTTCTCGCACACGCCGTCCTGCATGATCTTCACGCTGGTGGCGCGGAACCGGCCGGCGGACTCGGCCCGGCTCCGCCGCTCGGCCAGGCCGTCGAGCTGGGAGATCCCGGCGCCGCGCTGCCACCAGAGCGCGCCGACGACGTTGGCGGTGAGCAGCCCGGCCCGGTCCGCCTCCAGGTACGCGTCGAAGCAGTCAGGGATCACGGCGTAGTCGCCGACGATCGCCTCCTGCCAGCTGGTGATGCCGAGCGAGTGCAGGTAACGCTGGCCCTCGGCGATTCCCGCTCCTGCTCGGCCAGCCCGGGCCGAGGCACGACCCGGTCGACCAGCCCCATCGCCCCTTCCTGAAGGGTGCCGGCCGGGACGCCGTCGCGGTCGCGCTCGATCCGGCCGTCGGGCGGGTCTGGGGTGCTCGCGCCGACCCCGGCCAGCTCGAGCGCACGCGAGTTCACCCAGGCCGCGTGGTGATCCCGGTTGGACAGGAAGACCGGCCGGTCAGGAACGACGCGGTCCAGGTCATGGCGGGAAGGAACGCCGCCAGGGAACACGCCTATTGCCCAGCCGCCGCCCGTGATCCACTCCGCGTCCGGATTGCGCGCGGCATAGTCGCGCACGATCGCGAGGTAGTCGGCCGGTCCGTGCGCCTCGGACAGGTCGCAGCGCAGCCGCTCCAGGCCGCCAGCCGAGGCGTGCACATGCGCGTCCGTGAAACCGGGCAGCAGCATCCGGCCCCGCAGGTCGATCATCTCGGTGCGGGGCCCGCTCAGCGCGATGACATCCGCGTCGGTGCCGACCGCGACGATGGTGCTGCCGCGCACCGCCACGGCCTGCGCCCAGGACCGCGCGGCGTCCGCGGTGTACACCTGACCGCCCCGCAGCACCAGGTCAGGCTGGCTCTCCCGCCGGCCCGCGCCGCTGGTGCCGGGTCTGGCGCTCATGCGGCCGCCGGGGCGGCCGGTCCGGCGGCGGCCGGTCTCTGCCGTCCGCGCTCGGCAGCGCTGCCGGTCACCCGCACAGGGGGGAACTCGCTCATCTGCGCTCCGTTCAGGTCGCTGTACCAGCCCGCGATGACTAGCCGATCTCCCACTCGTAGGAGAACTTGACCACCTCGAGGATCATCGACGTCTCCAGCCCGGTAATGCCTTCCATCCGGCTGAGCCTGCTGGAGATGAACTCGAGGAAGTGCTGCTGGTCGAAGAAGAAGGCCTCGACGATGATGTCGTACCGGCCGGTCGAGACGCCGACGTAGCGTACTTCGCGCTGCCGCTTGAGCTCCTCGCTGATGGCTCGCAGCCGGGGCAGCGTGACCGAGATCCCGATGATCGCGGACATGGTCATGCCGACCGCCTTGGGCGTCGGCACGGCGACGACGGTGATCAGGTCGTTCGACACCAGCTGGCCGATCCGCTTGCGGATCGTGGTCTCGGAGACGCGCAGCTGCCTGGCGATCTCGGTGTTCGGCGTGCGCCCGTCCGCCTGCAGGATCCTGATCACCCGGCGATCGATCTCGTCGAGCGTGTGCTCGGATCCCGCTGGCGGCGAAGTAGTCACGGAACCTCCTTTAGGTTCGAATATCGTCTGCCCGAAACGACTCTAGCCCGGCATTCGATCTATATGGTGCCCAATGCATTGACATACGATTCCGGTGATCTTACGTTCCAATCGCAACTGCCTGCTCACCACAGGAGGAATGCGATGGCTGACACCGCCGCCGCCGACACGTCGGCGGGAACGGAGGTCTTCTCACGCAAGGCATCGGGCCTGGTCCGGGTCGGTAGCACGCTCGACGTCTTCATCTTCAACGTGGGCCTGGTATCCGTCGGCATCGCCATCGCCTACAACCAGTACTACGGGCCGAGCCTGTATCCCGGCGCCCAGCCCTGGATCTCGACGCTGCTCGCCGCGGCCGGGATGATCTTCGTCGCGGCGGCCTTCTACTGCTGGTCGGTGGTCTTCCCGCGATCCGGCGGCGTGTACGTCTTCCTGTCCAGGACCATCAACCCGGGCGTCGCCTTCGTCATGTCGCTGATCGAGACGATCATCCTGCTCTACTACGCGGCGCTGGCGGCCGGGCTGATCGTCCAGGTGGGCGTCTCGTCCTTCTTCGGCGCGGTCGGAACGGTGGCCAGGAACTCCACCCTGGTCAGCTGGGGGCAGACGGTCGCGGAACCGAAGGGCGTGTTCTGGATCGGGACGCTGATCATCGCGGCGGCCGGGGCGCTGCTCGCCTCGGGGACCCGGCGCTACTTCACCGTCCAGCGGGTGCTCTTCGTGGTCGCCGTGGCCGGCCTGGCGGTCATCGCGATCGTGATGCTCGTCGGCAGCCGGGGCGGCTTCGGCTCCAGCCTGACCAGCCTGACCGGGCTGCACGAGAGTCAGGTGATCGCGGCGGCACGCAAGCACGGCTTCGTCGCGTCGGGCACGAGCCTGAGCCAGAGCTGGAAATTCATCATCTGGCCGCTGCTGCCGCTGCTCGGTGCCGTCCAGTCGGTCGGCATCGGCGGCGAGGTCAAGAAGGTGCGCCGGTCGCAGCTGTTCGGCATGCTCGGCGCGGTGGTGGTCACCGGGCTCGTGATCGCGCTGTTCGCGCTGCTGTCGAACAAGGACTTCGGCTACACCTTCCAGGGTGCGGTCGCGTTCAACGCCATCAGCCACGTGCCGGCCACCACCTCCACCGCGCCGTGGTTCGCGGTGCTGGCCGGGATTCTCGGGCACAACGTCTGGCTGTCCGGGGTGATCCTGGCCACCTTCGCCGCCTGGATCTGGTTCTGGATCCCGGCCGAGATGGCCTACACGACCCGCAGCATGATCGCCTGGTCATTCGACCGGGTCGCGCCGGACAAGCTCGGCTTCGTCAGCGAGACACTGCACACGCCGGTCGTCGCGATCGGGGTCTCGACCGCGGGCGCGGTCGTCTTCATGTGGCTGATCGCCTTCAAGGCGGTCGCCTTCCTCACCTTCATCGAGGTACTGCTGGTGGTGTGGGGAACGGTGATGGTCGCCGCCGTCGTGTTCCCGGTCCGGCGCAAGCAGCTGTACGAGTCCTCGCCGGCCAAGAACTTCCGGCTCGGCGGCGTGCCGGTCATGCCCGCGGCGGGCCTGATCGCGGCGGTGTTCTTCGCCGTCATGTTCTGGCTGCTGTGGCAGGACCCGATCGCGGCCGGCGCGCTGATCAAGCCGTCGAAGATGCCGGTCGAGGCGTGGATCACGCTCGGCGCGGTCGTCCTCGGCGCGGCTTGGTACCTGGGGGTGAAGGCGTACCGCAAGCGCCGGGGAATCAACATCAGCCTGGCCTTCACCCAGATACCCATCGAATGATGCCCGGGGACCGCGAGGGGACCGGCCAGTGGGCGGACCTGCAGGCCGAGGCGGTCACGATCGTGACCGAGGCCGGGCGGGCCGGGATCACGCTGCGGGTGGTCGGCTCGGCCGGGATCCGGCTGCACTGCAGCCGACCCGGTCCCGTCATGGACCTGCTCAACCGGCCGGCCAAGGACATCGACTTCGTGGTGCCGGAGAAGCACCGCAAGGGCATGCGCCGGTACCTGGAGGCGCGGGGGTACCTGATCGACCGGGACCTGCTGATCGCCATGGAGGGCACCAGGTACAGCTTCCGGCACGCCGAGCACGGCACCGATATCGACGTGTTCGTCGAGCGGCTCGATTTCTGCCACACGATCGAGGTCGCCAGCCGGCTGCACCGGCATCCGGTGACGCTGCCGGTGGAGGAACTGCTGCTGGCCAAACTGCAGATCGTGGAGCTCACGATGACCGACATGATGGACATCGCCGTCGTGCTCGCCACCCATCGCGTGCGGGCCGGCCAGGACAGCGCTGGACGAGAAGGGGCCGCGGGTGACGACGCCGAGGCCATCGACGGCGGCCACATCGCGAGGATCTTCGCCCGGGACTGGGGCTTTCACCACACCGCGACGCGCAATCTGGCGCGGATCGGCCAGGTGGTCGGACCGGACGCCGGAATCGACATCAGCGCGCAGGCCAACGCGAGAGTGAAGGACGGCGTCGCCGGCCTCCTCACGGCGATCGGGGCCGAGCCGAAGAGCAGGGGCTGGCGGATCAGGGACCGGATCGGCGAGCGCAAGCAATGGTGGCAGGACGTGGACGACAAGGAGGCCACCTACTGATGGCCTGGCTGAAACCGAAGCGGCCGGCGCCGCGCAGCGACACCCAGCGAACGATCTTCTTCGCCTCGGACCTGCACGGATCCGAGATCTGCTTCAAGAAGTTCGTGGCCGCGGCGAAGTTCTACTCCGCGGATGTCCTCGTGCTCGGCGGCGACATCAGCGCGAAGGTCGTCGTCCCGATCGTCACGGCCGGCCGCGGCCGGTACCGCGCGCAGTTCCACGGCCACGAGGAGAAGATCGACGACTCGTCGGTCGAGGACTTCGAGCGCCGGGCGTGGAACAGCGGCCTGTACACCGAGCGGATGGAACCGGACGAGTATCAGCACTACATCGATCATCCCGGCGAGGTCGAGGTGCTGTTCGACCGGGTCATGCGCCGGACGGTACAGCGCTGGATCGAATACGCCAAGACGAGGCTGGCCGACAGCCCGGTACTCATCTACAACGCGCCCGGCAACGACGACCCGCTCGCGGTCGACGAGGTACTGCTCAGCCATGGCGACGGCCGGGTGCGCTTTGTTGAAGGTGAAATTGTAGAAATCGCTCCCGGGATGGAGATGCTCAGTACCGGCTATACCAACGTGACCCCCTGGGACACGCACCGGGAGTACTCCGAGGATCAGATTCGCGACCACCTCAGGGCCATGACGGACCGGCTGGAGCATCCGCAGGCCGCGATCTTCAACATTCACGTTCCGCCGTATAACTCGCGCCTGGACACTGCCCCGCTGCTGGGCCAGGACCTCAAGGTCAAGACGGCTGCGGGAGCCGCGGTGACGGCGCCGGTCGGTTCGGTCGAGGTGCGCGAGGCGATCGAGCAGGTCCAGCCCTTGCTCGCCCTGCACGGCCACATCCACGAGTCCGGCGGCTCGGTCAAGCTCGGCCGGACGACGGCGATCAACGTGGGCTCGGAGTACGGCGAGGGAGTGCTGCGCGGTGTGCTGGTCACCGTCGGTGACGGCAGGCTGCTCGGTTACCAGGCAGTGAGCGGTTAGCGGTCAGGCGAGCACGGGTGGACGGCCAGCGTGACGAGGAGCGGGAGTGACGGACATCGATCAGCTCAGGCAGGAACTGCAGGCTCGGGGCGTGAAATACTTCTTCGGCGCGTACACCGACGTGAACGGGGTGCCGAAGTCCAAGTGCGTGCCGATCGCGCACCTCGCCGACGCCGCCGCGGGCTCCGAGCTGTACACGGTCGGCGCCCTGGAGGGGATGGGCGAACTCGGGCCGAACGAGGATGAGTGCGTCTCGCCGAGGCGGAAGCGATGGGCTACCGGATGAACATGGGCGTCGAGCCGGAGCTCTACGTGCTGCGCGACACCGCGGACGGCGCGGTCCCCTGGATCGCCGAGGACCTGGCGAATCCGCCGACCCGGGGCTACGACCTGGAGACCACGGTCCTGGCCGACGCGTTCCTCGAGCCGATGGTCGGCTACATGAACGAGCTTGGCTGGGACGTGTACTCCTTTGACCACGAGGGCGGGGACGGGCAGTACGAGTTCGACTTCGGCTACACCGACGCGCTGCAGATGGCCGACCGGATGCTGATCTTCCGGCTGATGGCCAAGCACGTCGCGCGGACGCTCGGCTGCTTCGCGTCGTTCATGCCCAAGCCGTTCCAGACCTCGTTCGGTTCCGGTGCTCACCTCAACGTCAGCCTGGCGGAGATCGCCACCGGCCGGAACGTCTTCGAGGGCGCCGCGGCCGCGGCCGGCCTCAGCATGTCCGACGTGCCGCACGACCAGGCCTACGGCCCGGTGAGCTACCAGTTCACCGCCGGCGTGCTGGCCCACGCCGACGCCCTGATGGCCGTGCTCAGCCCGACAGTGAACTCGTACAAGCGGCTGATGCCGCGCGGGCTGATGCAGGAGATCTCGTGGGCGCCGGTCTTCCAGGCGTGGGGTTACAACAACCGCACGCTGATGTGCCGGCTGCCGATGAACCGCCGGTGCCTGGAGGTCCGCACGGCCGACAGCGCGGTGAACTTCTACCTGGGAGCGGCACTCGTCCTGGCCGCTGGCCTGGATGGCGTCCGCCGCGAGCTGGGCCCGCCTGACCCGGTCAACATCGATACGTACCAGGTCAGCGAGTCCGACCTGGCCGCGAGCGGCGTGCGGCGGCTGCCGTGGACGCTGGGCGAGGCCATCGCCGCATTCGAGCAGAGCGACTTCGTGCAGAAGGTGCTCGGCACCGAGCTGCACGCGTCCTACGCCGAGCTCAAGCGGGCCGAGTGGCAGGAGTACAACACGGTCGTCGGCCAGTGGGAGCAGGCCAGGTACCTGCGCCTGTGGTGACTGCGCCCGAAGTGATTGCAGCTGTGGTGAGCCGGCAACCGGGAGGGACGAGGCGATGAGCGAGGTGCGCGAGCACGCCGGGACCGAGCAGCTCCGCCAGGCGGCCAACGCCGAGGCGATCCGGCGGATGACCGGGGCCGAGCCGGTCCTGGTCGACGTGCAGGCCGCCGTCGACTCGGTGCCCGGCATGACGGCGAACACGATCCTGACCTCCGGTCCGCCGATGCCGTGGCCGGAGTACTACGGCGGCCAGCGCAACGCGGTGATCTACGGGGCGCTGTACGAGGGGCTGGCCGCCGATCCGGACGACGCCGACGCCCGGCTGCGGGACGGTCGGATCGTGCTTGGCGCGACCCACGACCACGGCTGCGTGGGCTCGGTGGCGGGGATCTATACCGCGTCGATGCCGGTGTTCGTGGTCGAGAACGGCCCCGGCGGCAACCGCGCCTACTGCAACTTCTACGAGGGCGAGTCGCGGCACCGGCTGAACTACGGCTCCTACAACGACGATGTCCGTCGCGGCCTTGACTTCCTGCGCGACGAGCTCGCGCCGGTGCTGAAGGAGGTGATCGGCGCCACCGGCGGGGTGCCGCTGAAGCCGCTGATCGGCCGGGCCCTGCGGATGGGCGACGAGCTGCACAGCCGGAACACCGCGGCCACGACCCTGTTCACCAGGGAGCTGACCCCGCAGTTCCTGGACTACGCCGTGCGGATATCGAGCGACCGCGCGCTGAGCACGCTGCAATTCTTCTTCGCCAGCGACTACTCGTTTCTCCGGCTGTCGATGGCGGCGGCCAAGGCGATGGCCGACGCGGCCCGGGATGTCCCGGCGTCAAGCGTGGTCACCGCGATGACGATCAGCTGCCGCAACTTCGCCATCCGGGTCAGCGGCCTGGGCGACGAGTGGTTCACCGGGCCGCTGCCCGAGGTGTCGTGCAAGCTCTTCGATGGCTTCACCGCCGATGACGTCGAGTGGATCGGCGGGGAGAGCCACATCACCGAGACGGTCGGGCTCGGCGGCTTCGCCCAGGCCGCGGCGTTCGGGCTGCAGGCGTACCAGGGCGGCTCGGCGCAGGAGATGGTGCGGATGAACGAGCTGATGTACGAGATCACCGCGGCCGAGCACCCGGACTTCCTGATCCCCTACCTCGGCTTCCGCGGCTCCCCGGTCGGCATCGACGTCTTCAAGGTCAACCAGACCGGGATCACGCCGGTCATCGACGGCGGCCTGGCGGGCAAGGACGGCGGCCAGGTCGGCGCGGGCATCCTGCGTGCCCCGGCCGAGTGCTTCGCGGCCGCCGAGCACGCCTACCGAGGAAAGTACCCAGGGTGAGCCGGGCGCCGCCAGGCTGCACGCGCGTAGCCGACGACCTGCGCCGCCGGTCCTGGCGTGCTACCTGCTGACCGTCCCGCGGAAAGTCGGTGAACGCGGTGCCTACGGCGCGAACTCAGTCAGCTGGCGGTAGGCGATGCGCTGCTGCCACGGCACCCAGGCCTGCGCGCGCTCCGGCGTGATCATCCGGCCGATCGGGCTCGACAGGCAGAGCCCGTCGAGCTCCTCCGAGCGAGCGACCCTGATGGCCAGGTCGGCCACGGTCTGGCCGATGCCCGGCGGGTCGATGTCCCACGTCCCGTGGTGGACCCCGGCCCTGACCAGCTCGACCGCGGCTGGCGTTCCGTTCCGGGAGACCATCTTGACCTCGCCCAGGCGACCTGCCTCGCGGAGCGCCTCGACGGCCCCGAGCAGGGTCTCGTCGTTGAACGGGATCAGCGCCTCCAGGCTGGCGAAGTCGGCCAGCAGGTTGGCGGTCTTCTCCTTGCCGCCGCTGGCCACGTCGGTGGTGTTCTTGTACCTGGGATCCTCGGGATCGTTAACCCGCCTAAGGCCGCAGATCTCGAGGCCGTGCCTGAGGCCGGCCAGCAGCTCGATGTCGTCGACGACATCCGGCCCGCCGACGACCGCGACCCGGGCGCCGGCCGGCACCAGCGTGGCGAGGTACTCGGCCATGTACACGCCGTGGTTGAAATTCGGGTACACGACCGAGGCGTCGACGGTGAACCTGGGCCGCTCCAGGCTGACCACTGGCACCCCCTGCGCGCGGGCGTACCGCACCGCCCCGGCCGGCGTGGCCGGGTCGGTGACCCAGATCACGATCGCGCCGAAGCCCGCGTCGGCCCCGGCCCTGACCGTCCGGTCGGCCAGCGCCCGCCAGTTTGGATCCGCGAAGTCGGCATAGCCGACGTGCAGCTCACCGCCCGACTCAGCGACGCGGGCATCGATGCCATGACAGATCGCGTCGACGGCCGCGTTCGCGCCGTAGGGCATCGGGCTGACATACAGGACGCGCACGTCAGGCACCTGCCCGCCACAGGTCGGCCGGCAGCTCGCCGGACAGAACCTCGCACCCGCCGTCCGTGACCAGGACCTGCTGCTCGAAGACGAAGATCCCGGCCAGCCCGCCGCCGGGATGGGCCGGGGCGAGGATCGGCTCCAGGCACAGGACCATCCCCGGCCGCAGGGCGACATCGTCGTCGGGATTGTCGTGCACCTTGATCAGCGGGCGCTCCCACAGCTCCAGGCCGATGCCGTGCCCGGCGATCTCGCCGACCTGCTCGGTCAGGCCGGCCGAGGCCACGTGCTCCGCCGCCGCGGCGATCAGCTGCGACACCCGGATGCCGGGCCGGACGGCGTCGACCATGGACCTCGTCGCATCGGCCGCGACCTCGGCGTAGCGCTGATCCTCGGCGCGGATCCGGCCGACGCCGATCAGGCGCAGGATGTCGGATACGTAGCCGTCGCTGGCACCGCCGCCGTCGACGAAGACGATGTCGCCTTCGGCGAGGACGTTGTCCGACGCGGGCGAGTCGACCAGCGGGTACCGGGTCCGGCCGGAGACGCAGTTGACGAACAGCGGCTTGGTTCCCGCCGTCGTCCCGCTGCGGTACATGGTCGAGCTGATGATCGCGACGAGTTCCTTCTCCGTCATCCCCGCGGCGGCGGCCTCCAGGCCAGCCCGGTACCCGGCGACGGCGGCGCCGACCGAGCGCCTGACCCGCTCGATCTCCAGCGGGCTCTTCACCATCCGCAGGGCCGAGATGAGGCGGCTGGCGTCCCTGGGCGGCGCGGCGAGCGAGCCGGTGATCGCGGTTACGAGCTGCTGTGGCAGCGCCATGAAGCTGCCCGGGCTCAGCTCGAACCCCGCCCGGCCTGGTCCGGCACCGATCGCGGCGAGGTGGCCGGCCACCTTGGCCGGCAGCTCCTCGGCATCGTGGTACGTGTCGACCTGGGCGACCCAGGAGGTTCCCGCCGCGCATCCCGCGTCGAACTGCGCCGCGATCAGCACCGCCTGCCGCGGATCCCTGGCCGCTACCAGGACCGTGGGCAGCCAGCGTCCGACCGCCCAGATCACCGAGTTGTAGCCGGCCAGGTACCGGACGGCCTCCTCTTGCGTGAGCACCAGCGCGTCAAGATCGTCGGCGTCCATCAGCGCTGACAGGCGCGCGTACCTGCGGCGGTACTCCGCGATCGGGAAGTCGGGCCAGACCGGTGTGCGCTCCCCCAGGTCGGTGCCGGCGCCGTCGATGCCGCCGATGCCGGCCAGGGCCCGGTCGAAGTTCATCGGGCAGGCGTCACTGCGCGGGCTCGTGCTCGACGATGGCCGCCCCCTCGGGGTCGGGTTTGGTCCGCAAGCTGACGAACCACCAGAGCAGGCCGACGATCGCCGTGCCGATGGCCAGGTCCTCGATGACCGGCAGCGGCCCCAGTTTCGGGTTGGTCACCTCGCGCGGCCAGGCGGCGTCGAGCAGGATGATGACGGTCCAGATCAGGCCTACCGCGGTGACCGGCAGCCCCCACTTGCCGAGGTTGAACTGCGCCGGGGCACTCGGCCAGCCGCGCAGCCGGCGCATCAGCAGCGAGCCGAGAACCACGATGTACGGGATGATGATCAGCGCGGTTATGGCCGCGACAATGACGGGGATCCGCTTGATGAAGATCAGCGGGACGACCGACAGCACGGCAGCGACCACGATGGTGCCCAGTGGTTCCGTCGTGACCGACGACAGCCTGGTCAGGAAGGCCGATCCGGGCAGCTGTCCGTTGCGCGCCATTCCGTAGATCATCCGCACGATCGTCGCCAGCGTGGCGATGGCCGTGCTGAAGACGGAGATCAGCGCGCCGGCCAGGAAAACCTTGGCGAAGGCCGAGCCGAGGGCGGCGGTGAGCACGTCCGGGATCAGGTTCGGGTCGGCCATCGCCTTGCTCACGCCCGGGATGGCCAGCAGCAGCGCGAAGTCGAAGATGAACAGGACCAGGGCCGTCCCGGCCAGGCCGGCGATGATCGCCTGACTCGGCTTGATCCTGGCCTTGCGCGTCTCCTCGGCGAAGGCCCCGGCGGTCTCGAATCCGACTAGCTGGGTGACCACCAGAGCCACCACGACCAGGAACGGGAACAGGTAGCTGCCGTGCCCCTGGACGCCGCCGGTGCTGCCGAGCACCGACAGCGACTGATGCTGATGCAGCAGCAGGCCGACGGCCGCGCCGAGCAGGACGGCCAGCTCGAGCACCACGCCGATGCTGTTGATGATCGACACGGCCCTGACGCTCGTGGCGATGACGATCGCGGCGACCACGGTGGTGATGATCGAGACGACCACCTGACTGGTCAGGCTGACCGGGATGCTGGTGAACAGGCCGGCGAGCACGACGTTCATCACCGTGCCGACGGCCGGCATCACCAGGATGATCGCGACCACGTAGAACAGGCCGGTCATCCAGCCGACGAAGTCCCCGGCCAGCTGGCGGGCCCACTGGTAGATGCCGCCGGTCAGCGGATAGTGCGAGCTGAGCTCCGCCCACGTCAGCGCGAGCAGCAGCTGGAACGCGAAGATGACCGGGATCGCCCAGATGAAGGCGGGGCCGCCGAGCGCGAGGGTCGCCCCGGTGATCAGCAGTGCTCCGGTGGTGGGTCCCTGGAAGGCGACCGCGAACAGGGAGCCGGTGAGGAAGCCGAGCGCCCGCTTGAGTCGCGGCTCGACGCCAAGCTGCCGCAGGTACTCGCCATCGCTGAGGTCGTCTGGCACAGCACTGACCTGCGCGTCAAGTTTGTCGCTCACGGGGTCTCCAGGTCCGAGTCCGACATTGGTCGGATGTTCGCACGTTGGTTCGCATCAGGCAATAGTTCGACCCTCACAAGCCGTTATTCGAACCCTGGAGACTCAGCGATTCGAAATTCGAACTGAAGACGTCGGGCTAGTCGGTCAGGCTGGCCCGGGCCTCCGGGGCGTCGTACCACGGAAACGGGACGAGGTCGGGTTCGACCCAGCCGGTCCTGGCTCGCGAGCTGGCCAGGGTGGCCGGGCGGTAGTGCCGGGTCAGCAGGCGCTTGGTGAGCAGCGCCGGGCAGCGGCTGGCGAAGGTGCCGAAGTCGTCGTCGTGACGTCCGGCCGCGTGATGCCAGACCAGTTCCACCCACGCCCGGCTGACCGTCGCGTGATATTTCTGCGGCGCCCCCGCGTAGCGGGCCGTGCGTTGGATGCCGTCGCTCACCAGGCCGATCGCAGCGGGCATTCCGAACCGCCGCACGGCCAGCCAGGTCAGGTGGACGTGTTCCCGGTGGCCGAACCGGTCAGCGGCCGCCATCACCTCGGCCAGTAGTTCGTCGAAGGGCGCCTTGTCCCCCGGGCTCGTACCGTGCTGGCGCGGCGTCACGAGGACACCTCGGAGAAGGCTTGCAGGGCGGCCCGCAAGCCGGTGATCGCGTCCGCTGGCAGACCGCTGAGCGCTCGCCGTTCCAGGTCGGTGATGGCCTTGCGGATCGTGGCCGCCGTCCGGCGCCCGGTCGGGGTGAGCTCGACGAGGACTGCCCGGCGGTTTCCCGCCAGGCTGCCGCGCTTGATGTGGCCGCGCCCTTCCAGGCGGTCGAGCACGCTCGTCATCGTGGTCGGGCGGGTGCCTGCGGCCATGCCGAGCGCGGAGACCGTGCGGCTGCGGTCGTCGGCCAGGTTGGCCAGCGCATTGATCTCCGAAGCGGTCAGGTTCAGATGGGCCAGCTCGGCGGCGAGCAGGTGCAAGATGGCGTGGGTGGCCCGCTGGATCTCCAGCACGGCTGACCACTCGGACGACACGATTTCGGACTTCACGATTTAGGATTATACGATATCGGATCGCTGTGCGAGCTCGGCGGCCATGGCCGCCATCGCATCGGCGTCACCTTGGCTCGCGCGCCTGATCTGAATCTGTGAGCCCACTATCATCTCCGTGGTCCTGTCCTGCGCTCAAGCGGCCGACTGGCGTTGGTCGAAAATCTGACCGGTGTGGACTATACTTCTGACTATGAGTATTGCCGCTACACCCGTACCACTGTCCGAGGCAAAGGCCCGTCTGTCCGAGCTGACCAGGCGGGTTCGCCTGCAACACGAGCGGATCACCCTGACCCGCAACGGCGAAGCGGAGGCCGTCATGTTGTCCGTCGACGACCTCGAGGGCATGGAGATGACCCTGGAGATCCTCGGCGACAGCGGAGCGTCCGCTCGCATCTCCGAGAGCCTGGCCGCGCTCGGTCGCGGCGAGCCGGGAGCCGACCTGGCCACTGTCCGCCAGGACCTGACCAGGCGCCGCTCTACCGGCGGGTGACGCCAGACCCAGCGAGCCGGTACGACATCCGCTTCCAGCCCGCCGCCCGCCGGGCCATTTCGCACCGGCTGCCCGAGAACGTCGCCGCAGCTGTCCTGGAGTTCTGTGAGGCCGCACTCGCTGTCAGCCCGCGCCGGGTCGCGAAGCCGCTCTTCGGCGCGCTGGCCGGCTGCCATGGCGCCCGGCGCGGCACCTATCGGATCGTTTACCGCATCGACGACGCCGCGCACACCGTCCATGTCCTCGACATCGATCATCGCGCGGATATCTACCACCGCCCCTAGGGCTCGGCTCGCCGGGCTGCTCCGCCGCCCGCCGGAGACGGATCTGGCCGGGCAGCTTGATGTCTGCCGAGCGCGGCTAGACCCGAGCTGCCGCCGACGAGGACCCGCTCACGACGACGGCGGCCCCGGACAGTGTCCGGGGCCGCCGTCGCTGCCTCGCCACTCCGGGCAGAGACGAGGTCACGTCTCGGCCGGAGTCACTAGCTCTGCAGGCATCCGCCGCCGCTGCTGAAGAAGCTGCTATTGCTGAACTCCTCCTGGGTCAGGTAATGGTGCCCGCTGATCACCTGGTTGTAGAACTGGCCAGGCGCGCCCAGTGTGGTGCCGAAAATGTAGGCGCATTCGTCGCCGTTCTCGAAGCCACTGGAGTCATACCAGCCCGTGCTGGTGTCCGGGTCGGTGATCGACTCATTGATCTCATGGCTTGACGGGCTGATCTCGGTGTCGGCGTCGGGGTTTCCGTTCGGCGTTTCGATGACGCCAGGGAAGTTGACGTCGGTGCCGCATGTGAAGCCAGTCGCCGACAGGTAGATCGGGAAGGGCATGTTCGCGTACACGGTGCCGTTCGGAGCCATGCTGTGGTATGCACAGTAGGCGGCGCTCGGCTGGTAGTTGATGGTGCAGGCGTTGCGCGCATTAGTCGTCGGACCTGCGAAGAAGCAGGACTCGACGTGCTTGGGCAGGTACAGCACGTAGATGTGCGACAGATTGACAGGCAGGCTGTTCGCAGCGACGACGCTGTTGGTTTCGGCGATGACCTGGGCATCGTCGATGCACGCGTTGTAGCCGGAGCCGTCGGCGTAGATCGCCTTGGTGTCCTTGCTGTTGACCTTACAACTGCTCACGGGCAACGCGTTGGTGTCGTTGATCGGCGTGCCCAGCTTGACGTCGTAGCGGATTGCTCCGTCGGTGCCGAAGTACTCGGGCAGGATCGAGTACACGTTGCCGGTGCTGCCGCTCGCGCTGGCGACGTCAGCCAGGTACCTGGTGATGAGGTCCTTGTAAGCGCTCGCCATCGGGTGGCCGGCCGGATTCCAGAAGATCGGCGTGACGACTATCGGGCCGGTCGACTTCGTCCCCATTACTGCCCCGCCGTGCCAGATCAATGGCGGAGTTCCGTTGGCGGTGTCGCCGGCGGACTTAATGGTACCCAGGACGTGGCTGGCGCTGTTGGCCGCCTGACAGGGTCCGCTGGCGGGCACCGCGCCGATGATGCCGCCGATGCGTCCCACCCGGGTAGGTGTGCTGGCCTTCGAGACGCAGGCCGCTGCTTGCGACGAGGTATGCGCTGCCGCGAGCGCCGGTCCCCCGGCCCCGGCCAGGGTCGCAGCACTGGCTAGCCCCGGCAACACCGTTTCGCGACCGACTTTCGGCGTCAAGTACTCTCGGCCAACGGCAACCGAATAGTGATCAGCCGGCGCCAATCGGAAGTTACCGCGCGGCAATCGACGGCAGCGGCGAGATCCTCACGCGGACCCAGGCAGCCCCTATGGCTCAGCTCGCCAGGCTCCGTCGCAGGCGGGACTGTCGGGCGACTGATCCGTGCCGCGCTGGACCGGCGGGAACCTGGCCAGCTGCTCGAGATCGCCCAGGTCCATGTGGTTGCGGATATAACGCTGGGCGGCGCCATAGGCCGGGGTGAAGTCCCACGGAGTCTGCGTGCCTGAGCCGAGAGCCGCGCTGACCGCGCGCCGCCGTCGCTGGCTCAGGCGCACGTCACA
>WNGK01004849.1_pt1 | contig 22130 bp, 21 predicted proteins | sample 5400601 | NCBI WGS metagenome assembly WNGK01 (sample SAMN13153376, study PRJNA577476) | soil metagenome | isolation source: 60 cm soil or saprolite under Garry oak tree replicate 1 | place: USA:California | collected 2016-06-15
TGCCGTGCTGGTCGTGGATGCCGAAAATATGCCCTGCACCGGCCCCGGCGAGGCCATCCAGCAACACTACCCCGACGTGCCGAAGCTGGTGCAGTCTTTCCCGAAAGCTGCGATGCATAAACGCGGGCTGGTGGGGTGGATCGAGCGCGAGGGATACATTAACGAGGGCGATGAGGTCACTATTCTACTCCCGCCACCGGTTACCTACAGCTAGTCAGTCACCCCATCCCTTAGCGGGAGGGGCTTGTATCCGAACTCCACCGCAATTCTGCATACCGTGTAAGGCGTGCAGCTTTGGTCTCACTGTCCGACACATCAGGGCGTACTGACAAGACGCCCGTTCGCACCCAGTCCTGCCGGGTGAGAAGCGTTCGCATCGCGAGATTGCGCGCACCGACCAGGTCCGCGTGCAGCGTATAAGGGCGACCCGTCCGCAAGCGGTGCACGCACTGCCTGTTCTGGCAAACGAAGCCCAGGCCTTTGCCGGGACGGTTCTGCTTATTGGTGTAGCCACACATGGGACACGCTTGACTGGTATACTGTGCATCTACTTTGATGGCAAGCGACCCTGCAAGCGCAGCCTTGTAGGTGATCACGCTGTGCAGTTCGGCAAAGGCCCACTTGGAAGCATGTCTATTGGCTCGACGCGCTTTGGGGGACACAGGTTCTGTGCCTTTCCCGTGTTGCTTGCGTCGTCTCCGCCGCCGTTTGGTGCGCTCACGAATGCCAGTGAGTTCTTCCAAGCCAATCAAGGTGTGTGGATGTGCTTCTACGATAGATTTCGCGATGGTGTGATTGGTGTGCAGTTTCAACCGTCTCTCTCGTCCACTGAGCGCAATCATGCGTCTCGTGGCGGAACGAGTGCCTTTCTTCTGCAAGCGTTTTCTGAGTCGGGCGTAGTGGTCAGCGCGCGTCCGCACTCGTTTGCCGGAGTAGAAGTGACTGTCGTTGGTTATAGTCGCAGTGGTTGCAAGATAGCGCATGCCGACATCCACACCTAACACGTCGGGCAGTGTTTCGGGGGTTGGTTCAGGTAGATCGAGTTCCAGGGAGACTAGCAGGTAATACTGCTTGTGCGGCTTATCATACCAGAGCTTGGCCCCGCCAATTGTTGCGCCCTGTTGGATGAGGGAGACATGCCGATCATAACCCTGGTACGAAAGGATGATCCGCCCCTGGAGTGTGAGCACACTCACCTGCTGTCCCGTCTTGAAGCTGTAGTCATAGCCGTAGTTGTAGGTCAGGGTTGGAGAGATATACTTGGGCGGCTTGTCCAGTCCTTTGTACCGTTTCTTGGTGTGCCCCGCCTTGCGATGGACAAGGTTCTGCCTGAGCTTCGTCCAGAGTCCCTTATACGTGCCAGCGACCTGTCGCGGGACATTGCATGCCATTTGCGAGGGGAGATGGAACAAGGCGCGCATCTCTTTATATGTCGCTTGTCGCAAGCGTTCAGCATTGGATAGCTTCCCATGCTCAAAGGCATAGCGACTAACGTAGTTGAGCGCGTCACGATACGCCAACTGGGTCTGCCGGAGCAACTGCTGCTGCTCCGGCGTGGTCAGGAGTTTGAGTTTAGCGGTGATGATCTGCTGTCCCATATCTAGTGCTTCTTACACCTCCCATTGCATCTGCTCACACGTGGCTGGTGCAGGTCCCTCTGGCGGCATCTCGTCCCAGGTGCGCCCATCCAGGAGACGTCCGCCTGCCGCATGATGGCGTCCACCCCACTGTTTGAAGAAAAAGGGGACACCCGCCGCCTGGCACTGCTCCCGCAGAGAATCCGCCCACTGTGACCACATGGGTCGGGCGTGCGGCCCGCTCTCCCCGCCACAGATCACCCATTGTAGTCGAGGCAGCCAGAGGGTCAGATCCAGAGGGCCCAGCAGGGGTTCACAAGACACGAAGTGTACCACTGCCGCATGCGACACGAGCGCATCCAGGCGCGCGGGAGCGTGCGGCTGCAGGCCAACCGAAGTCCCCAGCCACACGTTGTCCGGCCAGTCGCCGTTCTCTGCCCAGGGGCAGAAGCGTCCGATGTACTCCGGGCGCTTGGTTAAGAGCAGCCAGTTGAGCCAAGGGGTCTGCTCCATGAGGTCCCACAATTGCGCCCGCGCTTCTCTCACATCGGGGTGGTCTTCAAGCACATCGGCCATACTCGCGCAGAAGACATTGCGACGATGGCCCTCGCGCGCCGCTTGCGCGTTCCAGCGCAAGGGCTGCTGCCAGTGCTCCGCGCCAAAGGAGCGCCGCTGAGTGGTCGCGGCTGGCCCCCACACGTGCTGGCCGTAGCGTCGGGCGATCCCCTCGGCGTAGCAGTGTTTGCATTCTTGCGAGACTTTCACGCAGCCCCACCAGGGGTTAAAGGTGTAGCCGGGGAGCAACGTGCCATCAGGCAGCCACCGTGCTGTCCATTCAATCGTCGTTAGTGCCATATGAACAAGGGTCCTCCTGTTCTCTCTCTTCCTCTCCGATACGGGCTATTCGCAAAAGTGCGTGGTCTCACCTGCCTTGAAGAGCCAAGCAACTATTGCAAACTTCTACTCGTCGTCTAACAGTTCAAAGAATTCTTCAACGTCGCTGATATCAAAAGCATCAAGCAATGCTTCCATTGATGCATATTCGTATCTCACTTCACCGATGGTATACTCACCGACAAGCAGCACAAGTGTAACGTGTATGGTTTCGCTGTCGTGGTGCTTCTTCGCTGCGGTTACTTGCACATGCAAATGGCGCGTAAACGTGACTGCTTGATCGTTCTCTATGAAGTGGGCTATCTCCTGGTAACTGTAGACTTCTTTCATACTGGTTTCCTTTAGATGCCGACGAGTACCAGAAACCGAATATGATAGGGGTCTGGCAGGGTCTGCGTGTGCGTTATGGTTGCCTGGGACACCACACCTGTTTTAAGGAGATACGCTCTCGCTTGCACTGGCGTGTCTCCCGTGATTTGCTCTGCTAGATAGTGTTCGTAGTCTTGGCTGAACACATACGACCATGAACCGCTCACACGAACAAGAAAAGGTGAAACACTCATAACGCTCGTCTGCACATTACCGACTCGCTCATACTGCTTCCCTGGTCGTGTGGTGGTAAACGCTGCGGTAGCTTGCTGCTGGAGCGCGTCCCGGTTGTAGACCATTGCGCTACAGGTCTTTCTGGCTTTCACTGTAACTCGTGGCGTCTCTTCTCCGAGGCCATGATCGGCGGATTCAGTGAAGACACAGTTGGTAGGGGTCACTTCTTCACCTGGGGCCATGCTGAAAGCCTGGGGCATTGCCAGTGTCAGCTGCTGCTGTAACTTCGAGGTCAAGGTATCTAAATCCGCCTGTGCGACTGCTTGAAAGTCGCGTGTATCCTGTCCACCTGTGAACGCTGCCAGGTTCTTGACAAACAACGCGCTTGAAACGGTGCCGTTAATATCAAGTGCCTGAATGTTGCCTGTCCTTCCTGGGGTTAGGGCATGAGCTGAAAGAGTAGCAACTCCCCATGCTGGCGCGTTCGCTGCTGGTATCGTCGCCGCTTCATCAGTGGCTATTTTCACTCCATCGTTACCAGTGAATACGCTTCCTGTCGGTATGGTTTGGGCTGTTGCCTGTCCATTGTAAAAGGTAAGGATTCCTGTCGCCTGTCTTGCTTGCTGGTGACCTTTGCCTGTTGTGGGTGTGGTCAATGTCCTGATGAGAGTGACAGGCGCAAGCGTCCGGGTTGGTGTAGGGATCGTGGTCGTAAGCTGCACAGGTTTGTGGACAGGTAAAAGGGTAACGGTAACTATGGGTTGGTTAATAATGCGGAGAATTGCGGTTGCAAGCAAGCAAAAGACAACCAGAAATATCATGAAAAGAAAATGGTGTTCTACTTTTCGTTCTATCTCCCATTGCGGGGTAAAGCGCGGTGAGAGTGGTTGAGTAGGTATCTCGGTTACTGCACGCAGAAAAATAGCGTCGGGGCTGCCGTCTTCGTCTGCTAGTTGCGCTTCATCATTTGCAAGCGGGGTCAATGGTTCGCTTACTGGCTCTGTTGGTGTTACTGCGGGCCTGGATTCTTTCTCTTCTATTTGCATGGTTGCCTCTTCTGCTAGTGAGAAGCGGCATGGCTGCCGCTTCTCTCACGCTGTTACGGTTGCTGCTTGGTTGGGACAAATTTCGTCCCGTCGTTGAGAAACACGATAACCTGATCTGAACCTTCAATGTGGATGTTCAGATCAGGTTTACCGTCGTTATTTCGATCTTCAAAGGTGAGGGTAACGGCTGCTAAGTCCTGCCCGTTCCCAAACAAACGAGGCCCAATGTATATTTGCGCTTTACTGGCATTCCCCCCAGGCACTTCAATCACAAGAATTTGCCCGTTGAGATTAACCGCGATGAAGTGGCTAGGGTTAGTTGTGCTATCCCCATGGCCGACGAACGCATCTACCTGATAGGTGCGGGGGCGTCCATAGTGCCAGTCGTCTTGAGTGGTACTCCACCAACTACTCAGCGCGGAAAAAGAGAGCCAGCCGATAATCATGATGAACAACCCGATACCGACAAAGACTAACCAGTGAAAGCGGGTTCGCCCCAAGCGCCTAGTTGGCTTTGCTGGCAGGTAAACAACGGTTGTTTTGCTCCTTTTGGGTGACTCGGCATAGGCGTACGGTTGTTCCTCTTCCTCAGCTTCCTCAGCTTGGGTTCTGTGGTGTGTCGATGGTACGGATTGTCTTGAGTATCCGTTCATTGGCCTAATCGTACCTACACCTGTACGTAGTCCTGGGTAGTGTTGGGCTGGAGCATCTTCTGTTGTTGCGCTTCGTCGTTTTGTTACAGGTGGAAAAGGGGGATCGTGTTGTTTACCCATTTGGCACCGCGCTTTCTGCCTGGGCTGCATGCCTCGTACAGGAAAAGGGCTTCGCGTTTTTCGGTGGGGTCGGTGTGCATCCTGGGCAATAGCCGTTCATACCGCAAAGGGAACAGTGTTTGACTTCGGGCTGCTGCGTTGACTCCCAGGAATGACCATAGTCCTGACAGGAGACAGAGACATCTTCAACGGAGTGCGCTGTCTTTGCCACTGGTGGAAACGAGGGGCCGTATTGCTCTCTCATGCCTGCACCTCCTGCTGTGCTGCTGACTGCTGGTGCCTGCGCCACTCCTGAATATTGGCGCTTACCTCGTCGGTAAGCTGCCACAGGCGTTCTTGCTGGGCGCGGGCGGCACGCGACATGGTACGGACTGCCTGGAGGTCCTCCGCCGCCAGTTCATGGGGGGTGAGCGTGTCCAGAGCACAGGCGGCACGGCTCCAATGGTGGGTGGCGTCCAGGAGCGCGCGGCCTACCTGAGTGTACCAGTAGTCAGCGTCTTTGGGAGAGCAACCTTGCTGCTGCTGCCAGGCTAGCGTGAAGGAGCGCAGGGCTCTGGTCTCATACGCGAGCGCGAAAAAGGCGTGTCCAACCGCTGTGAGCGCGGGCCCGCGCTCGGCATGCTGGGCAAAGCTCGCCCAGTCGTAGATCGGTTCACAGAGGGGCATCCAGTAGGTACTGAGCACGGGTAGCTCATAGGCCCGGCTCGCCTGCTCAAGGGTGAATGCATCTGGGTCGGTGCGACGAGTCAATGGGGTGGAGAGAGGTAGCATCTCGGTCACGTCATCCTTTCTGTCCAGAGAAGACCTTGACCGCATGCGCTAGAATCAAAGGAGCCTGCGGTCTTGCACGATCATGGGCGGGGCGTGACGGCTGGTTGAGCTTTCCAGGGCGACCGGGCCGTCACGCCCACACCATCTACGAAGAACGCACTACGACACAACGGCCTGTTCCCGCGTGGCTCCCTCTTCACTGAGGCGGGCAAGCGTAGCATGCAGAGCCAACTGCTGTTCCAGTGCGGGAACTGCCTCCTGTGGCAAGGCTACATACTCCATCGCATAGCTCATCCACTCGATGAGTGCGGTCAGGCTCTCCAGCGTCAAGGGCTGCGCGGGCGAGCGGTTGGGCCTAAGGGGCGGAATCTCCTCCAGGCGATCTTCGTCGCACGCCTGTATTGCTTGCACCCGCGCCAGCATCATCAGGAGGCGCAGGGTACTTTGTGGGCGTAAGCGCAGCGCGGGATGCGTCCAATCCGTGAGCGGAGCGATCCGTTCGAACCAGGCGCAGGCGATTCCCTCAGTCGCGACCGGCTCCCGGTAGACACGCAGGCCGCTCAGCAGGTGGGTGATGATGTACTGGGCTGCAACAGGGACATGCGTGTCAGGACCAAGGCGGTTGATAGGGTGTGCCGCCAGTCCGATCGCGGTGTCATCATCCTGCAGGACGACCAGGGCGTCAACAGTATGGTAGCGATCCTGGGTATCAAGGGTGGTGATGGGCTGCAGTTCAAAGCGCATCGTGCTTGCTCCTTTACATACGAGTGCACAAAGACGCGACTAGAGTTGCAGGCCTAGGATGAGGCGTGTGGCCTCGTCACGGGTCAGCAGTCCGTCGGTCACATTCTGGGCCACGTCTGCCCATTAGTCCTGATCCTCATGGCAGCCACATGTGGGGTCGGTGCTACAAAACGGATTCTCTGAGGTGTGGATGAGGTCGTCTTCCATCAGGATGACCAGGGGGTGGGATTGGTCTTGCATCGTGTTTTTCCTCCACAAAATACTTGTCGGGTGTCTCACGATGCAATGTCATGCAGTATGCTATAATCATCGTGAGAATCAGGGGTGTTTAACAGATCAATGGTTCTCAAAGGCTTGCTTGGCATGGGCTTTATGCCAAGCAAGCATCGCGTTATATAGCTGCATTACGAGGATGCACTATGAAGACACGCTACAAGGACTACCACTCTACACTCATGACTAACATACTCTTGCGACGTTCAGTTCCTCAACCAACCTAGCGATGACCTGACGCGACTTAATCGTTTATGTTACGATAATAACAGAATTGTCACGACTTGTCAAGCCTGGATGAACTTATTGCACAGCCGTCTTCAAAATGTTATAGTAGTTGCTAATATTCACCTGTTGAACAGACAGGTATGGAGGGAGATTTGTTTATGAACGTATTCCAAGATCTACTTGAGAATATGCCAGCAACCCTGACAGAACTAGCCCGTCGATCGGGTGTAAGCGAGCGTTCGATTATGAGGATGAGAGATGGAGAGAGGGTTAACCGTAGTACAGCAAACAAGGTGTTATATGGTCTATCACAATTATATGGGCAGACATTTAACCTAAAGAATGTGACAGGAATCAACTTGGCTGACTGACAAAGGGAAGAGTTTCCTATAAAAGATCGAGGGAACGGATGTAATCGAGCACCTCTCTGCAAAACAGAGTAACAATAGGAGAGAAAGTCCGCTGATACAAAAACCTATCATAAAACGCTATATTTTTGAAACTTGTTACATTACTATCCATAGGCAAAATAGACTCTTCCAACCTCTGACCGTTGGGCCGTGTGAAGCCAGGAACCGCGTCATGTTCGGCGGCTATACCACTAACTGATCTGGTGAAAAGTGTCAATTCTCACCCCACCTTGCGGCAGGGTGCAACCCGGCCTACCTACTATGCGGCATTTGATGGATTTGTTTCAATTCTCACCCCACCTTGCGGCAGGGTGCAACCCGCGATCTGCCAGCGGTCGCACCGTCGACACACTACAGTTGCACTTGGAAAGGGAGGAATACTCCCTGGAATCTTCCCTGGACCCCGGCCCACTTCGCACTTTTCTCGCTCCGATGTGACATGCTAGAAGTTGCAACCCTTCTCACGGCGTCCTTCATCGAAAGCGAGAACCGCATGAAGCACCCTCAGCATACCACATCTGTACAAGTGGGGCCCACGCTCCGAGAGATCAGCCGGTGGCACGAGGACCTACGTGAGCTGCATGGGCGGCTACGCCCGCACTTCGCCCGCCCCGAAGTCCACCAGCAGGCTCTGCGCTACCTGCAAGCCGTGCTCAGTGACGTGCCCCGCAAAAATGGCTGGCAGCTCGCCGAACAGGCCCGGCAAGCCCATCCCTGCCGTGCGCGATGAGGTGCGCCGCCTGGTCTCTGAGACCTTGCGGTCACCGCGGCCGCAGGAAGCGGATGAGGCGCCCTTTCCGGTGCTGGTCCTGGATGAAAGTGGCTTTCCCAAACGCGGGCGCCACTCGGCGGGCGTCGGGCCCCAGTATTGCGGGCGCACCGGGCGCGTGGAAAACTGCCAGGTGGGCGTTTTCCTCTCCTATGTCACGGCTGCCGGCCATGCCCTCATCGACCGCGCATTGTATCTGCCCCAAGACTGGTGCGCCGACCCAGCCCGGCGGCAGGCCGCTCATATTCCTGAGGCGGTCCGCTTTGCGACCAAACCCGAACTGGGCCAACAGATGATCGAGCGTGCCCAGGCTGCCGGCCTGCCCATCCGCTGGGTGGTCGCCGATACCGTCTACGGGCACAGTCCCGACCTGCGCGCCTTCCTGGAGGACCAGGACTTGGCTTACGCGGCTTCCCGTCCCTTCCATCGAGGTGGTCTGTGTGCAAACACGGGCAGGCCTGCTGCTCACGGATGTGGCCAGCATTGCCCAGCAAGCCTTCCGCGCGCGGGATTGGCAGCGTCTCTCCCAAAGCCTGGGTACCAAAGGCGAGCGCCTCTTTGACTGGGCTCGCCTGCCCATCGTGCATGCTGGGGTCGCGGATGGTCGCCATTGGCTCGTGGTGCGCCGCTGCCTGGACGACCCACACGAGTTGGCCTACTACCTGGTCTGGGCGCCACCCCAGACCCCTCTGCCCACCATGGTGGCTGCCATCGGCGCGCGCTGGCGCATCGAAGAGGACCTGGAAGCGACCAAAGCCCTCGGCCTTGACCACTATGAAGTGCGCAGCTACCTGGGCTGGTATCGTCATCTCACCCTCGTGCTGCTCGCCTACGCCTTCCTCGTCGACATCACGGTCCACAGCCACCTCACGACTGCTGCCCAGCAGGAGTCCGTGGCCTGCCCCCCGCTCATCGCGCTCTCCACCTCTGAAGCCCGTCATCTGCTGGCCCACCTCTTCTGGCCGGCGCCCACTTCCGCTCCCCTGATCTGCCAGTGGTCGATCGGATCGCGCGCACCCAGAAGTCACGGGCCGGCTATTATCATCGTCGCCGTCGCCAGAAAGCCGGTTAAGTCTCCTGGTCGAGCCACCTGACCTTCCCAGCACTTTTGCGGGGAGTTCTCCGGGGAACTTCCTGGCCCTTTTCCCAGGAAAATTCCCCGGAGTTTTCCCAGGAGGTTGTCAGGCTGGCTCTCGTTCTTGTTGCACACCCCACACCAAAGGAGTGATTCTATGACCTTCGTCTCTGTGGCCCAGGCGAGCAGACGCCTGGGCGTCGATGCCAAAACGCTGCACCGCTGGCTGGGAGAGGCTCAAATCCCCCTGCACAGCTCTCCCCAAGATGGCCGCAAAAAAGGGGTAAGCAGTGATCACCTGCAAGTACTGGCCCGCCTGCATCAGCGCAGCTTAACTCCCCTGCCCCAAGTGCCGCCTGCCCCCATCCCTGCCGAGGCGCCGGAGCTTTCTGCTGCGCTTCTGGCGCTACCAGAGCGGCTTGCCGCCTTGCAGGCCCAGATCGCCGCCTTGCAGCAGCAAGTGGCTGATCTCACCCTCCTGCTCCAGCAGCAGGCGCCTGCGCCAGTCAGCCCGGCTCCGGCAGCCCAGCCGAGTAGGCGTTCCTCCAAGCCAGCTCCCCACTCTCGTCCCGCTGCCAAGACGCCCCGCAAGCCGGTTCATGTCATCCCTCGTGTCGAGTATGGCGATGAGGGGCACTCTGTGGTGATCTGTCCCAAGCACGGCTTACTCCCGTTTGAGCCAGAGACCCCCGAGTGGTTTGCCTGGGTGGCAGAGCAGTCCTCGTTTCGTTTTGTGGGAAAGGTGGGCAGCTTCTCGGCCCATCATGAGTGGCGCGTTCCCAAAGGCGCCTGGCGCGCCCATCGGCATATCCGCAACCACGGCTACCATCTGCGCCTGGCTCCCACCCAGGAGCTGACCATGGCGGTGTTGGAGCAGGCGGCTGAGGCGCTACAAGCTCATCTGATGTAGCTGTTTGCTTGGTTGGGGCTTCCGGGTGGGCTTGCCTCCGCCTTTGCTCCAACAAGTGCCACTGTAGTGATCGCTTGTGTTTCAATTCTCACCCCACCTTGCGGCAGGGTGCAACAATTGCCGATCGCGCTCAACCGAGCAATAAGATTGTTTCAATTCTCACCCCACCTTGCGGCAGGGTGCAACCGTCCGCGTCATGAAAGCAGGTGGGATCAGGGTTGATACCCCTGTTTGCGCGAACCGATTTTTGCCTATCCCTGATTTCAGAACCAAAGGCAATGTTCGATAGTCTATGTACTGTTACCTCCTCCCTGTTTGTTGTATGCATCGGCTTGTTGTGTGGCCAGTTTCAGTCCTCCCCTGGCGGCAATGGCTAGATCAGGCGCAACTATTATTTGCGCGAACCTCGTGCTGACATGCTCACCAAAACTGGTTCGCGCAAGTTAGAAAATTAAAGGGGCATCGAAGTCTATTTCGTGCTGTAGTCCGTAGGTCCAAAGATAGCGTTCGCGAGGTTGCGATAGGCGGTAGATGCGCAAGCTATCCTCTTGTTCGCTGATACATTGAAGTAGGCGATGTTTGAGTTTTTCTAACTGCATCTCATTCAGCGAACACTCAAAGACAGATTTTTGCACCCTTTGACCATATGCAAGGCAGGCCTCGGCTACATGGCGTAATCTTCGTTTACCCTCGTTAGTCTCTGTACTCACATCGTAGGTTACCAGGACATCCATAAGCTTCACCTCGTTTCAATTCTCACCTCATCTTTTGGCGAAATACACGAATTCGGTTTTGCAAGATCGCAGCGGGCTTCAAGAAACTGTGCATATTAGCGGTATAAGAAAGGAAGATAATCTGGCAAATCACCTCGCAGGTGCCGTGCCAGCAAGCGCGCTTGAATGTGGGGTATGAGTCCTAACGGCATCTTTTTCCCCACAACCTTATGCTGGACTTCATCCTGTTTGCGATTCTGATATGCCACGATGACGTCTTTACGTGCTCGATCGGTTAGGTAAACTGCTCCACCTTCCCGTTCGATGAAATCATTGCGCTGAATCTGTCGCCTGTTGATCATTGACAGAACGAGTCTGTCTGCTAGTATTGGCCGTAGTTCTTCCATTAAATCCAGCGCTAATGCCGGGCGGCCCGGGCGCAGTGTATGGAGATAACCCACCTGTGGATCGAGTCCTACACCTTCTATGGCTCCTACACAATCATGTCGTAACAGCGTGTAGACAAATGATAACAGCGCATTCATCCGGTCAAGCGGTGGGCGGCGCGTGCGTCCATAAGGGGTAAATACTTCACGATCTTCTCGTACCATAGCGCCGAACGCTTCAAAGTAGGAGTGTGCTGCGTCTCCCTCATTGCCACGCACCGCATCGATGGTGCTACAGTGTTCAAGGCGGGTAAGGGCTTGCGCATGTGTTGCCGCAGCCGCTGCTAAAAGGCCGCTTTCTTTTGCACTGTCTGATTCACGTCCTGCTCGTAGTAATACTTGACGGCAGTTCTGGATTTTGCCCGCGACAGCGTTACGTGCTATGCATAACGCACGCGCTCGGTCGGTGTTGGCGAGATGTTGCGCCTGGCGCAGAAGTACGTTGCCACTCGTCGGCCCTTCTACACGTGCTTTGAAGCGTCCATTCTGATCGAGGAGGACGATCGAGCGGCCATCTTCCGCGCAGCGATAGATCAGAGCAGGGCTGATGAGGATATCTCCAAAACATACGATGCTGCCGAGATGGAGTAGAGGCATGCGCATCGGCGTCTCTGATTTGACCTCCATACGTATCGTATCATGATCGAGATGGAGGTAAGCCCGCTCTTTGGTCACGTACAGCGTATTCAGGATTTCTTTCACTTTCTCAATGCACTTTCTTCTTCATCAACTTTGAAGAGAGTAGACCGGTAGTATTGCAACCGCCCTGGTTTCACCACAACATTTGGAAGACACGACTCAATAAGCGAACATTTTTCACACCGCTTGTCATTCACTGCGGGAGGGACAAAACTATTCTTGAGTATCATTCGTACAGCCTGCGTTACTTCCTCGACAGTTTCCCGTAAGTGCGCATCGAAGAATATTTCACGGCGGATTCGCGAACTACAGTAGTAGATAGCGCCTTGTGGGACGGCAAGCCCTGACATTTCTTCCAGACAAAGCGCCTGGGCACACAATTGTATCGCTTCATATTGCCACTCTCGCCGCTTTCCCAGTTTATATTCAACGGGATAAGGGACATTTCCATGAAATTCTACGACATCCGCTCGTCCAACAAGACCCAAACGCCGCGACCAGAGCGGCAAAGCGCGTTCGACGCGCATGTCTTCTTCATTGCGGGTAATTGCCTGATCTACTCGTTCGTGGGCTATGTGGCCTTTCAGTGTGTAGATATTTTCGTCAAATGTTTGTTCAATGTGAATGAGAGCGCACTGACGTGGGCAGTAGCTATAGTGTTCCAAAGCAGATATCATGACTTGTTCTACATCGTCATCGGCTATTCCACCTTCTTGTTCCATCAGGTCCCCCTCGGCTTTTTTAGCATGGCATCCAGCTTTTGAAGCAGATGCCATGCCCGAAAACGCTTCGATGTATTTTCCGATTAACTCTCTAATCGTGTGAGGGTAACGCCATCAGGTAATGCGTCGTCGTTTACACTAATTGCATAGTCGCTAATGTGGCGAGGTACCTGAACACCGTTTACCAGGTTTACCCGGATGCGCTCAAAAAGGCGATGCGCGGGTGCATTGCCGAGAGCGTTGTTATGGCTGAAAACGTAGAGTCCGCGGAGCGCGAGCATCCCACGGCTAGCTGATCGGTCTACATCCCATATGGATTGGAAGGCCATCCAGAACAGTTCCAGATCCTCTGTGGAGAAACCCGTTTGTTGTGCAAAATGTGGCACGAAGAAGCCATAGCCGAGGTACAGCCCGTAAGGAACAAATGCTTTGCGCCCCATCGTACTGGTTGTTTTCTTTTTGGGGTCAATTTCTGCGACGGCCACGCGAGTGATAGATATATCTAACGGAATAATCGGGTCAATAGATTGAGCAAAGGTCAGTTGAATTGGGCCACGTACCTGACCTGCTGGATAGTCTCCAGTAGACAGTACAGCCCCAAATGTGCGGACATCATAAAATTGGTTGCACATCCATGCACGCCGCGGATTCTGTCGTGCAGCTTTACTTTCATCGACCTTCCCATCTGTGCCTTGCTCTCCTCCCTTTGCTCCCCTCGGACGCTTCTCGTCTTTCGTTTCAAGCGAAGCCTGTCCATTTTCTGAAGGTGTCGTTCCGAATACGGCCTGATGAGCGCGTTGGTGCAAGTCATTGAGCGCAATACCTTTATTCTGGACATAAATCTCGAAGCGTTCCTCTGTTCCGTGGGTAATGTCAACCCAATCGCGTATTTTCCGCTTGATGCAGACATCCGTAACCAGTCCACGCATCGTCTCCGGGTCAATACGTGGCAAGTTGCCAGCATCCGGGTCTCCGTTGGGATTACCGTTCGTCACATCGAACAGAAAGGCAAAATCGTGTCGTTTGGTTGGGTCGCAAAAAATTGGTGTCGTCATGGTCATTACTCCTTTTCACTTTCTAAAGGTGCTGATTCAGTTTGGACGTTTGTATCGTCAAGAACCTCTAATTGTCCATTGTCGCTGGCGGTACCTTGCCCTTGAGAGAAGAAGTTCGCTTTCTGATGATAGAAGCCCAAAGCGAACATTCCTTGTCTATCGAGAGCAAGAATAGATGGAAATGATGGCAGGTCTTCCAGTAGTTTTGTTAGTTCCCTATCCAGGTAATCCATATAACCAGTAGTTTGCTTATTCCGTTTTTGCCGAATAGTTGCCAGGTGTGGTTGGGCACCGCGTAGCAGGCGTGGGAAGACGACCGCCGGCGCTGTGGAAGCTGTGCCATAGAAACGATCAACAATCGTCGCGTTGACTTTGCCCAGAGCCTTGTACTGAATATAATCCAATTGCGCAAGGAGCCGACCGCAGAGGTAGGCAGCATCCTTACAATCTTCGTTGACAGTTGTCATATCATGACCCCTTTCATGGTCTGTAATGAGAGAATCCTGTTGCGAAAGTAGTACCATTTTGATGAGTGCGGCCTGTTCTGGTTGTATTTTTCGACTGGTCCGAATCCGACGAACCGTTTTATACATCAGTGTTTGAGGGATCTGGCCGCCATGAAGAGCGACACGCAACAATGACTGCCCAACCTGAGCGACTGGTTTTTCTTGCGTATCTGGATTGATCGTCGCGTTAATGAGAAACTGTAAAGGAAAGTAGCGGGTTTCACCTGAACCGCCTTGGAGCTGCTGCAATGTGAAGTACCGCTGCAAATTTGCTTGAACAGTGTCTACGGAGGTTTCAATCCAGTCACGCAACACGACACGAGCGCCACTGGCTGAAAGCGTTGCCGCATAAAATGCTGTAGCGGTTAGATTCGTTGAAGCAGCTTTTCCTCGCCATGTTGACTGGAAGAGCTTTTCAACTTCACCAGGTGTTGCCTGCTGCAAGAGTCGCGGTACATCCATATTTGGAACGGGATCTCGCACCCAGAAGATGTAGGCAAGCGGCGGAATAACGATATGTGTATCCTCACGTCGCAGCAGTTCATTCAGCGCATTGCCAAACCGTTCTCCGCAGACTTCGCAGGTAGGGGCAATCAAAGAGGCGTTGAGACCATAAGACTCAAAAGCAGCAGCATTGGCTGAAATCAACGTCAAACCGGTAGATTGACCGCCAGGAATGCCTTTAATGACGATAGGCAAACGTTCTACCGGTGGTCGCATTTCGCCACATACGAGACACTGCATGACTTGCTCGGTACCACTTGCCGCTGCTTTTTTCGCCCAGTAGCTTTTAACAGTGTCTTGTTCGAAAGGATACACACCATCTACTCTGAAGGTAATATTATCGGCTGGATCAAGGTCGGGCTTTTCTTTCGTAATGTAGTCAATATCTGACGACTCAAGAAAACGAGCTACCGCTTCGACGGTCAGTTCTTTTGTTTCTTCAGCGCACTCGCGAATTTGGGCGACGTATGCTTGATGTTGCGCCTGTACCCGCTCCGGATGACTCATTTCACGTGCCAACCCTAGTGTGTATTCGACATTATCAACCAGCAATTTCGGTTTAATGGCATTCGCTCGCTTACAATGAGGGGCAATAAATAAGCTGCCGCGTTTATTCTTATCATTGGTATCCTCATCAATTCTTTTGAATTTTCCATGAGCATCGAGCATAATCGTATAGCGAATAGGCGTAGATTGATACATTGGTGGTGGAAGGGCTATTTGCTCGGCAAATTCGCTCAATTTTTCCAGAAACATCCTTATTCATCCTTTCCGTAGAGTGTTTCTGGCACACGTAATACACCGCTGTGAAGCTGAGCGTGAAAGAAGCGCGGTCGACCTCTGCCGCTACCATCAGGCTCATAATCCAAATCAAAAAGCATGCGCCCTAAATCGGTGGTAATGTCTTGCAGCCTGGCTTCTGCCTCGGCAGGCATTTCTGCCCCGAAGTTAGCTGTAAATTCGCGACAGCCCAGGTATGGCATACTGTGGCACTGGCCTCGCTTGACACGCCGCTGGAATTGATCGCGATACTTCGCCTCATCCTCCTCAATACCAGGCTCAACGGCAACATCAGCCGCAATAGCATACGCAACATCACGCAGGCAAAGCGTGTGCCGTTGCGAACGATCCTCATCAGTGTAGTAACCCTCTTCACCTTTGAGGCGGCGCTGCGCTGTTGTGAGGTTTGCCCGTCTATTTACTTCGTTGCGCAGAATCGAAAAGTAGCGTATGGGCCGCAACACGCGAATTTCCCGAATCTGCCATTGAAATTCGGGTTTCCAGAAGATGGCTTCTAAAATGCCTCTTGCAGCTGATGGCGTCATGACTTCGTAGCTGACACGTTCAACCTTCATCTCTGGTCTGGTAAAGCAAGCCAGCTTTCCCCAGACGCAGACCTCGACCGGAGCATACTGCATACATTGTCCTTTCTCTTACGCTTGATGGTCGGTACGTTTTTCTACCAGATGTTGTTTTCCGCGCTCAACGCGCTGTCAAGAAGAATACCTTGTCCATGTTTACCGTCGTGTCCACTGTCATACGCACCGAGCCATTCCCAGATTCCAGGAATCACTTCCAGAATGAGTCCCTGTTGTTGCGCCTTCTTGAACTCATGAGCGAGCAGGTTGACCGTGTAGGGTTGCAGCGCACGTAGGTAGGTGCGGTGCAGATTTGTCGATGTTCGCACTTTATCGAGGAGCTTTGTGACAGGATGCTCATCAGGCGTTGTCGGTGCTTCGGGATATTTCACAATTACGGGCGTACTATCATCCTCGATCATGCGAAATTTTTTCGCGACGAGTGGATAATCGAAGCGCTTGCGCGTTCCCTCGATATCTTGCGGGTCGCGGTTAGGATAACTGTAGTAATCGCGAAAGTACGTTTGATACAGTTTGGGATCATGCAAGCTTACCTGTTCGTCTCTGATCAATCCTCTGGTGATATCGGTTCCGAGCGTATATGACCCTTTAGGGATGTGACCACCTTCAGGAGCAAACACAATAACCCTCCCTGGATGAGCCATATTCCCCTCGCGATTTGCTCGCCCCGCCGCCTGAACGATTCTATCCAGAGGACCGACAGCCCGCATGACGAGCGGAAAATCGACATCCACGCCGGCCTCGATCACCTGCGTGGCGATGAGACGACACGGCTCGCCCACTCGAAGCCGACGGCGAACTTCCTCTAACACCTCTCGCCGGTGCGCCCCGCAGAGGCGGGTTGAGAGATGGAAAAGCGTAGGATCGCCCTCTTCGTCTATTGCCTCGTCGGGTGCAAGTGTATTGATGAGCTGCGCTGCATCGCGACGCGTGTTGACAATGACCAGCATCTGCCGTTCGGCCTGTACTCGCGCGGCAACTTGTCCCCACGTCCAGGTCTCGCCTGCGGTTGGTAACTGATACTCGACGCGCTTGAGCTGCGCAAAGTACTGTTCCGGCGCCGGAACAATCTCGCGAATGTCCGGTATGCCCTCAAATCCCTGCCTCGATTCAAAATCAGGTTGTGTAGCGGTGCAGAGTACAACAGTGACCCCATAATAGGCAACTAACTGACGCAGGACGTCGAGGATCGTTGTCAGCAAATGCACCGGCACCATTTGCACTTCATCCAAGACGATGACACTCTGTGCAATGTTGTGGAGCTTGCGGCATTTCCCCGTACCGCAACCCAGCAGACTCTCGAAAAGTTGGACGGTTGTTGTCACGATTAAAGAGGCATCCCAGTTCTCAGCGGCAAGCCTTCTCCATACCTCTGCTGGCATCGGATTCTCCGGGTCTTGCAAGGCAATATCACTATGGTGTTCAATGAAAGCCTGTTCATCGGCAAAGATACCACGGAACACAGTGGCCGTTTGATCGATAATGCTGGTGTAGGGAATGGCGTAGATGATGCGCTCGAAGTTGTATTTCAGCGCGTGTTGGAGCGCGAATGCAAGGCTTGCCAATGTCTTCCCGCCGCCTGTTGGTACCGTCAAGCGAAAAAATCCAGGTGACAGGTTGGCGGCGCTCAAGCAATACTGGTATACCTCGGCGCGTATAGTGTTGAGCGTACTTTGCTCGACATGTGCAAATGTTTGCTGATACCATGTTTCAAACTGTTTCCATAAATCCGCAATCGTCCACAGGTTTTCACGTTCAGGTCTTTTCCCCGCGTTGAAATGCTGCTCAGTATCAAGAAAATCAGCATCTACAAGGGCAGAAAAGGCCATACGGGTGAAAAATTCTTTCTCCAACTCAGAGCGAATGCGGGAGGAGATCAGGTGTCGTGGAATAGCCTGTAGCTCTGGTATCGTGTTTATGGCTGTGACAATAGCATCCTGCGCAGGCTTTCTTGCCATGTGTTCGCGAATAGCTGATGGGAGATCTGATCGCGATGGCAGGCCGCCATGATGCCCAGCAATGAGAAATGCCAGGAGGCCTTCCATCTCTGAGGTTGCCGCAAGAACGGTACCCGCTCCCTTGTGATCGGGACCTCTCAAACGCTTTGTCGGGCTACGCTCAGCATCCAACAGGTATTGTTGGAAAGCTGGATCATATTTTCCAATATCATGGAGTAGCCCTGCATAACGGGCGAACGTCTCGCCCCCGAACACTGCGCAATACTGTGCGGCGGCATCCGCCACATTGCGTAGATGCTCCAGCAGATCCTGTCGTTTCCCCAAACGGTTACTTGTATGGGCAATACTACTCATACTGTTTCTCCACTTCTTCTTACCATTTTGTATCCCTGTACTTAAAACAGAGTTAGAAGAAAATTGTAACTCTTCTTTACAGTCTTACTCTTTTGAAAAAATAAAAAAGCGGTAATAACTGTTCAAAGGAGTGAGTGTACCTACTGAGAACGCCCAAAAATGCTTGACAATAGCCCATGCTAATGCTATAGTTGCTCTTGTCAGCAAGGGCGCTTAGCTCAGTGGGAGAGCGCTTCGTTCACACGTGCGCCGTATGAGGCGTGCAGTTCGCAGTCACGACAGAACGTGATACCACTGGTGTCAAAAGTGGATAAAGCGGCGACTTACCTAGAGGGGAAACCCAAAGGGGACAATAGCATGTCGCTACAAAGGCGGAAAGGCATAGGTACCTAATCCTTGTCCGTCAGCTAAGCTGTATATGGTTAAGCCTGCATTGGTTGAACCCCATCCGAGCGATCTAGCGAAGGTTCTACGCCATCACGGTACTATAGGGCGTATGCGGCGTTTCGGTACAAACGGTGTGAGTGTGCCGAAAGACACCACGTCGCAGCGATGCCGCATTGGGCGGTAACCGGAGAGTGGGGAACCTAAGTACAGCGCGAGCGAATTGCATGAGACTACGGGATCACCTAACCCGCGAGAGCGGTACGGTGACAGAGCACCCATAGTACCTAGTAGGAACGCCTATACAAAGCGGGACGAAAGGGAAGGGGTGTAGAAGGTACCACCGCCGGTCTATCAAGGTTGCGATGGATGTCGCACAAGACCAACGCTAGACCGTCGGCTAGGAAGCCCTAGCGACTGTAGGTTTGTAAGGAGGGATTTGTAGAGCGTTAGTCAGAAACATCAGGAGGACAACACAACTGGTGTAAAAGATCAATAGGAGACCCACATGCAGGATGCGGGTAACTTGAAGAGTCTGGAAAGATTAGAAGTTATCCGTAAGCTCAACGGCGAAAACCGTGAGTGGGTTAACGACGATCTTTACAGACTGATGCTCAGGAAGGACATGTATGTCCTGGCGTATGAGCGTCTGAAATCAAACCCGGGGAACATGACCCCCGGAACGGACGACGAAACGCTAGACGGGTTCTCTGAGGAAGAAATCGACAAGATCATCGAACAGATGAGAAACGAGAGCTACCGATGCAGGCCCGTTCGTGAGTCGTTCATCCCAAAGGCAAACGGGAAGCTCAGGAGACTGGGTATACCCTGCCCCAGGGACAAGATTGTACAGGAGGTAGTGCGAATAATCCTGGAGGCCGTCTACGACTCGCCTTACGGCGCGTACTTCTCCGATTGCAGTCACGGTTTCAGGCGTTCCAAATCCTGTCACAGTGCGGTGAGGGAAATCCAGAAAAAGTGGTCAGGCATGATCTGGCTCATAGAGGGCGATATAAAGTCCTGCTTCGACGACATTGACCACCACAAGCTGGTTGATGTCCTGAGAAAGAAGATCAAAGATGAACGGTTTCTATCGCTCATCTGGAAATTCTTAAAGGCGGGATACCTCGACCTCGAACGCGCAAGACATGACTCACTGGCTGGAACCCCACAGGGAGGCATAGCAAGCCCGATACTCAGCAATATCTATCTGAACGAGCTCGACGAATTCGTGGAGCAGATACGGGTAGAGCTAGAGCAGGGCAAGGAACGCAGACCCAACCTTGAGTACAAGCGTATTGAAGCCCGACGGTACAGGCTGGCGAAAGCTGGCAAGGCCGACACCAGGGAATTCAAGAGGTTGGGTAAGCAGATGCGGAGTCTCCCATCGCTGGACACACGCGACCCAAACTTTGTCAGAGTCAGGTATGTGCGCTACGCCGACGACTGGCTAATCGGGGTGATCGGCAGTCATGAACTGGCGGAGGAAATCAAGGACAGGGTTGGTGAGTTCCTAAAGGACAAACTAGCCTTGACCCTAAGCCAGGAAAAGACCAAAATCACCAACGCCAGAACGGAGGAAGCCGAGTTCTTGGGGTACAGAATTCGGAAGGGCAGAGGAAGGGATACCCAAAAGGTCACGGTATCCACTAACGGTTCTGGAAGGCAGTTCAAGCGACGGTCAACCGGAATGGAAGTGGTGCTAAAGGCTCCGATGGACAAGCTGATAAAACGGCTCGCTCAAAAGGGCTTCTGTGACGGAAAGGGAAACCCGAAGCACAAGGCAGGGTGGACGGTGTTGGATGAAGACCAGATAGTGAGCTTGTATTCCTCTATCAACAGAGGGATACAGGAATACTACAGGCCCGCAGACAACTGGCCCGAACTGCAAAGAGTGCAGTACATACTGAAATACTCTCTGGCTAAAACTCTGGCGTTGAAGAAGAAAACTTCAATCACTAGAGTGATGAGAGGGAGGGACATAAGCGTCCAGGTCAGAACCAAAAAGGGACAGGTCAGAAACATCGTGTTCTACAGAAACACGGACTGGACGGTCAAACGGGATGCCTTCAAAGACAGCCCCGAAATCGATCTAGTCGCGATGAACGTGAGGCTGAGGACACGAAGCAAGCTAGGACTACCGTGTGTGGTGTGTGGCAACCCGAACAAGGTTCAAATGCACCATGTACGGCATATCAGGAAAATGGACGATAGAGAGCCAAAGGGCTTCACAAGAGTCATGGCGGCACTCAATCGGAAACAGGTTCCGGTATGTAAGGCATGTCACGAGAGGATACACAGGGGGGAGTACGACAGCTTGAGCCTGAAAGAACTGGCGTATGACTTGCGGAAAATCAGAATAACATCTGGTCTACCAATAGCACCGCTAGACAAACCGGAAAGAGACTCCAGGAAGAGAGCCGATGCAGTGGGCGTCAGCCCTGAGCAGGAGCTGAAAGAATTCTACTTGGAGTTGATGACCAAAGGGGCACAGGCCTAGACCAACCTTGTAATGTCCAAGAGGGTAGACCTAGTACCTGAACAACCGAATACAACGACGCACCAGTAGACTCAAAGGGCCTTGTCTGTCGCTGGGTTTACTCGCCGGAGGTCATACCTGCGGAAACGCGGGGACTACTGGAAAAGCGCGAAGTTGTGTGTATGCGGCTGCGCAAACTGCAATCTGTGAGGATAGTATCCCACCGGCGATTTAGCCCATCGTCATCTAAATCACAGGCAGCAGGGGTAAAGCGCGGTCACGGCAGTCCGAAGAACTCCCCGCAAGGGTTGAAGGGCAAGAGTAAGACTCCATACAACGGCGCGAAGCGTTGAGGTATGGAGTTGTTTTCTTGATCTCGACTTCTTATAGGAAACCTGTAGTCATTAAGGCTTCCTAGCGGCGTACCTTTGGAGAGCCGTGTGCTATGAAAGTAGCCCGCACGGTTCGGAGGGGGGCGGCTGGAAACGTGCCTCGCGAGAGGTAACGCGCCGACCGCCTACCCTATCGAAGAGGTCACAGGTTCGAGCCCTGTAGCGCCCACTAGGGAATAGCGAGAGGGACGCCCCCCAGGCGTTCCCTCTCAGGCCCGTAGCCAACTGGCCTACGGTCTGCTAGAGTCACCTGGTCTACCTTTGGAGAGCCGTGTGCTATGAAAGTAGCCCGCACGGTTCGGAGGGGGGCGGCTGGAAACGTGCCTCGCGAGAGGTAACGCGCCGACCGCCTACCCTATCGAAGAGGCCACTGGTTCGATCCCAGTAGCGCCCACCAGTACAAGGTTCACTCTATTCCCCTGACAGAGTCGTCACAATTTAGAAACTTCCTGATGAAACCGCCCATTGTTCGCTTGACTATCCGCTTTTTTCGCACTACACTTTGAAGAAAGATGCCCCTTATGTACTATGTCCCCTGTAGTTTTTTTTACATCTTCGCAAACATTGAAGCGAAAGAGAACTATTT
>WNGK01001962.1_pt1 | contig 22122 bp, 19 predicted proteins | sample 5400601 | NCBI WGS metagenome assembly WNGK01 (sample SAMN13153376, study PRJNA577476) | soil metagenome | isolation source: 60 cm soil or saprolite under Garry oak tree replicate 1 | place: USA:California | collected 2016-06-15
AAAACGGCGTCCGCCAACCGCTGAACAACATAGTTTTTTCAAAGATCTTTTGGTGGCTTGCTCTTCAGGTCAGCTACACTCATCGCGTACACTTACCGGCGATGAAGCCAGCAGGTTGGGTCGCGACAATTCTTCTATTCGGTGTTCCAGCCTTAGTTTTCGGTTTCTTCTTTCATTGGCTGGGGCCGGATCTCTGGCAACAGGGAACCTCTTGGTGGCGTATTTTCCAGGTGTTGCTGCTATTGCCGCTTGCGCTCATGTTGGTTGCCGCGCTCGCAGGCGCGACTCTTGATCTGGGTTCTGTTTCCTTGAAGAGCCTCCGGCAACGGTTGCGGCTCACGATTCCAAGTGGCACAGTTTGGCTCTGGGCAGTAGCGCTCTCCGGATTTATGTACGGGGGTAATTGGGCGGATCTTCTTGCCGTGGCAGCGTCGTGGCTTGCACTATGGAAAGAGAAGACGAGCCAAAAGTGGCTATTCGCCGCGATTTTGTTAGGCACGCTTGTCAAGCGTAACGCTGCGATCCTTCAACCCATTTTGCAGTCCGTAAAATTTTTCGATTCTACTGGGTTCTACAGTGAGTTCTTTAGCCATTTCGGTCCAACCGATTTCATGGGGCTAACTCTGCAAGGGGCCTGGTGGATTCCTTTTTACTATGCTGTTGTGATGCTGGTGTGCAACATCGGTGGGGAGGAACTGTGGTGGCGCGGTTATGTGCTGCCACGACAGGAACTAGCTTTTGGCAGGACTGCGTGGCTTGTCCACGGCATCGCTTGGTCGGCGTTCCACCTATTCATGCAGCCCACTCTCTGGGACACGGTCCGGATGGCAATTACAGGCCTTGCGCTTTCTTTTATTGCACAACGCACAAGAAGCACTTGGCCGGGCATCGTCGGCCACAGCTTCGGCAACTTGCCCTTTTTCTTAAGCTTGGTTCAGGGTGTCACGGTCCATTGAGCAACATTCTAGATCTCTTTTGCCTAACCGCCTTAAAAGTCATTTCTCTTGCCTGGCTTCCGGTCCGTTGCTTCCACTCCTGAAACAATGCTGCATAGTTTTGAGGGATGTAGTTACTCCGCTGAATTTCAAGGCGACGAGCGGTTGCATCGATCCAGCGCGGTGGTCCTTCAATCTCGCCGAAGTTCCCAATGGGAGTCTCGTCGACGACGACGTGGCCCTTTCCATCACTCCACTCCGCGCGAAATTTCTCATAGCGAAAGCTAGGTTCGAAACCCAGAGCGCGCAGAATGGCGTCCATTTTCTTGCCATCGTTAACCTTGGTTTCGGTCTCCTCACGCATCTTATGACGCCCGGCCTTGCCCTTAGCTTTGTGAGTCAACAGCCATTCCTTGCCGTACCGACGCAAGCGCAACAGTTCTCCACGGCGCCGCAGCGGTTGACCAGGTAAATCATAAAGAGTGTTCATCTCGTGAGTGCGTGGTGTAATTTGTCGAAACCCAGCCGCCCGCAGTTTCCGAGTGAGCGCGCGGACATCATCTACACGAAACTTGACCTCAACTTCTTTGTGGGAAGCCATCTGAAGACAGTATAAGGCGGAGACCGGAGCCCTGAGACCAGAGACCGGAGCCCTGAGACCAGAGACTAGAGCCCTGAGACCAGAGACCTGATTTACGTGAACGTGGGCAGTTTCACCAGATCATCGCGAGGCACTGGTTCGGTAGCCTGGCCGGCTTTTCTCCAAGCTGCGAACCCTCCCACAAGGACAAAGGCGTTAAATCCTTTTTCCCGCAGCAGGTGCGCCACCCGGGCGCTAGTTGCTTCGCGCATTCAAGTACAGTAGACGTAAATATCTTTATCTTTGGGAAGGTTCTTGATTTCTTCCGCCAGATTATTGGGCTCCACGCGGATTGAGCCTTTAATGCGCGCGGCGTTGGGGTCGTAGTAGCCATGGCTGCGGACATCTACCAAGATGGGGTGGGCCTGGTCGTTCTCTGACGCCAGCTTGCGAGCCAGTTCTTCAACTTGCACTCGGGGCACAATGCGATAGATAGAATGTTTGCGGTAGAGTCCGATGCGGTAAATGATATAGCCGAGGAGGCCGATCAGAAGCACCATCTCCACTGCACGACCAGCCGTCTGGAAGCCACGCGTTATCGCTACCAGAAAATCGCGAAACAGAAATCCCAAGCTTGCATAGGCCACCGCATAAAGCACAGCGCCCGCCAGGTCGAGCTGGAAGAAAAGCATGGGACGCATTAGCATGCTTCCCGCCAACGGAGGCGCCATGGTATTTACGCCGGGAATGAACTTGGCGATCACCAGCGTAAGCTTGCCACGTTTATAAAAAGATTCGGCTGAGCGCATGATGCAGGTTTCCGGATTGGCGGATAATTTGCAGAGCCAGCCGAGCAGACTCCATCCCATGTAGCGGCCCAGAACAAAAAGTAGGGAATCTCCAATGAGCATGCCGATCACTGCCACCAGAAGCAGCACTGGTGCACGCAGAGCTCCCGAGGCGACGGCCGCGCCCGCTGCCAGCAATGCTATTGCCGCCGGAACCGGCAATCCGACGGCTTCAGCCAACACGACCAGGAACACCACCGCGTAGCCGTGATGGGCGATTAGCGAAAGAAAATCGTGCATACCGCTCCGGTTAGACTAATTGGATTCATTTAGAGAATATTCAGACGTTACTTTTCCCGCGCTACCACAAAATCCGGCGCCCACATTAATGCTCGCTTGATTTCGCTATCGGGAAAATTGCAAATCGCATTTCGCGCCAGTGCCGCATATTGCATCGCACGCGCGCTGGCCGCATCCAGTGATCCATAGCGATTGAGAATGGCGAGAATCTGAGTATGAGTGACGCCATCAAAGCCTTGCTCGGTCACTACTGTTTCGATCGCCGAGCGTTCGCGGGAGGTGCAGCGTTCCAAAGCGTGAATCACCGCCATCGTGACTTTGCCTTCACGCAAATCACTGGCTACGGGCTTGCCGAGAATGCTCTCCGATGCAGTCAGATCGAGCACATCATCCACGATCTGGAATGCCATCCCCAGATCGCGCCCGTACTGCGCCAAACTCTCTTCCTGCTCCGGAGTCGCTCCCCCGAGGATTGCTCCCATCCGCATGCAGGTTGAGAAAAGGCACGCCGTCTTGCGGAAGATGAGATCGAAGTGTTGGTCCAGCGAAATCAGCTGGCCCAATTTCTCCATCTGCAGAAGTTCTCCTTCGACCATTTGTTGAGTCAGTTCGATCAGTGTGTCGAGAATGCGGAAATTGCGTTCCTGCACGGCGATCTTGAACGCCTGCATGTAAAGCCAGTCGCCGGCGAGCACGCATTTGGAATTGCCCCACTGAGTGTTGGCTGCTGGACGCCCGCGCCGGGTCTGCGCTTCGTCGATGATGTCATCGTGCACCAGGGTCGCGGTGTGGATGATTTCAACCACCGCGCCAAGTCGGATGGCGCCCCGTCCCTGATAATTGAAGAGGCGTGAGGAGAGTAGCAACAGAGCGGGCCGTATGCGTTTGCCTCCACCGGCGCGAAGATATTCGCCGATTTCCGTGATGGCTTCGACGTTCGATACTGTGTCGCGCCCGAATTCACGCTCGATGGCAGCCAGGTCGTCGCGCAACAACTCGAAGACTTCTTTGCCGTTGATGATGGCAGGTGAGCTCAAGGTTACGGTTTATCCTCGCTAGTTCGACCGGTAATTTGTGAACTGCATATCAATTCCGAAATCCTGCTGCTTCAGAAGGGCAATGATTTCCTGCAAAGTGTCACGATCTTTCCCGCTCACCCTGATCAAATCCGCCTGAATGGACGCCTGCACTCGCTTCTTCGAATTCTTGATGAGCTTCACAATTTCACGGGCTTTTTCAAGGGGAATCCCTTGCTGCATGGTGATGCGCTGTTTGGCCATACCTCCCGCCGAGGGCTCAACTGCCGCGTAGGTGAGACCTTTTAACGGCACTCCGCGTTTCACCAGTTTTTGCTGGAAGACGTCGTTGACGGCTTTCAGCTTGTATTCGTCAATCGAGTGCAGGACGATCGCGTCTTTGCCTTCGAGTTCGATATTCGATTTCGAATCTTTCAGATCGAAGCGGGTATGGACTTCCTTCAAGGCCTGCTGGATGGCATTGCTGACTTCCTGCAAGTCGATTTTGCTTACGATATCAAAAGTGTTTTCAGGCATTTGGAATTGGTCTTTCTAACGCTGCGTTTCTCAGTCAGGCTGAGTCGCGAATTGTACTTGTCCATCCCTGTCTGATAGATGAGTCCCGGCGCGCACACGATGCACACAACAAGCTAAATGGAGTTGAGCTTTTCGTGAAGCGAAAAGAAGCGGTAGAAGTTCTTTGCCGTCTGGAGGCCCGCTTCTTCGGTAGAAAGCCCGCGTAATTCGCCCACTTGCCGTGCCACTTCTTTCACAAATGCTGGTTCGTTGCGTTTGCCTCGATTAGGAATGGGAGCCAGGAATGGAGAATCGGTCTCAATCAGCATGCGGTCCAAAGGGACTTCCTTGGCGACGTCGCGGATGGGCTGTGCCTTGGGGAACGTAATGTTGCCGGCGAAGGAAATCATGAATCCCATCTCCAGTGCAGACTGCGCGTGTTCCCTGGTCCCGGTGAAGCAGTGCAGGATGCCTCCCAGGCCGGCGCTCGCCCAATTGTCCTGTAATAATTGAAGGCAGTCTCGCCACGCATTGTCGCTTCCTTCCGACGGACGGCAGTGGATCACGATGGGCAGCTTGGCTGATCGCGCCATCTCCAGTTGCTTAAGAAAAACCTGTTTTTGAATCTCGCGTGGCGAATGGTCGTAGAAATAATCCAGTCCGATCTCGCCCCAGGCAATGACCTTGGGCCGCTTGGCCAATTCCTCTAGTTCTTCAAGGTCGGCATCCGTCGCAAGGTTGGCTTCATGAGGATGAATGCCTATGGTGGCATAAATGAATTCATACTCCTCGGCGAGTGCAATGCCGCAGTCCAACGAGCCAGGACCGGTTCCGCTGCCGATGGCCACGATTGTCTCAACACCCGTGTCCCGCGCCCGCGCCAGCATCTGCTCGCGGTCGGTGTTGAATTGTTCCATCTCGAGGTGGGCGTGGGAGTCAACGAACATCATGGGATATTGCTGAGTTTCTTAGCTGGTCGGATATTTGCTGCAAATTTACTTCAACCTCGTTCCCACCGGCACATCTTCCAGGAAACTGCACAGCACGGGCTTTCCGCCCTCAGCAGACGCGGCCACAATCATTCCATTCGATTCCAATCCGCGTAACTTTCTGGGCGCAAGATTCGCCACGATCACGACTTTCCGGCCGATCAGCGTCTCTGGCGCGTATGCCTCGGCGATGCCGGCCACTACCTGCCGCACCTCGGTGCCGAGATCGACTTCCAGACGTAATAACTTATCGGCGCCTTTTACTTTTTCAGCGAGCTTCACTTGCCCGACGCGCAATTCAATTTTGGCAAAATCGTCGATGCTGATTTTGCCGTCCGCGGGGATTGCAGATGGCCTGGCTGCTACAGTTGGAGCCGTGGGATCTGCGGGGAACGTGGCGCCTGCGGCGCGCGCTGGCTCGGCGGCGGGCACCGCTTCGGTCGCTCGCGCGACCTCGCGCTCTTCCAGTTTCTGCATCCGTTCGATCGCAGACTTGTCAGCGCGCGGGAACACAGGTTCCACGCGGCCCAATTTCCCGCCCAACTTCAGCTGTCCCCATTTCAAATCCGACAAAGGAAATTTCTTGATATCGCCAAGACCGAGCTGGGACCAGATTTTCGCTGTCGCCTCTGGAATTACCGGATGCGCCAGCGCGGTCACGATCCGCAATGCCTCGGCGCTGGTGTAGAGCACCGTGGCCAATCGCGACAGGCTTGCCTCATCCCGCTTTTCATCTAGCGCCCAAGGTTCGTTCTCAACGATATATTTGTCCACAGCTGCAACCAGACCCCACGCGGTTTCGAGCGCCCGCGAAAATTGGTATTCATCAAAAAGAGTGCTGCACTCTGCGATCACTTTTCGCGCGGTGTCCGCAATCGCATCCTCTGCACGGGTGTGAGACGCGGTATGCGAAGGATACGGGACCTCACCCCGGAAATAGCGGGTGATCATGGTCAGAGTGCGACTGGCAAGATTGCCCAGGCCGTTGGCCAGATCCGCGTTGTAGCGCTGCACCAGCGCATCGAACGAGAACGAACCATCCTGTCCGAAAACAATCTCACGCAGCAAAAAATAGCGCAGCGCATCCGCTCCCAGGACGTCGAGAATGGTCTCCGCGCGCACAATGTTGCCGCGCGATTTGGACATCTTGTTTTCTTCGAAAAGCAGCCAGCCGTGCGCCATGATTCCGTGGGGCAAGGGTAGTCCGGCGGCCATCAGGAACGCCGGCCAGTAGACACAGTGGAAGCGCACGATTTCCTTGCCAATCATGTGCAGGTCGGCGGGCCAAAACTTGTCGTAAAGAGTTGTATCCGGCGAACCAAAACCGAGCGCTGTAATGTAATTCGCGAGTGCGTCGAGCCACACGTAAATCACGTGCTTGGGATCGTCCGGCACTGGAATGCCCCAGGCGAATGTGCTGCGACTGATGGAGAGATCGCGAAGCCCGGAGCGGACGAAAGACATGACTTCGTTGCGCCGCGTCTCGGGTCGAATAAAGTCCGGCTGCTCGGTGTAGAGCTTGATCAACTTGTCCTGGAATGCGGACAGCTTAAAAAAATAGTTCTCTTCTTCTACCGTTTCCGTTGGTCGGCCACACTCGGGGCAAGGCGCGCCTGGCCCGACGGCATCCACATAGAGCTCATCGAACACGCAATATTGGCCGGTGTAGCGGCCTTTGTAGATGTATCCGTTATCGCGAATGCGGTGGACGAGTTCTTGCACACCGCGTTTATGCTTGTCGGAAGTGGTACGGATGTAATCGTCATAGGTCAGTCCCATCCGGTCCCACAAAGCGCGAAACTCCGCTGAGACTTCATCCGTGAGTTGTTGCGGCGTTTTACCGGCGGCTTGGGCCGCTCTTTCAATCTTCTGGCCGTGCTCGTCGGTTCCCGTCAGGAAAAACGTCTCCGCCCCGAGCATGCGTTGACGGCGCGCGATGGTGTCACAGGCAATCGTGGTATAGGCGTGCCCGATGTGGGGGCGCGCGTTGACGTAATAAATAGGCGTCGTAATGTAAAACTTCTTGCTCATTGCACTCTTTGGCTTCTGGTTTCGATTGCGCTTACTTTGCTACTGAGTGGTGAAAAATTTCGGGTCTGGAATAGCGCGAACTTCTAGCCCGCTTTGCCCCGAACTTTCATGTACGCCTGCAATGCCTCTTGCATGACGTTCTTCAACGGCACGTGATGCTCAACCGCGATGCGCCGGCAATCGTCATATTCCGGAGCATAATTCGTTATCGTTCCATTCATGCTGGCGACTTTTAACCGCACATTGCCCCAGCGCGTGGACACTGTGATCAATTTGCGTGCAAGAATCTCGCGCTGTTCCTCTCGTCTGCGCACACCTAGTGTAGTGGTTTCCAAGAGAATTAGATTGGTCAGCTTGCCCGCGTCTTCGGGACTGCAGAGCACGCTGAGCAACATTCCGGGTCGATTTTTCTTCATCTGAACCGGGATGCCGAAGGCGTCCAAAGCGCCTTCTTCCAGCAAGCGATCCATCACGTACCCGAATACCTGTGGATTCAAATCGTCGATATTGGCCTCGAGTACGGTAATAGTCTGGTCCGAAGTCTTTCCGGCGAATTCAGACTGTGCTTCTCCAGTAGTGAGTCGCACAACATTGGCGTGGCCGGGCAAATCACGAGAGCCGGCGCCATATCCAGTCTTCTCAATTTTCATTTCCGGGAATGACGAAAATCTTTTACAGAGAGTTTTTACAATGGCGGCTCCGGTCGGCGTCACCAATTCAAGTTGAATGCCTGACGAATATACCGGAGCCCCTTTCAGCAATTCGACCGTCGCTGGAGCAGGTACAGGAAAGGTTCCGTGCGCGCACTTCACCGTGCCTCCGCCAACGTTCAGGGATGAGCAAATGAACTCATCCACTCCCAAAGCTTGGGAGCCTACAGCCGCGCAGACAATATCCACCATCGCGTCCACCGCTCCTACTTCATGGAAATGAATCTTTTCGATGTCGGTGTTGTGAATCTTCGCTTCCGCGGCGCCTAATGTTTCGAAGATTGCGAGGGCTGTCTGTTTCGCGCTTTCCGCGATCTTCGCTTTACGGATCATCTCGCGAATCTCTTTCAGTCCACGGCCGTGTTCGTGCTGGTGTGTTGGTGCAGTCGGCGGCGAAGGCTCCTTACTTTCTTGTGAGTAATTGTGCTCACACAACTGGACGTGTTCATGGTCATGGCTATGTGGCTGGGCGTTATCGCGCGCGTGATTGTGTCCTTTCTGTTCCCAATAGACCTCGCGCGGCAGTTCCTTCTCACCGCCAACATAAACATCAACCTTTGTCGCCGAGATGCCGCTGCGCTCGACGCGCGAAATTTCCAGCCGGGCTCCGACGTTCAGTGCTGCGACGGTTTCTTCCAACAGGCGCACGGGCACTCCTGCATCCAGGAGCGCGCCCAGGAACATATCGCCACTCACGCCGGAAAAACACTCGAGGTATGCTATGCGCATGACTTTAATTGTGGAGCCTTCATCATAGGGAACGCTGGAATGTGCGTCAAACCCGCGATGCGCCGCGAGGTTTGCTACAATCACTATCTTCTTCAACAGCTTAGAGGGATCCTTGTATCGCCATCTGGAAAGCCGCCTGACCCAGCACGTGCGCGACTTTCTGCGCCGGACCTACGATCTCGAACTGCCGCGGATCGTCATTGAGCAACCGCCTCGTGTTGATCTTGGCGAATACGCCTTGCCGCTCGCCTTCGAACTGGCCAAGAAACTCAGGAAGCCGCCGCACAAAATTGCGGAAGAGATTATTGCCGGGTTGGGAGCTGTAACGGGCTTTGAGAAATTCGAAGTCGCGGGTGCGGGATATATCAATGCACACGTGAAAAGGGAAGGACTTGCCGCCGCTCTCGCTGCCGACGAAAAACCTAGAGCTCAGGTTCCGGCTGGCAAAATTCTAGTTGAGCACACCAGCATCAATCCCAACAAAGCCGCACACATCGGCCATCTGCGCAACGCGATTCTCGGCGATACGTTTGTTAGCTTACTGCGATTTGCAGGGCGGGAAGTGGATGTCCAAAACTACATTGACAACACCGGTGTGCAGGTCGCCGACGTAGTTGTGGGATTCCTGCATATTGACAAAAAGTCGCGAGCGGAAATCGAGGAACTCACTCACCAGCCTCGCTTCGACTATTACTGCTGGGACCTTTATGCGCGCGTGTCACAGTGGTATGAGCAGGATAAGGAGAACCAGAAAGCAAGACATGAGGTGCTGCACGCCATCGAGGAAGGAGGCAATGAAACCGCTGCCATTGCCGATGTGATCTCAATCATGGTGCTTCGCCGCCATCTTATGACCATGGATCGACTCGGTATTGAATACGATTTCCTGCCGCGCGAGAGCGAGATACTTCATCTGCATTTCTGGGACGCGGCATTTGCAAAACTGAAAGAAAGCGGCATGCTCTATCTCGAAATTTCGGGAAAGAATAAGGGTTGCTGGGTGATGAAACGTGCGGGAGCCAGTGTTGGCGAAGGTGAGCAGGTTTCCGAAAAAGACCAGAAAGTAATTGTTCGCTCCAACGGTACTGTGGGTTACGTCGGGAAGGATATTGCTTATCACTTATGGAAGTTCGGGCTGCTCGGGCGGGACTTCGGATATCGGAAGTTCTATCACTATCCTCGTGGCCACGATTGCTGGATCTCAACTACCGTCGGGGCGTTGGATCATCCTCATTTTGGTGGCGTCGAGGAAATTTATAACGTCATTGATGCACGCCAGGCGGAAGCCCAGAACAGCGTGATCGAAGCCTTGCGCGCTCTTGGGTACAACTGGCAAGCCGATCACTACACTCATTTTTCCTACGAGATGGTAGCGCTCACGCCGCGTTGCGCGGCTGAACTGGGCTATCAACTCTCGGAAGAAGATAAAGCCCGGCCCTATATTGAGGTTTCCGGACGTAAGGGTTTTGGCGTGAAAGCCGATGACCTGATCGACGTGCTCATTGCATCCGCCAAGAAAGAAGTCGATGCCCGTCATGCGGAAGTGCCCGAGCCCGAGCGTCTGTCTATCGCGACACAGATCGCGGTGGGCGCGCTGCGTTATTTCATGCTCAAGTTCACCAAGTCTTCGGTAATAGCCTTTGATTTTAAGGAAGCGTTGAGCTTCGAGGGAGAGACCGGGCCCTACGCCCAGTATGCCGTAGTGCGAGCTACAAATATTTTTCGTAAGGGTGGGATGGAGCCGGATCAATTCACTGGGGAAGCCGTTGATTTTTCGAAGTATCTTTCTGGAGAGGGTAATGACGAGATATGGGAACTATGGCTGGCTTCGTCAAAGACCTCTTACATCATCGACCAGTGCATTGCCACTACCGAGCCCGCTTACTTGGCAAAGCACGCATTTCAACTGGCGCAACAGTTCAACTACTTCTACCATCGTCACCCCATTCTTTCTGAACCAGACGAGGGACGAAAGAAATTTTTGCTGACCACAGTCGCCGTGGTTCGCCGTGAACTGATTCGCGCATTGGCAGTGATGGGAATCACTGTGCCGCCGGCGATGTGAACGAATCGCAATCCTTAATGATTAGGCTTTGCCGCCGCGTCCAGCGATCATCAGCCCCGCGCCAGCTACGACCATCACGACACCGATAATGGGATTCAGCTTTTCGCTGTGGTGGGTCTGGACGCCGATACTTACGTCGCCCGCCTTGATGCCTTCTGTCTCGGAGTGGGGAATGGGAACGAGGAAGGACGCAATGCCCAGAATTAACACGATCAGTCCTATCAGGAACAAGCCCTTCATAAGAAAACCTCCAGGCTGAAATTGAAACGCGATTCTACGCTAACCCGAGCCGTGTGGTGCGTCAGCCGGCCTGAGATGCAAACAGAGGTGGTTGCGGCTGCTTCAGTTATCGGCAAAAGCCTTGGCAAACTCCACCAGGCTTCGCACCGCAATCCCGGATGGGCCCTTTGCGATCCAGGGCTTTGCATCTTCCGTCCAGGCGGTGCCGGCGATATCAAGATGCAGCCAGGGCGTATCTTCGGCAAATTCTTTCAGGAACATGGCTGCGGTGACGGCGCCGCCCCATCGTCCGCCTGAATTCACAATATCGGCAATGTTAGAGCGGATGCTCTCCTTGTACTCTTCGTCCAGTGGCATGCGCCACATCTTCTCGCCGGCTTTCTCCAGTGCCTGGTGAAAACGCTGATACATTTTCTCGTCATTGGCGAACACACCAGCGTTCACATAGCCGAGGGCAACTACGACGGCTCCAGTCAGCGTGGCAGCATCAATCAAGTGAGTGCACCCGAGTTGGCGGGCGTAGAAGAGGCCGTCGGCGAGAACCAGGCGTCCCTCAGCGTCAGTGTTGATGATCTCGATTGATTTGCCAGACATCGCAATTTGGACGTCACCCGGTTTCTGTGCCTTGCCTGATGGCATGTTCTCTGTGGCACAGACAATCATGGTGACTTTCACTTTCGGTTTGAGCAGCGCGATCGCGCGCATGGCGCCCAGCATGGCAGCGCCCCCCGCCATGTCATATTTCATCTTCTCCATGCCATCCGCGGGCTTGATGGAGATGCCACCGGTGTCAAACGTAATGCCTTTTCCCACCAACCCGAGAACTGGATTGGCTGGCGCGTTCGGCGGTTCGTATCGCAAAACAATCAGCGCCGGAGGTTCATCCGAGCCTTGGGCCACGCCCCAGAATGCGCCCATCTTGAGTGACTGAATCTTGTCAGCGCCAAAAACTTCGCACTTCAATCCAACTTCTTGCGCCATTTTGCGGGCTTGATCGGCCAGCATAGTGGGGGTCATGCGATTGCTCGGTTCGTTTACTAATTCGCGAGTAAAGTTCTGTGATTCGCCGATGATGGAAGCCTCATTCATGGCCTGTTGCACGCGGGCCTGGTCGCCGTGCGCTACCACGGTCAAGGCATCGATGGTCTGGTCCTTGCGATCGCTCTTGTAGGTGTCGGAATCGAAGTTGCCAACGAATGCCCCTTCGACAATCGCTTTTACCCCATCTGGGCCGGCAATATTGTTAGGAGCGACGAAAGCGAAGCTGCGAATCCCTCGGGCTTTCAGAGTACGAACGGCGGCTCCTGCCAGGCGGCGCAACTCGAACGATGAAAAATTCTTGGCCTTGCCCCCACCCAGCAGCAGCAGGCGTTTGGCCTTCAGCTTGGCGGGATGATGCAACAGCGTCGGTTCAAAAATCTTTGCCGTGACTTCACGGCTGGCAATGACGTCAGCAACAGCGTCCTTGATTTCGGACTGGTTGGTCTCGACCGAGACTTCGGTCTTGTCTTTGTCGCCACGGTCTAGCGCGACGACAACGAGACATTCGGTTTGGACTTCGGCAGGATTAGCAAAGGAAAGGTTCGTCTTCATAGGGAATTCTTTTAGTATCGTTTGCAAATAGGGAAAAGTGCAAGGGGCCCAGAATGGCGAGCTGATACGATTAACCGGATGCGCTCATCTCACATCCGGGGAGCCTCGCCCGGCGCCTCGATCCACCGATCCCCGGCGGCTGGTGCATTTTGAATACTAGCGCCTGGCAGAATCTGCCTCGTACGCGCCTGCTGGCCGACGTCTCCTTGTGGTCGGCGGATCTCGCCAACTTAGCGGCGGGGATTGAGCGCGTTGAGCCATTCGCCGACTCGTTTCATCTCGATGTCTCCGACGCCCACTTCGCCCCCAGTCTGCTGTTCTTTCCGGACCTGATCCGCGCCCTGCGTCCGCACACTAAGCGACCACTTCACATTCACCTGATGGTTGAGCGCCCCACAATCATGATCGAGAACCTTGTAGCCAGCGGCGCTGACGTGATCACGGTACACGCGGAGGTTGGCAAATCCGAAGCGACAGCGGCCATCGAAGCCATTCTTCGCGCGGGACGTTCAGCAGGGCTGGCGTTGCGCCTGGACACTCCTGTTGCCGCGTCCGAGCCCTACCTCGACCGCGTTGATTCTTTACTTCTGCTCGGTGCAGGGTTAGGCGTCAAAGGGCAGGATCTGGCGCCGGATGCCTGCGACCGTCTCGCGAGCGCGGCATCTTTGCTGGGCGACCGGCGCGCACGTGTCCGTTTGATCGCCGATGGCGGCATCCGTTCCCATACCGTGCCTCTTCTGCGCCGCGCCGGAGCCGATGTCATTGTGCCTGGGTCGCTCGTATTCCATTCGCAGAATCTGGTCGAAACTTTTTCCTGGTTGCGCGCGCTCTAGTCGGATTTATTTATGATCGTGATCATGGCAGGACTCCCGGGAGCGGGTAAGAGCACACTGGCGCGAGCGCTCGCGCAACGCCTTCCAGGCGCGGTTCTCGATAAGGACGCAATTCGGGCGGCGCTCTTCCAGCCGGCGCACGTCGAGTACTCGCTGGCTCAGGACGATTTCTGCCAGGAGATCATGTTGCAAACTGCCGCATATCTGTTGGCTAAGGATGCCGAACTCCACGTCCTGTTGGATGGGCGTACGTTCTCGCGGCGCTACCAGCGTGAGCGCGTGATCGAATTCTGCCGGCAAGTGGGGACCACTTGGGCCACGCTGGAATGCGTCTGTGCGGAAGAGACCGCGCTCAGACGCCTGGCGGAAGCGATGGCGCAAAACACCCACCCCGCCGCAAATCGCACGCCGGAGCTCTATCGTCAAATTCGAAAGAATTGGGAGCCGATCGATCCCCCGAAACTCCTTGTCGACACCGATGCGAACTTGAACTCATGTGTCGATCAGGCTCTGCCCTACCTCATTAATAGAACCGGCGACGCAAATACCCTCAAGCGTGATAGCAAAACCCACCTTGTGGACGAAGAACACCGCTAGTCCCGCCTCCGGCCTCTGGCTACTGCCTCGCGTGCTTCTTTATCTGCGGTTTTCCGGCGCTCGGTCTCTCGTTTATCCCAGAGTTGTTTGCCCTTGGCGAGTGCCAGCTCAACCTTCACTTTCCCATTCTTGAAGTACATGCGTGTGGGAATGAGGGTGAGGCCGCGCTGCTGTGTCTTGCCGATCAGCTTACGGATTTCTTCTTTATGGAGCAGTAGCTTGCGTGTTCGCAGGGGAGCATGATTGAAGATATTTCCGTGCTCGTAAGGGCCAATATGGCAGTTCAGCAGCCACAACTCTCCATCTTTGAGAAGGCCGTACGAGTCTTTCAGATTGGCGCGCCCGGCCCGGATTGATTTGACCTCGGTGCCGGTCAAAGCCACGCCGGCCTCGAATTTTTCCAGCAAGAAATAGTTATGTGAAGCGATCCTATTTACAGAGGCGTCCCGCTGCCCGGCGGCGGTTGGATCGCGGCGGGGATTTTTCTCTGCATTGGGACGGGTCGGATGTGTGGGCTGACGGGCCATGGCTGTGAATAAGTTATCTCACAGGACGGAAGGGGTAGAGAAGCGGTGACGGTTGGTTAGGTCCCGGGTGGCAGGCCTCAGGTCTCAGGCCTCAATGCAAACCTGAGACCTCGCACCTGACACCCGAGACCCGCCCTCGCTACCTGGCCTAAGCCTACTTGAGTAACTGCTACCACAGCAGTCACTTCCGTACTATTGGAGCGATGTTATAATCACGCAGCTTTTGTCTTCTTCAACGCAAATTAAAGCTACTCTCCCAAGGCTATGGCCGGGCCGCGAGGGGGAAGACTGTCTGCGAGGGGACCAGTCATGAAACGCCTGATACGCCCGGCAGCTATCGTTTTGCTGGTATTGGCCATTACCCTGCCTGCCGCCGCCGATAAGGCGAAGTCGTTTTTTAATAAGGGGAGAGATGCGGAGGCGCGACAGAATTACGAGCAAGCTTACGAAGATTTCAAGCAGGCTTACGAGCTCAAACCCAAGGACATACAATACCGGTCTTCGTATGAACGGACGCGCTTCCTGGCTGCGGCGTCGCATGTACACCGGGGCCAATTGCTGCGCGACGCAGGTAAGTTAGACGACGCCATGGCGGAGTTCCGGAAAGCTGCGGAAATTGATTCTGCCAGCTTCATTGCCCAACAGGAAATCCGCCGCACCCAGAAGATGATCGACGCAGCCAGCAGCTCTCCGTCTCCGCAGTCAGACACGCCCCCACGCACCGGCTTGCAGAAGCGATTAGATGATGCGCAGGGTCCGGTGGAGCTAGCGCCGATCTCGAATGTTCCCATCACTCTGAAACTCACCGAAGACACCAAGGTGATTTATGACACGGTGGGCAAGCTGGCGGGAATTAATGTGTTGTTTGATCCCGACTATACTTCGCGGCGCATCCGCATCGAACTGAATGGGGTGACGCTGGAAGAAGCGTTACAGATCATCGCCATGGAATCGAAAACATTCTGGCGTCCGGTAACACCCAATACAATTTTTGTCGCCAGCGATACGCCGGCTAAGCGCAAGGATATTGAGCAGAGCGTTATCAAGACTTTTTACCTGGCCAATCTTTCTCAACCGACCGAATTGCAAGACGTGGTCAATGCGCTGCGTCAGATTTTGGAAATTTCCCGCATCCAACCATTGAATTCGCAAGGAGCACTGGTGGTCCGGGGCACGCCTGACCAGATTGCGCTAGCGGAAAAGCTGGTGGGCGATCTGGATAAGGCCAAGTCGGAAGTGATCGTGGAAGTGGCAGTCATGCAAGTTAGCCGGGACAAAATACGTAACTTGGGCATCAGCCCGCCCACCAGCGCCACTGTTGCGTTGCAGAACAACATCAATACCACCACCGGCACTGGCACCGGCACCAGCACCACGACTACAACCGGAACGACCGGCGGCACTCCAAACCAGATCAACCTCAACCGGATAGGAAATCTGAACGCAACTGATTTCACGGTGACGATCCCCCCGGCCAGCGCAACCGCGCTATTCAGCGATAGCAGCGTGAAGCTGATCCAAAATCCTCAGATACGCGCGGTCGATGGGCAAAAAGCGTCACTCAAAATTGGTGATCGCGTACCGGTGGCCACGGGATCTTTTCAACCTGGGATCGGCGGCGTGGGCATCAATCCGCTGGTGAATACTCAGTTTCAATATCTCGATGTAGGTGTGAACATCGATATCACGCCGAGGGTGCATGCGGGACGGGAAGTGACGTTGAAGGTGATGTTGGATATCTCCTCAGTGACGTCAAGAGTCAACATCGGCGGTATTGACCAGCCGGTAATCGGGCAAAGAAAGATCGAACACGAAATTCGGCTGAAGGAAGGAGAAGTAAATCTGTTGGGCGGAATTCTGGAGGAGCAGGATATCAAATCACTGAGTGGGATTCCGGGGCTGGCCCAAGTGCCGCTTCTGAAGTATCTGTTCTCGCAAACCAATAAAGAGCATAAGGAAAATGAAATAGTCTTTGCCCTGATCCCGCACATCGTTCGGGGACAGGAACTCAGCGAGCTGAACCAACGCGCGCTGCAGGTAGGAACTGCCAGCGCGATCGAATTGCGACGCGTAAACCGGCCTGCGACGCCGGCACCGGCGCCAGGCCAGACTATGGCTCCTGCATCGCAGCCAGTAGCTCCGACGACCGCACCACCCGCCAACCCGCAGCAGACCTCGCCGCCACAGGCAGCAGCGGGGGGAGCGACTTTTGTATTCGATCCAGCGGCTGTCAATCAGAAGGTGGGGGCTACGTTTGCGGTGAATGTGCTACTGACCGGCGCGCAAAACGTATATTCCGTGCCCTTGCAGGTCAGCTACGATCCTAAGATTCTGCAAGTAGTGAACATCTCCAACGGAGGTTTCCTTTCACAAGACGGACAGGCTGTCGCGCTGGTGCACCGCGACGATGATCAAGGTGGAGCGCTGCAAATCACGGCCACCAGGCCGCCTGGGTCGGGAGGAGTTTCTGGACAGGGGGCGGTTGTGACTTTGACATTTCTCGCCAAGGCCAGCGGACAGTCCCAGTTGACCATCTCAAGGGGTGGCGCGCGCGATCCGGCCATGCAGGCTCTACCGGTGGCTGGGGGAGTGGCAACGGTTAACGTGCGGTAACGGCAGACGCACGTCCTCGACGACTCCGAACTGAGTATCAAAATGAATCTTGCTGTTAAAAATATTTCTTTTCCCAAAGCTCGCGGATTCACTCTGATCGAGTTGATCGTGGCGACCGCAATTCTGGTAATCCTGACCGGAATGGCTCTTCCCATGGCGCGAGTCACTATCAAGCGGGAAAGAGAACACGTGTTGCGACGTGATTTGTGGGAGATGCGTGACGCTATCGACCGTTACAAAGACGCCGCCGATCGCGGTGCATTCCAGGCTAAGGTGGGAACCGAAGGTTATCCTCCGGATTTGGAAACCTTGGTGAATGGCGTGGACGTGAACGGAAAGAAAGTACGTTTCCTGCGCCGCATCCCAGTGGATCCCATGACGGGAACCAATGAATGGGGATTGCGCTCGATGGCGGACGATCCCACGTCTGATTCCTGGGGCGGACAGAACGTGTTCGATGTGTACACCAAATCGCAAGGCACCGCGCTGGACGGTACGCCTTATAAGGATTGGTAAATGGTAACCACCCGCAGAGGTCGGAGCCGTGGTTTCACCTTGATCGAGCTGATGATCGTCATCAGCCTGATTCTGATCCTGGTGTCCATCTCGATTCCGGCGTACAACCAATCTATTCTGCGGGCGAAAGAATCCGTATTGCTGCAGAATTTGTTCACCCTTCGTTCTCTCATCTCGCAGTACACCCTGGACAAGCAGAAAGCTCCGCAGTCGTTGGAAGATCTGGTTCAGGGGGGCTATATCAAGCAGATACCAATCGATCCCTTCACGGGCAAGAACGATACTTGGACGGTGGACCAGGAAGACTATACATTGTCAGTCGATCAACAAGAGACCGGAATTACGGACGTGCACAGCGGATCGAGCCAGATATCCACCACCGGCAAGGCCTACAGCAGTTGGTGAACAAAAGTTTTCGTCATTTGAACACTTCTGGTTAAAGCACTACCATCTTCTTTATGCCGGTTGAAACCGAGATCAGCCCTTCAACCTACGTTCCCGTCCGGGCGCCGCGAGGCACAGTGCTGTCCTGCAAAGGATGGCAACAGGAAGCGGCGATGCGCATGCTCATGAATAACCTCGACGAAGAAGTGGGTGAGCGGCCCAGGGATTTGGTCGTGTATGGCGGAACAGGGCGGGCGGCGCGGAGTTGGGAGGCATATCACGCAATCGTCAGTGCTTTGAAGAATCTGGAGAATGACGACACTCTGCTGGTGCAATCTGGCAAGCCGGTGGGAATTTTTAAAACCCACGAGTTCGCGCCGCGTGTCTTGATCGCGAATTCCAATCTAGTAGGACATTGGTCCAATTGGGAGAAGTTCAACGAACTGGAACGCGCCGGCCTGATGATGTACGGCCAGATGACGGCGGGCTCGTGGATTTACATCGGTTCGCAAGGAATCGTGCAGGGAACTTTCGAAACCTTCGCCGCTGCCGGCGAAAAACATTTTGGCGGCGAACTGGCGGGCAAATTGATCGTGAGCGGCGGGATGGGCGGAATGGGTGGCGCTCAACCCTTGGCTGCGACCATGACTGGCGCCGCTTTCCTCGGAATCGAAGTTGATCCAGAACGCATTAAGAAGCGATTGAAGACCGGCTATTGCGACTTCATGGTCACTTCACTTGACGAGGCGTTACGCATTCTGAAGAACGCAATCCGCAAGAAAGAAAATGTTTCCGTCGGCCTGGTAGGGAACTGCGCTGACATTATTCCGGAATTGGCGGCGCGAGGCGTGGTGCCGGATATCCTCACCGATCAAACCTCTGCTCACGATCCGTTGAACGGTTACGTGCCCAACAGCATGACGCTGTCAGAGGCACTTGAATTGCGGCAGCGCGATCCTAGCGGATATCAGGAGCGCTCGCTGGATGCAATCGCACAACACGTAGAAGGCATGCTGCGACTGCAAAAAATGGGAGCGGTGACTTTCGACTACGGCAACAATATCCGGACCTTCGCTTTCCAACATGGAGTAAAAGACGCGTACGACTTTCCCGGCTTCGTGCCGGAATATATACGTCCACTGTTTTGCGAGGGACGAGGTCCTTTTCGCTGGGTAGCGCTTTCGGGCGAGCCATCTGACATCGCGGTCACTGACGAACTGGTGCTTGAGCTATTTCCAGATAATCGAATTCTTCGCCGCTGGATTGATCTCGCACATAAACGAATTAAGTTTCAAGGACTGCCTGCGCGCATTTGTTGGCTGGGGTATGGGGAACGGGCAAAGTTCGGTTTGGCGATCAATGATTTGGTCAAGAAGGGTAAAATCAAGGCGCCGGTGGTGATTGGACGTGACCATCTGGACTGCGGCTCAGTCGCGTCTCCGTTCCGCGAGACCGAGAGCATGAAAGACGGCAGTGACGCGGTGGCGGATTGGCCGCTGCTTAACGCATTGTTGAATACCGCGGCCGGCGCCTCCTGGGTTTCGATTCACGACGGTGGTGGGGTGGGAATTGGATATTCGTTGCACGCGGGACAAGTGACCGTCGCGGACGGCAGCGAGATGATGGCGAAGCGGATCGAACGCGTATTAACTACGGATCCTGGGATGGGTATCATCCGGCACGCGGACGCCGGATACGGAGAAGCAAAAACGTTTGCGAAAAAGAACAATCTCAAGATTCCAATGAGCAACTAATGTCGGATAACACCGGTCGACCCGCCGGGGAGTCTCGATCCCCGCGCTTTACGGGGACACGTGAAGCAACCCAGACCAGACAGACCATTGCTGCTGGTGAATATTGGCCAGCTAATTACGCTGCGGTCTGAATCTGGCGATCCTGGCCCACGTCGAGGCCGCAAACTCAAGGAACTGGGAATTATCGAAAACGGAGCAGTGCTATGTGTAGGCGGCAAAATCGTTTCCGTCGGCCGCACTCCCGAGGCTCTGCAGGATCCATGGCTGAAAAACAATCGCAGCAAAGTGATTGAGATCGATTGTCAGGGACAAGTAGTTCTGCCTGGCGTCGTAGATTCCCACACTCATCCAGTCTTCCTGTCTGCCCGGCTGGCGGATTTTGAGAAGCGTATCGCGGGCGCAACCTATGAGGCGATCGCGAACTCGGGAGGCGGCATTCGTTCCAGTGTCGAAGAAGTACGAAAGGCGGACAAGTCTCTGTTAACAGAAAAAATCCTGGCGCGATTGAGAGAAATGGCTGAACAAGGCACAACCACGGTCGAGGCCAAATCAGGTTATGGGCTGACTTTGGAGTCGGAACTGAAATCACTGGAAGCGATTCAAGCGGCCGCCGAGCTTTGGCCCGGAACTGTGGTATCTACGTTACTTGGTGCGCATGCCGTCCCCAAAGAATTTAAGGACCGCCCGCAAGAATACGTCGACATCATATGCGATGAGATGATTCCCCAGACATCAGCGCGCAAGCTGGCGCGGTTCGTAGATGTGTTTACTGAGCGGGGAGCCTTTACCGCAGAAGACACGCAAAAAATATTTGAGGCCGCGACGCGTCATGGGATGGAAGTGCGGGCCCATGTCGGACAATTGAGTGAGACTGCGTTGCAACCGCTACTACGATTTCATCCAGCCTCGCTCGATCACCTGGACCACGTGAATGAAGCGGACATCGCCCAGTTAGCCGAGCGAGACACTGTAGCAACCCTCGTACCGGGAGCAAATTATTTTCTCGGCACGCATGATTTCCCGCCAGCACGAAAGTTGATTGATGCCGGCGTGGCAGTAGCGTTGGCCACGGATTACAATCCAGGTTCGTCGCCGACGCCCAGCATGCCATTTGTGATGTCGCTGGCGTGCACGCAGATGAAGATGTCCCCGGCAGAAGCGATTGCGGCAGCGACTATCAACGGTGCCTGCGCACTCCGCCTGCAGGAACGAAAGGGATCGATAGAGCCGGGGAAGGACGCTGACCTGGCAGTCTTTGATGCGGTGGACTATCGAGAAATTCCCTATTGGTTCGCATCGGATCGATGTGCCTTCACGGTGGCGGGTGGACATTCGGAAGAATTGGAATAACCTCGCCTACAGCGTGCTTGTTGGCTGGAGCACGCAGAAGACGGCGCGTTGAGGGACCGCAGCTTGATTGTTATAATCAGTGCGTTCCACACTTTCCATCGTTTGACCGACCGCAATTAGTAACTCCGCGATCGTTCCAGGCGTGTTTCATAATTTGTACGGCGTCGTGAGCAAAGCTTTGGTTGTAACGTGGCCAGGTAGCTCAGGTGGTAGAGCGCAGCCCTGAAAAGGCTGGCGTCGGCGGTTCAACTCCGTCCCTGGCCACCATACTCATCAACTACTTAGCGCAGTTCGTCACGACTTCCGCCCCGCAAAAAAGCGCGGGTTTCGTGACCACACTGTGACCAACCGAAAACCAGGGCGCCAGAAAGCGTTCGCCTCGATGATTTCTGGCGCGCGGCTTTACTCAGATGGAGCTACTGACAAAGCTAGTTTGTATTCTCGTGTTCTCAGGAATAAGCCCAACACAGGAGATGAAATGGCAGGTAACGGCGACAGAGCACGCCAACAGGTTGAGCGCATCCGAGCGATGGTGAGAGAATCTCGTTCGAATTGCACCATCGAAGTGGAACCCGCGAGCGCGGTTGACAGCGTTTACTTAGCATTCCACTGCGGTGCGCAAATGCACCGGGTTCAATGGGTAGGAGCGTGGCTGCAGAGTTTGAGTCCCGATGACTTATGGCGGGAACTGGACATTGTCACTCATGGTGCGATCAAGAAACCAACAACTCCCCCTTAGAATAAGCCGCTACTATTCCCCCTGAGAACCGTCATAGTACAGCCACTTTCTATCGTTTTTTGCCCATTTTTCGCTCGGACTGCCGATTAAGAATCGGCAGTCCTCAGCGGCTATTTCGCCTTCGAGGAACAGCCACACTACAGCCACACTACAGCCGAATTAGGCCGTTTGGCGTGGGTTTGGCGCTTGCGCAGACGATATGGAATCGGCTGCGCTACCTCTGATCATCTTCGCAAAATGCGAACTTCCCGCCTGGGCGCAGGGAGCGCTCTGCTGGCCAGTCGCTGAGTTCCTGATCTCCGAAGGGTGGATCGTCG
>WNGK01006969.1_pt1 | contig 22117 bp, 26 predicted proteins | sample 5400601 | NCBI WGS metagenome assembly WNGK01 (sample SAMN13153376, study PRJNA577476) | soil metagenome | isolation source: 60 cm soil or saprolite under Garry oak tree replicate 1 | place: USA:California | collected 2016-06-15
GGTACGTCCACTTGAAAGGCTTAGCCATCGTGTCGTTGTCATACTCAATGAAAGCCAAGACTCGGGCTTGTAACTCCTCAACGGAAGTGAAGGAGCCACGTTTGAGCAACTTGCGCACCAGGATGCTGAGCCAGATTTCAATGTGATTGAGAAAGGCGACTATGCTTGGGAGTAGAATGAAAGACCACCCGATGGCTCGGCTCACTCAAAAATGCAGCGCGGCTGGGCATGGAAGCCAATATACCGCTTTTGCCTTTGACCCCTAACTCATCATCGATGCCACTGCACGCTGCGACCCAACGGACAAGGGCCTCCGACTGATGGATGTTGAGCTGGTCACACACAAAATGCCAGCGGGCCGTCTCGGGAGCAGTGGCCACCACCGCTTGCACATGCGCCAGAAAATCTTCCTCCGTTCGGGTGGGACCTGCATACGGTGCCACCATCTTTCCCGTCACCCCATCACGGCTGACAATGAAGGCGCGGGTGCCGTGGCGGATATATTCAAACTCGCGCCGCTGCACTTTTCCAGGAGCCAGCGGCAATCCTGGGTGCTTACGCTCCAGCGCCTGGACCCCGGTCAGTTCATCCGTGCTCATCGTCGGTTCTCCCTCTTTGGCCAACGCTTTCGCCTGCCGATAGACCTGACAGATCTCCCCAAAGGTTTCATCTTTCTGCGCATCAACTGGTGGGGTCAACCAGTAGCGGATCAGATGCGGCTTGAGATCCCTTTTTTTAACATCCGAGCAGCATGCCGTGCAGAGATCTTGGACACAATGCCGCGTCTCATGACTTCCTCCGCAATTTCCCGGCCCGTCCAGTGGCTGATCGGACGTTCTTTTGGTTGCTCGCAAGCCATCGCCACCATCTGGCAGGTTTGCTCGGCAGTGATCTCTGAGGGTCGCCCTGAGCGGGCAATATCCTCAAATCGTTCTCCGATCGCCAGTTCGCTGAACGGGACGGGTTGCAAACCGATCCAGCGTCCACGCCAGGTACGAGCCATGTCAACACTGACCTCTAGGTCTCTGGCAATCTCCGCGTTCCTTTTTCCTTCTGCTGCCGCCAACACGATCCTTGCCCGTTTCGCCACTTGTTGAGGCGTGCTATGTCGGCGTACCAGTGCTTCTAGCTCTTTTTGCTCTTCCTCGCTTACCATCAGTTCCGCTGGTTTTGGTCCTTTTTGCATTCCTTTTCTTCTCTTTCCCTTTTTCCTCCTCTTCTACCACAGGTCTATTTCGGCCTCAATGTACTAGTATACTCTTTCATGATATCGCCCATACCTGTACTGTCTTATCAAAGCTGGCAGAGGCGATGCTTTTACCATTATGAGACCATTGCACACTCATGACAGATTTATGGTGGCCTGTGTAGGTGAGCACCTGCTCTCCAGTAGCGAAGCGCCATATCTTCACCTGGTCTCCATCGTATCCAGCGGCGATGAACTTGCCATCGGGCGACCAGGCTACCGTATTTACAGGATTAATAGGTATACCAGATGTATCAGGAAAGTTCAGTATTTTCCTTCCTGTACTGATATCCCAAATTCTGACACTATCATCAGGGTAATAATCACCTGTGGCAATTGACATGCTATCGGGCGACCATGCTAAGCTGCCTACCACGGTTTTATGAGGGAAAAATTGCTGGGTCGTGCCCGTAGCAGCATCCCAGATGTACACCTTCCCATCGCTACTTGCCGAGGCGATGAGCTTGCCATCGGGCGACCACGCGACGGATGTAACATTTTTAACGTGGCCGGTGTAAGTGAATCTACTTTGACCAGTGCTCGCATCCCAAACCTGAATGGTCTGATCTTTACCTGCTGAGGCGATGAGTGTCCCATCGGGCGACCAGGCCACGGCCCAAACCTCGTTGGTATGACCTCTATAGATGAGAGAATTGCCCCCGGTAGTGGCATCCCATATCTGCACAGACCTGTCCTCGCTTGCCGAGGCGATACGCTGGCCATCAGGCGACCATGCCACCATACGGACCAACGTGGAGTGGCCTGGATACATATAGACATATTGACCTGTCAGGGCCTCCCAGACATGGACTCTGGCATCGCCCTCTCTTGTCTTGATATTGCCTCCCGCAGAGGCGATGTATCTATCATCGGGTGACCATGCTGCAGTGAATACCTGATCTTGATGTCCTGTGTAGGTGTAGAGAGCATGGCTTTTAGTTGGTATAGGCGTAGCATTAGGGGTAGGGGTATGTTGGGAACCAGTTGGCGTAGGAGGATTAGCTTGACCTCCCTGCTGCGCCATCCACAACCCCAGGGCGCCAGCGCCACCAATTGCAGCCAAACCTATTAATGAGCTGAGAAACATGCGCCGGGAGTGACGTGGTTGAACTGGCCTGGATGCGTTCGCGATAATCGTCACGGGGAACGGTGGCGCCGCTGGGGGTGCGGCTATTGTCGGAGGGACTGGCGACGGAGCGAGGACAGTTTCTGTCGCCTTCAATGTCGTATGACCTTGAACGCCCCCATTTCCCGAAAGAAACAGGGGCGGAGGAGGAGCCTGTATATGCTGGCTGGCTTGCTCTAAAGCCTCAGCGAAGGCCTGCACGGTCACGAAGCGCTGTTCTGGTTGCTTGGCCAGAGCTTTCATCACGACGTGTTCAATAGCGAGTGAGAGAGCCGGTATCCTTGCGCGCAGCGAAGGCGGTGGTTCGTAGAGTTGGAGATTGTGCACCACAGCTAGAGGTCCCTGAAAAGGACAAGATCCACACAGCCATTCGTATACGACAATGCCCAGAGCGTACTGATCGCTGGCAGGAGAAGGTCTCCCCTGGAGTTGTTCCGGTGCCATATACGAAATCGTACCAATGATGTTCTGAGCGCTTAACATCAATGAGGTACGCGTTAAAAGCGCTGCACCGAAGTCGCCAAGCAGCAGTTCATTATTGCCTCCCAGCAATAAATTTTCCGGCTTGACATCCCGGTGAATGAGCCGGTGCGTATGCGCGTGCTGTAAGGCACTGGCAACTTGTCTTACATACTTCACGACGAGAGAAAGAGGAACCTGTGTTCCCTTTGGATGGCGCTGGCGCATTGTTCCGTTAGGTGCATATTCCATCACTAAATAGGGAATACTTTCTTCCATGCCGAAATCCAGGATTCGCACGATATGCGGGTGCACCAGGCGAGCTATGGTTCTAGCCTCGTTGTGAAAGTTCTGTATATCCCCACTGGCCAGGTTGGCGTTCAGCAGCTTTACTGCGGCCAGCGTATTCAAGTAGATGTGCTCGGCCTGGTACACATCAGCGAAGCCACCCGAGCCCAGTTGGCGGATGAGCCGGTAATGACCAAGTCGTTGTCCTATGCGATCTATCATATCGACCTATCTTTCGAGTAGTATGTCTCCATATACTTCTTCTGGTACTATAATAGACGCAATATTACTCATCAAATAAAAAAGAAAGAATAGAATATACGTTCAAATAATGATTTTGAAGTTCTAGAGACAGACATACCGGACGACTATTTGTGGCGTTGGAACTGCGGGATCTGTGCAAAAGAGGACAGATGGAGAGCGTTTTCCGGTTGGGTCGCGCCAGGATAATAGATGCATACAACTACGAACTAGACGGCCTGCCATATCTGTACTGTCTTGTCATTGCCTGCTGAGGCAATGCGTGTACCGTCGGGCGACCAGGCCACAGCGTAGACCCAACTGGAATGACCACAATAGGTGAACAGGGTATTCCCAATAGCCGCGTCCCATAGCTTGACCGTCTTATCCTTGCTGGCGGAAGCGATGCGTGTGCCATCAGGGGACCAGGCCAGGGCATTTACCGCAAAGTCATGACCGCGATAGGTGAACAGGGTGTTCCCAGTCGCTACGTCCCATACCCGTACTGTGTTATCCCAGGAGCACGAGGCAATGCGTGTGCTATCAGGGGACCAGGCCAGGGCATTCACCCCGAAGGTATGATCGCGATAGATGAGAGCTGTGTCTTTTGTGGTGGCATGCCATACCTGTACTGTGCCATCATTTCCACCGGAAGCGATAAAATTGCCGTCAGGCGACCATGCCACGGCCTCTACCCAACGGGAATGACCGTGGTAAATATCAACCTGGTCGGGCTTTGCAGCCCATCTTTCCTGCCTCATCTGCCATACATGTACCGTCATATCGTCACTGCCAGAAGCGATGCGCGTGCTATCGGGTGACCACGCCACGGCATTGACCCAATTAGCATGACCATGATAGGTGTACACATGGTCTAGAGCAGCGGCAGTTTCAGTGTTTCCTACTCGCCATACACGTACAGACTTATCATCACTCCCAGAGACCATATATGTGCCGTCGGGCGACCAGGCCAAAGACCAGGACCAGGCATACCATTTGAATGGGTCACAATAGGTGAAGGTGCACTGGCCAGTTTCAGCATTCCAGACGTGGATCATACCGTCAGAGGAACCAGAGGCGATATGCGTGCCATCAGGGGACCACGCCACCGCCAGTACCAGCCTGTTATGGCTGCGATAGGTGCAGAGAAGGCTTCCTAAAGGGCGTGAGGCAGCGATAATCTGTTCCAATTCTTGCTGGACAGCCGCTATGCTTGCTGGCCTTTGGTTCGCATCAATTTCCACCATCTGCAAAAGCAGTGATTGAAGCCGATCAGGAGTCGCTCCATTTGGCTGGTGCAAAGGTACAAAGCGGAAAGGGGCCTGGGCCGGGTCTTTGCCTGTCAGGAGATGGTGAAGTAAGGCCCCCAGGCTGTAGATATCGGCTCGCGGGGTTGTTTGGGCTCTGCCGTATTGCTCAGGGGCTGCATAGCCTGGGGAACCGAGCGCTCTCGTATCCCTCGCTTGCCCTGGTTTGAAGTAACGGGCGATGCCGAAGTCGATAAGGTAGAGGTGACCATCGGCTGTGCGCATGACATTGGCAGGTTTGAGATCACGGTAGATGATGGGCGGTTCGCACGAGTGCAGGTAGTCGAGTACCGTACAGAGTTGCATGCCTATGTCGAGCACCTCCTCTCGTGGGAGGCGTCCATCCGTCATTCTGGCCAGGTAGCGCTCCAATGTTTCGCCCTCAATGAAGTTGAGCACGAGGTACCAGTGCCCTGCGTCGGTAAAGTTGTCATGTATGCATGGCAGATTGGGATGCTCCAGGCCAGATAACAAGAGCACCTCTCGATTGAACGCATCTGCGGCCTCAATCGCTTCTTCTGCGGTAAGGAGGCTAAAGTTGATCTGCTTTAGAGCGACGAGACGATTACCACACAGAGTATCTTCCGCTCTGTAGACCGCGCCGAAGCCGCCTTGTCCTACAGAGCCGAGCAGGCGGTAACGCTGCTTGATCAATGTTTCCTTCGCAGGCGCAAACAAAGGTTCTTCACAATAGAAACAATAATTTGCCTGTTTCTGGTTTGCCGCACCACAGTTATTGCAGTAGAACGGGGAAGAAAATGACATACACGATACACCTTTTCAAACTGCTTACCTGGGCTACAAATTGTCTAATGGTATATACGATAGACAGCGACGAAATATCTCCGTCCTACCCGCTCCTTTTCTTCGTCAACTACACATCTGCAATGTACGCGCTTGCTCATGTTGTACAATGAAAAACATAGATTACATCTTTTTGCAGTGTATTTCCACAGGTAGGATAGCTGGCAATTTGCTACAAGGAGCCATTCATGTCCAGTTCAGCCAATATCTACGAACTACCGGAAGATTTGCCCATTCCTTTTGATGATGGCGCGTGCGATCATCTCACAGGTTTCCTGCTGCCCGATATGGCGCTCATGTCAACAGAGGGAACGTTGGTAAATCTGGCGAAGTTGCCAGAGCGGACGGTCGTCTACTGTTACCCACGCACAGGCAGACCAGATCAGGCATTACCGACCGGGTGGGATGCGATACCGGGCGCGCGAGGATGTACGCCTCAATCGTGCGCTTTTCGCGACCACTACCAGGAGCTCCAGGGCTTGCACGCTGACGTATATGGCTTGAGTACACAGGACACCGCTTACCAGCAGGAGGCGGCGTTGCGCCTGCATCTACCGTTCCCCCTGTTGAGCGATGCCGATCTCATCTTTACGAAGGCATTGCGTCTGCCGACCTTTACTGTTGATGGCATGACGCTGATCAAGCGAGTGACGCTAATCGTCGAAGATGGAGTGATCATCAAGGTTTTCTACCCGGTTTTCCCGCCCGATCAGAACGCGGCAAATGTAATCAATTGGCTATCACGGCAATAATAACATGCACCACTTTAGAAGGATCGAATAAGCTCCCCAGGTGGGCGCAATTCATTGCGCCCCATAGGCGTCAAGTTAAGAAAAAAGGACGGGAAAAACGAGGAGGGAAGGGGTTGTCCGTAGGGGCGTGAGTGGAGTGGATGGGGAGTGGGGACGCTTGCGTCGCCCTGGCTGGAGGGGAAGGCGCACGTGGGACCGCGACGAGGGCGACGCAAGCGTCCCCACCCCACGCATCATCCACCCCCGCCCCTACGGGACAACGGGGTTTCTTCCTCCTTAACTTGACGCCTATGGGGCGCAATGAATTGCGCCCCTACATTGTGCCGATCTTTGTCGCACTTGTCGCACTTGTCGCACTTGTCGCATATGTAACGTTTGTAGCAGGTCTCTTCTGTTTTGGCTGTGAAAGTTTTCGCCTTTGCTTCTATGAGGGATACACATCAGTTCATGACTATCCTACTTAACCTCTTCCTGCTTGCAGCGTTGATCGTGCCTTTTTAATCAAACGCGTTTTCCATATATCTGCTTACTTCTCATAAGTAATAGTGCGTAGATGACCAAGAATTGGTTACTGGAGGTTATACAAAACGTCTTTTAACGGTATACAGTGCAAAAACGAAAGTCGCAGGCATAGCGTATGATTACGAAAGAGTTAGAAACCGATATACAACCAGCTTCGTCTGTCCAGCTTACCAGTACTGTTGCTCCTATATGGCGCGAAGCACTGCTCCCTTATCTGTGCAATCGCCTGGTACTCGTCCTCGTCGGATTGCTCGCCGACTTCTATATTTTGCCTTTGCTCAAAAGTAATTCGCTGCTATCTCCGGTCAAATTGAACACGCATTTCCCCGATACTCTCTGGCTGATGTGGAGGCACTTTGATGCCGGATTCTACATAGATATCGCTGAGCATGGATACTGGGCTGCGAGTACCTTGCATACAGCATCGAACTGGATCTTTCTTCCGCTCTACCCTATGCTTATTTACCCCTTGGGACATCTCTTTGGAGGAAGTGACGCGGCTTTCGATATAGCAGGGATGCTCGTCTCCAATGTAGCTGGATTGGTAGCGGTTACCTATCTTTACCTGCTGGTACGCCGTGAATTTGGCTCGCACGTCGCTTCTCGCACGGTCTTCTATTTGGCCCTTTTTCCCACGAGTTTCTACCTCTCAGCGCTCTTCCCGGAGTCGCTTTTTCTGGCCTGTGCTATAGCATGCATCTATTATGCGCGACAGCGGCGTTGGTGGCTGGCGGGCGTATGCGGTGCATTAGCCTCGCTTGCCCGCATACAGGGGTTTTTACTCGTTGCGCCGGTTGCATGGGAATACTGGCAGGTGATCAGCGATCACTATGCCCCTTTACCCGATATGAGTGGGATGACACCGTCGCAGAAAGCATACAACTGGTTGTACTCACGTTTACAGGGGCCTTCTCTGGCATTGCTGGAACTTCGCAATTTGTTACATCTGCTTGCTATTGCTCTTATTCCTCTTGGCCTGTTGCCATTTCTTATCTACTCGCAAATAAAAACAGGGGATTTTCTAGCAACGATCCGTAACCATCACGTGGGGTGGGGCCGGTATTTTGAATACCCCTGGCAATTACTAGCCGATGCGTTCAGTCATCCCCGATCTCCCGATCCAATGGACTGGAATTTCTGGCTGCTGAATGTTATTGTGATACTTGTTTTCCTCGGCTTCACCATCTGGTCATTCCGCAGACTCCCCATAATTTACGCACTCTATACGTTTGTCATGGTCCTGATGCCGCTTTCAACATCCAGTATTAACAGCATTAGCCGCTATTACCTGGTTATTTTCCCCGCATTTATCCTCCTGGCCTTGTGGAGCGATCGCGACAAAAAACCGGCACGCCATTTCCTGGTTCTAAATCTCTTTGCCACAACTGGTGATTCCCCCGAAGTCCGCAAGGCCACGTGAGGCTGGGTGGCTGGACGAATGCGCCAGAGATCCTTCGCTGCGCTCAGGATGACACAAGCCCAGGCTGTCATCCCTTCGCTTCTCTCAGGGCAGGTTCTGAGCGCCGCGAAGGATCTCTGGCCGACTTCTGGGGAATCACCTGTTCTGTTAGTTTGTCTACCTTACCAGGAAGAGACACAACGCATGAAACCAACAATCCAGGATCTGATCATTATCGGGGGCGGCGTGATGGGACTATGCACTGCCTACTACGCCTCCCAATTTACTCACAGGATCACGTCCTTTAGCTACACACGATCGCAGCGTAACGACTATCTCGATCCATTCTATGCCCGGTTGGCGTACGAGGCGCGCAGTCTATGGCTGGATATACAGCGTGAGCTGCGCGCGACCACAAGGAAGCGCTCCTACCAGCCTTTCATTATCGATTGTGGCTGCCCTCGTCAGTTTTTGACCATCTATAAATGTTGAGCATATCCTTTTACTCCTCTCCTATGGTTTTTACGGATACCCTACCGATCTTATGCGCACGAACTACTCACATTATTGCCCCAAAGTGGGGAATACAATTCATTTTTTGCCTCAAAAATGATCGAATCGTGAGTCTCATATAGGAAATTTGGCCTATATTTCAACGTGTATCATTGTATTTCATGCTATACACATGGTATCATACACCTGTTCCCCACTAAGTTATGCTTTCGAAAGCGCATGTCTGTGCGCTCGTGTGCATACATGTGTGGAACGAAGCTGCTTGCGGAGGTTTGCAAGTTATCACTAGAAAGATGGTATATGCAAACATATCAGCACATCTCGATGTTCTTACATCGGTACGTCAAAGGAAGTCTCGTAGGAAAGTTTAGTATTGGCGTCGTTCTTGGCCTGCTCCTGTTTGTCGCAACATTCGTTGAGAATGTCCCTGGAGCAAGCGCACATGCAAACTATGGGTGCTCAAACGCTTACACTGTTGTGAGTGGTGACACACTCAGTAGGATCGGTTATCGCTATGGCACAGGGTGGTCAGCGCTTGCATCCTACAACCATATTGCCAATCCCAATCTGATTTATGTTGGTCAGACTATCTGTATTCCTGCGAGTGGAGCAGACAGCTATGCCCCGGCGCAGGGACCGGTGGTAACCCCCTATGTTGCTCCACAGCCAGCGCCAGCCGGTAATGGTAGCGTCGCAGCTATGATTTACCAGGTATTTGGTCCTTATGGGTCAGCGGCTATCAATGTTGCGAGCTGTGAGTCCGGCCTGAATCCCGGTGCTTACAATCAGTCGGGCGCCTCTGGCGTCTTCCAAATAATGCCAGGTACATGGGCAGGGACCTCAGAAGCAGGTGCATCGCCCTTTAATGCCTATGCAAATATTGTAGCAGCCCACCAGATTTTTGTACGCGATGGTTATAGTTGGGGAGAATGGACCTGTAAGCCCTAGCGCTGCCAGGAATGACAGGTCTGTAAAGAAATCCACAACCTTCGCGCCTCCTAAGCAGTAGGAAAGTATGAAGCCTCAGAGTTACGTTAACTCTGGGGCTTCTGCACAATATTTACGTCGAGAAGCCAGTGCAGGTAGAGGAGAGTTTGTTCCAAACTTTACAGAAACCTTATACTTCTTTCAGCTTTCTCTTATCAAAGCAAGCTATAATAATAGTATCTTATCTTAAAGCAGGAGAACACATGGCTATCAATACACCTCGAGGCAATGCTATCCGTATCGTACCGCTCTATGTGCCTGGTGCACCCTTACCCACGACCGCGAATCTCACCTATCGTGGTGGCCCGTTGCTGAGCATTGCTCAGGTCTTCACGGCCTTCTGGGGAACGGCCTGGCAACAGACACCACAGAGTAATTCCATTCAACAGCTGAACGATTTCTTCGATTACATCCTGACCAGTTCGCTAATCGATCAACTGGCTGAGTACAGTACTCAGACGCAGACCATTGGTCATGGCAGTCGCATTGGTACAGCCACGGTCACCACATCAGACCCGGGTCAGTCAGTAACCGACGCGGCCATTCAGAATATGCTCCAAAACGAAATTGCCAACAATGCTGCTTTCCCGCAGCCTACCTCGAATACGCTCTACTTCGTATACCTGCCACCGGGAGTCGTTGTAGTACAGGGTAGCAGTAGTTCGTGCCAGTCATTTTGCGGATACCATGATGCTATCAACGGGCAGATCTTCTATGGTGTGATGCCGTATCCTGACTGTGCAGGCTGTATTGGTGGCCTGGCGGCATTTGATGCTCTCACTACAACCAGTTCGCACGAACTGTGCGAAGCAATCACCGATCCAGTACCTGGGCAAGGTTGGTATGACGACACAAACGGCGAAGTCGGCGATATCTGCGCCTGGAAAACGAAACAGGTTGGCAACTACACGGTTCAACAGGAGTGGTCAAACAAGACGGGGTCTTGCACCTGACCACTTAATCCTCCCCATTGACAAGCTTGACTTCCAAATCTACAATCTGATCAAGAAAGTCTAAATAGATGCTCGTGGAAAAAGGTTCTCACCATACCTCAATCAAGAACTGAGAAGAAAGCTTTGATACATGCAACAACCATCGAAATCTCGTTCTCAAGCGTTCACTTTGTTTCGTCCCCATGCACTCGAAGAGATCCCACAAATCTACACCTGGTTTGAGGAGATGCGAACTCAGCAACCCGTCTTCTACGATGAGAGAATGCACCTGTGGCAGGTCTTTCGTTACGAAGACGTGTCGACGGTCATTACCGATTATAACCGCTTTTCTTCACAGGCATTTGGAGCTACTGGCTCCTTCCTCAAAGACACGCTCGTCGCGACGGACCCGCCAGACCACCGCAAATTGCGCAACCTGGTCAATCAGGCGTTTACACCGCGAGCAGTTGCCCGCCTGTCAGATAGTATCACCCGGATAACGCAAGAACTGCTGGACAAGGTACGCCCACAGGGCAAGATGGACATTGTCTCAGACTTCGCCTTTCCACTACCCGCCAAAGTCATTGCCGAACTGCTCGGCGTGCCACCTGAAGATTGGGACATCTTTCAACGCTGGGCACGCGTTGACAGCTCGGATCCAGCTCTCGCCCGGCAAAATGGTGGACGGTCCATGCAGGAGGAAATGTCTGACTACTTCGCCAGGCTGCTGCAGGAGCGACGCCGTACGCCGCGCGAAGATCTGATCAGCGCGCTGAGTACGGCTGAAGTGGACGGCGAACGGTTGAGTGAGTACGATCTGGTCAAGTTCTGCACGTTGCTGCTGGCTGCCGGGCAGGAGACCACTAAAAACTTGATTGCCAATGCCGTGGTGTGCTTTACCGATTTCCCGGACAGGATGGAACGGTTGATCCGCGAACCAGCCGTGATGCCCACGGCGGTCGAAGAGGTACTCCGCTACCTGCCACCGGTCTGGTTTCTCTTCCGTCAGACCAGAACAGACCTCGAACTGGCAGGACACCACATTCCGGCCAACCAGACCTTGCTGGCCTGGACAGCCTCAGCCAACCGCGACCCGGCTCAATTTCCCGATCCCGATCGATTTGATATCGAGCGTGAGCCCAATCGTCACCTGGCCTTTGGACACGGCATCCACTTCTGCGTGGGCGCACCGCTGGCTCGCCTGGAAGCCAGGATTGCCTTGCCAATGATGCTGGAACAACTCAAAAACCTCCAACGAGTGGAGGGTTTCCCGATTATGGTCAATACAGGGATCGTCTTTGTGATCAGGTCACTGCCAGTCACCTTCCAACCCAGGTAAGGAACTCGATCATGGTAACTGCCGACAATACGCCCAGCTTTGCCCGCGACATCCGACCATTGTTTCGTGAAAGCGACAGGGAATCAATGGATTTCGCCTTCGACCTCTGGGACTACCAGGACGTTCGCGCAAATGCTGAGGATATCCTTGAGCGACTGTCAGAAGGCTCAATGCCGTGCGATGGAGAGTGGCCCGAGGAGCAGATCACCCAATTTCGTCGCTGGATCGAAGCCGGCATGCCCGCGTAATATCGGTAAAATCAAAGGAAGCGTTGCCGTATGATCAATATCATTGTGGCCTACGCGAACGGTCGCGTGATTGGCAAAGACGGTAAAATTCCCTGGCACCTTCCAGATGATATACAGCATTTCAAGCGCATCACGAGCGGCCACATCGTTGTAATGGGACGGAAAACATTTGAATCGATAGGTCGTCCACTCCCCCATCGGAGAAACATTGTGTTGACGAGTAACAAGACGCTCGCGCCGCCGGGAGTTGAAGTGGTGCATCACAAGGATGATGTGCTCGCCCTCGGCGATGTCTTTATCATCGGCGGCGAGAGCGTCTACAGGCAATTTTTAGAGGTAGCGCAGCGCCTCTACATTACAGAAATTGCCCTCGAGATAGACGGTGATGCTTTTTTCCCGGAATGGGATCGTCAATCCTTCACCCTGGTTTCTGCACAACCGGGTATCCTCAATGAGCAAAATACGCTGCCTCATACATTTAACGTCTATGAACGTAAGTAACCCATTCTCCAGGGCGGTCGCGTCCCCATGCCACCATCAAACAAAGTGTGGCACAACAGTTTTTACAAAGCGTTCCAGGGACTCCGGGTCCAGAAACCTGAACATGAAATGGGTCACACCCACTTCATGAAATCGCTCCAGTTCGCGGATCACTTTCGCGCTGTTTCCAGCTACGAAGTGCTTCTGGGGATGGCGTACCACTTGAGCAGGCTCCTCAGAGACACTTGCTGTACTCAAATAGGTCAGTTTGATGTCCGCCGGATTCCTACCTACTCGCGCACAGTGGTCTTTTAGAATGGCAACCTTGTGGGCATACTCAGCAACCGGACAGGAATTGAAATTCCACCAGTCCGCGTGGCTAGCCACTATGGCAAGCGTTTTCCCTTCACCGCCACCACCGATGAGCAGCGGAATGGGGGGATCAGGGTGTGGTTCGCAATAAGCTCCGCGGATGCTGTAATGCCTCCCTATGAACGTTGCTGGGCGCGAGGACCACATGGTTTTCACGATAACAGCCGCCTCTTCTAATTCTTCCAGGCGCATCCGAGTGTCTGGGAAAGGATATCCGTATGCCACGTATTCGTCTTCTTTCCAACCAGCCCCCAATCCCAGAATAAACCTTCCCCCCGATATCAACTGGAGGTTGGCTGCCATTTTTGCTAACAGGGCTGGATTGCGGTACGATTGACATAGCACGAGCGTCCCCACGCGGAATTGAGGAAATTCACCGGCAAAGTAACTCAGGGTTGTCACGCTCTCGAGTATTGCCGTCTCCCCGGACTGCAGGTGATCCTCGGCCCACAGCGTTGTGAATCCCTGCGACAGCAATTTAATTAAGCGGCGATTGTACTCGAACAACTCGGGCCCGGGAAAATTTGTGGCAAACGGCTGCAGCATGAGACCGAATTCTATTGTAGCCATGACCTTATCATACCTGCTTTCTAAAACGTGGTAAAATGTATTCACCACAGTTCTCGTTGCTGCACCTGGACCGGACAGGAAGCCTCCATGACCTCTACACCGCTTTGGTCCTCATGCAGCACACCGCACGCCCCGGAGGACGTGTGTGGCCCGCGCCGGGCAAGAAACCTCGTCAAAATGTTGACCGCGCTATTCTCATCGCGGTCCATGACGACTCCACAATTCGTGCAACAGTAGGTCCGTTTCCACAGCGGCATGGTTTGCAGATTGCCACACCCACTACAGGTTTTGGACGTGTTGCGTTCATCTAGGAAAACCAGTTCTTTCCCGTACAGGTGGCATTTGTATTTGAGCATCTCAGTAAAGGTATAGAGGCCCCAATCATTAAATACCGCTCGATTGCGGTACTTGTTGCGCTCTTGATGCTCTTTCATCACCATCTGCCGTTGACTCAAATCACCAATCACAACAGTTCTCTCAACCAGTTTGTGAGCAATGAGATGAGAGGCTTTATGCAGACTATCGCGCTGCTTCTTACGTTTTTTCTGAGCAACCCGCTTGTAGACTTTCGAGAGGTGGATATACCGCCTCGACTTCTTTTTGCACTTGTCACGCTTTGAGCGGATTTTGTCGAGTTGACGGTTGTACCACTGACCGCCTTTGAAGCCACCGATATGATAGAACTGCTCCTGCTCGTTGACACCAGTTGCCAGCGTCTTGATCCCCAGGTCAAAGGCCACGACTTCCCCTGGGTGCTGATCCTCTTCTTTGACCCGATACGAGAAGGACGCATAGTAGTCTCCACGTCCATCCCGGCTGATCGCCACTTCTCGATAGTCTTGCGGTGGGTCCTCGGTCAGTTCAGCTTCAATATTCGGGTATCCTTTCGGGCCATGTTTCCCACCGCCGCCTGTCGGCAGAATGAGCGTCTTTTTCTCGATCGTGATGTATGCCCCTGGATACACCAGCGTAAAAAAGCCATGCCGAGGCCGCACTCTCGGAAAACCCGGTTTCTCGCCTGCTTGTGTCCGTCGAAAGAAGGCGGCCATGGCTGCGTCCAGGCGAAAGTAGACTTCATGGAGTAACTTGCCGTAGACCTGTTTGAGTTCAGGATCGTACCGTTTGCTCTCCTGCAAGGTTTTCTTGGCAATGCGCCAACCGGGCCACTTCTCGCCATCTCTGAGCTTCATTATCCACCAATTGTAGAGGCTACGACACTTCGCTTGCATAAATTCCAGGGTGGCGGCGTCTTGCTCAGTCACGTTGAGCTTGATCTTTTTGCAGAGCAGCATCACGAATCGCTTTCTTGTAAGAGTGTAGACCATGGAGCCGGGCAGAAAAGACGGTGAGGATAGCAACCAAATCCTGGACAAGCTCTTGCTCCGGCGAGAGCGTTTCCCCATCGATGACCACCAGATCGGTATGGTGGCGTTCGCAAAAGGCTTCAAAGTAGCCATAACCGAAATGGACGAGTCGATCCCGGTGGGCAATGACAATACGCCGGACTTGCCCAAGTTCTACCATCTCCATGAGGCGATTGAATTGTTTGCGCTTGTAATTGAGACCACTGCCAATGTCCTGCATCCATTCATCGACCCGGATGGAATGCTGGTTGCAATAAGCCTCCAACGCTTTGACTTGATTTGCCAGATCGGGCTTTTGGGTTACGCCTGACACCCGTGAATAGGTAATCGTGAGGCTCTGTTCTTGCGCCACTAATCCGCGATACATCAGATATTGATCGTGCGTGTAGTAGCGCCGATTGGTGGGAGAGCGATGGGCTTTGAGGATGCCCTTACGATCCCACTTTTGCAGGGTGATGACTGATTTCCCAATCAACTCCCCAAATTCTTTCGGTGAATACATAGTCTTCATGATGAGAATATATCATATCAGCAAGATAAGGTCCGCTTGACGATCAATCTAGGAACGAGAAAAGAAGTTGATAAAGAGGAGCTTCATCAGCTCATACAATTGTTGAAGAAAAATCTAGCGCTCTTCTGATCACTCTTAGCCAGGCACTCAGAACAATGGGCGTCTGTCAGGGGGTCAGTGGCCAGATTGCCTTTGGTTCTAATGGCAATCCCATAGAAAAAACCATTGTGTTTGAGCACGTTGTAAACAATCAACTCCAAGTACTCGCCACTCTGGGCGAGTACCGGATAACAAATCAAACTGTACCTTGTTAACTTGCAGCCTCATCTCTCTACCGCCCTTGACAATGCGACAATTTAAAGGTAAACTTGCCATATGTTGATTGATCTATCAATCAAAAAAGACTGGAGAAAGAGAAATGCAAATTAAACCAGAAAAAACGGAGGCCAGAACCCAACAGGAGTTGGCGGCAGCAGACGTGGCTGCTCAAGAAGAAACTGAGAAGTTGCCCTATTCGCGGCGCGAAATCATCTTCACCATGATTGGCGTACTATCCGTCGTATTTCTCTCCATACTTGATCAGACCATTGTAGGCGTCGCCATGCCCCGCATCGTCGCCGATTTGCAAGGGTTTGATCTGATTGTGTGGATCTCAACTGCGTACCTGCTCACTTCGACCGTGCCGATTCCCATCTACGGCAAACTCTCCGACCTGTTTGGACGCAAGCCCATTATGCTGTTCGGTATCGTGGTGTTTCTCGCAGGTTCCGCGCTTTCCGGGGCGGCGCAAACGATGTATCAGTTGATCGCGTTTCGTGCCTTTCAAGGATTGGGAGCTGCGGCATTGCAGCCAATCGCTATAGCCATCATCGGTGATTTGTTCCCGCCACGGGAGCGTGGCAAGTGGCAGGGCGTGAGCGGGAGCACCTACGCGCTGGCCGCTATTCTCGGTCCTCTGGCTGGCGGCTGGATTACGGATAATGCTTCGTGGCGCTGGGTGTTCTACATCAATGTCCCTGTTGGCATAATAGCGCTGCTGGTATTAATCTTCCTGATGCCCACCCTGCGCAGTAGAGCCCGGCAAGTCACTATCGATTACATTGGCGCGGCGCTGCTCATCCTTGGCACCGTTCCATTGCTGCTTGGCTTCACGCTGGCAGGCAACCAGTATGCCTGGCTTTCACCGCAGATTCTGGGCCTGTTTGGTGGAGCAGTTGTTGTACTGATCGCGTTCTTGTTCTACGCTACGCGCCTGGAACGTCAGGGAAGAGAGCCAATTTTTGAGCCCGGGCTGATCAAGAACAGCATGCGCATTTTCGGTGTCTCCCTGCTTGTGACGGTCATTTTTAGTGTTAGCTTATACGGAACCGCCTTCGCCATTCCCCTGTTCGCGCAGGGTGTGCTTGGCACGTCGGCCACCAATAGCGGGTTGATACTCGTGCCGTTCATGCTGACCTCTATCGGCGGCAGCATCCTTTCCGGCCTGGCGCTTACGTTGACCGGAAAATATAAGTGGGTTGCTATCCTCGGTCTCGTCATCGATATCGTGGGAACGCTCCTGCTGATACGCCTGGATGTCAATTCCAGTTACGCGCAATTGCTGGTAGCGATGCTGGTACTTGGTGTCGGCGTCGGGTCGGGCCTTGCGGTCTACACCACCGTCGTACAGAATGCCTATCCGGAAAAAATCGGCACGGCATCCTCGACGCTGGTCTTCTTCCGGCAGCTTGGCGGAACAATCGGGCTGGCCGCGATGGGTTCAGCCCTTGTCTCAAGCTATATCCCGGCGTTTCACGCCGCGTTACCGGCTACGCTCCGGCGTCTGCTGCCTGCAAGCATACTGGGCGCGTTTGATAACCCGCTTGTCCTGCTCTCGCCCGACGCGCTCTCACGCATACGCGCCGGTTTCGCGGGCTACGGTGCGCAGGGTACCGCGGCGTACAACATGCTGCTACAGGCAGTGAAAACTGGATTGGCGCAGAGCGTTCACAACGTCTTCGTGCTGAGTTTAGGGGTCATCCTGTTTGGCTTGATCGCTGTCTTTTTCCTCAAGGAGATCCCTTTGCGGGAACGCAAGAAAGCGGATCAACATCTGTAGATGTACATCGCTATGCTTTCAGCATACGCAACACACTCTCAACATCGGGCAGGCGGGCCGGTTCATAGCCCCAGTAGCTGATGCCGAATACCATCCCTTGAATGCACCATTCAAAGGTAGTTGTCAGACGATCGGGGTCTCCTGCAACCACCTCTCCGGCAGCCTGCCCCTCGACAATAAGCTGTTTCAACGCCTCGTGGGTCAACTGGCTCTCTTGCAACACCAGCTCGTGCGTCTCACGCGGCACAGCAGTATTCGTCAACACCTGGAGTACTAACATCTCATATTCCGGCTCATCCTGCGCTCCTAGCAATATTTCTGAAGTCAACCAGCGCAGGCGATCCCAGGGCGTCCCAGGCTGGACTCGTGCGCGCTGCATGAGTTCGAGCACGCCCTGCAAGGCATATTGTAACAGGGTGGTGAAAATAGCCTCTTTATTAGCGAAATAGTGATAGGCCAGTCCGTAACTGACATTAGCGGCGGCAGCGATCTCCGACATTTTTGTCTCGCTAAATCCTTTGTGCGCAAAAATGGCTTTAGCGGCTTCAAGGATACGCTCCCTCTGCTCTTCGCGAATATGTTGATTAGCCTCTTCAGTGCGTGGTGACATACGGATATGCTCTCTTGATTGATGATTCGATCAATATGCTAATAAGGTACGCATGGCTTTCTGTTTGTGTCAAGCATGTTTTCAGCAAGAGGTGGGTGAGCTTGACCCATTGTGGCTTTACTCCCTTATACTCGAAGATGTAGAATGCGCGAAAAACGGCTCATCCTCTGTCAGACGTTTTTGCCAGATAGAGATGTGCTCAGTAGGAGAACAATCAGATGAATGAAATACCCATGCTCAAGAGATGTCCCTGGGCCATGAGCAGCCAGCAATACATCGATTACCATGATAAAGAATGGGGAGTCCCTGTCCACGATGACCGCAAACTCTTTGAGATGCTGATCCTTGAAGGGGTACAGGCAGGCTTGAGCTGGTCCTTGATCCTCAGAAAGCGCGCCGGCTACCTCCAGGCGTTTGATGGCTTTGAGGCGAGCAAAATTGCTCGTTATGATGAGCGTAAAGTCCAGGAGTTACTGGCAAATCCCGAGATCGTGCGAAACAGGCTGAAAATCCAGGCCGCACTTCAGAACGCGCGTGCGTTTCTCCAGGTTCAATCCGACTTTGGAAGTTTCGCTGCCTTCATCTGGCAATTCGTTGATGGACACCCTCAGCAACACGCCTGGCAAAGCTTGCAGGAAGTGCCATCGAGTACCAGGGAATCGGATGCCATGAGCAAAGAGTTGAAGCAGCGCGGTTTTACCTTTGTCGGTACGACCATCTGCTACGCCTTCATGCAATCTGTAGGTATGGTGAACGATCACATCATAGAGTGTTTCCGCTGGCAAGAAGTGCAAGCCCTTGCTCGGTAGATTTTCCGATTTGTGAGTCTAAAAGAGCGGCTGAATAGTGTAATAGAAAAGTAAGGAAATTTCTTTTTATATAAACACAGGTGCTGCATTACTGTGGCGCTTAGTAGCCACTGTAACTGCAGCGTTTATGTGTCTATAAATTATTGCTATGTGCCAAAAACGTAGTTTCGTAGAGCATGAGCAGAGCCCACCCACAGGCGGGTGAGCGTTATTAAGGAGAACTCTCATGTTTATGCTTACCTTTGCCTCGATGCAAGCCCATGTAACCGCTAATGCCGGATGGGTGGATTACCTTATCATCGGGCTCTATTTCGTTGTGACTTTAGGAATCGGCTTCGTGCTGAGAAGGCGCATGCGTACCTCCAATGACTTCTTCCTCTCAGGTCGCTCACTGCCGAGAACCAGGCGCCAGCAGAACGTACACCACTGATCGCCACCTTTCCCAAACTCTTCTTCCCATTTCTGGCCATCGTTCCTGGTTTGGTTATCCTCTCTGTTCTGCCTGGTCTGGGTCATGGCGGTGGCTTTGAGAACTCGTACAACATGGCCATCCCATTCGCGATGGCTCACTACTTCCCCAGTGGAATCCTGGGCCTTGGCCTGACCGCGTTACTCGCCGCGTTTATGTCGGGCATGGCCGGAAACGTCACCGCCTTCAATACGGTCTGGACCTACGACATCTACCGCTCGTACATCAAGCGCGATGCGCCCGATCGTCACTACCTGTGGATGGGACGTATCATCACCGTGGTTGGGATTATCCTGAGCGTCGGCACCGCTTATCTGGCAGGAGGGTTCAACAGTATTATGGACTATGTCCAGATCTTGTTCTCCGTGGTCAATGCCCCGCTGCTGGCAACCTTCCTGCTTGGCATGTTCTGGCGACGCACGACGCCGTGGGGTGGCTTCATTGGGTTGCTCGTTGGCACGCTGTGCTCCATTGTTCTCTGGGTAGGAGAACAGTTCTTGCATCTGTTCTCCTTCGGAAGTTCCGAGGGCTCCAGTATGTGGCGCGCGCTGATCGCCTTTCTCATCTGTTTTGTGGTGACCATCGTCGTCTCACTCTTGACCAAACCCAAGCCCGATGCAGAACTCAAAGGGCTGGTCTACAGTTTAACGCCAAAGGCAGAAGTCGTTGAGACGGTGTGTTGGCTGGGGCGGCCCTGGTTATCCTGATCATACTCAACATCATATTCTTCTGAGAGACGAAAGAAAGGGGAAGAGGTTATGAGTCAACAAGATCTAGAAGGCCTGGAGAGTCCTGATCAGACAAATGTGAATCAGCAAAAAGGAGAGGACATGCAGGTTTCTGGTGAGTCCCATAAGATGTCGATTGCGCTGACAATCGGAGCAACGATTGCCGCGATTGGCCTTATCCTCCTGCTCTATGGATTGTTCGGGCAGGCTGATTACAGCCGCAGCGACGGCATCAACATCAACCTCTGGTGGGGGTTAGTGATGCTTGTCTTTGGTACAGGGATGGCTGTCGTTGGCTATATCTCATGGAGAAGACCGGTAACTCATTAAACGGCTGCGTAGTTACGCTCCTCGCAAAGATGTTTTTGTGCGATTGCAGGGTTGGCAGCCTGCGCTGCCAACCCTGCAATCGCACAAAAAGCTCAGCCTGACGAAGAAAAATTCTCTTGACGTTCAGACATTTGGAGATAACTGGGAGGAGGTGATAAACGAGAAGAGAAGTTCTAAAGCAGGAGGAAGAAGATGGCATGGTATCGAAGAGACAAAGCAGCGGTAACAGAAGCGTTGCGACGAGGTGAACGGCCAGATTTGGCCACGACCATGGCCAGTGGCCCCGTGGATGAATTGGTGGCTTTACACGAGGAATTGGGGATCTTTGCGATCCTGGATGAGATAGAAGTGCAGCGAACACGGACAGGCATTGCCGATGAACTGCTGCTGCGCACGCTGGCGACCTTACCCTTTGTGGAGCAAGCATCCTTGAGTGGAGCAAGCGAGGTGCTGTTTCGAGAACCGGCCGTGCTACTGCAACTGGGCTGGGCGCCGGTGCAGATCCGCGGAGGCGAGCAATGGACGGCATCGGCATCCCGAGGGACGGCAAGAGGAATCCTTGCCGTGTCATCCGGATACGTTGCGCGATGCCTTGCGGCGGGTAGAAGAGTCAGCGTGGCAGCAAGCGCAAGCCGCCGGAGTGCAGTCGCTCTACCAGCGGCAGTTGGTGCGCGGCAAAGTCTATGCCGTCGATGGCAGCGGGCTAGGCGACGACTTCCTCCTGGTGGCCTTGGTGTGTGTGTCGGCCACGCGTCCGGTCATCGTGGCCTGGCGCCTGTTGAGTGGGCAGGCCTCAGAGAAAGGCCAAGAAGCGGCGGTGACGCAATCGCTCATTGAGCAAGTGCTCCAGGTGGCCGGGCCGCAGGCCATCGGCTTGAGGCTTTCGGATGCCCTCTATGCTGATGGGCCACTGCTGGCCTGGCTCAAGTATCGCAAGGGCATTGATGCGCTGGTGAGTTTGCCTGAAGACCGTCTGCTCTACCAGGACCTACAAGGGCTGGCCGATGGGCAGCTCATCGACTGGACCCACCATCGCTATGTGCGCACTATCGCTGGCCACAAGCAGCTACGCGAAGTGGAGGTGACGGCAGCTGGAGAGTTGACGAGTTGGGACGGCAAAACCCTCGCGGCGGCCAGCTATGGAGTGGCCGATGCCAGCCTCTGGGCCTGTCTCATCCGCGATGTGACGACAGCAGAGTTAGCCGCCGAGGCGCCGCGAGCGTTGGTGAGTACGCGCAGGTTCGCCGATGGCTTTGCGGCGAGGCCTCGCCTTTCGTCCGCGCTGGCACATTGAGGATGATACGTACCGGGAACTCAAAGAGGGCTGGGGGCTCGAGCAGCAGCGCTGGGGACGCGATGTCGCCGCGGCGCTGGGGCGCACGACCTTGACCTGCCTGGCCTTCAATACCGCCCAAGTCTATCGCTTGCAGGCCGGAGAGCGACTGGCTTCGGTGGCCATTCGGCGGCTGCGGCGGCTCCATCAGCGCGAACTGGGCACGGCTCCAGCGGTGATCTATGTCGCCGGCTGCTATGGCGTCTTCGCGCTGGAAGAATTACTCCGTCTGCTGGGGACGGCTCCCCACGAAAGTCTCCTGCCTGCTGCGAGGACGCCTT
>WNGK01004776.1_pt1 | contig 22112 bp, 20 predicted proteins | sample 5400601 | NCBI WGS metagenome assembly WNGK01 (sample SAMN13153376, study PRJNA577476) | soil metagenome | isolation source: 60 cm soil or saprolite under Garry oak tree replicate 1 | place: USA:California | collected 2016-06-15
CCGAAATAAGGGCCGGGAGTTTGGACATTTTTCCGAACTCTTGATCAATAGTAATGGCATCGATGTCTTCAACTTCACGCTTCGCCCGCAGGCATGTCGTGGGAGCGAAACGTGTGTCCGAATTCCCCTCCTAGGTTAGGAGGGGTGGCTGCGCCACCAAGGAGATGCTCCCGTTCCTTATTGGCGCAGACGGGGTGGTACGGAATGGCGCGAAGCCACCTTATAGATAACCGCGTAGCGCTCCTTATTCAATCGGTGCGCTTCGCGAATATCTATAAGGTCGCTTCGCATCATAGATCGACCACCCCGCCGTTCGCTAAAAAACGCGCGAACGGCACCCCTCCTAATCTAGGAGGGGAATTTTTGGCGTAACCTCGAAAATGTCCAAACTCGAGACACGGGCTTTAGGTCAAATTGAAGGCAGGTCAGGCTAGGCGGGGTCGGTGCGGTAGACCCAGCTTCGGGTGGATGAAGCGTGAGCATCTACGCGCTGGAGCACTTCTTCGACGACTCCATGTGTGGGCGCAAGCGTGCAAATCGGATCTGTCGCGGCGGCATTGCCCGTGAGCAGAAAAGCCTGGCATCGGCAACCGCCGAAGTCTCTTGTACGGCGGTCGCAGCTCCGGCATGGTTCCGGCATCCAATTTTCATCCCGGAAAAGTGTGAACGCGGGCGATTCCTCCCAGATCCAACGCAGCCGACGCTCACGCGCGCTGTCGAACTCAAGTCCCGGGATGACGGGCGCGGCGTGGCAAGGCAATGCGCGGCCAGCCGGGTCGATGAGGATGAACTGATGCGCCCAGCCCCCCATGCAGGCCTTTGGATATTTGGCGTAGTAGTCGGGCAGAACGGCATCGATCCGAAGGCGGCCCTTCAAACGCTCGCGCGCGGCCTCGATGATTGCGATAGTGCGCGCGAGTTGCTCACGCGTGGGCAACAACGCCTCGCGATTTTGGAGAGCCCACCCGTAGTACTGCACGTTGGCGATCTCCAGCCTTTGGGCGCCGCTCCGTTCGGCGAGCGCGATGATCTCCTCGAGCCGGTCGAGGTTACGCCGGTGGACGACGGCGTTCAGCGTGAATCCGATCGCGCGGCTGCGCACCATCTCCGCAACGCGCAGCTTGAGCTCGTGGGCGCGCGCGCCGGCGAATTCGTTCGCCGGACTTTCCTGGGAATCTTGCAGGCTCAACTGCACATGGTCGAGACCAGCTTCGATCAGGCCATCCAGACGCGATTCGTTCAAGCCAATGCCCGAGGTGATCAGATTCACGTAGAGTTGGGCGCCATGGCCCGCGCTGACCAGTTCGGTGAGGTCGGGGCGGGCGAGAGGTTCGCCGCCAGTGAGGCTCAACTGCAGGATACCCAACACGCTTGCCTGGTTGAAGATCGAGACCCACTCGCCGGTTGAAAGCTCGTTCGAGCGCCGCTGCATATCGAGCGGGTTCGAGCAGTAAACGCAGTGCAGCGGGCATCGGTGAGTGATTTCGGCGATCAGCGCTCGCGGTGTATACGTCATTCGTACTCGACGACGCGTTTCTCGCGCAACCGGTTAAGAAACGTGACGACCTCCGCTTCGATTTTGCCGCCGTCCTCGGAAGGATAGCGCCGCTGCAATTCGCCGACGATATCCGGGATCGTGCGCTGACCGTCGCAAAGCTCCACGATGGCGCGCGATGGTCCCTTCAACCGCAACGCTCCTTCCGGGATCAACAACATGTCTTCCTGCCCCGCGACAGTGCTCAGGCGGCAGCCGTGCGCCAGGCACGGCACGCTATGTTTTGCGAACCCGCCCGCGTCGTTCTCCGCTTCGGGGCGAAAGCCCCCGGGAGCCGGCCAGCCCGGCGCGACGTAAGCAAAATAGATCGCATCGAGCTGAGCCCACAGAATATCGCACTTGGCGCGCAGCGCCCCGATTGCGAGTTCTTGCTCCGTGCGTGTGCGGGCGTGCTCCTTCACCCAGGCGAGGGCGAACTGCGCGTCGTCGGGCGCTTGGGTCAGCCGGGCGTCGAAATAGGCGAGACCGCTGCTGAGCCAGGGATAATGCTGCCGGAGCCTGTCGATACGCAGCGCGATCAGATCGCGCGAGAACAGCTCGGTGAGCGAGGATGCCACCGCTTCCAGGAGGCTACCCTTGGAAACCAAATCGAGATACGCGTTCACGGCATAACGCACGGCAGGCAGGACCTCCCGCGCCGATACCACGCGCTCCCGGCCGAGGCCCGTCGCTTCCGCTAGAAGAATCCACTTCTCGATGCCGCCCGGCGCCGTGCCGTCACCGTCATGGTCGATGATCCGTTTGCGCCAGGCGCGGCGAAAAGCCGGATCCTCGCTGCGGGCGAGAATGATCGCGTCCTTCACGGGGATGATGCTTTGGTAATAGTACCTGTTGAGCGCCCACGCCTGAAGCTGGCCGCGCGTGAGCTTACCTTCGTGCATCAATTCGTGGAACGGGTGGCGGTGGTGGTATCGCTCGACGCCCAACGTGCGCATGCGCGCTTCGAGTTCCGTGGAGGCCAATAGTTGTTGATTCGCAGTTGCCGTCACAGCGTCATCTCCATGCCGTCCCACGCGACTTCCCAGCCGGCTTCGACGACAGTGCGGTGTTCGGCGCTCTCTTCGTCGAGTATGGGATTCGTATTGTTGATGTGAATGTAAACTTTGCGTGGGCGATTGAGCGCCGCCAAACGTTCAATGCTTCCGCCCGCTCCCGACACGGGCAGGTGACCCATCTGCCGCGCCGTCCGGGTTATCCCTGGAATGCGCAGCGGTTCGTAGTCGCTCCAGAATGTCCCATCGAGGAATACGATATCGCACGCCGCGAGCCGGTCGAGCAGGGCATCGGAGATGACGCCGATTCCTGGAAGAAATGCCACCGTGCCTCCGCCGGATTCAGGCGAGACCATCAGGCCGATCGTCGCTTCGACAGGATTCGACTCGGCCAGCCGGGATTCGCTCGCAAAGGTGGGAAACTTGCCGGGCAGCGGCAATGGCTCGAAACGAACACCGCTGGCACAGAATGATTGACCGGGCGAGATATCGTGCCAGGAGACTTGATTGGCAACGCGCGACAGCACACGAAACACGTTGTTGTCTTCGACGAGAATCTTGCGAATGGCGGCGGTGGCATACACGCCAAATGGATGAAACTCCCGGAGCGTCAGCAAACCGGCCACCTGATCCACTTCGGCTCCCGTCAGAATGACGGCGCTGATCGGAGAGTGCCGTTCCCCATGCTGCGGCCACAGGTCCGGCGTCGCCTCAATCTGAGCGCGGAGATCCGGCGACGCGTTCAGCAGTGTCCAGTCACCAGGAACAGCGCTGAGCGCAATCTGAGCTTGCGTCCGCGGAGTGCCTGCAAACTTGCCGGCGCGCAACCGGCGGCAGTTCGGGCAGAAGCAGTTCCATTGCGGAAAACCGCCGCCGGCCCCGCCACCGAGGACTCTGATCTGCATGCGCGTGAGGATCGGCGGCGGTGAAAAAAACCGACGTACCAATCAGGCTCGTACGTGTCGACCGCCGCGCGGTTCAAAGATTAGAAATCGCCGTTGCAATAGGCGTTGATTTCGCAGCCCAACGAGATTTCTTCGAATTGTGGAGTTTCCCAAGTCATTGATTCATCCTCCAGGTGAGAAAATACAGATATCACGTATCATACGAAGCGTCATGTTTGCAAGCGGTAAACGTGGTAAATCCGATAACGTTTTTTCGCCGTCCTCAACCGATCCGAGAGGGGGTCTGTCCACGTTCCGCGCGTTGCGGCACCGGGATTTCTTTCTGCTGTGGACGGGGTTGACGGTTTCGGCTGTCGGCACGTGGATGCAGATCGTGGCGCTGAGCCTGTTGGTGCTCGAACTGACAGGTGGGTCGGCAATGGCGCTGGCGACGGTTTCCCTGGCGCAGGCACTCTCGTTCCTGCTCTTCGCGCCGGTCGGCGGGAGCGCTGCGGACCGCTTCGACAAACGGCGCGTGCTGTTGTTGACGCAGAGCCTCTTGATGGGGCTCGCCGTCCTGCTGGGCCTGCTGACGACAAGAGGCCTCATTCGCTTCTGGATGATTCCACTGACGGCTTTCGCGAGCGGCGCTGTACTGAGCTTTGACCAGCCAACGCGCAACGCGATAGTGGCGGCGCTGGTCCCTAAAGAACACCTGATGAATGCGGTCTCGCTCCAATCGGCGGTGTTCAACGGCGCTTCGACATTGGGGCCCGCACTGGCCGGGTTGGCCCTGAGCAGGATTGGTTATGCCGGAAATTTCTTCTTGAATGCGGCGAGCTATCTCGCAGTGTTGGCGGCGCTCGCGCTGTTGCGCTCGCCGATGATGCGGGGCGCCGCAGGGATCAGGCAAAGTTTGTTGGATTCGGTCTGGGAGGCGCTCCGTTATGTCCGGCAGGATGCGGTGCTGCCTTCGGCGCTCTCGGTGTATGGAGTGCTGTTGTTCTTCGGTCCTTCAGCAGCGCTCATGTTGCCGTTGTTCGCCGTGCGCGCGACGGGCCTCGGCCCCGCGCAACTCGGCATATTGTTCTCGGCTGTGGGTGGGGGGACCGTGATGGGCGCGTTGCTGGTCGCTTCGCTTGGCGACTTCCGCTACAAAGGACGGCTCCTGTTTGGATCGGTGGCGCTTTGGGCGGCGGCTCTTGCCCTGTTTATTTCGAGCAGCACTCTCTACGGCGCGATTGGCGCGCTTCTGTTGCTGGGCGCAACGCAGAGCGTCGCCGGGGCCACGGTTGCCACACTACTCCAAATCCGTGTTCCTACAGAGATGCGGGGCCGCGCGATGAGTCTGAATACACTCCTGATTATGTGTGTCCGGCCACTCGGAGATTTTCCCGTCGGCGGGATGATCACCCTATTGGGGCTCCGTCCAGCAGTCCTCCTTAGCGCGACGCTCGTGGGCCTGGCCTCACTGGCGCTCCTCGCCATTCATCCGGCAGTGCGCACAGCCTGAATGACACGCGGGTTAACAGTTGACGCAAGGAATTAAATGAACCTGATTGAACATACGCCTTCAGCTCACCAATATCCCCTCATCATCAAACAACTGCTTCAGACTGCGATCGCGCGCACGCCGGAACAGGAGATCGTGTATCGCGACCTGCAGCGTTACAGCTACGGCGCGCTAGGTGAGCGCGCCGGACGGCTTGCCGGCGGGCTGACGCGCCTGGGAATCGAACCAGGCGACACCGTAGGTGTAATGGACTGGGACAGTCATCGTTATCTGGAGTGCTACTTTGCCGTGCCGATGATGGGCGCAGTGTTGCACACCATCAACATCCGCCTCTCGCCGGAGGAGATTCTCTACACCATCAATCACGCCGAGGATGACGTACTTCTAGTGCACAACGATTTCCTACCGATCCTTGGAGCGATTAAAGATCGCATAAAGACTGTGAAGAAGTTTGTGCTGCTCACTGACGGCGGTGAAACAGTGGAAACGTCGCTCCGTTTCACCGCAGAGTATGAAGAGTTGCTGGACGCCGGTGCGGCCGATTACGAATTCCCCGACTTCGACGAGAATTCGCGGGCCACGACATTTTACACGACCGCCACGACAGGACGGCCCAAAGGCGTCTGCTTCAGCCATCGGCAAGTGGTGCTGCACACGCTGACCAGCCTGGCTGCGTTGAGTATGCCGGCCGAACAGCAGCGATTTCACAACGCGGATGTGTACATGCCGATCACGCCGATGTTCCACGTGCATGCATGGGGCATACCGTATGTAGCGACCGTGATGGGAGTCAAGCAGGTCTATCCGGGCCGCTATTCGCCGGACATGCTTTGCTCGCTCGTCAAGAAAGAGAAAGTCACTTTCTCTCATTGTGTGCCGGCCATCCTGCATATGCTCTTGAATAGTCCTCGAAGCCGCGAGGTTGATCTGAGCAACTGGAAGGTCATCGTTGGCGGCTCGGCGTTGCCGAAGGGATTGGCTCGAGCTGCGCTGGACCGCGGCATCGATGTCTTCGCTGGCTACGGCCTGTCCGAGACCTGTCCTATCCTTACTCTCGCGCAACTCACACGGGAAATGCTCGACCGTGACGCGGATGCGCAAATAGACATTCGCACCAAGACGGGCCTGCCCATTCCGATGGTCGATCTGCGGGTTGTGGACGATCAGATGAACGACGTCGCGCACGACGGCAAGACGACCGGCGAGGTGGTCGTTCGCGCCCCATGGCTGACACAGGCGTACGTCCAGGATCCGGAAAGCTCCGAGAAACTCTGGCGGGGCGGGTATCTGCACACCGGCGACATCGGCCACATCGACCCGGAGGGTTACCTGCGAATCACCGACCGCATCAAGGACGTGATCAAGACCGGCGGTGAGTCGGTTTCTTCGCTGGAGATCGAAAACGTCATCTCGCAAGTGAGCGGTGTGAACGAGGTCGCCGTGATCGGCGTGAAAGACGAGAAATGGGGCGAACGGCCGCTGGCTCTGGTCGTGCTCAGGCCCGGTTTTCCGGGCCGAGTCATGGAGAGCGAGATCGAAGCGCACCTGAACGACTGCGCGGTCAAGGGCATGATTTCGAAATGGGCTGTGCCGGAACGGATCGTGTTTGTAGAAACCCTCGCTAAAACAAGCGTGGGCAAAATCGATAAAAAGGCGCTGCGTCAGCAGTACGAGAGGGAGCGTTCTTCAGACTAGAACGACTCTACGACGGCAGAGGGAGGTTTGCACGTGGCAGGCATTTCGACGTTCAGCACGAAAGACCTCAGTTTCTTCTTTCACTCCCATCGGGCCAAGGTTGACGGAAAGATTGTTTCCCATCTTGTTCAGTTCATCCGGCGCGCGAAGCACACTCTGGACGTCGCGATCTACGACATGAAAAACAAGGATGTCTTGAATGCGCTGAAGAAAATATCCAGCAAAGTTCAGCTCACCATCCTTTACGACGGCGGTACCGGCAACAAGGTCGGCACCGGCAGCACCACCGTCGATCCGAAGATCGCCACCGCAAAGGCCATTATCGATGCGGGCCTGAAAAAGTCTGCTCATCCCATCCACGACAAAGGAAAACACCTGATGCACGACAAATTTCTTGTGCGGGATGGCACCTCCGTCTGGACCGGATCGGGAAACTTCACGAAGGGCGGCCTCCTTCTGCAGGACAACAATTACGTGACGATCGATTCGCCCGCAATTGCCTCCGAGTACGCCAAGGCTTTTGGCGAACTTCGCGGACCAGGCCACTCTGCCAGCCACACGACAGGGATCCCGGCTGCACCGGCCAAGATCAAGGTGGGTAACGTGAAAATATCCGTGCTCTTCTCAACACAATTCACGGAAGCCGAGGGCGTCGAGACTGAAGTTCGGAAGCGGCTGAAAGGCGCCAAGAAGGTGCGGATCATGGCCATGCTGATCAGTGACCCCGGAATTCTCGACAGCCTGTTCGCGCTGAAGAAAATCGACATCAAAGGAGTCCTCGATCCTCACATGATGAAAAATGTCATGAAGCCGCCAAAAGGCAAAAGCAAGCTGGATCCGAAACTATTCTGGTTCGCGAATGGCGATAAGCGATTCGTGGCGGCTCCATCCCACGCCTTCGTCAAGAGCGACAACAACAATTTCATGCACAACAAGGTCATGATCATCGATGACAAGGTGGTTATTACCGGAAGCTACAACTTTTCGGAGAATGCCGAACTTAATGACGAGAACATGCTCGTCATTGAGTCACCGGCCATCGCAGCGGCCTACACCAGGTATTTCAACAGGCTCTTCAGCGAATACCAAAAGACCGGCCCGAAACTTCCGACCTCCTGATCCGAACGCGGGCTAAAGCCCGCGACTGGAGTTTGGACACTTTCCCGAACTCTTGGTCAATAGCAATAAGCATCGATGTCTTCAACTTCACGCTTCGCCCACAGGTATGCCGTGGAAGCGAAACGTGAGTCCGAATTCCCCTCCTAGGTTAGGAGGGGTGGCTGCGCCACCAAGAAAATGCTCCCGTTCCTTATTGGCGCAGACGGGGTGGTACGGAATGGCGCGAAGCCACCTTATAGATACTCGCGCAGCGCTCCTTATTCAATCGGTCCGCTTCGCGAATATCTATAAGGTCGCTTCGCATCATGGATCGACCACCCCGCCGTTCGCTAAAAAACGCGCGAACGGCACCCCTCCTAATCTAGGAGGGGAATTTTTGGCGCACCTCGCAAAATGTCCAAACTCCAGACGCGGGCTAAAGCCCGCGACTACATGCGTGCCTGCACGTTATCTCGAGCTTGTCGTCGCGGGCTTTAGCCCGCGTTCGGCTCTTAACCTTACGACCTTCGCTTGAGGGACGTCTTCTTGGTGGCGCCTACGCGTTTCAGGATGCGGCTGAACTCGGCTCCCCAAAAGAACTTTTCGTACAGAGGAAAACCGTGCCAGTACGCGAATCTCTCAGCAATCGGCATCAGTCTGCCTACAAGAAAAGGATCGAGCAGAAAGCCTCCGATGATGAGCGGCAGCCTCGGCCGCGAATAGGAACAATCGACGCATTCGGGGAAGGGCGACTCGTCTCCGCTCGCGTGAGCTCGTCGCATCGCTTGCATCTTTTTGTTATTCCAGATTTCCGCAAGAGAAGTCTGCCAGACGTTTCCTACGGGCGGAGCTTTGTACAGAACGCCGGGAGTTGCATACACGTCGCCATTCGTTTCAATGAAAACCGGGCCGTACCATAGGCGTGCGCACGCATTGCGCCTTTGTGTGCGTGTCGCGACTTCTCCTTTCTGCACGCGCTCCACCGCGACGACATCTTTTTTGACGCGCACGGAGTTCACACCCGGTACACCACGCCAGGTGCGATAGAAATCGTTAACTTGGGGGAGTGTCTGTTGGAGGCAGACCATTTGGATCGTCACCATCGTCGCCGCTTTGCGTTCGCCCTTTCTTTTCAGGAATTGTCGAATATTCCCCACTGCGGTATCAAAAGCGTCGACACCATGAACGGCGGCATAGACGTCTCGCGTTGTACCGTTCACCGAAAAGATGATGTGATCCAGGCCGGAATCGAGAATCGATTCGACAATGTCCGCTCTCATCAAGGTTGCATTCGTGGAAAAGACCATTCGGATGCCTTTGGATCTCGCGTATCGGATCATTCCAAAGGCCTCCGGATTCATGATTGTTTCGCCGGGTCCATCGAACGAGATGTACCGGAAGTAGCCTGTGCCTTCCTCGATCAGTTTCCGAAAAAGGCGGACGTCCATGTTCGGACCATCGAACGTTATTGCCTCGCGAATACACATGCGGCAGAAGTGATTACAAGCGTGCGTATTGGCGATCACCACCGTAGGGGGCAAACCTGGGCAGACTGTAGATCCTGAGAGGTACCGCGAAAGCAGCCGAAGCCGGTGGATGGGCGGATAAGCGTTGAGAGTCGCGGAAACCGTCATAGGCGTATGGATTCGTCGTCTGTAATTATCCCGGTTGCAGCCGGGCATTGCTACATTTACCATTCAAGAACAATGTCTGGTGACTCCCTGATCAGCGTAATTGTCGTCAATTGGAACGGGTTGCATCTGCTGGACGAATGCCTCAACTCGCTGGCCAGACAGACATGGAAGCAAACGGAATTCATTCTGGTCGATAACGGCTCAACCGACGGAAGCCGTGATTTCATCATTTCATGGGCGAAGCGCCTGGACAACGCGCAGACCATCTTGCTTCCGTACAACAGCGGCTTCTGCAAAGGGAATAACCTGGCATTCGCGAAGGCCCGAGGCGAATGGATCGCTCTCTTCAACAGTGATGCCGTTGCGGAACCGGATTGGCTGGCGGAACTGATTCGCTATGGTGATCCCTCCCGGCGGATCGGTATGCTCGCCAGCAAAATTCTTTTTCGAAGCCCGCCGGGCGTGATCGACAAGGCCGGCCATCTCATCTATTGGGATGGTCAGAATCGCGGCCGGGGCACAATGGAAACCGACATTGGTCAATATGACAAACCGGAAGAAATTCTTTGGCCGGACGCCTGCGCGGCTCTGTACCATCGCAAGGTCTTCGAAGAAACCGGCGGCTTCGACGAAATGTTCTTCGCCTTCGGCGACGATGCCGACCTGGGTTTGCGCGCGCGGTTGCTCGGTTGGAGCGCCTGGTATGTTCCAACCGCGGTTGTTCATCATCGGCATTCGGCAAGCTTCGGCGCGTACTCGCCTTTGAAGGTAATGCTGGTCGAACGCAACCGCCTCCTGCTTGCGATCAAAAATTTCCCGTGGCCGCTCCTGTTGCAAAATCCGTTTTGGACGGTGAAACGGTTGTGGTGGAACGCTTACGGCGTGATGCGGAAGAAGGGCGCGGCTGCACGGTTTGTCGAAACGAACGGCTGGCGGAGGACATTGCTCAACCTGGGCTGGTCCTATCTGAGTGCTGTGAAGTTGATGCCCGAAGCGTGGCGGCGGAGACGCATCATCCAACGAACGCGACGCATATCCAGCCGTCAAATGCGGCAGCTTTTTCAACGGTATCAGATAGACATCCGGGAGCTAACGCTTAGAGACTGATTGCCGGAGGGCCACCGCCTTGATCTACGTCATTGGCTCCGGTCTGAGCGGTATCGCGGCCGCCATTGCTCTCGTAAAGCGCGGATATCATCCCACGATTTTGGATGTGGGGCTCACGCCCAACAGCGAAGTCCTTTCACTCAAAGCGCGATTGGCATCGGTGGAGCCGGAGGCGGGGCCGATCGCTTTCACTGTCATGGCGAACGCGCATCGGATCGCTTCAGAGTGTCCGATTGATCATGTCCAGTAGATGGTCTCCTCACCCACGTTATCGGCTTTACACGACCCGAGCCAGTTATACGGTCCCGCTGTTTAACGCCAGGGATTCCGTTGAAAGATTCGAAACTGAAGTGTGCCGCAGATTCAATGTCGCCGCAGCGGCATGTGTGCCGATGGCTCGTGTGGGATTGTTTTTCGCTCTGCGCGAAATGATTCGGCCTGGTCAAAAGGTCATCCTCTCGCCGCTGACCATTGTGGACGTCGTCAATGCGGTGCTTCTCGCCGGCGGAGTCCCCGTCTTCGCAGACATCGTTCGGCGGTCATGCGCGATAGATATCGACAAGGCCTATTCTCTCATCGACGGTTCGACGGCGGCGCTACTGCTCACACATCTTCATGGCGAAACAGCGGGGGCAAACCCTTTTCGGGAGATCTGTCAACGGCGTGGTCTCCGCCTTATCGAAGATAGTGCGCAGGCATTCGGAGCAATCGAATGCGGGCAACGGCTAGGCACGATTGGGGATGCCGGAATCTACAGTTTTGGATTGTACAAAAACCTCACGACGTGGCGTGGCGGTATGGTTGTTTCCAATGACGTCGCGCTGATCGAACGCATCCGCAGACGCGTTCGACAATTGCCGCAATTACCGAAGTGGCATTTGCTCATACGAATGCTTGGTGGTTTCGCTGTCGATGTGGCGACCTGCCCCTCTGTTTTTGCGACATTCATACATCCGCTTGTGCGGCAGAACTTCGGGATCATCAACAGGCAATTGAATCCCGAACGCGACGCCACACGTTGGACTGAGGTGCCGAAAAATTATCTTCGTCGAATGCGGGAGTCTCAAGCTCTGATCGGTATCGGGCAATTGGATCGAGTTGATCTGGATGCGCTCCGCCGAATCGAGCATGCCGGCCTGTATCACGATGTGCTCGGCGGACTGGATGGCATCATGACTCCTCAACGTTGTAGTGATCTTTCCAACGTATACACCTACTTTCCAATTCAGATCACGAATCGAGATAATCTGTTGCGATACGCTCAAGAGAGAAGACGGGATTTCGCCGCGCAGCACCTGCGCAACTGCGCCGCCCTTCCGATGTTTTCGGAGTTCCATCGTGATTGTCCGAATGCGCGAGCCGCAGCGCGAGAGTTGGTCCTGCTTCCAACGTACTCGCGTTATCCGGCTTCAGAAGTTAAAAGGAATATTGAAATTATCCGGGAATTCTTTTCGGCGATGATCTATGGAGCACCAAAAGAAACGGCAAGTGGAGTATCACGAGCGTGAGCACTACCGCGCCGGCCAGCCTCGACAGGCCGACAATCGTAATCCGCTTATCGCTTCGTTGAACACGTACCGGCTGCGCAAGCTGGTGGAACTGATCGGGACTTCGCTTCACGGAAAGTCCGTTTTGTCGGTGTGCGGTGGCGACGGCGAAGAAGCTCATTTTCTTCAGCGCCAGGGCGCATCGGTGACGATGACGGATCTATCGACTGTGGGTGTCGAAACGGCCCGCGTCCGCAACCCGGCACTGCGGTGCCTGAAAATGGATTCTGAGATGTTGGCATTTGCCGACGAATCATTCGATTGGGCAATCGTACGCGACGGATTACATCATCTTGCGCGACCGCTCAAGGGACTGTATGAACTGGAGCGCGTGTCGCGTGAAGGCTTTGCCATCCTCGAGGGTCAGGACTCCTGGCTGGTTCGACTTCTGGTCGTGCTGGGATTAGGCGAGAAGTGGGACCCCGCCGGTGGGTACACTTATCGTTTCACGCGGCGGGAACTTGAAAAGATCTTCAATAGCATCCAGACGGTGTCCCGGTGGCAGATTCATACAACCTGGCTTCCCCCAGGCAGCGATGCCGTAAGACATTTTTCGGTCGTGATGGATTTTGCGAACCCTGCACTCAACCAGCCGTTCGTCTCTCGAGTCCTCTGCAGCCGGACGGGACGAACGGTTCTGAAAGCCGTCTTCAACGGCATGAACTCTCTGACTGGGCGCTGGGGTAACAGTCTGATCGTTGTGGCATGGAAGAAGCCCGGCTCTCTCCAATAGAAAATCGCGGAGCGCGGTGGCAGATGCTCACACTGGTCCTCTGCGTACTCGCCGCAAATCTTGTCTTCATCCGGCAGGCATTCCACATAGACGACGGCATCTATTTGCTCCTGGCGCGCAATATCGCAACTTCTCCATGGTTCCCTCAGGACTTTCCTACGTATTTCGAAGGCTTATACGTGCCCGACCTCGCTTCGACGGAGCATCCTCTGCCGGTAACTTCATATTGGATGGCTTTGATCGGCCGTTTCAGTTACGGCCTCACGGAGGTGAGCCTGCATCTAGGCTTTCTAATTTTTCCGTTGATCCTGGTTTACTCGATGTACGTGCTCGCTCGCCGCTATACGGCGTGCCCACTGCTGGCCAGCCTGACTCTCCTGTTCCTTCCTGTAGTGTATGTCCTTTCGCACACAGTGATGACGGACGTTCCGCAGCTTGCCCTTTGGGTTGCTTCAGTCGCGATGTTCATCCAAGGCATGGAAACCCGAAACGCAATCTGGGTTTCCCTCGGTGGTGTTGCTGCTACGTTTGCCTGCTTCGTTTCCTATTCTTCTCTCTGTCTGATTCCGTTGCTCGCCGTTCTCGCCAGGTTGCGAAAGGACCGCGGCGCCCTCAACGCGATTCTCATTTTTCCGGGGATGATTTTGGGAATCTGGCTGGCAGTGAGCTTTTCCCACTATGGACGTCTTCCGCCGGCCCAATTGTTGGGCTTTTATTTTTTGGTTAAGCAAGCCGTATCGCCTGTTCTTTTGATAAGGAAATGTATCTACATCATCCTGGCCATCGGCAGTGTGACGATCTTTCCTTTGGGGTTACTCGTATCGAGCCGGAAGCGGGCGATCGCCATTGGCCTTCTATTCGCTGCTCCGGCGATGTGGATTTCGGGAGCGTCGCAGTATGCGCTGGTAGAGAAGATCATGTTCGTCTTTTTCTTTTGCGCGGGAGTCGGTGGGATCGTCGAAATCGTCAGCGAGTCCATTTCCGGACACGAAGGAGATCTGTTTCTCAGAGTCTGGTTCGCCGGAATGATTCTTTTCGCTGCAATCCTGTACATGACGGGATCGGCGCGGTATCTGCTCGAGGCAATGCCCCCTTTCGTCTTGCTTTTCTATCGCAGGGTGGAACGTAAATGGGAGGTTAGGAAAGTGCGATGGCTCGCTGCAATGAATCTTGTCCTCGGAGCATCGCTGGCTTTCCTGCTCGCCCGGGCAGATTACGAATTCGCCGGCATTTATCGCGAGTTCGCGTCAATGTTTCACGCGACCTATCCTATAGGGCAACACCGTGTTTGGTTTGCGGGAGAGTGGGGATTCCGAGCATACCTTGAAGGTTCAGGCGGTCAGGAGTTAGGGAGACGTGACGGGCGCCCTCGCCCCGGAGATATTCTTGCGATTCCAAGTCTGGCCACGCCGTACGACACGCTCTTTGACGATCGATTGAGCCTCGACTCGATTGTCCTTGTAGCGCCATCACAAATTCGTTTTCGTGTCCCAAAGATACCTGGTGATAGCGTGCTGGTATTCACAGTCGGAATGCCATTCGCCGAAAAGAGCGATGGATTGAATTTGAGAATCACTTTCGATGCGGTGGACCGGCAGCGACAGATTTACTCGGAACGCATCGCTCCGGCAGACGGAGCACGCTGGACGACACGGCAGGTGCCGTTGAGCGATGGTACCGGACCGTCTCCATTGCTCGAGCTCGGATTTGCAAGCAAGACGGAAACCGGGAAACGGTGCTGTATGACTTTCGCGAACACTTAAAGGATTCCCGAATTGAAGCCGCGCAACGTATGCAGTACGACACTCCAGGAAAGCTTCCAGTCTTTCCACTGGCAGTGTCGCTCCGTCAGGAGCCCGCCACAATTTTGCGTGGGGTCTATAGCTATCGACCTCGACTTCCTGTTCGCTTACTGGATGCAGGCGTTCATGCAGCCTTCTGGTCCATGGGATGGGGTACGCTTCCGTTCTCGTTCGCTCGGAACGATTCAATTCTGGAGTCGATCCGAGTGTACGAAATCACCCGCGAAGTTGACGCATACGGTGAGACGACACCCGTTTGGTACAAGCAGTAGCGTGATTTCCCGCACCTTGGCGTCCTCCTCTGGCGTATGATTCATGGATACAATTTCTGAAACAGTCATTTCGTTGAACCCATGATCATCTTATTTTGGTCGATGCACCAGAGGAGAACAAAGATGAAGAAGATTTGGCTGGCGGCTCTGACGATCCAGCTCGTGTCCTTCAGTGCGCCGAATCTCGTGCGCGCTCAATCGGCGGATTCGATCCGGGATTTTGTACACGTTGCCAACACGTACCAGCTGATATCGAACGTGACGTACCGCACGGCTAGCAACTGGGAAGCGAAGCTGGACATCTATCAGCCGCGGAACCTGACAGCACCGAACCCGACGGTCATGTTCTTCCATGGCGGCGGCTGGACGGCGGGGGCTAAGGAAGCAGGAGTATTCACGATGCTTCCATACCTTCAAATGGGGTGGTCGGTCGTGAACGTGGAATACCGGCTGACCAATGTTGCGCTTGCGCCGGCGGCGGTCGAGGATGCCCGCTGCGCGTTACGGTGGGTGTACCGCAACGCGAAGCAGTACAACTTCGACACGACGAAGATCGTAACGACAGGTCAATCCGCGGGTGGCCATCTGGCGCTTACGACCGGGATGATCCCGGCATCCGCCGGGTTCGATAACACCTGTCCGGGGGACCGCGCGGGCGGGGCCTCGGCCGAGGGTCCGAACAACACCGGCGAACTCAAAGTCGCGGCGATCGTCGATTGGTACGGCATCACCGACGTCGCCGAGCTGGTGAGCGGCCCGAACATCCGGTCGTATGCCGTCGCATGGCTCGGCGCGCTCCCGAACCGCATGGAGCTTGCGAAGCAGCTTTCACCGCTGACGTATGTCCGCGCGGGAATTCCGCCGATCATCAGCGTGCACGGCGATGCCGATCCAACCGTCCCATACACCCAGAAGCAGCGGCTGCATGAGGCACTCGGCAAGGCCGGCTTGCCTCACGAGCTCGTCACGATTCCAGCCGGCAAGCATGGGGGGTTCTCGGATGCCGAAAACTTGAAGGCCTACGCGGCCATCCGCGCATTCCTGGGCAAGTTCAATCTGTCGACCACGCCGCTAGAGTCGACACGGGCCGGCACCGCGCGGTAGCCGCCTCGAAGGCTCCGATCGATAATCCGGAAAGGAGACCGGTGATACTTCCATCCCCCGAGTTCGCGCGACAGCTCCTGAAGGAGGCCGAGGACACGCATCCGTGGCTGCACCATCCGTTGTTCCACTTGATCTGGGACGGCAAGCTCTCGCGCGATCAGGTTCGCGACATCATCCGCCAGCAGGGGGCGTTCTTTCTCGACACGCTCCGGCACGCGGCGTGGAAGATCATCTCCGTCGGCGGCGCCACGCCGACGTGGGAAGACCTCCAGCGGCAGCGCTCGCTCATCCCGCTCGTCGTCGAAGAAGGCGGCGAGGACACCATCGGCGGCGCGCAGACCGGCCACTCGATTCTCTTCGTGCGGCTGTGCGAAGGGCTCGGCTTCTCGCGCGATGAAGTGTTCAACACCGACTATCTGCCGACGACCATCATCGAGAAGAACGAGCTGTTCGCGCTCCAGCGTGCGGGCACGATCGAGGCGCTCTGCGGCGGCAACATCGCCACAGAGTCAATCAACGCCACGCACGTCGGGCGCATGGCGCAGGCGCTGGAAAAGCACTACGGAGTCCCGAAGTCCGCGCTCGACTTCTATTACGTCCATGCGCACGTCGAGGAAGACCACTGCGACCGCGCGGTGCGCATCCTGACCGAGCTCTGCGTCACCGAGGCCGCGCAGAAGACGGGGCTCTCCGCGATGCGGCGCGCGATCACTGCGCGCCGGATCTGCGTCGATGGGTTGATGGAGGCCTTCGTCACGAATCGGGACTGATCTCCGCCGTCTCGACGCCGACAGCTGATTGGCGATGTGACTTCTTGTGCAAAGCCATTATCGAGTAACCAATGGCCCCCGAAGCGATCCACGTGCCCGACATTATCAACGACAAGAAGGTCGGCGCATTTCAATATCTGATCGTCTCCCTGTGCGGGCTGGTGATGTTTCTCGACGGTTACGACACGCAGGCGATCAGTTACATGGCGCCGTTGATTGCCAAGGAATGGAATCTCTCGCGTGAAATGCTGGGACCCATCTTCTCGTCGGCGCTCACCGGCCTAATGGTCGGCTATCTTGTGCTGTCGCCTCTCTCCGATCGCTTCGGTCACAGGCGAATGTTACTCGTCAGCACGGTTATATTCGCGCTGTTCACGCTGGCGACAGTTTTCGCCAGCAGCGCCACCGAGGTGATCGCTCTGCGGTTCCTCGCAGGCATGGGACTGGCCGCGGCCATCCCGAGCGCTGTCGCGCTGACCAGCGAATACAGCCCGAAACGTTTGCGGGCGAGTTTCGTGCTCCTGATCTATTGCGGGTTCTCGCTCGGCTTCGTCGCCGCCGGCGTTGCCGCCGCCTCGCTGCTTCCCGTCTACGGCTGGCGCTCGCTGCTCTGGGTCGGAGCCCTGGCGCCGCTCGTTCTGGCCTTGGTTCTGTTCCTTCGGCTGCCCGAGTCCCTCGAGTTTCTTGTGCGCAGCGGCGCGGATCACAACCGTATATGGAACCTGCTTCGTCGCGTCGACCCTCGTCTGACGAAAGCGACCGAGGCGGCTGGATTCACGATCGATCAGGAGAACAAGCGCAGCACTGTCCGCGGTATCTTCCAGTCGGGACGCGGCGCCGGTACGCTGCTGCTGTGGTTGGTCTTCATCATCAATCTGGCGGAGTTCTACGCCCTGCAGAGTTGGCTTCCTACGATAATGACCAGTGTCAATTACTCCATTTCGACCATCGCTCTGGCGACGAGCCTCACGACCACCGGCGGCATTGTCGCGGCTTTCGTTATCGGGCCGGCAATGGACCGGCTCGGTGCCTATGGCTCGCTGGGCATTGTCTATGTTGGAGGCGTGATCTTCGTGGCGCTCACGGGTGCTGCTCTAACCCGTCCTGAATGGGTGCTTTTGACGACGGCGTTCTTTTCAGGCTTCTGCGTGAGCGGTGGGCAGAAGAGCATCATCGCGCTCGCGGCGGTCTTCTATCCTGCGCCGGTCCGCTCGACCGGCGTCGGATGGGCCCTTGGGATCGGTCGCATCGGTGGTATTGGAGGCCCCTTGTTGTTTGGCATGCTGCTCGGTTGGCATCACACGCCAGCGAGCGCCTTCTACACCGCTTCGATGCCCATGCTCCTGGCGGCCGGTGCAGTCACGTTCATGGGCTGGCTGTATCGAGCCGACTCGGCCTTAGCCGTTTCGAGAAGGCGAAGATCCATTATTCGGAGGAAGGACGAGGCGGCCGGAAGAATTCTTGAGTAGAAATAGTCTTGAGTTCGCCTCGCTCAACCGCTTCAACGCGATCTTTCACCTCCAGGGCCCAGAGTTTTTCTATCTCAGGTTCTGGCGGGTCCAAACTCGCCAGCAATTGCTCCACGAGATCAGCTCGTTCACTTACTGGAAGAGCCCGCGCTTACTCCTAGCAGCCGCGAACCATAATCAGACATTAGGAAACTCCTGAGATTTGAAGAATGTCGCGCGAGGATCTTCTTGTTGCCGGTCATGCCCAGAACAACGGCTCCGGCGGCTGCGACGATCTCTGGATCGGTCTGGGACTTGAAACCCTGCAAAGTTCGCTGCGCGGGTGGTTCGGTTTCAATCTCCGCCGCGTCTGCTGATTTATGGTGCCAGGAGATTTTCGTTCCCTTAATACCTCGTCCTCTGCCGAAGTCTTCCAGGTGTTCGAGCCACGGATGAAGTGTCGAAAGCTAATAGACGATGTCCAAAACCGCCGATTTATAGTTGCTGCGGGACAAGCTCCGACGATACCTGTTTACGGGCGGAGCGGCATCCGGCATGAGAGGTGGCCTGAGCTTGCTATGAGGCGGTTAAACGGAACGTGGGAACCTGAACTTCGATGCTAACGGAGAAGCCACAAGTGGCAGAACCACGAGGGCGAGAGTACGGGTGCGGAGTTCAGGGGCGGACTGCCCTGTAGTAGTGACGAAGCGGGGTAATGCCCGTGGAGCGAAGAGGGCAGGCCATTCGCGTCATGATCAACTTGGTCAACTGGCAACAGGAACCGACTGGTTGTGGCGTAGGGCGGCAGCTCTCAATGGATGGCACGAGCCGTGTGAGTCGAGAGGCTCAAGCACGGTTGCGTGAGGGCCTCGGGGTGAAACTCCCCGGGGCTACTCGGCCATCCATGGACCGGTTCGGTGTTCCGCCGTAGATTGCAGGCAACCCTCGCCCGCGTAACGATGGCCTATCAAATGAATGTCGGATCTGCCGTCTCGAACATCGATCCGTCCAAAAATCAACTTCCATGTGCATTCAGCACCAACAGTCACTGTGGTTGCTTGGTGCACATTCGTGCCGCTACAATTGCTACACTTCGTCGGACGCTCCTTGGTAAATTTAAGTAGTTTGGAAGGCTCTGGATATTCTTCTCTCAACTACCGCCACAACAGGCCATTGTCCTTATTGAGGCCGTGGCGTCATAAGGTCAGGTAATCTTGAAGACGATTTCGCATTTCCGCATTCTCGCCAAACTCGGTTCTGGCGGGATGGGTGAGGTCTACCTCGCAGAAGACATAAGGCTTGGCCGCAAGGTCGCTATCAAGTTTGTGTCACCAGAATTAGTTGCTGATGAGAGGGCTAAGAAAAGCCTGATCCGAGAAGCCCGAGCCGCGGCAATGCTCGACCATCCAAACATCTGCACCATTTACGAAGTTGATGAAGACGGGAAACGCAATTTCATCGTCATGCAGTACGCGGAGGGTGAAACGCTCGCGGCGAGAATTAAGAGTGGGCCATTGGACTTTGGGGAAACGCTCGCGGTGGCGCTGCAGGTAGGCGATGCCCTGGCTGAAGCGCATGCGCATGGTATCGTGCATTTCGACATCAAGCCGCAGAATATTATGCTCGCTGCACACGGACAGGTGAAGGTGCTTGACTTTGGGCTGGCTAGAGTTGTCCGAAAGGAGCAGATTCCAGACAGCGAGGCGGAGACTGCGAGGTTCTCGACCAGATCTGACGCGATTGTGGGAACTGTGTCGTATATGTCCCCAGAACAGTTGCGGGGAGAGGAATTGGATGGGCGTAGTGACATCTTTAGCTTCGGAGTGACCCTCTATGAACTCGTGAGCGGGCACCAGCCCTTCGCCGCAAAAAGCGCTGCAGAGATCATATCAGCAATTCTCACGAGGGAACCGCCGCCGCTTCGGTACTACTCTCTGGATTTGCCGGACAAATTCGAACGCATCGTCCGCCAATGCCTGGAAAAAAATCGAGAGCGGCGCACCCGATCAGTACGTGAGCTTCTAATCGATCTGCGGACGTTACAGCGGGATAGGGATCAGAGCGTCATTGCCGCCGACATCGTAGCATCCCCTCCGCGGCGACCAGTTGGGCACCGTGGAAAGCCAATCCATTCGATTGCCGTCTTGCCCCTCGTCAATGCCGGCGCCGATCCGAACACGGAGTACCTTAGTGATGGGATCGCAGAAAACATCATAAACAGTCTGTCCCGGCTGCCTGAACTGAGGGTTATGGCCCGGAGCACGGTATTCCACTACAAAGGGCGAATCGTTGATCCTCAAACAGTCGGCAAAGAACTGGGTGTGCGTGCAGTCCTCTCCGGAAAAGTTCTCCAGATTGGTGATCGATTGATCATCAGCACGGAATTGGCTGATGTCGTTGATGGCGCCCAACTCTGGGGTGAACAGTACAATCGAAAGCTGAGCGACATTTTTGAGGTACAGGAGGACATCCCAAAGGAGATTGTACAGAAGCTACGCCTGCATTTAACGAACGAGCAGAAAAAGCGGTTGACGAAACAGCACACGGTAAACATCGTCGCATACCAGCAATACCTGAAAGGCCGCTACCACTGGAACAAAAGAACAGCGGAGGGTTTCAAGAAAGCTATCGAGTGTTTTCAGCAAGCAATCGTTACAGATCCCGCTTACGCTCCTGCCCATGTCGGCATTGCTGATGGCTATGCTTTGCTGCCCTTCTACGATGAGGGGCGCCGATTCAGTTTTACCAGCAAGCAAAGACAGCGGCCACCAGAGCACTGGAGATCGATAATACCCTTGCCGAAGCCACACCTCGCTGGGACAGATCCGGCTCTACTACGATTGGGATTGGGCCGCTGCTGAGAGAGAGTTAAAGCGTGCCGTTGAGCTCGCCCCGAACAGTCCCAACACACATCATGTGTACGGTGAGTACTTATCAGCGCTGGGGCGCTTGACACATGCTCTGCAAGAGTTCGGACGAGCTCTTGAGCTTGATCCTGTATCGCTTCCAATTAACGCCGACTTAGGCGTGATGTTCTACTTCGCGCGCCAGTATGACAAAGCAATTCAACAACAGCTTAAGACCATTGAGCTGGACGCAAATTTCGCTCCGGCACACGCTTTTCTTGCGTGGGCGTATGCAGAACATGGCATGTATAAGCAAGCCATTGCGGAGTGCGAGAAAGCGAGTTCACTAGTTGATGCCCCATGGATACTAGCGTCACTTGGATACACCCATGCTTTGGCGGGTAGCACAGGCGCTGCTGCGCAGGTACTGGATCAACTAAAAGAGCGAGCAAGTCGTGGCTATGTCTCTCCTTATGATCGCATTGGTGTATGCCAGTTTAGGAAGTGATGAACAAGCGTTGGCCCTTCTGGAAGCAGCTTTTAAAGAGCGATCAGGCGTGTTGATCTGGGGCCTGCAAAATGATCCCAGGTTGGATGGTCTTCGTGCTGAAGCCGCATTCGCATCCCTTTTACGGCGCGTCGGGTTTGTGTCCTCAAGCGCATCCCAGTGAAGTCCGCCGCGGTACGATGTTTTTCGGAAACGATCGGTGCGCTACCGGGTCTCAATCTCTTCGAATGGCTTATTTAGCTGAACGGACCACTACGTTCCCCATAACGTTGTGCTGGTTCGCCTGTCTCGCGTCAATCCCGATGTGTTACGGGATTTGCTCGGCATGGCCCACAAGTTAAGTTAAGTTTGTGACCCGCAACGTAGCGCCTCGTCCGCGAGTAAAATACACGGTAACCAGGTTCGGGAAGAAGGTTCTAACCGCGAGTTCATCGTGTTTTTCTCGCGGCGGCTGGCAATGACTTAGTGAGCCAGCGAGAGATGACATCGGCAATTTCCATGTTGTTCTTTTCCAGCATCATCATGTGGCCATTGCCATGGACGCCGATATCGCTGAGCTTGATCCATGTGAGTTGAACGCCTGCTTGCTCCAGGAATTTCACCG
>WNGK01002071.1_pt1 | contig 22100 bp, 18 predicted proteins | sample 5400601 | NCBI WGS metagenome assembly WNGK01 (sample SAMN13153376, study PRJNA577476) | soil metagenome | isolation source: 60 cm soil or saprolite under Garry oak tree replicate 1 | place: USA:California | collected 2016-06-15
AAGCTATCGGTATGCGCGCTTGCGCCCTCGGCTATCGTGTGCTCTACAGCACATCGGCCAGCCTTCTTACCGATCTCACCGCATCTCTGGCCGATAAAACCCTACCGCTGCGGCTGCGCCGATATCAGCGCCCCGAACTTTTGGTCATTGATGAGTTCGCCTTCGATCGCGTCGAACGCCTCGAATCCCCTCAAGCCGCGCACTTGCTCTATAAGGTCATCGTCGCTCGCCATCACCGCCGCTCCACAGCTCTCGTCACCAATATCGACTTTGACGGCTGGGCCGATTACTTAGGCGATGGACCTCTGGCTATGGCTCTTCTCGACCGTCTCGTTGAAGGCGCAATCATCATCAAGATCAAGGGAAGATCCTATCGAGCACGGAAAGCTAAAACCGGCAAGTCTTCTTCAGAGGATCAAAGCTCGTCCTAAACTCAACAGAGCTTCGCTTTGGATGGCGGGCATACACTTACCTCGCGAATTCCATAACCCAACCACATCAGTGGTCCCGTTTACTCCGACAAAATGGACCAGTTTTTCGCCGCCACCGTCACCCGTGTCTTCGCCACGCTTAAAACGCGCGGCTGGCACGAGTGTTCTACAAGCGTTGGGCGGACACGCGTGAATGAGATTACGATTTTTTTGACCAGATCTAAAAATTTTGCGCGATGAGGGTTGGGACAATTTCGCTGGTCGTCTTTGTAGGGGAGCGCAGAATAGGCAGGGGTCAGAGGAGGTCAGGTTGAGTCCTCATAACGTCCTTTATGATACGGCAATGGGGATGTGCGTCAATGGTGGTTATCCACAAAGCTCGAAGGTGGCGGCCCAGGTGTCTGCTTGTTATACTTCAGATGAGAATTTATCTATGAAAAAACTCCTCATACTGTCGCTAATCGTCTTGCTCTTGGGAATAGTTAGCATGTGCGTATATGCGAGACGGCCAGAGCATAGCGCGAACTCGACACCATCGACAACTCCCAGTCGACCTCCCAATCATGACTTGATAAACAATACTGCCAGTTCAACTCCAACAATTGGGTCGAATATCACAAAAAACAATTCCGAACTATTTGCTCAACAGTCCTCTTCTCTTGATAAGAGTGAACTTGATCTAGCTGTCGGAAATGTCGCGATTCCAATGATCACAGATCCAGATGGGCTTCGTACCGGGCGTGATGCAGCGACGAATGTCCGGTTGGAAGAGATACCCAAGTCCACGTATTTTGAAGATTCTGTCAATACAGATACCGGCAAAGAAGTTAGCCACTTCATCCAGGTTATGCAACCTAAGACCGGAAGGTATTTGGTGAGGTTAACTGGACTACACGCGGGTGGCTACGAACTCTCTATTCGTGCCTTCTTGTGTTTCCGGTAACAAGTAAGCCACCGTCGCCAGCATCAGCTATATATACTGTCAGTCGTGCTCGCCATGAACTACGAGGCCGACATGCCCGCATCGCAAGCTCTACCAGCATGTCCGGCATGCCTCGTATTCAATGACCAAACCTCATCGCGGAAGCATCTTCGCCGCATACGTCGCCACGCGAATTCCTCGGCCGCTGCGGGCAATTTTCCAATCCTACGAAACGACTGGCACGTTACTTTCGCCTTTAGATCGACATTGGCGCGCCTTGTTTTATGTCCCGTTTTGACACGCCGCACTTGTTGATGTCGTTACCATGAATTGCAGGCGGAATCTTTGGGATGATGAGACGACATTGGTATATGACACGTTGCATGCGGACACGATGGTACCAATACCGGATGGTCCCTCAACGCTCCGGAGCGACCCTGGCACCACCCCTCCCGTGCCCAAGAGTCCTCCCCCGTTCGCGAAGGCAATAAAAACGGTTCCGTTTAGACCCACTGTGCCGGTCATTTCGTACGTTCCCGGAGGAGAGTGTAAACGTATGTTCCGCACCCGTGATCCAGGTTTCGCCCTGGAACGTTACCGATGACGCCCCAGAAAAACCTGCAACGAAGTAAACCATTGCGGTGGCAGTTGGTGGTGCCGAAGTCGTCGCGTTGGCTTCGTTCGAATAGCCCGAGTTGCCGCCGCCGTTATAGGCACGGACACGAAAGTAATAAGTGGTCAACGCGCTCAAGCCTGTAATCTGAGCATCCCCGTTTGCTCCGACGGTTCCAATCTCGCGATACGTTCCGTCGGCCCCCAGCTTCATCTCGATACGAAATCCTGTCTCATTGTTTGAGTTGTCCGTCCAACTCAAATTGATTTGGCTTGCCGAAGCCACAATGGCCTGTAAATTCGATGGTGCAACTGGCACTGATGGCGTCGTTGTTGTTGCGGTAAGCGTGACGGGAATCACTGGGAGCGCGGAGAGTAAGCCCTCCTTCACGGTAAGGGCGGTTGCGACAAGAGACTTGGTCGGTGCGCCGGCTGCGGCCTCAATAACGAGTGTTCCTTTGAAGGTCGTGCCAGTGAGTTGCGGAAACATGCTCGTCACGAAGTCGGCTATCTGGCTCCGCGAACGGAGGGGGTTGAGGCGTACGTCGGTCGCGGTCGCCGCTTGCGATCCGTTTTCCCCGAGGAGGCGAAGGGTGACGTTCACTGAGCTACCGGCATTTATATTGGCAATCGCGACTCCCGTGGACGCGGTGGGCGTCACGTCCACGGGAAGAAGGAAACTGTTCCCAGCTTCGAGTCCCAATACACCGGCCGTCGTGATCAGGGTACCGTTCGTGGCCCGTAAATCGAAGGTCGCGACTCCCTGCACCGTCGCTGTGCCCGCCGCCAGCTCGCCCCAAACCGCCGTGAGCGGTCCCGTGTCGGGAAGCGTATACCGCGTCGACCCTCCCACAGGTACATTGATACTTTGAAACGAAGTAAGTGCCCCGTCCTGAGCGTAAAAGTTGATTCGTGAGGAAACATTTGTGGTGCCGGTGTTCGTGACGACGAAGGTTGTCGTGTAACCGCCACCAAAAGCGACCTGCGGAAAGTAGAGCGTGTTGGAGAAAAGTGAGCAAGGAATCAGAGAAATTATAAGCAGCAATAAGAAGCGACTCAATTTCATGATCATTTTCCTTCCGAACGATAAACTTTCCGTCGGATCCGTCGTTGGCTAGTCCTTGATCAATTGTTAGATGTAGCTCGGCCAACCAAGTCCAAATGGGTGTCTTGGGAAGTCTCTGTAGAGGAGACAAATCGGAAGAGTTCCTTTTGGCAAGATTGTTTGTCCTGTTCCAAAGATTGAAGAGCGTCCCCCGAAATTGTCCAGTCAAAATAAAAAAGCCGAATCACCACGGATGGCGCTCACGCGGCCATCTGCGGCAACTCGGCTGTCTTTACATCCTACAAACGCTTGGATCTTACGAAAGACCCCGCAGCTTTCCGTCCCTCGCTCACGCGGGGTTTGGCTTTGCTATTTCTCTTGGGAAAAAATTAACCGCGGCGATTTTCTGCCTCTTCGAAGGTTAAGTCAAGAAATAACCAAAACTGGTTAAGTGAAGAGAGTTTCGGCCAGATGGCTTGGGCGATGCTCAAAACCCAAATCCAACTCCGGCCGCCGTAAAGCCTATGCAAACATTACCTGGAGTAAGGGGGGTACCGTCGAAGGAGAGATGCACGTCGTGGCCGCAGCGGTCAAGGGCACGAGTTCGGCGAGCGGCGATAGCTTTACCCTTGATGGCGAGGACCGCCGCGGAGAATGGGAACAGAGGGATGGCCGCTAAAGAGGAATGTGGCCTCATAGTGAACATTTCTGGAGTGATGCCTGGTATGTACGTGAGATGAACGGGCCAGTCGCGTTGAAGTGCCGTTCGCAACTCGATGAAATACTGTCGAACGGAATGGTAATACTACATTTAAATAAACACGGGTAGCTTAGCCGTACTTCTTCATCATTTGGCGCCATGAGATTAAACCAAAAGATAAACCGACGAGCACTGCGATGAAGACCGTGACGGTCGCGATGATGACGTATTCACCGATGGATGGTCCATGCGTGCGAGGTGAGAAAAAGATGGCATAAATCAGCATTCCCGCACTCCATATCATGCCCATCCTGAGGATACCGACGCGCCACAAAAAAGCTACCTTGCCACGCGCCTTCCACATCGGCCATTCCGCCCGTCTTTCTTCTTCAGTAGTCCAACGCCATTTCATAGGTGTTCAAGCACGGCACTATTCCAAACGAAGAAAACGTTCGAAAAGTTCCTGATCGAAACTTTTCAATTTTCGGGGTTATTTTATCAAATCAAGGAACAGAGCCAAAAGCCTAGCAACCCTCCGCCAAGGGCCCCCACAGCTACGCCTGGGAGGATACCGGCAGGCCCAATTTCCCAAAATCCCGCAATCCCACCGATTGTTGCACCCACTACTACACCCCTCGCGACCGCCCCTTCGGGATCTTTGCACATGTTGACCGGGCCGAGGGTTGCGGCTTCTCGGCGTGGACCCTTTCCGGCAGCCTGCTGCGGTTGCTGGTTTGCGTCCTTGGTTTCCGGATCAACTATTAACACCGATTCAGGCGGAGAAGGACAATGCACGAATCCGTCCATACCTGTTGTGCATGAGCTTCCGTACAGTTCGGTGATGCGTTCGAAAATGTTTACTGGGTCCTGACCATCGGGATCCGAGAAATTGATTGGATCATCTTTCACGTATCCGTACCGGTTCCACGTTTGCGACTCCTCTACTCGGGCACTGGAAGACAAAGCATCGACGCTGCCAAACCGTCCGATTTTACTGCCATAATATCTTTTTACCGCGTAATCGAGTCCGCTCTCGGTATCGCGCGAGTAGGTGGTGAATTTGTTCTCATTTGTGGATGGCGTATTGTCGGTCAACCACGCCTCGCCGTAGGGCATCGTGCGATTGTTTTCTACCACCGTTCCTGACGCTGCGATCAGTATGTAGGTTGACGGAGAACGTGACAATTCTCGACACAATTAGTGACAAGACTCGCCACGATCCATTGCAAGATCCGGCCGGGACACGCGCCGACCTTAGTGAGGCACTTCAGACACTCACGTATTTCTGTCGCGCGGTTGAGACTGAAATCCTCCACTTATCTGGTATCGCGGTTTAACTGGCCAATCGTGATGCCCGCGCGAGCGTAAGTCTTTCGGGACCTATGGCTTGAAGTCGCGTGCACAGATTGGACCAGTTAACCGAAAATAACCGGCCAAACTGCTTGGTTATTAAGGCACTTACGCTCGTTTAAGGTGCAAGCAGATTTGGACCGGTTATTTTTAGTCATTCGGTAATTTGGTAATCGAAACAAGTACATTACACATCGTACAACAAGCCATCTGACAGTTGACATTGCTGGTCCGGCCGGTACCACCACGCCTTTTATTTTATAGTTAGTGTCCATGCCCGAACTGCCCGATGTTTTGCTCTATATCGAGTCGCTCGAACCGCGAATCTTGCGCCAACAGCTGGAGCGGGTACGCCTGGCGAGCCCCTTCGTTGTGCGATCCGTCGCTCCGCCCCTGTCTCGAATTCACGGCCGGACTGTGAGGGCCTTGTCACGGCTGGGAAAGCAAATCATTTGGGAGTTCGATGGCGATCTTTTTCTGGTGGTGCATCTGATGATCGCCGGAAGATTTCAATGGAAAGAGCGATACGCAAAAATTCCCGGCAAGCTCGGTCTTGCCGCCTTTGATTTTCCAACCGGCACATTATTTTTGACGGAAGCCGGATCGAAAAAGCGTGCATCGCTGCATCTGGTGGAAGGCAAGGCCGCCCTCGCAGCCTTTGATCGCGGAGCGCTCGAAGTCCTCGACTCAACGCCGGCGGCGTTTAAACACGCGCTCACAACTGAAAACCATACCGTTAAACGCGCTCTAACAGATCCCAGGTTCTTCAGCGGAATCGGCAACGCGTATTCCGACGAGATCCTGCATCGTGCGCGTTTATCGCCAATGAAGCTCACGTCCAAACTCTCCGGAGACGAAATAGCCCGGCTCCACGAAGCGGCGAAATCGACGCTGAAAGAATGGATCGAGCGGCTTCGAACCGAAGTTGGATCGGATTTTCCCTCGAAGGTTACCGCATTCCGGCCCGAGATGGCCGTTCACGGACGTTATGGCAAGCCCTGTCCCGACTGCGGCTCGCCGGTACAGCGAATCGTGTACGCCGAGAATGAATGCAATTATTGTGCAACTTGCCAGACTGAGGGCCGCCTTTTGGCGGACCGTGCGTTATCCCGGCTATTGAAACGAGATTGGCCGCGTAGCCTGGATGAATGGGAAACGCATCTCGAGTCGCGCCGCTGAACGCCCTCTCCCGCTGGGAGAGGGCAGGGTGCGGGTCGTCCTTTGATCTCTCCCTGGCCCACTAGAAGTACCACCGAAGGGAAGCGAAGTTTACGAAGCTTCATAGGCGGCGACAAATTTCGGTGAAAGGAGCCGCAGCTTTTCGAGATCGACGCGCCCGGAACGTTTGATATAGCTCATCGCGAATTCCATCGGTTCCAGTGCCATATGCTCCGCGAACCGCTCGTACCACCGCGCACTCGAGTCTGCCGCCTCGAGAAGCTTCTCGACGATAGGTCTTCTGGCCGCTTCGTATGCTTCCAGCGCCGCTGGAATGTCGTAGCCGGTCTCGTGGAGTGATCGTTCCAATGCAATGACGTCTTCCAACGCGAGGCGCGTTCCCGAACCGATCGAAAAATGCGCTGTCCTGAGAGCATCGCCGACGAGCACGTAATGGCCATGCGACCACTTTCTGTTGCGTACATTCGGGAACCTGCGCCAGATGGACCGGTTCGACACAAGCTTCTCACCGCCGAGGTCCTGTTCAAACACGCGCTCGCACACAGCCCGCGCCTCATCCTCCGGCATGTCACTAAAGTTAGCCCGCGCGAATGTCTCCGCGTCGACCTCGACTATGAACGTGCTCATGTCCGGCGCGAACCGGTAATGATGCGCATTGAAATGTCCCAATTCGTTCTGGCGAAATGTTTGAGTCAGGGTTTCAAATCGCCGGCGCGTCCCGAACCAGGCAAAGCGGTTGGAAAGAAGTGTCGTTCCGGTACCAAAAGCCGCTTCGAAGGCGCTGCGGACGAATGAGTTCGCTCCGTCTGCGGCAATAACCAGATCCGCCGGACCCAGTTCCTCGATTCTACGAATCAGATGATTGTATTGCGGGGCAACGCCAACCGATTGCAGCCTTGTCTGGAGAATGGACAGCAGCTTCAGGCGGCCGATCGCAGCGAATCCGATACCGTCGATAACAATGCTTTGGCCGCGATGAACCACTGTGATGTCATTCCACAGCTCCAGATGCGGCACAATGGCGAGCAACGTTTCCGGATCATCCGCGCCGAGAAACTCCAATGCCCGGTCGGAGAAAACGACGCCGAATCCGAAGGTGGCATCTCGCGGGTTCTGTTCGAAAATCGCGATCTCGATTTCGGGGCGGCGTTTTTTTATACGGTAGGCGCAGTAAAGGCCGGCCGGTCCGGCTCCGGCGACTACGATCCGCATGCTCAGTTGACCTTGGGCTGTTGCCGGCCGAGCGATAGTTTCGCCGATATGATTTGCCGCAGGGATTTTTTATCGACTTTGCCGACGCTTGTCAGAGGAAATGCATCGACAATCTCGATGCGTTCGGGATACATGAATTTCGCGATTTGGCGCCTCGAAAGGAATGCGACGATCTCCGGAAGATCCAGTGGCGCGCCGTCGTTGGTAATGATGAACGCACATGGGCGTTCGCCCAACTCCCGGTCCGGCATCGCAACAACGGCCGCATCACGGATTCGGGGATGCGCCAGGAGATGGTTTTCGACGTCCTCGGCCGAGATTTTTTCACCACCGCGATTGATCATGTCTTTCGCTCGGCCTTCCACCACCAGATGTCCGGGCGGCAATCTTCGCACTACGTCTCCAGATCGATAAAAGCCGTCGGGCGTAAATGCGCGCGCGTTGTGCTCGGCAGCCCTGTAATAACCTCGAATCGTATATGGACCTCGCACAAGCAATTCGCCGGGCGATCCGGCCGCCACATCCACGCCGTTTTCGTCGGCAAAGCGCAATTCGTCGTCAGGACACATAGGCAAGCCTTGAGTCGAAACAATCGTCTCTTCGTCGTCTTCAATTCGTGTGAAATTGAGCAGTCCCTCGGCCATCCCGAACACTTGTTGAAGCCGGCAGCCGAGCACGGGGCGCACTTTACGCGCGACTTCTTCCGCCAGCCGTGCTCCACCGACCTGCAGTACGTGGAGAGTCGATAGATTCGCGCCTCGGCGTTCAGCGAACTCGATCCAGCGGAGAGCTATCGTGGGCACGACGGAAGTGTGAGTGATGCGGTGGCGCTCGATCAATTTCAGAGCGCTCTCCGGCGACGGATCGTTCGCGAGCACAACCGTCCCGCCGCGTTCAAATACTCCCAATGCTCCCGGAGAACCGAGCGGAAAATTGTGTGATATCGGAAGCACCGCCAGATATCGCGTATTTTCATCGAAGCCAGCTATTTCGGAGCTTCGGCGGAAATTGTACGAGTAGTCGTCGTGGGTGCGCGGAATCAATTTCGGAAATCCCGTCGTTCCACCTGAAAGCAGGAAGAGCGCAACGTCGTCAGGCTTTCCAAGATCCTTAATGGGTTCCACCGTACCGGCGTTGGCCAGGCGGGGCAATGAAAGTTCGCTCGTGTACTCGTCATCGACGATCACGTGTTGAATTGAAGGAACACGCTGGCAAACGGTTCGCGCGAGTGCCACATAATCGAAACGGCCGCTGCCCGGGACCACATGTGCGAGGGCACCCGAAAGGGAAGCAAAGTGAGCCATTTCGCTTTCACGGTGGGCCGGGAGCGTCATGATCGGGATGACGCCGGTGCGAAAGCACGCAAAGATCAATGGAAAAAACTGCGGGGAGTTGGTGAGCTGAACGAGAATGCGGTCCCGGTCATGCAATCCGAGCCGGCCCAGGCTCATGGCGAGAGAATCCGCGTGCCGGTCCAGGTCTCCGTACGTTAGCTGCTCTTCCCCGGCAATCACAGCAGCGCTATCGGGCCGCTCGGCAGCCCACCGCCGGAGGTGCGCGCCAAGCGTTTCACCTTTCCAGTAACCCTTCGCTCGATATCTCGCGGCCGCATCCGCCGGCCACTGTACGCATCCTTCCAGCAAACTGCACCCGATCCCACGCTTTTCTGTGCTGAACGGCGGCATGAGTACCAGATCGGATCATGGCTGTCAAATGGAAAGGTGCGTTTGTACAATCAGTCCAGGCAATACATGGCAGGAGAATCACCAAAGGAAGATCCTCTCGTCGAGTGGCTCGCCTGGCTGATGGACGAATCAATCCGCATCGGACCGTGGGCGATTGGACTCGATCCGCTGATTGGCCTGATCCCGGGCTTCGGCGACATGGCGGGCGCGGTCGTTTCCACTCTCATCATCACGCGTGCCATGCAGAGCGGAATCGCGAAGGGCGCCATCCTGCGTATGGTCATCAACGTTGCCCTGGACTCGCTGGCCGGCGCAGTTCCCTTTTTCGGCGACGTGTTCGACTTTGCATTCAAATCCAACGTTTACAACCTCCGCATCTATCGCGAGGCCTTGCGCGGCGAACGCAAGCCAGTGAGGGATTGGTTCTTTATCCTTTTCGTGGCCGTGGTCCTGCTGGCGATCATTGTTTTGCCGATCATTGGATTGATCTATCTGACGAGATTCCTGATCTCTTATATATAGGCAGCGCAATGGGTTGCTCCCGACTGAGCAAAGAATTCCTTTAGGAAAGGCGGGACGGCAAGCGGCGGAAATAAGGCCGGGGCGAAAAGGCACAAGATTCACAAAAGCATTCTGTGGTTTCTGTGCCTCTTTGTGGCTATTCCCTAGTTTTCGATGTTCACAGCGTAATACGCGATCGTCTGCGTCGGAATTTCCTTGAACCAGTGCGGCGTGTTCGCCGGGATCGTAATGACATCGCCTTTGGTCAGGTGATGCGTTTGGCCGCCCTGAGAGCTTTTCGCGCGAATCTCGTTGGGAGCGGTCTCTTTGGAATCGACCAATGTGCCGCCGGTGATGAACGTCGCCTCGCCTTCCACGATGATGAAAACGTGATTCGTCTTCTTGTGGACTTCAACCTCGCCGGTCCCGCGACGTTGAGCCAGGACTCTCAAACCACCTTTGTCCTCGATGATCGGTCCGCCTTTCGCCATGGTTGCGGTGACTTTATCGTGCGGAATGTAGGTGACAGCGGTCGGCACTCCGGCTGCAAAAATCAAACCGGCTAGCATTAGCGACATAGCCATTAGAACAAACACAATCTTCATAAACCCTCCGGGAAGTTAGCGTATCGGGACACGCTGCTTCAGTTCTTCCAGCCAATTCAACACAACAGCCTTGACCATGATGAACCGCTGGCCATCGGCAGTGACATCATAATTCGCATTGCCGCTGCGGCCCCGCTCGTACGGTGTCTCAAAGAGCAGGCCTTGCCCAATCTCCAGCGCCGGTGTCTCTAGGAAGCTCCGCACAACGCCGTCTTCCGCCAGCAGCGACTCGATTTCGCGCCGCAGGCTTTCATTCCCAGCACAGGCTTGCTCGATAAAACCAGCACGCTCCGCCGGAGCGCACTCCCGCGCGGCATGGTAGATCTGCTCAACTTGTTTCGACCGTTCCGCGGACATGGTCTCGCTCTCTCACTTAGGGTAAGCGGATGAGGATGCCACTGAGCAGGACAGATTATATGAAGGAATTGCTGGAGACAGATACGCAATTCGTGCTCAAGTTCACGATCGCCGGATCGCCGCGAGGATTCGCGTAGATCGACGTTCAAGTTGACGTAATTGCGCGTACCCTTCACTTAACATCCACCACGGCAGTACTTGTCCAGATAACCGACTATTTGTCCAAGTGGGCCGAATGTGACGCGAGGAACTTGCGCAATTCGTCTCTGGCTTGTGCTTGCCTCAATTTCCTCGTTGGTCTCCCGGGCGACCGTGAGTGGCGCCCTCGACGATTAACAGTTGCATATCAGGCCGCAACTTTTTCTCCAACACGACCACGTTGAGTCCGCTGCGTGTCGTAATTTCCTTGGCAATGGCGAGGCCGCTCCACCTTCCGCCGACAATGGCCACATCCACGGGTTTGAGATTTGTCATGTTCCTAGCTTTCGTTCGCCGCGTTAAACAACTCCGTTCAGCCGGTAGCACCGCGCCGCGGAACCGGCGAACAGATCGGCTTTCTCGCTGCTGCTCGCGCCCTTCGCCATCAGCTTGCAGGCATTCCAGAAGACGGGATAACTGTAGGAGATTTTGTCGACAGGGAAGTTACTCTCAAACATGCAGCGCGACGCCCCGAAGGCCGTGATACAGGTTTCAGCGTAGGGGCGGAATCGCGCGGCCACCTTTTCCGACGATGGCGGTTCTGCGTCCCCTTCGAAGCGCAAGGCAGTGTAGCTTTGACCGAGTCCGCCGAGCTTGACGAACACGTTGGGCCGGGCAGCGAGGGCCTTGATCGATGACGCCCAACGCGAAAACACTTCCTCTTGCTTGCTGCGGTAAGAGCCTAGCCCGAGAACGCCGCCGACATGATTGAGGACGATTCTGGTATTGGGTAACGCACCTGCGAGATCGGCGACTTCGCCGATCTGGGTATGATAGAGCGACACATCGTAGGAAAGGCCAAGACGGCCGACCACCGCGATGCCTTCCCGGAACTTCTTGTCGGCCAGCATCCCCGCGTGGGTATTTGGATTCGGTCTAAGGGTGGCAGCCTCGGCCTCCCATGAGACGCCGTGGCGGATCCCGCGAAAGCGCTCGCCTCCCGCGCGCATCAGCGCGTTCAAGACCGGCTCGACACGGCTGCCCAACATCATGTCCGCATGCCCGACGATGCCGGCGGCTACCCTGGTTTTTCCGAACACGCCGCTGCCGCACATCGCCGCGACGCCGTTGGCGAACTCCACCTCACCGACAGGCCGCATTTCCTCGGGGCCCCCGTCGCGATACATCGAGCTCGCTTCCATGTACACGGTCGCGACGATATTGTGGCCGCTGCCGGTATCCGTCAGCAGGTCATCCAGCAAATATCGCCATCCGGGGCGCTGCCATAAATGGTGATGCGGATCGATGATCGGCAGTCCTGGTTCGAGAATCGGTTCTTTGTGCCGCGCAAGCCAATCCAGGCGAGGCGCCGGGTTCCCTGGCGCGGCCTTCTGTTGTTGTGCGGACGCCCGTTGCGCCCACCTGGCGGCCGCGCCGCCGACGAGCATAGAAAATTCGCGTCGATTCACTGGTGACCTCCGTTGCTGAGTGGGATGAGAAACTTCTTCAATTTACCTCAGGCTGGGTTCGGCGCGAAGGGCAAACGGTGGTCGCCGCGGATAGGCGTTTCCACCGGCCGTATAACCGGCTATCCGTAGATGTGCTTTTGAGACGGAATTGTTGCGGAAAAGCATGTCGGCGACGATTACTCCAGAAAAACGCCGTAGTATTGTCCCAACTCCCGAGTCCGCATACCCGACAAGCGGATTCCGAAGGGATTTAATTAACCGCGCTTAATTGCGGTTTTCTCATCTCCAGCCTTTTGCCTTGCTCACGTCCTTTCTCAATCCGGCTTACAGGCACGCACAAGCCCAAACCGCTGGAAATCACGAGCTTTGATTTTTCGATAACTTTCCTTGTGAGAGGAGGGCTCAGCAAGCGGTTCCTTCAGCCGAATGGTTGAAGCCTTCAGCCCTTTGGCTGAAGTTTGAATTTCGGCTTACGGAATTGTTCACGCTTGAGAGCCGCTGAACAAAAAACTCTCGGGTCCGCGGAAAAGGTGTGACCGGCTGCGGAAACTTTTTTCGGACGGCGAAAATGTTTTGCAGGTCTGCGGAAACTTTTTTCGGGCGGCGAAAATGTTTCGCAGGTCTGCGGGGACTTTTTTCGGACGGCGAAAATGTTTCGCAGGTCTGCGAAGACTTTTCTCGGGCGGCGCAAAAGGCATGCATCCCTGCGGAAACATCTTTCGGTGGGCAAAATCTTGTAGGTGATGTACTCCGCCTGAATGAAGGTACAGTTTACACGGCACTTCTGCGCCTCCAACAAAAACGATGGATTTCTGCCGAGTGGGGCGCCTCTGAAAACAATCGAAGGGCAAAGTACTACTCGATAACCAAAACGGGCCGAAAGCAGCTCGCCAGTAAAACACTATAATGCGCATCCCCTAGCCTGATCACATGAGCGGTGGGCACACCAGCTTCAAGCGCTTTCGCCTGCTTCTCCGCTAAAACATCAAGCGTTGTGCAATAGCCCCTGGCCGCCTCCCGCACTGCGGGATCTGTGCTTTTGCTGGTCCAGTTTTCTGGAACGTGAGGGATCGCAAAGATGACAAGCGCCGGAACTGGGATATCTGGGTACCGCTTGCCCTCCACTGCCTTCATTGCATCGCTTGGCGTTTCAGTAAGATTCCGCCTATAATCCGCTCCACCCACAGTTTCTTGGAAGGCAAAATACTTTGTCATCGCGAACGCCAGATACCGCGTTCTGGCGATCGACTTCCGTGGGTATGGCCAGTCGCGCGGCGGACCCAGTTCCTCTCCGTCGACGACGGGCTCCGCTTCGAGGCGTTGGCTGCCGTCAGCTATCTGCGTAGAACTGGCGCAAAAGACCGTATCACAGGCAGCCATGCATGGAAGAGGCGGAGCCGCTTGGCTGTTCTGTACTACTATCGCCGAGTTTCTTCGATTTTTGCGGAGGTTCTAGCCGCGAATTGCGCGAATGACGCGAATGGGCCGCACGCCGTTAGTGCCGTTGGTCAGGACAGGAATTCTGTGCGGCCGATTCGCGTCATTCGCGCAATTCGCGGCTCAGATTTTGGTTGCGGCTACGCAGCGCTGTGATACTCGAAAGAGAAAGGAGTCTTCTAATGCAAAGACTGACGCTTTGGGCAAACGCATTCGTGTGTGGTTTCTTCTTTAGTGCGATTGCTGTAGCTCAGCTAACCACTGGAACGATTTCCGGAACGGTTAGCGACTCCACCGGGGCCGTTCTACCGGGAGCCACGGTAAGCCTGAAGAATGTAGATAAGGGAATTGGCCGGACAGTGAGCACCGATGAGGGCGGGCGTTTCCGGGCTCCGGAGCTGGGACTGGGCAGCTACGAGGTCACGGCCGAGGCGGCCGGTTTCCAGACGGTGATCCGGCGCGGCATCACCTTGACCGTGGGTCGGGAGGCCGTGGTGGATTTCACTCTTCAGGTCGGCACTATCGCCGAGAGAATCACTGTGACGGGCGAAGCGCCGCTGGTTCAAACGGCCAATGCGACGGTCGCGGCTCTGGTGGATCAGCGAGCGATGCGGGAACTGCCGCTGAATGGCCGCAGTTTCGCTGATTTGACGGGCAGCCAGCCAGGTGTCCTCTCAGATTTGGAAATCGCGGCGGCTCCCACGCAAGCGGTTTATACCGGAGGGGGAAGCGCCGCGCGACGTTCCATCGGCGGGACGAAACCACAGCAATCCACATACCTGTTAGACGGCATGGAGATTTCGACGCCGTCGGAGGGGATGCCGGCAGGCAGCGTCTTGGGACTGCAGTTAGGTGTGGAGGCGATCCGGGAGTTCGTGGTTTTGCAGAACAACTATGGAGCGCAATATGGCCGGGCATCGGGCGGTGTGGTCAGTGCGGTAACACAGTCGGGGAACAACAGTGTTCACGGAAGTGTTTTTGAGTTTCTGCGGAATGAGAAGCTGGACGCTCGGGATTATTTCCTGGACCCGCGACTTCCCAAGGCGCCGTTGAAGCGCAACCAGTTCGGGGCCTCGTTAGGGGGGCCGATTCGAAAGGACCGCACTTTTTTCTTCCTGAACTATGAAGGGGTCCGCCAGAGTGCCGGAACGAGTTTCCTCGGCACGGTGCTCACCGCCGAAACCCGGCAAGGCCGCATCACTGGCTGCCCGGCGGGACAGGCAGCATGCTCCCGAGAAGAGGCCATCGTCACTCAGACCTTGCCGGTGAATCCGAACATCTTGGCGATCATGAATCTGTTGCCCTTGCCCAATGGCCCCTATCGGAACGCGGGGGTGGCCGATTACACCGCCGTCCCCCGCTGGCACGCCGATGAGAACTACGGCATCGTGCGAATGGACCAACAACTCTCAGGAAAAGACAGCCTGTTTGGCCGCTTCACCAAAGATCAGAGTGCCCGCACCGATCAGTACCTTTTATTGACACCACAGCCCTTTACTGGTTTCCAAGTGGGTGGCTATGCGCTTGCGACCATCTCGGAAACACATATTTTTAGTCCTTCCGTGCTGAATACCTTCCGGGTCGGCTTCACCCGGCGCAACGATCACTTGTTTTATAACTACACGCAGGGTGGAGACCAGTTCCCGAACGCCCCCGGTCTGGACCCCCGGCTTTCGCCGGTCAAAGGGGTCCCGATGGGACTCTATTCCATTCCAGGCCTTAACTTTTACGGTGGCAGCGGGGGCGGCGCCACCATCGGTCCCAATCTGAGTGGTCCGGCGGTCTTTGTGGACAACACCTTTGATTACGATGATTCGGTGTTGATCAACAAAGGACGGCACTCGATTGCGCTGGGCGCTAATTTCAAGCGGTATCAAATGAACCATTTGAACGAACCATGGATCTATGGAGGAACCTTTACCTGGGATACGATTGAGAACTTTCTCACCAACAATCCTCGCAATACGACTCAACTCTTAGGTTTCACAACCCCGGGTAGCCAGAAGGCGGACGTGTACCGTGGCTGGAGACAAAGCTATGGGGCTGCCTATCTCCAGGATGACTTCAAGGCGCGCCCGAATCTGACTTTCAATCTTGGCCTGCGCTGGGAGGAGGTTCGTTCCCCGAGGGAAGTCAATGGAAAGTTGGCCGTGCTGAAAGATATCTATCGGGATAAAGACTTCGTCCTATTGACCAAAAAGGATCCCCTCTTTGGGATCACCGACGGCCTCAAAGGTTTTTCTCCCCGAGTCGGGCTGGCCTGGACTCCGTTTCCCGATCAAAAGACTGTCCTTCGCGGCGGGTTTGGGGTCTTTAAGGAAATGCCCCTGGCTTACATTTATCAATTGGCCCTGGAGGCCCCTCCTTATTCGAAGCGATTTACGGTCAACCGGCCGGACTTGAAGTTCCCGTTTCCCTTTGCGGATCCCAACTTGGTGGGATCCGCCGGGGAGCCCTTAATGATGCCATTAGAGGCTAAGATTCCTTACACCTTACAGTGGACGCTTTCGCTGGAGAGGCAAGTGGGGCAAAGCTTGGTGCTCAAAGCGAATTACGTGGGGACACGAGGGGTGAACCTGTTTGCGATTTACAACCCCAACCAGAGGCCGTCAGTTATTCGAGACGGCCGGCAGTTCACTCCGCCGGATGCGCAGGTGCCCAACCCGAATTTCACATCGTATCGCTACGTCGCTCCCATTTCCGACCAGATTTACAACGCTCTCCAACTGGTTGTGGAGAGGCGTTCGCGGGCTGGTCTGTCATTCAATAGTTCCTACACCTGGTCGCGCAACATCGACAATGGAGGAGGGGCCGGAATCAAGGGGGCGGAACAGATCGCCGGAGCCGCCAGCTTCGCCGTCTACAACGGGCACGATCTTTCTTCCGAGAGGGGCCTTTCCTCTCTCCATGTTCAACACAACTTCATTCTTGCCTCCAGCTACGAGTTGCCGATCGGGTCCGGCCGTCGTTGGGGGAACCAGATAGGCTCGCTCAATCACCTGTTGGGGGGGTGGTCCGTGAACGGGACGACTAGCATCCGCAGCGGCCTGCCCATCAACATCCAAATGACTCCGCGTCAATCCGGCTGTGTGGCGCAAAGCTGTAATGAGAGACCAGACCTTCGCCCTGGCGGGAACAACAATCCGGTGCTCGATCACTGGACCCCTGACCGTTATTTCGACCCTTCGAACTTTGTCGTCCAACCGTTGGGCTTCTTTGGCACTGTAGGACGAAATACATTGATCCGGCCGGGACAATTCGATGTGAATTTTTCTTTCACCAAGGACAATCGGTTGCGGGAAGGGAAGAACATCGAGTTTCGGGCAGAGTTTTTCAACTTCCTGAACCATCCTAACTTTGGAGCACCCAGCAATACTGTCTTTCGGGATGCGGTTGGGAACCTGGATCCCAATGTAGGGAGAATTACCACGACGTCCACGAAGATGCGCCAGATTCAGTTCGGCTTGAAATTCATTTTCTGACCCGTAAAGGTCCAACAGCTCGATCAGTGCGCGAATGCAGTTCAAAGCAGTTGCGTTCCTGGGAAATGGCCAGTCCCTGCCTCAGGGCGTATGCTGTCTCACTTGCTCGTTCCGGGGATAGCCGGACTGGGTGGCTCTGGTGAGGGAGGCGTGATGCGTCGGTGCTCCATCGTCTTGTCGTGAGCGTCGCAGAAAGCTTCCAACAGTTCGGTATCCGGCAGCAGATTCAACATGGTCTTGGCGGTCCATGGTTTCACGTAAGCCTTGGGATCATTGATCGTGATGGTGAGTTCCATGTGGCCGAAGTCCGTGCGCCGGAACCGCTCGGTGACGCGCAACGCGTCGCTGTGCGGACGGCCCTTCCGGGTATCCAGCCAGCCGCCGTCCTTTAAGCCATTCGTATCGACGACGAAAGTGTCTCCGTCCCACCGGCCCACCGAGTACCCTAACCACGTCGGTTCGCTCGACGCTGGGAGAAGTCGTCCATCCGTAAACACCTGACGGAAAATCATGCCGACTAACGTCTCGTACAGGAACGCCGTGACGCCCGGCGTGTGAAGCACCTTGAACGCGCCGCCCGAATAATCTATCCGTGGCACGCCCGGAGGCAGACAATAGCCGTACGGATCGTCGACATGATCGCGGCTCTCACGCTGCGCTTGGATTGCTGCCGCCCACGGCGTCATCTCCACATCCTCCGGTTTCAGGTCCTTGGCCAGATCGAAGAATAGGCTTCGGGTGAAGCATGCATCGCGCCCATAGATATTGCATTCGACGGCCCAAATACCAGACAAATCGGGCCTTCCGTCTGCCGCCCGCGGCGGCGGCGCCGACAGGTTCGGTTTGCCGTCAGGGAGACGAGGAATCCCGGGCGTCGAATAGTTCAACCACTGTGCGCGAGTCGTGCCCGCTAGCAACAGAGAAGCGGCGATGGTGGCGAGCGCTGTGTACGGTGCATTCATTGTTCGTCTTCCCTCCCCGGCCTGTGACCCGTGCTGGTCGTCTTGCGTCTAATTTTGAATTCCATTCCGCCCTTTCGAAGCAGCGCTTCGACCTTAAGCGTCATGGTACACCTGTCGCCGTAAACTCTTTTGGCAGCGAAATCGCCGCGGCCTTTTAAATCAACGCGCAAAAACCTGTTGATCAGGATTTCAAATTTAGGACACTAGCAGATTCCGAATTACTGGGCAAACCCCCTCCACAGCGACTTTGCCATGTCCCACATCTTTTGCTGGACACGGGGGGCATTGAAAACAACTGAAGGGAAAGCCGAAGTCCCCTCCTTGGACAAGGAGGGGTGGCTGCGCCCATTCAGAAAATGCCGCGAAGCCTCCTTAGCGGGCGCAGACGGGGTAGTTGGTTCAAGCCACCGATTATCGGAAGTTGAACCAACCACCCCGGCCGCGCCTCCAAAGAAACGGGACCATTTACTTGATGGCGCGGCCACCCCTCCTTTGCCAAGGAGGGGACTTCGCCTTTCCCGCCGGTTGTCCCTGCCCGTGTCCAGCGGACGACTTGTGGCTAATGCTCAGCCTAGGTTAGGAGGGGTGGCTGCGCCACCCAGAAAATGTTCCCGTTCCTTATTGGCGCAGACGGGTGGTACGGAATGGCGCGAAGCCACCTTATAGATAACCGCGTAGCGCTCCTTATTCAATCGGTGCGCTTCGCGAATATCTATAAGGTCGCTTCGCATCATGGATCGACCACCCCGCCGTTCGCTGAAAAACGCGCGAACGGCACCCCTCCTAATCTAGACACAGCGACAAGGGGAGGCGAGGAGAACATCGCCGGGCGCAAATAACTTTGACATGTCGCGTTCTTGTTGTAACATCCGCGATCAAATTACGTGAACATGCCGGTTGTTAAGGAGTTCGGAGGGGACCGGAGGGTCCGCGAAAGCAACCGTCACCGGTTCCGAAAGTCCCTTTTCGGGGTGAATCCCCGATGGCTGTTTCATTAGGGCCTTTTTGTACGTACCTTCCTTATTCGGCACATGGAGGAAATCTCATGTTTGCACGACAAGTCTCCTGGAAACTTCTTCTCTGCCTCTCAGTTCTAACCGGCATAGCCGCAGCGCAGGTTACAACCGGCGGCATTAGCGGGACGGTAAAGGATTCCGCTGGCGCGGTGCTGCCCGGAGTGAGCATCAAATTGACGAATACCGATACCGGTGCCACCCGCGCGGTGATCGCGGACGAAGTCGGACGGTACAATGCGCTGCAGTTGCCGCTGGGTGGTTATGAGATCGCGGCGGAGTTGCCGGGATTCCAAACGGCCGTGCGGCGCGGCGTGACGCTGACGATCGGACGCGAGGCGGTGGTGGACTTCACTCTGCAGGTCGGCTCGGTTGCGCAAGAGGTCACCGTGAATGCCGAAGCCGCGTTGGTTTCGACAACCAATGCCAACCTATCATATTTAGTTGATGATAAGAAAATCCGCGACCTGCCGCTCAATGGGCGGAATTACACCCAGTTGGCCCTCATGGCCCCCGGTGTGATCCCGATCATCGAACACCTCTCGCGAAATGACGTCTCCGGCGGCCATGGGTTGAAAATGAGCATCGGCGGAGCTCAGTCCACGCAGAATTCCTTCCTGATGGATGGACAGGATGTGACGGACTACTCAGGCCAGACACCGGGCAGCGTCGCAGGAACGAATCTGGGAATCGATGCGATCCGGGAATTCACCATCACGACCAACAACTACAGCACCGAATATGGATTGGTTGCGGGCGGTGTGATGAACGTGGTTACCAATTCGGGAACGAACGCATTTCATGGTTCCGGCTTTGAATTCCTGCGCAACAGCGCACTCGATGCCAAGAACTACTTCGACCCGGCGAACCAGAAAATTCCGGCTTTCAAGCGCAATCAGTTTGGCGGTGTTGTGGGCGGACCAATCAAGAAAGATAAATTGTTCTTCCTCGCGAGCTATGAAGGCCTGCGCGAGCGGCTCGGTCTGACCTACAATACGCCCGTTCCTAACACACGCGCCCACCAGGGCTATTTGCCGATCAATGGAGTGGAGCAGTTCATTGGAGTGAATCCGGGCGTACAGGCGATGATGAATCTCTATCCGCTGCCGAACGGACCCGATAACGGAGACGGCACCGCACAGTTCATCAATAATCCCATTCAGCCCGCCACCGAAAATTACGCGCTGGGGCGGATCGACGCTCAGCTCAGCGACAAGAATTCTCTATATGGCCGTTACGTTTTCGATCAGGCGGATGTGATACGCCCGGGGCAGCTCGGGATTTACGGAACCACAAAGCACGGGCGCAACCAGTTTTTTCAATTGGCTTTGACAAGGGTCATCTCGTCGAGATGGATCAATGAAACGCGCGGAGGCGTCAACCGGACCTATGGCGACTTTGGTGCAGTGTATCTCAGGGATGTTCCAGTCTCGCAGTTGGCCGTCCTCTCGGGGCGAAATCTGGCCAGCATCTGGGACATCACGAGCCCGTCCATCCCGACCTCCGATGGCGTCTTCATCGAGACACCGCGGCGGTTCACGGATAGCATCTTTGAATTTGCCGATAATGTCAGCTACTTGAGAGGATCGCATTCGTTCAAGTTTGGCGGCATTCTCAAGAACTATCTCGCGAATCCCAGAAACAACCGGAACTACATGGGGACAATCATGTTCCCAAGTGTCCGAGATTTCATGACAGGCACGCCTTCGCAAATTCTGGCGCAAATCAACGATTCGCAGCTCAGCTACCAGCAGTACCTGTTCGGGTGGTTTGTCCAGGACGACATCAAGCTGACTCCCAGGTTGGCGCTCACGATCGGGCTACGGCATGAATTCACGACGGTTCCCAGTGAGCGATATGGCCGGGCGGCGAGCATGAAGACTGTCTTCGATAGCGGACCAACGCTTGGTCAGCCGCTCTTTGTTCCTCACAAAGACAATTTTGCTCCGCGAGTCGGCCTGGCATGGGATCCTTTCGGCAACGGGAAGACCTCCGTGCGAGCCGGCGCTGGCGTTTTTCAGGAGCAGCTTGTCCCGTCCGTACTGCGCTACACCTATGCCGCGATGCCCCATATCACAAGGTCATTTACGCTGCTCGCGCCGGGAACGGGCTTTCTCAAAGCCGATCCAAGCACGGTGCCACCGAGCACCGCCACCGGTCTAAATTATCAACCCAATCCGTCGGTGCCCACACGGTTTCAGTGGAGTCTCGACATCCAACGAGAAATCGTATCCGGAACCACGGCCAGTGTGGCCTACGTGGGAGCTCGCGGCGAGCATTTGCAGTACAACCCCGGCATTAACATGTATACTCCAACGTGTTGGCCCAACAACTGCACGGATAATGCAAGTTACTTCTTTCCCGCCGGCCCGGGCATACCAAGAATCAATCCCAGATTTACGACGATCAACGCGCACCGGTGGGACGGCAATTCCTACTACCATTCGTTCCAGGCGAATCTGACGCGGCGTTTCTCGACCGGATTGCAATATCAGGGTTCCTATACCTGGTCGCGCAATCTCGACACCGCGGCCACATCCTTTGCTTCCGGCGTTGTCTCGCTGAACGCGGGCGGCCCTCAGAATCCGTTCTATATGCGCGCTGAAAAGGGCCTGTCACCGATCGATCCGCGCCACCAATTCAGCAGCCACGCCACCTATGATCTGCCATTTGCAAAGAGTGCGCGGGGAATTGTGAAGGCCGTCGCATCTGGCTGGCAAACGGACCTTATTGTGACCTTGCGGAAAGGTGTTCCCTTCAACATCGCGGCTGGATATGTTGGGACCGATGGCCTGGGACGCAGCCGCAGCGGCTTCAGTCAGGGTACAGCCGCCGCTGACCGGCCCAGTCTAGCTCCGGGCGCGACCATCCACACCAGCGGAACCACGGCCGGTTGTCAAGGTGTGACGGCGGGCCAGAAACTCGGTACGCCATCGCTGTGGTTTGATCCGTGCGTGTTCATGCTGCCGCCGGCAGGAACTTTCGGAAATCTGGCGAAGA
>WNGK01001967.1_pt1 | contig 22096 bp, 18 predicted proteins | sample 5400601 | NCBI WGS metagenome assembly WNGK01 (sample SAMN13153376, study PRJNA577476) | soil metagenome | isolation source: 60 cm soil or saprolite under Garry oak tree replicate 1 | place: USA:California | collected 2016-06-15
CTCCGCCGGCTGGAGCAGCGTTTCGGAATCCCCTACCCCGAGCGCGAACCATCCGCACAGGCGCGTGAGACCTTGAGCCCCGCGGTGGAGCAAGTGACGAAGGCGCTCGACGAGCACGAGCGCGTCGCCGCCCTCAAAGGCGACCGCACGCACGCCGACCAGGAGCTCGCCGCCGCCCGCGAGCGGCTGCAACGTCTGAACGGCGCGATCGAGCGCGTCCGGCGCGCGTCTGAGCGCTTCGATGCCGCCCTCGCCCGCGTCTACCGAGACCCGCCTGCCGCCCGCGCGCGCTTTACCCGGAGCGGGGTGGAGATCGGCGAGGAGCGAGCGGCGGCAGTGCTCGGGAGCGAGCCCGAGCAGTTTGGGGCGCTCAAGACCGCCGATCGGCGTCGCGCACTGGGGCTCGGGGTCGCCCGCGACGACCGGCCAGCGCGTCTCGCGGCACCGAGCGCGGCCGTGCGCGCCCGCGAGCTGGCCGAGGCGTCCAGTGCGCTCGGCCTGGCCGCCCGCGAGCAGGGAGAACATGCCGATACACGGCAGGGAGCGACGGGGAAGGAGACCGACCGATCAGCGGAGGCGGCGCGCGGAGAGGCCGAGACCCTCGTGCGCCGCGCGGCCGAACGGCTGCGCCAGCTGCAGCAGCAGCTGAAGCACGCGCCGAGCCTCGGCCTCCTGGAGCGCAGCATCGGACGGGCCGTCGATCGGCTGATGCCCCGCGAGATCGCTCAGCTCCGTCGCGTGCTGACCGCCCCACGAGCCGCCATCGCCTTCAAAGCACGAGAAGTGGTCAAGGACATCGTGCTCGGCCGTGAGGAGGACGAGGAGTAGCCACTCAATGGAGGAAGGCGTGGCTCTGATCAAGTGCCCAGAGTGTGAGCGAGACGTATCGAGCAAGGCGACCGCATGTCCGCATTGCGGGTATCCGCTCACCCCGACAGCGCAGGGCCCGCGACCCGTTCAGGTCGTTGAGCGGACGGCGAAGGGATGGAAGGCCATCCGTGCGCTCGGGTGGCTGCTGATCCTGGCAGGCGGCGTCGTGGTCGTGCGGGAATTGGGAGCAGATGATGCCAAGCGTATAACGCCTGGATGGTGGATTTGTGGCGCAGGCGTCGCGTGCCTTGTTACGAGCAGAGCTGGGGCCTGGTGGTACCACGGGTGAGCGAGGCAGTGGAAGGTCTAGGGTCGAGCCTGGCGCCCAGCGGGCCGACGGGGGGCCTGCTTGCGGGGTCAATAGTATGCGCTTGACAAGACATTAGTCAAGCACATTAGCTTGACTGTGATATAGTAAAGCCAAAAGGCTTGACAGTTGCCATGTCAATGCACTAGCATTTACTCCGATCCGGCTCACGATAAACGGCCAAACCCGACCACCTCTCTGTAGCCGGTGTCCGCGTCGGGCACCCCCAGAAGGCTTCCGCCGTGAACATGCAAGCTTCAACGAAACACATAATGAGTACAGAAAAAAAGTCTCATGCCAAACCACCAACCGAAGGCGACCGCCCTCTACCCAGCATCGCTGTGATCGGTGATATCGTCGGGTCGAAGCAACTGCCTCAGGCAGAACGCAGCCACGTGCAGCGGCAACTGGAGGAGCTCCTCAACAGGATCAACAAGCGGTACGCGAAGGCGATCGGTGCCCGGTTTCTCGTAACTCTCGGCGATGAGTTCCAGGGCGTGCTGAAGCAGCCGGACATCATCCCCGATCTCATCTGGGATATAGAAACAGGCTTGCCGAAGGCGGAGGTCCGCATCGGCATTGGTTACGGCACTCTCAACCCTCCGCTAAAGAGGATTGCACTGGGAATGGACGGCCCGGCTTTTCACGCGGCAAGAGCGGCGATAGAAGAGGCAAGGAAGCACAGAACGCGCGGCGGCTTCTTCTTGGGTTTCGGCCAACCGGAAGACATGTTGCTCAACTCGCTAGCGGCCCTGCTTCATCGGCAGCGCGCGACTCTCACTGACAACCAGCTCGTGGCACTAGGACTCCTTCGCCAGGGCTATTCGCAATCACGGATTGCTGACAAGCTGGGCATTACCAAGCAAGCCGTGAACAGCCGCGCGAAGAGCATAGGCTGGGAAGCGTACTTGCAAGGCGAAGAAGCTCTGCGCGCGATCCTCAAGCGTTTCGACACTTCGTCGGCCTGGCTCCGGAGATCTCGGTGAGGGTATCATGGCCCACCGATGCACAGAGCTTGCTCTTGTGGAGTCAGCTTCTGTTGGCGTGGGTGTTTGTCGCGTACTTCGCCGCCGGTGACAGTCCAATAGTCGAGAAGAGTGAGCAACAGCTCGCGAAGACGTCAATCTGGTATTGGGTACGGGCACCGTTCCTGCTCCTCTTGCTCTTACTCATCATCCAGGAGTACGGCCTCAGGACTTGGGTACTCCTCATCATTCTTCTGACCCTAGTCGTTGCGTTGCCGCACGGACGCGCCTATCTGGCGAGGAGTGGCCATCCTTGGGGGGCCGAGTTCGAAATTCTCATCAACCTCATAGTCGTCCTAAGCACTGCGACTTTGCTGCCCACAGCTGGTGAAGCAGGACGCGCGTTGATCCAAATACCTCTTCCGCCCGGACGCCTCGCCGCGATCCTCCTAGCCTTGGCAAGTCTCGGATTCCTCGGAAGGGGCGGCAACCACGTTGTCCGAGGGATCCTCACACGAACCGACAGCATACCCTTTTTGACCAGCGGCAAGACCAAGACGATAGATATCGATGAATACAATCGCGGGCGCGTGATCGGCACCATCGAACGTCTGATCATGGCGGCAATTGTGGCCACTGGCGCGTACAGTGCCCTGGCATTCCTGATCGGAGCGAAAGGTCTCATTCGATCAAAGGAGTTTGAGAATCGTGACTTCGCGGAGTACTTCTTGATCGGGACCCTCTCTAGTGCTGCTCTCGCCTTTCTCTTCGGCTTTATCCTCAGAGGAATCTTCGCTCTTCTCTGGTGATTGCCGGCCAGCGAACTAGGTGCCTGTGGCCGAGTCGGCCCGGACTTTGACAGGTACGTTTGAGGCCATTCCCCATTTCTTGTGGTAGAGCATCTCCACCTCTGACCGTCTCTGTCGGCAGAATTGACAGTCTCCACGGGATGGCTCCGCGAACGATAGCCTGACGTGCCGGGAGTAATCCCGAGCGAAGTCAATCACCAGCACGTTTCTGAGAATCGGCACGAGCCCGAACCCATCTCGACGGAGTCGGAGCTTGACAGCCTCCGCTGCCGCCTGAATGCCTGCGAACGCCGACGCGAAGGGGACGCTAGGCTCCTGTGGTCCCGTTATGATGCCGTAGCGGGCGCGGAAGTCACCGATTGCTCCACAGAGATCGTGGCCAGCTTGTCGCTCGCCTTCAAAGAACTCGGCCGCTTGGACGTTCACCTTCCGCACCTCAGAGATGAAATCCAAGCTGATCTCGGCGGAACCATGGAACGCGCCAAGGCGGATGACCTCCTCTGGCAGACCCGTTCTGCGAGCCGCGTCCTCGACCGATAGGGGTAGGCGTCTAGCAAGTCCAGTGAGCCGATCAGGGTGACGACAGACAAGGCACGACAATCCATCAACACCCGTATGCACTGAGACGGCAACGCTGGTGCCGCTGGTCGCACCCTGCACGATGTACTCAGGAGCCCCCTCCTGCATCGCGTGTCGAACCTCGTTGTTATCCACGGCCGAAATGAAGAGCCAGACGCCGGCGCCACGGGACGGGGAAAACACCTCGTGCACGCCGCTAACCGCCAGACCGGGACGCGAGGCCCGAGCCTGCAACACCTCGACCTTCAATTCCCCAACGTCGTGCTCCCGGAAGTAGAGGCAACGGTTCAGGTTCTTCTCATCGACCAATTTGGAGTCGAGTACACTCACCGTACCCGCCAGCGACCCTGTAGAGGCCAACGCAAGAAGGCTCGCGTTCCCAACCGCTCCTGCGCCAACCTGCAGCACACCATTAAGACGCACGTCTCGCACCAGTTCAGAACCCGACGCCGTGGCCTCCGACGAGGCGACGTCAACGCGCTCGGCGAACCAAGCGCTATACCGGAAGTCATTAACTTGGCGTCTACGGAGCTCTTCACGGACGGATGCACCGGCAGCCGCTAAGAGCAACACGTCCTTGAAAACCTCCGCTACACCAAAGCAAGCGGCGAGTAGTGCCCCGAATGGGGCTTCCGATGGCACGACTGGTCCTGCCGGCTCGTTGCGTCGCAGCGTGACCGTCCAGCCATCGAACGACACGAAGACCACGCCGCGACCGACCTCAGAGATCTCGTTGGGTGCTCTACCGATGTGTAGGCGTACTTGGGGTTGCGGGCTCGGGAACGACTGGCTGAGCGAGAGGAATTTTCCGGGTCGCGAGTCAATAGATTGAAGGTCGCGTAGTAGTTCCTCCAGGCGAACGACTTCGCCTGGCCCTGCCCCGGTCACAACTAACTGCAGTGACCCAACAAACCGCGTGAGCATGTTTGACGCCGTTGAGTACGCCAGGAGTCCATTCGGGCTCTGAAGTGTTTCAGCTGTAGCAGAGAGCTGAACCGTGGAGTCGAGGAAGTGAGTGAAGGCCAACTCCGCGTGTTCCTCCCCGAGCAACCGGCTCAGAAGCCGGATGGTTCGATCGTCCCGGCTCACGGTGTGGAGGCTCGGCGAGCGTGACCCAGGTCCTCCGAGTGCGCCCAGATCAGCCCCTCACTCTCGACGATGCGCACGAGTTCCTGGACCTCCGCACGCTCCAGTTCCCGCCACCGTCCTCCTTCCAGGCGATGTACCCCCAGTTCGACAGCATCCCTGACGGGAAGCTGCGCGAATGTCGGCCACACGATTGAGACAAACCCTTCGGAGCTGGCGATCGGATAATCGTCGTCAGTGCCCGAGTGGCCGGTCCATGCCGTCGGATGAGTGTGTACTTGCATAAGGCCCGCAAGGCCCTGCCCTCGGAGCCATCTACCCATCTCGGCGGTCGTGTCCGGTCCAACTCTGATGAACCCCCTGTACAGCTCCACATCACGCCCACATGGGTAGACAATGCCCATCACTACCGCCGCTTCACCAAAACGAATCCCGCCCCAAGTGACCGTGCTCTCAACGCCCTTCAGTCCGTCCTGCCGGAGGATCTGCCAGGACCGATCGACTACCCACCGCGGCACCCAGTATCTAGAGATGATGTTCATTGGTTCCGACCAGTGTAGTTCCCAGGTTTGTCGAGGATATCCTGGATCGCCGTGACCACACGCCATACTACCCTGGTGGTCTTCCAGGTCCTGTTCCACTCTGCGTGGTGCTGTCGTCCTTCACGGGTCCATTCGTTGCAGATCCACCCACCTCCGTTGCCAGGTGGGTGCTTGAAGAACTCCGTGAGGTTCGCGGGCCAGTCCCGCGGGCTGCCCTCGGCCAGGGACTCGGGATCGCAAAAGGTGACGCTGGGCGGCCCACTGCTGAGGCTCTCCCCGAAATCGAGGCGAAGGCAATACTCATCCGGGGACTTCGCCGGGGAGAGTTTCACGTAGACTCGTAGGCCGTCGTCCGCCTGGCGTACCCGCCATCGATGGCCCTCGGCCCGATTCAGCAGCTCGACCTCGGCCCGCACAGCGAGAAGGTCGAGTTCGCTGGGCATCTCTTCACCAACCCGCAGCTTGCTCTTCGTTAAGCCGCAGCTTCGCTTCGTGCTTGTACCCGAGCTGTTCGAGCGTCTGCTTCTCCTCGTCAGCCGTGAAACGATGACGCGACTTGTCGTCACTGAGGTAGTACGCCTTGTCCGAGGGTGGGTTGGGTACGAACTCGCCCCGGGCCCATTCCTTCACCTCACCGAGGATGGTTGAGGAGGGGAATTGTCGTTTGATCGGCTCGTCGGCGGAGATGTAGTCGCAATGAACTTCGACGAGGTCTCCACTCTTGCTTTCGGCCTCGCCTCCGGTGTGACGGTTCGTGTCGGTTACCACAGTTGCATCAGCCATATCGCGTTCTCCTTGGGTAATTCAGCACCTGCTCAACATGTAGTGGATCGGCGCAGCCGCGCCTTCGCGGGATCGCCATGGTGTACGACGGTCATCGCCTGAGAGCGTTTCTTCGTCTCCCACAACGACAACGGCGGGCGTCCCCTTGCCCGCCCGCCGACTGCCTTGCCGCTGCGGTCCATGCCCTGATTCAAAGCATCTTGTAGTGCATCAACTGGTAGAACATCGCCTCGTGGGACACCTGGTAAAGTGCAGCAAGCTCGGTAGCCCGTCCGCTAGAGAGTGGTCGCTTTTCCGTCTTGATCCAGCTCCCTGGCATCAGAAGCTCGGCCGCGAATGTGTTTGCCTCGATTTCGATTGAGCTTCGACCCTCGGACTCCCCCCCCGCTTCGTACACACCCGCGAACCCGTACGAATCCGCCGGCAGCTCGTCCTCCAGATAGTGCCGCAGCTCCCAATGGCCTAGTTCGTGACCCATTGTGAAGCGTTGCCGAGCGAGACTCCGATTGCGCGTGTTCACGAAGACTTCCGACTGCGCGGGGAACAGCTGACCCGACACGGCACCGGGCACCTCGCTCTGCACGAGACGCAAACCACGCTCCCGAATGAGCATCACAACGTCAACCGGCGGGCTCTTTAGGCGGAACTCCTTAATGACCTTCTTAGCCATCTGTCGTGCGAGTGACCGCCTGGCCCCTCGCGCTTCGCCTTCTCCGAATTCAGGCTGGTATTCGCGATCGTCCGTCATGCTCTCGCAAAGGCCAGAGATGTCTGTAACCTCAGCGGTTGTTTCAACCGCTATTCTGAACTGCTTGCCTCGCTCGTCGAAAGAACTCGATCGCCGCTCGGTTTTCCTCTTTCACCATTGCGAGAGCGGTCTTGATGGCATCGAGCCGGGCTTTGGAGGCTGTCTGTAGCTTGTCGTACCTACCAAGCGCAAGCTTCAAACGTCCCTCAACCTGCCTCACCAGGTGCTTTCGCACCGCGTACTGGAGCAAGTCGACTACCGACGGCCAAGGTAGTCGCACCATCTGGGCATATGTCGAGAGCCGCTCGGCGGGCAGTCGATACCATGGCGTCAACTCACTTTCAACGCCCTCCAGCTGCTCGGGCGCCACGCCGAGACAATTCGCAGCTTCCTCGAGAGACACGCCCGCGTTGACCCTCAACTGCCTCAGGGCCGCGGCGGGCGAATCGACCTCGGAGCTAACCTTCCTTCGCTCGTTGACGCTTTCAAGGAAGTCCTCTGTCAGGGACTCGCTTGGAAGCATTTCGACAAGAGCTTCGAGAGCCGCGTCGTCGGAAGGAGCAGGTCGCAACGCCGCCGACTCCCTGAGGCGCAGTGCGAGCGCTTCCAGTTCGTTGACAAGGTCGCCTGTCAGATTGTCCTCCAGGCCCTCTCTGAGAAGTTCGCTCTTGAGCCACACGAGGGGGTCCACCGCACCCTCGGAGGCGGAAAACCGAATGTCCTTCCGCTTCATATTGACCGTCCTAATTGGAGCCTTCGCCAGACATATCAGCAATCACTCGCCGACTATGCTCGGCCGCCCCCCCTTGGCCCGTGGGCATCTCGCTCCTTGATCAGAAGCCCTTCTAGCCGGGCGAGCGCCTTGTAGCGGATCTTACGGACGGTATCTTCAGGGATTCCCAGTCGCACGCCGATTTCCCGATCCGAAAGCCCTGCCCGCGAGAGACCAAGCAGCGCCTGATGGCGAGGCGACAACTTCGCGAGTACCCTATCGAGGGCAGCCTGAGCGGCGTCCGACTCCGGCGTCGTGCCCAACTCCACCACGTCAACGGAAAGCGTCTCCGCCACCTCCTCAACCGAAATCAGTTCCACCCTTCGTTCGCGCCGAAACCAGTCGTAGGTAACGTTCTGCGCGATCTTGTACGCCCACGAGAGCAGACTCTTGTTGCCCCGCGGCGTGAACCGACCGATGGCGGCCTGCATCCGAACGACGGAATCGCTGAAGACGTCCCTGCGATCGGCCTCCTGAAGTGATGGCGCGACGTACCCGATCAACCGCATAATCCGGTCCCCGTGACGTGTCATAAACTCACGCCACGCCGCGTCGTCCTCGCCAGACTCAGTGGCCATCGCCTGAGCCAGGTCCTCATCTGTTGCGTTCGCAAACGGATTCTGTTTCGTCGGCGGGTTCCCGCCTTCTCTACCCATGGGCGCTGCCCACCCTTCCACCGAGTCACTACTGCGCAGTCTACAGCATACGATCCCGCATATCCCAACGACGTGTCACGTCACCCTGAGGGTGGTACCTCTTGTCCTCCGCATATACAACGGGGAGTGTCACCCTCGCCGGGAGACCAGTGCTGAGGGACGCCGTGGCCCATCTTGACCGAGAAGAGGTCAGCTCCCCCGTGCGCACGTCCCTCGTCGGCAGCGGGTTTCCTCAAGCTGACGGGGGACCTCCACCCGCACCCGTGCGCCCACGGTTGGCAAAACAGCACCACCGCCCATTGAAGCACAAAGCACCGCCGGCCCAATCGCAAACGGTGCTTCGCGCTAGACCAGTCGGGACGGCGGGATTTGAACCCGCGACCCCCTGAACCCCATGCGAATCGCTAGAGGGCCGAGTTACGACATCCAGTAGTAATCATGCGATGTTTTGGGCATCGGTGTCGTGACACCAGTCCCGAAGATCCACAGAGTATCGTGAGAAACTCACAGCAGAACTCACAGCACGCCGATCCCCTGAGTCGATAGAGAGGGTCGGCGTTTTTGTGTCGGCAACGCTGGGGCTCGCGACGCTGCCCTTGCCCCAACCGCAGCCGGACGTTACTTGTAGCCTTCCCCGCTGCCCTTGAGTCTCCTTGTTGGATCGCGAGCGTGCCTTTGACGCCCTGTTCCGTGCCAACTACGCGGGACTGTGCCGCGTTGCGACTAGGATCCTCGGCTCCCCGGCACGGGCCGAGGAGTTGGTCCAGGATCTCTTCCTGTGGGTGTGGGAGCGGTGCCCCGTCATCGACGAGTCCACGCCCTCCCGGGCGTATCTCTATCGGGCTGCGCACAATGCGGCGATTAACAGGATCCGCCACGAGCGGATCGAGCAACGCTGGAGAGAAGAGCAGCCCGACGCCGAACCCAGTGAGTTTCCGCCAGCGGCGGAGCTCGAGCACGACGAGCTGCTTGGCGCAGTCCAGGACGCGATCGAGCGACTCCCGCCCCGGTGCGGATTGATCTACACCATGAGCCGCCGGGAAGGCCTCACCTACGAGGAGATCGCCAACGCGCTGGACCTCTCGGTGAAGACCGTCGAGGCCCAGATGGCGCGGGCGTTCCGGCTGCTGCGCAAGGCGCTGGCGCCACACCTGCTTGCCTCGGTACTGATCCTGGCCGGGCTCGCCGGCAGCCAGTAACCTCCCCAGACACAACGTCTTCGAAATCGAGCGCTCCCCCGCTAGGGGTGCGCCGCCTTTCAAGTGCTCCCTTCTATAAGGAGGCACCTACGAGCATGCTCCCTGAAAGTATCGACGGCATGCTGATCCGGTACTTCTCCGGACAGCTCGCAGACAGTGAGCGCGCCGCGTTCGAGGCTTGGATCGCCGAGGACCCCGCGCGCGAGGTGGAGGTGCAGCGCCTCCGTGACCTGTGGGAAGCTTCAGCCGAGGTGACGGGCCAGGTCGACACGGAGGCCGCCCTCCGTGAGCTGAAGGAGCGGCTCGACGCCGGTCGCCTCACGCGGCGTCGGAACGTCGCGCCCACGCATCCGGTCGGCCGCGCGATCCAACCCGGTGCATACGCATGGCGCATCGCAGCGGCGATCGCGCTACTGCTGGGTGGGGGTGCCGCGTGGTTCGCGGTGCGATCGCGCGCTCCGGCGTCGGATCAGCGCGCGCCGATGTGGACGTACGCTACCGCCCGGGCGCAGCGGGCCACCCTCACGCTACCCGATTCGAGCAAGGTCACCCTCAACACGGAAACCCGCCTTGAGATCCCCGCGAGTTTTGGGCGTCGGACGCGCGACGTGTATCTGGACGGCGATGCGTACTTCGAGGTCGCCCACGACCATAAGCGACCGTTCCGGGTGCACACAGGGAACGCGGTGACCGAGGTCATCGGCACGAAGTTCGGCGTCCGCGCGCGGGAAGGAGAGAGTGCGGTCCAGGTCGCGGTCGCCGAGGGTCGGGTCGCCCTGTCCTCACCCGGCCCCCTCTCCACGAATGCGGAGAGCGGGAACGAGGAGGGAAGGGCCGTACTCGAGCGCGGTGACGTGGGCAGGCTCGCGTCCGACGGGCGTGCGAGCGTGGCGCACGGGATTGACGTCAGCCGGATTCTCGCGTGGACCGAAGGCCGTCTGGCGTTCGAGCGGACGCCGCTGCCCGAGGTACTTGCCGAGCTGGACCGCTGGTTCGATCGCGACTTCGTCCTAGGTGATAGCTCGCTTGCGGGGCTGAAGCTCACGACGTCGCTCCGCGGCGACTCGCTCGCGGAGGCGATCGCGGTGCTCGAGGCGGCGCTAGCGGTTAAGGCGCGCGTCGTGGGGCGGACGGTGATCCTGAAACGGTGAGCGGTGAGCGGTAAGCGGTGAGGGGTGAGGGGTGCAAGCCCAAATTCCAGTCGGGAGGCTCGCATGGGGAGCGGAGTGAAACGCAGTCTCGTCGTCTTCGGCGCGATGATCGCCTTCTCCACGGGAGGCGTCGCCCAGGTTCCCGATAGCGCGCCCAGGGTCCAGGTGCTGCTGCGTCGCGACATCGCTGCGGCCATCCCGCAACTCCAAAAGACGATCTCCTTACAGCTCGAGGGAGCATCTCTCGACGAGGCATTGCAGGCCGTCGCTCATCAAGCCGAGCTCCCGATCACGTATAACGACGCGATCCTACCGCGCGACCGGAGGGTATGGCTGACCGCTACCGAGATCCGCACCGATGAAGCGCTAGAGGAGATACTCCGGGACTCGGGCCTCCAGTTGCTGCCGCTCGCGAGCGGGCAGGTAGTCGTTGTGAAAGCTCGCGCCCAGGGTGGGACGGTCAGCGGGCGGGTGACGGATGCCAGGACGGCTGAGGGCATCCGAGCCGCGCTCATTACGGTCACCGGGACCCGCCTGACCGCTCTGACCGGCGACAGCGGGCAATACCGGATCGCCGGGGTGCCGTCCGGCACGTACACCGTCACCGCGCGCCGGATCGGCTACACGCCGGGCAGTCAGTCCGTGGCCGTTGTCGCGGACGTTGAGTCGACGGTGAACTTCGCGCTCGCCGCCGCGCCCTCGCAACTCGAAGCGGTCGTGGTGACCGTCACCGGTGAACACCGGCTTGCCGAGCTCGGGAACGTGGTCGGCAGGGTGAACGCGGACTCGCTCATGCAGAGCGCACCGATCAAGAGCTTCGACGATCTGCTCACTGCGCGCGTTCCTGGCGTGGATGTGCGTCAGACGAGCGGCTTCACGGGCCAGGCTACGAACATCCGGATCCGCGGCATCAACAGCCTCACGGTACGCAGCGAGCCGATCATCCTCGTGGACGGCGTGCGGATCGACAATCAGCCGGGGGACAACGCGGTCAACATCGACGGCAGCCACACCCCGGGCTACAACGCGGGCTTCTACGGGTACGGACAGTGGTCGGGCGCCCTGACCAACCTCACGCCGGATGAGATCGAGTCGGTTGAGGTTGTAAAAGGGGCTTCCGCCGCCACGTTGTACGGCACCGATGCCGCCAACGGCGTCATCGTGATTACGACCAAGCACGGCCGTGTCGGCAAACCAGTGATCAATTTCTTCTCCGAGGTGGGCGTGGACAAGGCGACGGGCCCCACCTGGACTAACTACTACGCGTGGGGACACTCCCTATCCAGCGGGGCGCCCACTCAGTGTACCCTACCGGGGGCGGCGGGCGGCGTGTGTGCGATCGACAGCGTCACGCACTTCAACCCGCTCGACACCCCGCAGACGACCCTGCTCTCCACTGGCAACCGCGAGCACTTCGGTGCGCAGGTCGCGGGCGGCGTCCCGGCGATTCGCTACTTCGTGAGCGGCGACTTCGAGCGGGAGCTGGGATATCTCAAGATGCCGGCGTTCGATCAGCAGCGGCTCGAGGCTCAGCGCGGGAACGCGATCCCGGACTATGAGCTCCGTCCCAACGCCCTCCGCAAGGTGAGCTTGCGGGGAAACATCGCCTCCGACTTTGGCGAGAAGGGGGACATTAGCGTCTCCACCGGCTTCATCACCAACCTCGTCCGGGTCCCCCAGACGACAGCGATCGAGTCCGCCGCTTACGGTCCGGGCTATCTCGACTCCGCGGCGCACGGGTACAACTCCTCCTCCGGGTCCCCGGGCGACCTCTTCTCGGTCAAGGCCGATCAGCACATGACCCGTTTCACCGGCAACGTCACGGCGAACTATCGCCCGATCAACTGGCTGACCACCCATGCCACGACCGGCGTCGACTACACAGGCACGTTCTTAGACGGACTGCAGCTGGCCGGGGAGGGTCCGGTGCGTGCCCGCACGGGCTCGCGCTGGAACTCGCGCCAAACGGTCACGCTGTATTCCGTCGACCTGGGCGCCAAGGCCACTGCGCTGGTCTCCCCGATCCTCCGGTCCAACACTGCCATCGGCGTCCAGTACAATCGCAAGCAATTCGGCACGACCATGGCTGCCGGGCGCGGGTTGATCGTCGGCGTCGAGACCGGGTCCGGTGCGCAGACGCAGTACATCGGCGAGTTCAACCAGGAGAACGTGGTCGCGGGTGCGTACGTGGAGCAGGCCTTCGGCCTGCGGGACCGGCTCTTCCTGACCGGCGGCCTCCGGGGCGACGGGAGCAGCGGCTTTGGGTCGAACTTCCGCACAGCGCTCTATCCGAAGGTGAACGCCTCCTGGGTCATCTCGCAGGAGCCCTTTCTGCGGAACGTTTCCTCATGGCTCGGGAGCCTACGGCTCCGCGCCGCCCTTGGCTCTTCGGGCGTGCAGCCCGGCCCGACGACCAAGATCTCTCAGATGTATGTGCAGAACGGTTTCGTCGACGGGCGGGTCCAGAACGGGGCGTACCTGATCACGCTCGCAAATCCGAACCTGAAGGCGGAGCGGGAAACGGAGTTCGAAGGTGGGCTCGATGCGGAGTTATGGCATCGCCGCGTGACGCTCGAGGCGACCTATTACACGCGCCACAGCAGCGACGCGCTCATACTTGTGCAACTCCCCCAATCGGTCGGGATCGGCGCGGAGGAGCAGAACGTCGGGAGCATACGGAACCGCGGGCTCGAAGGAGCGATCAACCTCCAGGTGCTGCGCTGGAGGGACGCGACCCTCGACCTCGGGGTCAGCGGGTCGACCAACCACAGCAAGGTCCTCCAGTTGGCGCCTGGTAGGTCCAAAATCGCTCCCCTCCCCGGCTTCTACCCGGTGGAGAGTCGCGTCGGCTACTCGGTGGATGGTGTCTGGGCGCGTCCGTTGCTCGGGTATCAGGACGCGAACGGCGATGGGATTATCGCCCCGAACGAGATCACCGTGGGCGACACCGCCGTCTACCTGGGGACGATCCATCCCACCCGAGAGTTCAGCGGGACCGCGAAGCTCTCGCTCTTCGGGGGCCGGGTGCAGCTGTCCTCGCTCTTCGATTACCGCGGTGGCTCCAAGTACCTGGACGAGGAGGCGTATTTCCGGTGCGCCCTGTACCAGAACTGCCGCGAGGCGAACGATCCGACGGCCCCGCTCGCCGATCAGGCGCGCAACGTGTGGCGCCAGGTCAGCGGCAATTATTTCTTCATTTACGATGGTGATTACGTGCGGTGGCGCGAGCTGTCGCTGACGCTCACCGCCCCCGACCGGGTGGCCCGCTCCATGGGCTTCCGCTCCGTCTCGCTGACCCTGACCGGACGGAATCTCAGGCTGTGGACAAAGACCGACGGCATCGACCCCGAGCGGCAGTACATGGACAACCAGGTGACACCGGGCTACAACGCGTCCGCCATCTACGAATCCTACGGCGTGCCCACCGCGCCGATCACGCGCTACTGGATCGCGCGTGTCAATCTGGGACTCTAATCATGACCAACACGGCTTCAACCGTGACTGCCGGCCGGGGCCCCATGTCCTTGATGCTGGCCGCTCTGGCGCTGCTCGGGCTCAGCTGCACTAGCCTCACGAGCGTGGATGCTCCCGACATCCTTCAACCGTCGCAGCTCGACACGCCCGATGGAGCAAACGTGCTCCGCGTTGGCGCGATGAGCAACTTCTACCACTTCGCCATCTTCTACCCCTTCGGCGTCCAAGGGACCGTCGGCGTCCTGAGCGACGAGCTGGTCAGTGGCGGGAGCGATGGCACTCAGGAAGCGCTGGATGCCCGCCGGCTCACGGGGGATGCGGAGTTCACTTACTACGCGATGCACCAGTCGCGACACAATTTCGAGGCGGCGATCGCGGTGTACCAGAGGTTCCCGCAGCTGCCCCGCGACTACGTGGGGGAGCTCTTTGCGCTGCTGGCGCTCGATGAGGACTACATCGGCGAGGTTCTGTGCTCCGGAGTGCCGCTCAGCGAAATCGTGAACGGCGAGCCGCAATACGGCCCGCAGCTCACCACCGAGCAGATATTCCAGCACGCGCTCGGCTACGCCGATTCGGGCGTCAAGTACGCGGTGGACACGGTACGGTACAAGTATCTGGCGCAGGTGGTGCGCGCCCGTGTGCTGCTCAACCAGGGCCAATTCGATGCGGCTGCCGCCGCGGTGTCAGGCGTGCCCACGAGCTTTCTGTTCAACGCCGAGGCGACGACGGCAACGGTTACCCAGAATAACCTGATCGGCCTCAATCAAGTCTATGGGAAGTTCTATGGCGTTGCGGACAAGGAGGGGACAAACGGACTCGACTTTAGGAGCTCCGGCGATCCGCGCATCATCCCCAACATCGCGGACCTCGGGCTCGGCGCAGATGGGCTCACCGAAGTTTTTGAGTGGCTACCGTACGGGAAGGTCGATAGTCCCGTCCCGCTTGCGAACGGCATCGAAGCGCGGTTGATCGAGGCGGAAGCGGCCCTCCAGCGAGGCGACGTCGCGACGTGGCTCACGACGCTCAACACGCTCCGCACGGACGGCACGCAGACCGGCGGCGTGTACAACGCCGGCACGGGCGGCGTGGCCGGACTGGCTCCCTTGACCGACCCCGGCACGGCCGCGGCACGCGTCGATCTCACGTTCCGCGAGCGGGCGTTCTGGCTCTTCTTCACCGGGCATCGGCTCGGCGATCTGCGTCGATTGATCCGGCAATACGGGCGCTCCGCGGAGACGGTGTTCCCGACGGGGCCGTACAAGAACAACGGGAACTACGGTACGGACGTCAACGTGACCGTCCCGAGCGGCGAAAACTCCAATCCGAACTTCCACGGATGTCTGGACCGGGGCGCTTGAGCGCGGTCACGAGGCTCGCGGCGCTCGTCCTGGGACTCGCCGGCGCCACCTCGGGGCTGCGCGGTCAGACGCCGATCGCGGACGCCGCCCGGCCCCCGATGACCGTCGCCGACATCATCCGCATGACGACGTTCGGTAGCCAGCCGCACGGCTATCTGCCCGAAGACCTCGATGTCCCATCACCGGACGGGCGGCTGCACGCGGTCGTGGCCCAGTCGGACGTGCCGCTCCGCGGCATCGATCACCACAATCGGGTCCTGCTTCTCCGCGCGCGAGTCCTAGGGAAGACCGTCGGTGTCGTCCTCATTCTCACACGTCTCGGCACTGTGCCCCAGGTGATGGACCAGGTCCGCGCCCTCGGGGCCGAGATCCAGGCGCACTTCGACGAGGTCGGCTATGTGCGCGTCCGGGTGCCGCTCGCGCAATTCGCGCGGCTGCGCGCGATCCCGGACGTCATCGACGCCCGGATCGATGCGGGCTATTTATCCTATGGATACGATCAGGGCACCGACCAAGCCGCCGTGAAGCTCGCGGACCGAGTCTTCGAGCGGGTCAAGGCAGCGTTCGATACGACGGCTCCCCTGCCGCCGCCTCTGCCGGCGGCTGCGCGCGATAAGGCCCTCGCGTTGAATCCGTACGTGCCCATGGCGGACATGGGCTCGCGACAGTTCACCCGCGCCCACCCCGAGTATGACGGGCGTGGCGTGACGATCGGCGTGCTTGAGGGCGGGGTGCTCGACATGACGCACCCAGCCCTCCAGACCGCGCGGCTGATCACCGGAGATTCGGTCCCCAAGATCGACGCGATCATCACCGCGTCGAGCTACGATCCCGACCCGGCTCCCGCCGCCACCGATTCCGTCCTGACGCGCGACACCATACCGCACGTCACGCGGGTCCGACGGACTGGACCGATCGACGCGCGCGACGGCACTTTCAGCGTCGAAGGCCGGACGTACCACGCGCCAGGCCCCGGCAGGTACAGCTTCGGCGTCTACACCGGTTACCTGAAGATTCCGGGCGGCCCGTTCGGCGTCGTGTGGGACTCGGGCGGTCAGATCTGGGTGGACACAAACCGCGATCGCGATTTCCGCGATGAGGTCGTGCTCGGGGACTTCAACCGAACGCACACGACCGGCTACCTGCGGCGGGACAGCACGGCGGCGAAGGCCGAGCGATCCGTGGCGTTCGCGGTGGCGTTCGACAGCGGCGGAACCGCGCTCCATCTCTACGCGGGTACGCAGGGCCATCAAACGATGGTGGCGAGCGTCGCCGCGGGCCACGACATCCTGGGCGGCGTCGATGCGAGCGCGCCCGGCGCGCGGCTCATCATCGTGGACGCCGGTGCGTCGCTGGGGGACGCGATCGAGGGGTTCATCCGCGCGGAGCGCGACCCGCGCATCGACCTCATCACGAGCTCGCAGGTCGGAGAGACGTTTCCCGCGACGGGGGAATCGATTTTCGCTCTGGTGCTTGAGCGTCTGGTGCGCCGGTACGGGAAGCCCATCTTCGCCGCGGCGGGGAACACCGGGCCGCTGGTCTCACTACCGGGCGAGCCGGGCAATGCCCCCGGGGTCATCGCCGTAGGAGGCTACGTCGGCCGCGAGACCTACCTCGCGCACTACGGCTGGCACATGGCGTCGCCGGATTGGTTGATCGCCTACTCGGCGCGCGGCCCCACACTCGACGGCGCGATGAAGCCGGATATCCTCGCCCCGGTGCTCAGCATCGCGGCCGCCCCGTGCAGCGAGGAGCACAAGCCGGCGCGCTATCTCGTGTACACGCTTCCCCCGTGCTACATGCTCGGCGGGGGCACGTCGTCCGCGGCGCCGCACGCTGCCGGGGCAGCCGCGGTGGTTATCAGCGCTGCGAAGCAGGCCGGCGTCCCTCACGACGCCGCGCGTCTGGCGTGGGCGCTGCGCACCAGCGCCCGCCTCCTCTCCGGCTACGGCGTCCACGAGCAGGGCGGCGGCCTGATCGACGTGCCAAAGGCGTGGGACCTATTGCGCAGCCCCGTCCACGTCCCCGAGATCCAGGTGGACGCGCCGACCCGGACGCTGATGGATCCCTACCTCCGCCGGCCCGGGCACGGCCGCGGCCTGTACGAGCGCGAGGGCTGGGCGCCGGGGGACACCGGCACCCGAACGATCTCGCTCACCCGCACCCCGGGGCCGCCCGGTGCCCTGACCTACGAGCTCCGCTGGCGCGGGAACGATGGCACCTTCACGGCGGTGACGCCGCGCGTGAGCCTCCCGTTTAACCAGCCGGTGGATGTCCGCGTGCATATCGCGCCCAGAACGCCGGGCGTCCACAGCGCGGCGCTCGAGGTCGTGGAGCCGAGCGGGCTCGTCGTATATCAGGTGCTGGCGACGATTATCGCCGCGCAGCAGTTGACCGCTGGCAACGGGTACACCGTGCGGCTGCGCGGCACCGCTGAGTGGCCGCGGCCGATCCCGTTCTTCGTACACGTGCCGGGTGGCACGAAGGCGCTCCGCGTGGAGATGAGAGTCCGGGCCGGCCGGCTCGACCTGCTGCACGAAGATCCGGCGACGCTCGACAACCTCGAATGGCAGACCTACTTCAAGGGGTATCGCTACCCCGTCTCCCACTACCTCCGTCTGACGCCGGGGCAGTGGGGCGTGGAGCTTATCCCCCAGCCGCTGGCGGGCGTGTGGGAGCTGACCGTCAGTCCGGTTGCCGATCCGACGTCCGGCGGTGACTCGGCGCAGTACCGCGTCCCCGGTGACGTCGAGCTCGTCGTCTCCGCCCTCGGTGCGTCCGCCAAGGATGCCCGGGGCACCGTGGCCTTTGTTAACCGACTCGCGCCGCTCGCGGGCGCCACGACCGTGGCGGAGCTCGGGGCGAGGCGCGTCGTGACAGGCACCGTCGATTCCTCGGCCCCCGGCCCCGCGTACGACCTGCAGGTCGATTCCGGGGCTACCTCGCTGCGCGTCGCAGTGGAGCCCGCGAACGACTCGCTGGCCAACCTCGACCTCTATCTCTTCGACTGCACGACCGGCACCTGCTTTCTCTGGGACGCGGACTTCGTGCACGGTTTCCGCGCGGAGCTCCTCGTACACACACCGCGGCCAGGTAAGTGGAAGGCGGTCATCGATCCGGCTCGTGTTCCGGGAGGAACGACTGGCTTCACCTACACGGAGGTGATGACGCACCCGGCGTACGGGACGGTCACCATCGACACGGCCGCAACCGTCCGGCCCACCGGCGCGCGGTGGATCGAGTCGGCCACGGTACGTGCCGCCGGGACGGTCCCCACTGGGCGCGAGCTGGTTCTAGTGGTCGATGTCCTGGATCGACGAAGCGAGCGGGACGAAACGGCGCACCCGCTCGCGGTGTTCGGCGGAGCGCCCTATCGCCCTGTCCCCGTCGCCACGGCGGTCGTGCCCATCGGTCCGACGCCGGCCAACGGCGACCCATAACCGGCCGAGCCACGCCCTGCATCGGGCTGCTGGTCCTCTCGCTGGGTTTCACGCAGCTGTCTGCGCAGGGTGACCCAACCAAGGCCGATACCGCCAAGAAGCCGGTCGTCGCCGACCTCGGTTCGATGCGAACGATCGAGTTCGACACCGACGAGGGGACCTGGATGAATCTCGACATCTCCCCCCACGGCGAGACGAAATCCTTGTCGCTGCCGTACGCGATCCACTGCCCGTCAGGAGATCTAGCATGTCGCTTGAATCTGATGCGCAAGGTGCGGTCGCGGCGTCACGAGGGCAACAGGGCCGTCTGAGTGCGTCTGAAGGGCGAAAGGGAGCTCTCGCCCACTTGATGCACGTACGGGGGTCGTTGCACCAGGACAGCGACGGAGAAGCGACCCGCGGTAACAACGGTGGTAACAGCGGGGCCGTCGCTGGCTGGCGCTGGCCGACGCGCGACTCGCGTAGGTGTCTCCAACGACAACGGCCAGCGTTAGTGACCGCCAGCCGTTACCGCCTCCGGAGCAGAAGGTCCCGCATTCGAATCGCGGCTGGCGCGTTCGGCGGTTCATACCTCACGCGTCGCGCTCTTTTTCGCCGGGTACGGTGTGGGGACGGTCGGTCGGGTGCGATTCGGGCCCGTTTCGGGATGTTCGTCTGGATTTCCCGGCCGCCAAGCGCTTAGTTTTCTGATCCCGAGCACGCGGCCGTGCCCGTTGCGTGTCAACGGGTCGCAGATTCGAAGTCATCCTCGGAACCTCAGCAGCGCCGCTGGCCTGACCAGTCGATTCCACAGCTCGAGAGACTGCGGGACAGACTGCGGGACCGATGAATCCCGCATGCACGCGCACGATAGCGTTCCCGCGCGATTGCGGACGTGCATCAGATTGAGTGGCCGTGCTTTACGACGAACAGCGATGCACGGCAGGCGGTTTAAAAGTCCGTTGCTCTACCAACTGAGCTACCGGGTCGAACGCACGAAACCTCGCCCAGGGACGCCACTTAGACAAGCGCGTTACGCTCCACTACGTCCTGCACTCTTTAGGAAGTATGCTGCGCCCCGCCGCCGCTCGACCGCGCCTCAGAAGCGCCGCGGCCACCGACCGAACGTTGGTGGAGCGGATGAGCCGGGGGGATGAGGCGGCGTTCCGCGATCTGCTGGCACGCTACCGCAGCACCGTGTACGCCACCGCCTACGCCGCACTGGCCGATCCCGAGCAAGTCGACGCCACGGTGGCCGACGCGTTCGCCGAGGCCCGACGCACGGCGGCCGGCTTTCTCGACTCGCTCGGGTCAGTGTCCGGCTGGCTCACGCACCTAACCCGACTCTGCATCGCCGCCCGCCTCCACACCGGCCGACCAGCGACCTAGCACCCGCGCTCGACGCCGCCGTTTGCCGCGGGTAGCTTTCTGCCGCCTTTCGCCCCGGGCGGGAGCTTGAGCGACGCATCCGGCCAGATTCAGCACGTCTCCGACACCGCACGCTGGGTCGCGTTGTACCGCGCGATGGAATCCGAGCGACCGGATGCCCTGTTCCGCGATCCCTACGCCCGGAAGCTCGCGGGCGAGCGCGGGGAGCGGATCCTCGCGTCCATGCGGAGAGGCCGGGCGTGGGCCTGGCCGATGATCGTGCGCACGGCCGTGCTGGACGAGCTGATCCTGCGGACGATCGACAGGGACGGTGTGGATACCGTGCTCAATCTGGCCGCGGGCCTCGACGCGCGGGCGTACCGGATGGCGCTGCCGCGCTCGCTCCGTTGGATCGAAGCGGACTTCCCCGACGTGATCGCATACAAGCAGGAGCAGCTCCGAGGCGAGCGGCCCGCGTGCCTGCTCGAGCAGGAGGGCATCGACCTCACGGACGTGGGGCGGCGCCGCGCCCTGTTCGCCCGGATCGGCGCGGCCGCACGCCAGGTCCTGGTGGTGAGTGAGGGATTGTTGATCTATCTGAGCCCGCCCCAAGTCGCGGCGCTCGCCTCGGACCTCGCCGCCCCGGCACCGTTCCGCCGCTGGCTGATCGATCTCGCGTCACCGCGGCTGCTCAAGATGATGGAACGGACCTGGGGACGGGCTGTGGCCGCCGGGAACGCCCCGTTCCAGTTCGCGCCCGTGGAGGGTTCGCAATTCTTCCAGGCGCAGGGCTGGCAGGAAGCGGAATTCCGCTCGATGTGGGAGGAATCGCTCCGTCTCAAACGGACGATGCGGCTCGCGTGGTTGTGGAACCTGATCGGACGGCTGTATCCCAAAGCGAAGCGGGAGGAATTCCGGCGCATGTCGGGCATCGTCCTGCTCGAGCGCACCGGAAACCGAAAGAACCCTGCATGAACACCCGCCGACTCGCGCTCGCCAGCCTGGCCTGTGCCGTCGGGTGCAGCCGGCCGGCGCCGCGAGCCGCCAGCCCGAGCGTCGTCACCATCACGGCCACCGACTACGCCTTCGGAGTGCCGGACACGATTCCTGCCGGGCTCACGACCTTCCGGCTCGTCAACCTAGGGAAGGAGCTGCATCACGCATCCCTCGTCCGGCTGGGCGACGGCAAGACCACGGCGGACTTCCAAGCCGCGCTCGCGGCGGCGATGACCCGCCACACGCCGCCCCCGACCTGGATCGGGTTCGCGGGCGGGCCCAACACCGTGGCGCCGCGTGACACGGCTACCACCGTGCAGACCCTCGAGCCCGGCTCGTACCTGTTCGCGTGCTGGATCCCGAGTGCGGACGGCGTTCCACACGTGATGAAGGGGATGCTGCACCCGGTCGTCGTCTCCGTGAGCCGAGCGCCGGCCACGGGGGAGCCCGCGGCCGATCTGTCGATCACGCTCACCGACTACGATTTTCGGCTCTCACAGCCCCTGGTCGCGGGCAGGCACGTTGTGCAGGTCGAAAACGCTGGCGCGCAGGCTCACGAAGTCGCGATCGCGGCGCTTTCGCCGGGAAGGACACTTCAGGACTTTATCGCCTGGGACCATGGGGGCGGGAAGGGTCCGTCGCCCACCGGCCGGTGGCTGGGCGGCGTGTCGGCGATCGACGCGGGCGGGCACGCCCGTTTCACCACGACGTTCGGGCCCGGGAGCTACCTCTTGCTGTGCTTCTGGCCGGACGCGAAGGACGGCAAGCCGCACCTGGTACATGGGATGGTGAAGCAGATCACGGTAAGCTAGAACACCCACCTCAGCCCTGCCTGCAGCTGGCGCGGGTCGCCCAAACCAGACCGGACCGTGCCATCGAAGTTTAGGAAAGTTCCCACGCCCGGATCCTTGAAGTTGTCCGAGTTCGTGAGATTGAAGATCTCGATCAGGGCCTCGAGGTGACCCCGCGGGCCCGCCGCGAACGGCCTTGAGATCCGAATGTCCCAGGAGAAAT